>WNFH01003862.1_pt1 | contig 10720 bp, 7 predicted proteins | sample 5400411 | NCBI WGS metagenome assembly WNFH01 (sample SAMN13153347, study PRJNA577476) | soil metagenome | isolation source: 200 cm saprolite under Douglas fir tree site 2 hole 3 | place: USA:California | collected 2015-04-18
CGCATGTTCCCTCGGATGATTTGTACACCAAAATAGAGCCAGGCGGCGCGGTTAATTTGACTGGTCTTGGAGGCGACGGTAAACTTTAGTCTCCGCGCGGCAGGGGCCCGCGTTCGAACCCGCAGGGGCTCACAGATCATCAAAGAGCCAGGCTAAAAGGATTGAGGAGGCAGTATGGCCACGGCAGTTGCGCCCCGGATTTTCAAGAACTTCATCAATGGCGAATGGGTGGAGTCACGCAGCGGGAAAGCGTACGAAAACCGCAATCCGGCGAACACCGATGAATTGATTGGTATGTTTGTGTCCTCGACGGAGGAAGACGTGAACGCCGCCGTGGACGCTGCGAGAGAAGCGTACAAGACGTGGCGGCTGGTGCCGGCGCCGAAGCGCGCGGAGATTCTGTTTCGCGCCGCGGAGCTGCTGGTGCAACGCAAGGAAGAGTTTGCGAAAGACATGACCCGTGAGATGGGCAAGGTCCTGGCGGAGGCACGTGGCGACGTTCAGGAAGCCATCGACATGACTTATTACATGGCAGGCGAGGGGCGCCGGCTGTTTGGGCAAACGACGCCTTCGGAGCTGCCGAACAAGTTTGCCATGAGCGTGCGCCAATCGATCGGCGTATGCGGGATGATTACGCCCTGGAATTTTCCCATGGCGATTCCTTCGTGGAAGATGATGCCGGCGCTGGTCTGCGGAAATACCGTGGTGCTGAAGCCCGCCGAGGATACGCCGCTGTCGGCGTATCACCTGGTTCAGGTGCTGACCGAAGCGGGCGTACCGCGCGGCGTCGTGAATCTGGTGAGCGGCGATGGACCAAACGCGGGAGCGCCCCTGTCGCAGCATAAAGATGTGCCGGTGATAAGTTTTACGGGTTCGACCTCCGTAGGACGAATCATTGCGCAGGCATGCGCGCCGGACTTCAAGCACTACAGCCTGGAAATGGGTGGGAAGAACATCATCATTGTGATGGAGGACGCGAATCTGGATTTGGCGGTGGACGGGGCGATCTGGGGCGGCTTTGGAACGACGGGGCAACGCTGCACGGCGGCGAGCCGGATTGCGCTGCACAAGAGCGTGTACAAAGAATTTGTCGAGCGCTTCGTCGCTCGCGCAAAATCCTTGCGCGTTGGCGATGGCCTGGACTCTTCCACGGAGATGGGGCCTTGCATTAACGAGCAGCAGTTGAAAACGGTTATGAGCTACGTCGAGATCGGGAAAAACGAAGGAGCAAAATTGCTCACGGGCGGGAATCGGTTGGACAGTGGTGCGTATGCCAAGGGCTGGTTCCACGAGCCGACTGTGTTTGGCGATTGCTCGCCGAGGATGCGGATCGCGCAGGAAGAAATCTTTGGTCCGGTCGTGTCGCTCATTCCGGTCGATACCCTGGAGCGGGCAATTGATGTTGCGAACGGGGTGGCCTATGGGTTGTCGGCTTCGATCTACACCCGGAACGTGAACCGCGCGTTCCAAGCTACGCGCGATCTCTACACCGGAATCGTCTATGTGAACGCGCCAACGATCGGCGCGGAGACGCACCTGCCCTTCGGCGGGACGAAACAAACCGGCAATGGACACCGCGAAGCGGCGATTGCGGCAATTGATTTCTTCACCGAATGGAAGACGGTGTACATCGATTATTCGGACAAGCTCCAGCGCGCGCAGATTGATAATGCCTGAACGCCGCGGGCATTCACGTTGACGGTTCTTGACACCATTCCTACAATATTGGGTAGCGCTCTTTGGCGCTGGGAGTAGAGTGCTGCTATGAGGAATCCTGCGCTTCAAGAACGGCGCAACCGCCAGATTCTCGCGGATCTTGTGCGCACGTACATTGAGACCGGCGAGCCGGTCTCCTCGCGCGCGATTTCCAAGAGCTTCGAAGAGACCCTGAGCACGGCGACGATTCGGAACGTCATGGCGGACCTGGAGGACGCTGGATTTCTGTACCAGCCGCATACATCGGCAGGGCGCGTGCCAACCGCGGCAGCCTATCGTTTCTTTGCGCAGGAAATCGCCTCGCAGGCAACCATCAGCGTCGGGGATCGCGAGTGGATTCAGCGGGAGATGGGCGGCGCGACCAGCGCGGCGGAGATTACCGAACGCGCGGGACACGTGCTGGCGGAAGTCTCCAACGGGCTGGGGATTATCGTATCGCCACCGCTGGGCAAGACCGTTCTGGAACACGCTCGGATGTGGCTGCTGCCGGACGGCCGCGTGGTCGTGGTGCTGATCTCCCCCGGCGGCGATACCCGGGACAAAATTCTGCGCCCGAGCCGCGTGTTCACTCAGGGCGAATTGGACGCCACGGCGGACTTTTTGAATCGGCACTACTCGGGCTGGACCCTGGAGGCGATTCGCAGCGATCTGCTGCAGAAGCTTGCGACAGAGCGCGAACGCTACGAAGGAATCGTGCAAAGCGCTCTCTCGCTCTGCGATCCGGCGGTGCTGGGAGATGAATCGGCTTTGCAAATACACGTGGAGGGAACGGCGCAGATCCCTGGCACTCCGGAATTCGCCAACCAGGCGCAATTGCGCGAACTGCTGGCGGCCATCGAAGAGAAGCACCGGCTCGTGACCGTGTTGAATGCTTGCATCGAAACACCGGAGCCCGTGCACGTGCAGATTGGCGTGAAGGGGATTTCCCAGGCGGGAGACAATCTCGCGCTCATCAGCGCTGCTTATACGAGGAACGATCTGGTGCAGGGTTCGCTTGGCGTGCTGGGGCCGACGCGCATGCATTATGAGCGCGCCATGACCGCCGTGGCCTACGTTGCGCAGCTCTTCAGCGAGGCGCTGAGCAAAATCTGAAAAATCGTTGGCACAGGAGAAGTGAGAAGGTGAGCCACAAGGACGCGAAGCTAGACGTAAATAAAGACGTCAATAAAGACGTGGATAGCAACGAGCTCGATCAATCTGCTGAAGCCAAAGCGGTCGCGGCAGATGCCGCCAAGGCCGACGCGGAGATGGCGAAGCTGACTGCCGACCTTGAAGAGCTGAAGCAAACCTTGCTGCGCCGGCAAGCTGATTTCGACAATTACCGGAAACGCATCGAGAAGGAGCGCTTTGAAGATTCCAAGCGTGCCACGGCGCGGGTCATCGAGGGCCTCATTCCGGTGATTGACGGCTTCGAGCACGCTCTTGCGGCGCACCGCGAAGCGGAATACGAGAGCTACCGGAAAGGGTTCGAGCTGATTTACAAGCAGCTTGCGGACCATCTGGCGCGCCTGGGCGTCGAGCGCATTGATCCAACCGGAAAGCGTTTCGATCCGCATCTGCACCAGGCCATGGACCGCACCGAAACAACGGAGCACGCCGACGGCACCGTCTTGCAAGTTTTTCAGCCTGGATATGTCTTTCACGGCCGCGTGTTGCGTCCGGCGATGGTGCGTGTAGCGGTGCATCCGAACCCCGCATCGAAAGAAGCAGTGAATTAAAGGAGATCCAAAGTTTCCATGGCCAAGGGGAATCAACGCGATTATTACGAAGTGCTCGGCGTTTCGCGGACGGCAGCGGTCGAAGAGATCAAGTCGGCCTACCGCAAAGCGGCGCTGAAATGGCATCCGGACCGCGATCCGGAGAACAAAGCCGATGCGGAGATCAAGTTCCGTGAGTGCACGGAAGCATACAGCGTGCTGAGCGATCCGCAGAAGAGACAGCTTTACGACACCTACGGCCACGCGGGTCTTTCGAGCGCGGGCGCCGCTCAGGGATTTGACCACACGGTTTTCCAGGACTTCCAGGACATTTTCGGGGATTTCTTCGGCTTCGAAGATCTGTTCGGCGGCGGCGGGCGCCGCAGACGCACACGCGCACAGCGCGGCGCCGACCTCCGCTATGACATGACGCTGTCGTTCGAGGAAGCGTCGATGGGGGTGACCACAAAAATCAAGCTCCCGCGCCAGGAATACTGCGAGGCCTGCAACGGCACGGGCGCGAAGAAGGGCACCGGCGTTCAAACCTGCCAGGCATGCGGTGGACGCGGCCAGTTGGCCTACCAGCAAGGGTTTTTCACCATCACCCGCACGTGCCCGTCGTGCCAGGGTGCAGGCCAAATTGTGCGCGAGCGCTGCCCGGAGTGCCGCGGCCAGGGACGTCTCGAGCGCGAAAAAACCATCGAGCTGCGAATTCCGCCCGGCGTGGATACGGGAACACGGCTGCGTGTCGCCGGCGAGGGCGAGCCCGGGCCGAATGGCGGGCCGGCGGGTGATTTGTACGTGGTGCTGGAAGTGAAAGAGCATCCCTTCTTCGAACGGCGCGGCGCGGATCTGTACTGCACGATTCCCATCAGCATTGCGCAGGCCACCCTCGGCACAGAATTGCAGGTGCCGGGATTGAACGGGGAAGAGAAACTGAAGATTCCCGAAGGCACACAAAGCGGCGCGGTGTTTCGCATCAAGGGCAAGGGGCTGGCTGATCCGCGCGGCGGGGGCAAGGGCGACTTGTACTACCACGTCTGCGTATTGACGCCGACGAAGCTGACGCGCGACCAGCGAAAATTGATGGAACAAGTGGGCGCGACCTTGAAAGTCGAAAACAAGCCCGCCGACCGCAATTCCTCGATCTTCGATAAAGTGAAAGACATCTTCGGATAGTGGCGTTCCTCTTGAGTTAGAATCTCCGCGTGCGAAGGCGATTCTTCGTTAAGCAATTTGAAGGTGAGCGCGCCGTCATGGAAGGTGAGGCGGCCCATCATCTCGGACGCGTGTTGCGCGCCCAAGCCGGCCAGCTCTACGAGCTGAGCGACGGCAAACGCGTGTGGCTCGGGCGAATTGACCGAGTGACGCGCGACCGGGTGGAATTTTCCAAATTGGAAGAATTGCAGGTGTACCAGCCCCGCTTGGATTTGACGCTCCTGCTGGCCGTGGTGAAGTTTGACGCCTTCGAATGGGCGCTCGAAAAATCCACCGAACTGGGTATCGGCACGATTGTGCCGCTCGCCGCGGCGCGGAGCGAGAAAGCCTTGCTTGGCGCAGCGGCGAAGCGCGCCGAACGTTGGAAGAAGATACTGCTGGAGGCATCGCAGCAGTGCCGCCGCGTGCGCATACCCGTGCTGGCGGATGTGTCCAAGCCAGGGCGCGCATTCGCTTCGTTCAAAGATGGTTTGCGTGTCATGCTTTCTGAGCGCGCCGATGCGCCACCGCTGCGAAAAGTCCTTGAAGGCCGGCGGGCCGCCAAGGCGATCCTGGCCATCGGGCCGGAGGGCGGCTGGACCGACGCGGAGCGCGAAGCGGCGCAACGCTGCGGCTTTCTGGAAGCCTCGCTTGGCCGATTGATCCTGCGCGCAGAGACGGCCGTCATCACCGCGCTAGCTTCGATGAATTACGCGCTCGGCGATGACTGATCGGCCTGGGGCTTTGAGCCTAAGAAATTCTTGCACCTCGCAACCTGTGCCTCCATCCGCGAGCAACGGGCAACCGCCTCTTGTGAATCTGATTGAGTGAAAGAATCCGGATTGGCCTCCGTGCTCCGCGGACAACGGCGATAAATGGCATCTGGCGCAGCGCGCGACGGCCATGCTATAAATACAAGGCAGCGTCAAAATGGAACGCCCGAACGAGAAACTGCGCGCGACCTCGACGTCACCGGAAACCCCAGCCCCGGCATCGTCCTCTATTGTGAACTCCGGCCCCTCGGTTGCGAGTGCCATGACCGGTCGGGTGGTGTCTATACATTCCCTCCGCAAGGAAATTCGCGTCTGGACGCGCGACCTGCTCATCGCCATCGGCCTTGCGCTGGTCATCATCGTATTCTTGTACCAGCCGGTAAAAGTCGAGGGCACCAGCATGGCCCCGTTGCTCTCCGACCAGGAACGCATTTTCATCAACAAATTCGTCTACCGTTTCGAGCCGATTCAGCGCGGGGATGTGGTTGTGTTTTGGTATCCGCTGGATCGCACAAAATCTTTTATCAAGAGAGTCGTGGGTTTGCCCGGCGAGACCGTGGAGATTCGTCAGGGCGCGGTGTACGTCAACGGCAAGGTTGTCCCCGAGCCGTACGTCCCGCCGCAGTATGAGGACCTGAGTGATTTCGGCCCGGTGCGCGTGCCCAGGGATAGTTATTTCGTGATGGGGGATCATCGCGTCAGTTCGAATGACTCCCGCGTGTTCGGGCCCGTCGCCAGCCGCTTCATTTACGGCCGCGCCGTCTTTGCCTACTGGCCGGTGGATCATTTCGGTTCGCTCTCGGCCACGGAAGCCGACACAAAGTGACTGACATAATTTTGATGACACGTTCGGGAGGACCCACTGACCGAAGTTCAGCACCGACCCGCGATTCTCGCGCTGGAAGACGGGCGCGTCTTTAACGGCCGCGCAGCGGGCGCGATCACGCGCCGCGGCGGCGAAGTCGTTTTCAACACCAGCCTCACCGGTTACCAGGAAGTTTTCACCGACCCCAGCTACGCCGGGCAAATTGTCTGCTTGACTTATCCGCACATCGGAAACGTGGGCGCCAACCTCGAGGATGAGGAATCCGCCCGGCCCTTCATCGAGTCGCTCGTGGTGCGCGAGTTTTCACAGATGTCTTCGAACTGGCGATCGGCGGAAACGGCCCAACTGTATTTGAATCGTCACAAAATCCCGGTTATCTGGGACATCGACACGCGAGCGCTGGTGCGGCACATTCGAAACGTCGGCGCCCTGCGCGGGATGGTTTCGACCGATGGGACGCCCGCGGAGCAGCTGGTTTTTGAAGCGAAGCAACTCCCCAGCATGGCGGGTCAGGAACTCGCCAGTCGCGTCTCCTGCGGCAAACCCTATGGCTGGGAGAAAGGTTCCGTTGAGCTGGCAATCTCGCCTTGGTCCGAAGAGATGGGCGAAGCGGATGGCGATGAGGAGACCCGGAAGCCTCGGGTCGCCGCTTATGATTTTGGCATTAAGCAAAACATTTTGCGTTTGCTGGTGGACCATAACTGCGACGTCTGGGTTGTCCCCGCGCAAACCCCCGCCGAGGATGTTCTGGCGTTGAAGCCGGACGGTGTCTTCCTTTCGAATGGCCCGGGCGATCCTGAACCGATTGCCTACGCCGTGGAAAATATCAAGAAGCTGATCGGGAAGGTGCCGGTGTTTGGGATTTGCCTGGGCCATCAACTGTGCGGGCTGGCTCTGGGCGGGAAGACCTTTAAGCTGAAATTCGGCCACCACGGTTCGAATCATCCGGTCAAGAATCTGCTCACGGAGCAAGTGGAGATTACCGCGCAGAATCACGGGTTTTGCGTCGATCCGGATTCGCTGCCGTCCCGCGACGTGGAGATCACGCATATCAACTTGAACGATCACACCAATGAAGGCATGCGCCACAAGAAATTGCCGCTGTTCAGCGTGCAGTATCACCCGGAGGCCTCGCCCGGGCCGCACGACTCGCATTATCTGTTCAATGATTTTGTGGAGCTGATGGGAAAGTGGAGAGGGAAGTAACCTCGGTCGTTGGACATTTCATTCGTACCATGTTTCGAACGCTGAAGGCCGCTACGGTGCGAAGGGGTGACGGATGGTGCGCGCGCGGCGTGGCAGCCGCGCCGAACTGGCAACTGAAAACGGAGAACCGGAGAACTTGCCCAAACGTAAAAACATCAAGAAGATTCTGATCATCGGGTCGGGTCCGATCATTATCGGCCAAGCCTGCGAATTCGATTATTCAGGAGCGCAGGCCTGCAAGGCGCTGCGCGCCGAGGGCTACGAGGTCGTGCTGGTGAATTCGAATCCGGCAACCATCATGACCGATCCGGATCTCGCCCACCGCACCTACATCGAGCCGCTGTCAAAGGAATATCTCGCGGAGATTATTGCGCGTGAGAAACCGGATGCGTTGCTCCCGACCGTCGGCGGGCAAACGGCGCTCAATCTGGCCGTAGAGCTTTCCGAGGGCGGCATCCTCGAAAAATACAAGGTGGAAATGATCGGCGCCTCGCTCCGCGCCATCAAGGTGGCCGAGGACCGCCTGTGGTTCAAGGATGCCTGCCGGAAGATTGGACTCGAGGTGCCGGCGTCGGCGCTGGTGAATAACGCCAAGGATGCGCTGCGTCTTTGCGACCAACTGGGATTCCCGCTGGTGATCCGGCCCTCGTTCACTCTGGGCGGCACGGGCGGCTCGATCGCTTACAACAAGGAAGAGTTCGCCGAATCCATCGCCCACGCTCTCGACCTGAGCCCCGTGCATGAGGCGCTGGTGGAAGAATCCGTATTGGGCTGGAAAGAGTACGAACTTGAAGTCATGCGCGATTTCCGCGACAACTTTGTGGTGATTTGCTCGATTGAAAACTTTGATCCCATGGGCGTGCATACCGGCGACTCGATCACCGTGGCGCCCGCGCAGACGCTGACGGACAAGGAATACCAGCGCATGCGCGACGCCGCCGCTGCGATCATCCGCGAAGTGGGCGTGGAAACGGGCGGTTCGAATGTGCAGTTCGCCGTGAATCCCGAAAACGGCCACATGGTCGTCATCGAGATGAACCCCCGCGTGTCCCGCAGTTCCGCGCTGGCCAGCAAGGCCACCGGGTTTCCCATCGCAAAAATCGCGGCCCGCCTGGCCGTGGGGATGTCGCTGGACGAAATTCCGAATGACATAACCAAGAAGACGCCGGCTTGCTTCGAACCGACGATCGACTACGTCGTGGTGAAAATTCCCAAGTGGCAGTTCGAAAAATTCTCTGGCGCGGATAGCACTCTCGGAACGCAAATGAAATCGGTTGGCGAAGTCATGGCCATTGGCCGGACCTTCAAGGAAGCGCTGCAGAAGGGAATTCGCTCGCTGGAGCCGAGCGCGCCCTGGCGCGCGCCTGCGGAGACGCCGGATTCCCTGTTGCGTGAAAAACTCGCAACGCCGCGGCCGGACCGCATTCACTGGCTGCTGACCGCGGTGGAGCGCGGCCTGCCGGCGCAGGAAATTTGCGAGCTGACGAAAATCGATCCGTGGTTCATTCATCAGATCGAAGAGTTGGCGGCCATGAACCGTCGCGCCGCCGCCGTGACCGTGGAAACAGCTTCGAAGGAATTGCTGCGCGAAGCGAAGCGGCATGGCGCCAGCGACGAGCAATTGGCGCAAATCTGGAGAACGACACCTGCTTCCGTGAGGCTGCAGCGCGCGCGCTACGGCGTCTCGCCGGTCTTCAAGCGCGTGGATACTTGCGCCGCCGAATTCGAATCGTTCACGCCTTATCTCTATTCGACTTACGAAGACGAAGACGAATCGGACGCCCAGTCGCGGCCCAAGATTATGATTTTGGGCAGCGGTCCGAATCGCATCGGGCAGGGCATCGAGTTCGATTATTGCTGCTGCCACGCTTCTTACGCGCTGCATGAAGACGGATTCGAAACCATCATGGTGAATTGCAATCCGGAGACGGTGTCCACGGACTACGACACCTCCGACCGCCTGTATTTCGAACCCCTCACGCTCGAAGACGTTCTTGCCATCGTCGAGCGCGAGAAGCCCCAGGGAGTGATCGTGCAATTCGGCGGGCAGACGCCGCTGAATCTTGCCCTCGAACTGAAACGCAACGGTGTTCCGATTATCGGCACGGCGCCGGAATCCATCGACCTCGCGGAAGACCGCCGGCGGTTCGGGCGCCTGCTCGAAGAATTGAAGATTCCTCAGCCGCGCAACGGAACGGCGCTGGTGCCGGAAGAAGCCGCGCGCGTGGCGGCAGAAATTGGTTTGCCGGTGCTGGTGCGGCCGAGCTACGTGCTGGGCGGACGCGCCATGGTGATCGCTTACGACGTGAACACAGTGCAGGATTACGTCGCGCAAGCGGCGCTCATGGGGCCCGCTCGTCCCGTGCTGATCGATCAGTTTCTCGAAGAAGCCACGGAAATCGATGTCGACGCGCTGGCCGATGGAAAAGATGTGATCATCGGCGGGATCATGGAGCACATTGAAGAAGCCGGAGTGCACTCAGGCGATTCCTCGTGCGTTCTGCCGCCGGTGAGCTTGTCCCCCGCGATTCTCGATACCATCCGCGAATACACGAAGCGGCTGGCGTTGGCCCTCAAGGTAGTTGGATTGATGAACGTACAGTATGCCATTCAGCGCGAGACGGTTTACGTGCTGGAGGTGAACCCGCGAGCGTCGCGGACGGTGCCGTACGTGAGTAAGGCGACGGGAGTGCCGCTGGCGAAGGTCGCGGCGCGCTTGATGGGGGGGAAGAAACTGGCGTCCATGGATCTTCCGCTTGTGAAGCACAACGGCGTGGCGGAAATCGCGGTGCACGAATTCTATTCGGTGAAATCGCCGGTGTTTCCATTCAACAAGTTTCGCGGCGTGGATACCATCCTCGGGCCGGAAATGCGCTCGACCGGTGAAGTGATGGGAATTTCGACATCGTACGGCCAGGCGTTCGCGAAGGCCCAGCTTGCGGCGGGACAGCGGTTGCCGCGCAAGGGCACGGTGTTCCTCAGCGTGAATGACCGCGACAAAAAACATGTGGGATCGCTCGGAAAAGAATTGTCGACGATGGGGTTTCGTCTGCTGGCCACTCGGGGAACGGCCGCGGCGCTGGAAGATGCGGGCGTCGAGGCCGAAGGGGTATTCAAGGTCAACGAAGGCCGCCCGAATATCGTGGACTTGGTGAAAACCGGCAAGATTGACCTCGTGATCAACACCCCGCTCGGACGCGAGTCTTTCTACGACGAGAAATCGATCCGTCGCGCCGCAATTCGCTACAATATATCGTGCATCACGACGATGGCTGCAGCGCATGCCGCCGCGCGCGGGATTCGGG
>WNFH01003864.1_pt1 | contig 10718 bp, 16 predicted proteins | sample 5400411 | NCBI WGS metagenome assembly WNFH01 (sample SAMN13153347, study PRJNA577476) | soil metagenome | isolation source: 200 cm saprolite under Douglas fir tree site 2 hole 3 | place: USA:California | collected 2015-04-18
CGCTCCGCGCCGACGAGCAGGTCACCGCGACCTATCTCGGCGTCGGCCGCTGACCGCGCTCCCGGCGGGCGCGGCTGGCCGCCCGTCAGCGCTGCCACGTTTTGTCTCTAATCGTGACACTCTGGGCGCGGTAGGTAGGCCGGCACTTGTGGAGCCCGTGTCGCAAGTGGCTGCCAACGCAAGCGAAAACGGTCGACGGCGGCCCGGCTACGAATGACCTGGCGCTGGCACTGAACTTGCCCTTGTCTACCAGCGCAGCATTTCGACAGCAGCTAAGGAGCGGCCGGCAATCGTGACGAGGAACAGAGCCCATCGGGTCGACAGGTCGGACATGGCGGCAGGGTTTACCCTCGCCGAGCTGATCATCGTCATCGCGGTCATAGGCATCCTCGCCGTGATGGCGGTCCCGTCTTTCCTCCGCTACAACCAGGCGGCCACGCTGAAGTCGGGCGCGCAGCAGCTCGTGACCCTGATCAACCAGGCCCGCGAACTCGCCATCAAGGAGAACGGGAACGTGTGCGTCAAGCTGCCGGGCGCCAACGCCACCCAGATGACGTATGCGCTCAGCACCTGCGCGGGTCTGGCGTGGGTGGGAGCCGGGACCGACGCCGCGGGCAATATCAAGCTCCCTACGGGCATCACGGCGACCGCCAGTGCCAGTCCCGTCTTCAATTACATCGGGTCCGCCTCGCCGGTGGCCGTCTATACCCTAACCAATACCCAGACCAACGCCACTCTGACCGTGTCGGTGGCGGCCTCTGGCCGGATCACGATCCCGTGACGAGGAGCCCTCAGATGCGACGACTGGTCTCCAATCAGCGCGGCATGACGCTGGCCGAAGTGCTGGTCGCGCTGCCGATCATCACGATCGGGCTCCTGGCTCTGCTGTCGGCCATTCCGCTCTCCACCTACGCGATCCAGGACGGAAGCCAGACCTCCACGGCAACCTTCCTCGCCAACCAGCGTCTCGAGCAGGTCCGGAACGCGCAGTGGTTGGCCACGTGCCCGGCAACGGTGGACACCCTTGGCGTCTCCGCATCTTCGACGGCGGCTCCCGCGGATGGGGGCGCCGTCACCACGTTTGCCGACGAGAATGCGATCGCCGCGCCCTACGCGGCCTACACTCGCCAGGTTCGCATAACGGATTCTGTCGCCTCCACCACGGTCTGTGGCGTTACCGGGGCGATCACCGGCACTTATGGGCTCCGCAGGGTCACGGTGACGGTGACCTACCGGCCAATGAGTGCCACGGGGACGAGCGCGGTCTCCGGCTCACGCTCCGTGGCCGTCAACATGGAGATCGCCCAGCGATGAGTCAGCTTCGCGCCGTACTCAGGGATCAAAGAGGGTTCACCCTGAGCGAACTGCTCGTGGTGGCTACGGTCCTCGGCATGATCCTGGCCGGGGTGGTGCTGATCCAGATGCAGGGCCAGCAGGCGTATCTCTTCGGCTCCCACCGGGTCGAGGTGCAGCAGAACAACCGCGCCGCGCTTGAACTGATGGTTCGCGACCTCCGTTCGGCCGATTCCGTCACAACGCTCGGCGGCCCTACGGATCTGACTTTTATGACCTGCCAGAATCCCTACCCGACCCCGACGACGCCCTGCCTCGCCGCCGATATCGTCCCAGTCCGTTACTGGCTCTCGGGGACGTCCTGCACCGTCAGTGGAGGGGCGACGCTCTGTCGTAACACGACTCCGCTCATCGGAGGCGTGCAGACGCTGACGATGAACTACTACTCGGCCTGGAACGGCGCGACCAATACCGGCACGACGACCACGGTGCCCGCGAGCGTCAAGCTCGTCCGGCTCCAGTTGGTCACCGGGACCGAGGATTACGCAGGGGCCGGCTCGCCGGCCAATCAGCACGCCACCATGGAATCCCTGGTGCGGCTGAGAAACATTCCGTAGGACAAGGAGATACACATGCGCGGCCTCCACCTGAACGTCGGGATGTTGCGAGATCAGCGGGGCATCGCTCTCCCGATGTCGCTGCTGGCGCTCCTCATCCTCTCGACCCTGGTCATCTCGTTTGCCTTGCTGGCCACCTCCGAGCCCCTGATCGCCACCAACCAGAAGATGGTGGCCCAGGCCCGCGCCGTCGCCGAATCCGGCCTGGAGCAGGCCATCTGGGCGCTCAATAACCCGACCGACGCCAACGGCCTGCCCAGCCCGCTGCCGGGGACGGTGCCCTCCCCTTACGACGGCAGCACCGACATCCCGATCTCGAACAGCAGCGGGACGCAGATCGGCGTGGCGCGCGTGACGGTCACCCCGGGAACCAACCTGAACGAGAGGAACGTCACCACGGTGGGCTGGGTCCCGACGAACACGCCCAAGGCGGCGCGTCAGAAGATCCAGGCAACGGTCTCCCAGTTTATCTTCAGCGGGAACCCCCCGCCGGCCTCCCTGACGGTGCAGGGCCAGATCAACATCACCGGTAACACGAACATCGACTCGCGTCCTGATCAGAGCTGCGGTGCCAAGGACGGCACGTGGAGCGTAGGGTTCACGGCCGTCGGGGGCTCGGGGGACGTCTACGGCGCCGATGGGAATAATACTAAGAACCAGTCGGCGGCGAGCGGCATCACCGACGTGAAGCAGAACGTGCCCACTTCCGCGTTCGCCCCGTTCATCCTCAAGAACCAGGACCTGAACAGCCTCAAAGCCATGGCGAAGGCCGCCGGGACCTACTATTCGGGCGCCGGTGTTAGCAGCTTGACCTTCAACGCGGGCAACCAGCTGCCGAACGGCATCATCTTCGTTGACACGGTGAGCGGTCTGAATGTCGACGTGAACGGGGCGAACACCACTGCCACTTCGGACTTGGCCAGCGTGTCTATCCACGGTAATTCGCCGGCCGACCCGAGCGGGATCTTCCGCGGCATGATCATCGTCGCGGGTACGCTGTCAATCAGCGGCGACTTCCACGCGCGGGGGATGGTCTACGCGGTGAACGACTTGATCTACATGGGCACCGGCACCGGCCTGATCGAGGGCGCGGTGATGAGCCAGAACATCCGGGATATCTCGTCGACGACCATCGACACGTACACGGGCGGCAATTCGAGCATCGTCTACAACTGCGGCTACGCGACCAACCCGGGCGGCCAGATGCCGCAGGGCTTCACCGTCCAGCCCGGCACCTACAAGGAGGTCTCGGGATCTTCATGACGCCTCCCAAGGCGTACGTGTTGATCGGCCTTCTCGCGCTCCTGGCCGGGTGTCAGTCTCCGTCGCGGCCGGTGCAATCGTCGGCGCCCGAGGATCCCGCGGCAATGGCCGCCCGCGCGCTCGCCGGAGGTCGCTACACGGATGCCCTCGAGCTGTACCGGCAGGCGCTCGCCGACGCGCCGGGCAAGGTGGGCCTCCACTACGGGCTCGGTGTGGCCAGCTCGCACCTCGATCGCCGGGACGACGCGGTTCGGGAATTCAGATGGGTGGTGCAGTACGGGCCCCAGACCGCTCCCGAGGTCGCGGCGGCCCGGCAATGGCTCATCAGGGCTGGCGCGCTGCCGTCCACGAGTCTCGACACGTCAGCTCCGAGCCGATCCGGCGAGGAGCGGCAGGCCGGCAACGCCAGCCTCGAGGGCCGAGCCAGCTTTGCCGAAGCGGGGCAGGCGCCCAAGCCGATGGCTCGCTTGCAGCTCTTCCTGGTTCCGGAGAGCCCGACTCAGGTTCCGGAGAGCCCGACTCAGAAAGAGCGTTACCACCTGAGGACCGACGAGGAGGGGAACTTCAAGTTCCCGGATGTCGTCCCGGGTCCGTACAAGCTCATCGATCGCGTGGCCGGCCAGCCCATCTGGCGTCTCCGGGTCGAGCTCAAGCCGAGTGAGATAAAGGCTCTGGAGCTCACGCCGGCCAACAGCCTCGCCATGCAGGACGACTTCCCGGAGCGGCAAGCGCGAGCTCAGGAATAGCCCGTCCGCCGCAGGTCAGGCGGTCATATTCGAGACGCCTTCGGCCTGGGCTCTGCTAGGCTCTCCCGCGGGTCTCATCGCCGATGCGCAAGCCCTGACGACGCCCCCACCAGCGGTGGCGTGACCCAGCTGGTCGGCTTAGGCTTGAGCGAGTTCCTGGTGGTCATCGCGCTCAGCGGGGTCAGCTCCTCTCGAGTAGGGTCTGAAGCTCCGTCGCCGGCTCCCCGAGCGCTTCCGCCACCGCCGGGTGCGCGATCCGCCCGCGCCAGATATTGACGCCCTTCGCGAGCGGCGCGTTGTCGCGGACGGCCGCGGCCAGGCCCTTGCCGGCCAGCTCGAGCACGTAGGGCAGCGTCGCGTTGTTCAGCGCGAAGGTGGACGTGCGCGGCACCAGCGCCGGCATGTTGGCCACGCCGTAGTGGACGACGCCGGAGACGAGATAGGTCGGGTCGAGCAGGGTGGTCGGACGGATCGTCTCCACGGTGCCGCCCTGGTCCACCGCCACGTCCACGATCACCGAGCCCTCCTTCATGGAGGCCACCATCTCCTTGGTGACCAGCACCGGGGCCCGGGCGCCGGTGACGAGCACGGCGCCGACCAGGAGGTCGGCCCGGCGCAGCACCTGGCTGATGTTGAAGCTGTTGGATACGAGCGTGATGACGCGGCCGTGGAAGAGATCGTCCACCGCGCGCAGGCGATCGAGATTGATGTCGAGGATCGAGACGTCGGCGCCCAGGCCCAGGGCGATGCGCGCGGCGTTGACGCCGACGGTGCCCGCGCCCAGCACCACGATATTGCCGGGCGGCACGCCGGGGACCCCGGCCAGCAGGATGCCGCGACCGCCGCGCGCTTTGGTGAGGAAGAACGCGCCCTCCTGTACCGACAGGCGTCCGGCCACCTCGCTCATCGGCGCCAGCAGGGGCAGCGTGCCGTCGGGGCGCTGCACCGTCTCGTAGGCGATCGCGATGACCTGGGCGGCCTGGAGGGCCCGCGCCAGCTCGGGCGCCGGCGCCAGGTGCAGGTAGGTGAAGAGGATCTGGCCCGGGCGCATCCGGGGGTACTCCTCCGGCAGTGGCTCCTTCACCTTGAGGATCAGCCCGGCCTGCTTCCACACCTCATCGACCGACGCGAGCGTCGCCCCCTCGCGCGTGTACTCCTCGTCGCGGATGCTGCTGCCGAGGCCGGCGCCGCGCTCGACCACCACGCGGTGCCGGCCCTCGACCAGCGCGCGGGCGCCGGGCGGCGTCAGCGCCACGCGCTGCTCGCCGGATTTGATCTCGCGCGGCACGCCGATGATCACGCCGCCGGCCCTCTGCGGCTCCCGCGTCCGCGCCTCACGGCAGCGGGATCCTCGTGGGCAGCCCGGTCTGGGCGGTGAGCCCGCCGTCGGCCACCAGGGCCGCGCCGGTCACGTAGGAGGCCAGGTCGGAGGCGAGGAACATCACGCAGCCCGCCATCCCCGCCGGCTGCCCGAGCCGCCGCATCGGGATCATCGCGGTGGTCGTCTCCGCGAAGCCGGGGATGGACAGCGAGGGGCGGAGCAGGGGCGTGTCGATGGCCCCGGGGCAGACGCAGTTGACCCGGATCCCGCGCCCCGCGTACCGCGCAACCATTCAAACCGGGAGATCAGGTCTCTATCGAAGACGGCCATCCTCGAATACCCAGCCGTCGCGATGGAACGGGCGCGGGAGGAGAGTCGGGTGCATCAAGGCGGGTGCTAAGGGAAGTTGACGGCCCACACTTCTAATCTTACGGCGAAGGTCAACCGGGTGTCCTTGTCGCCCCGAATTCTTCTCGGCGGCGCTTCGGCGGTGCCTCTGTTAGACTCCGCCACGGATGAGGCCAGCGATGGAGCGGCGAACGTTCCTCGGGATGATCGCGGGTGGCCTCCTCGCCGCGCCGTTCGCCGCCGAGGGGCAGCAGGCGAGGAGGGTTTGGCGGGTAGGCGGCAGAATGTCGTCTTTGAACCGCGTTGGGGAAACGGACAGGTGAGCCGACTCCAGGGCTTGGCCACCGAACTTGTTGCAGCCAAGGTTGACATATTCGTGACAGCGGGCAACCCGGCAGCGCTCGCGGCCAAGCAGGTGACAAGCTCCATTCCCATCGTGACCGCGAACGGTCCTGATCCGGTCGAGCTTGGACTCGCGGCGACCTTGGCGCGACCGGGCGGAAATGTCACGGGTGTGACATCGATATCCAGCGAGTTGTCCGCGAAGCGAATCGGACTGCTCAAAGAGCTGATCCCACAGGTGTCCCGAGTGGCCGCCCTCTGGGATCGTGCCGCTCGCGGGTCGGCGCTCAATGTACGGGACACGGAGGTTGCGGCTCGATCACTGGGAATCGGTCTGCAAAGTGTCGCCGTGCGTCCCGATCCCAGAGACTACGATGCCGCGTTCGTGGCCATAAAGCGCGACGGCGCCGGAGCGGTCATCGTGGTGCAGAGCTCGGCTTTTTTTGCCAGTTACCAACGGCTCAGTGATCTTGCCCTCACACACCGCCTGCCCAGTGTCGGCGGGTCGAAGGAGTATCCCGAGGCTGGTGGACTCATGAGTTACGGCGCGGACTACCCAGATCTGTTCCAGCGTGCCGCGGTGTTCGTTGACAAGATCCTCAAGGGCGCTAAGCCGGCGGACTTGCCCATCGAGCAACCCACCAAGTACGAGCTGGTGATCAACCTCAAGACCGCCAAGGCCCTCGGCCTGAAGATCCCGCCGTCGCTCCTGCTGCGGGCAGATCAGGTGATCGAGTAGAGGGGGGGGTTACAAGCCGGCGCAGGATGGCGCTATGCTCCTTTGTCGATCCCGACAACGGTCAGCCAAACGAAGAGGAGCAAATGCATGACTCAGTCAGATGACCTGTTGCAGTGGATCCGCCGCAAGATCCTCGCGGGTGATCTCCCGAAACAGAACTGCCGCATGACGTGGTACGGCCCCGGAACCGGCGGGATCTGCGTGGCGTGCGAGCAGCCCATCGCGGCCAACGACGTGGAAGTCGAGTGCGACTTGCCCGGCGGCGGGACAATCCGGCTCCATCGCAGGTGCTACGACGTGTGGTCGGCGGAGTGGCCGACATGCGATGCGTGAGCGGCGTTCGCTGTCGCTCCGGCGCGAGTAGATTGTTCCCGGCGGGCAGGTAGTACCTACCGAAGCACGACGGCTGGCAACCTGCTGGCCGCTGCAAGCCCGCGTTCTTTCTGCAACTCGGCCTGGCACACATGATGCACTCCTACGTGCCATCTTGCGGCGCTAGGAGCCGGGCCATCCCGTTGACCATCGTGGTCGCCGCCGACGCACCCGACTACCGGCTGATCGTCCGCACCATCCTCGCAACGGTGTCCGACATGATGACCATCGTGGGCGAAGCTGAAGATGGCGCAGAAGCCCTCGCCGTCGTGCTACGCGAGCGGCCCGATATCGTGATCACGGACTTGATGATGCCCCTTCTCAACGGAATCGAGCTGACGAAGCGCATCAGGGAAGAACTGCCGCAGACAAAGATCATCCTCATGAGTTCCTACACCGAAGATGCCTACCGGCTCATGGCCTCTGACAGCGGCGCAGATGCCTTCGTGAACAAGCGGGTGATCAACGACGCGCTGCTGCCAGCGATCCGCGACCTCATCCGCCGGATCTCCGGTGGGAGCGGCCCGCTTCCGCCGAGCGCCGGCACATCACCAGCTTCGGCAGCGTCGCCGAAGTGATGACCTTGCGTCGCCCTAGAGGCGACCCCTTCGTAGCCGGATGCACGAAGGTTGCGACGGCACCGCCCTCTTTCGCGCCTCCTGTCGCGCATCCTGCGACCAAGAGAGCGCCCAGCAGCCCTACGGTTGTCTTCATCGCTCCAAGTCTCCTCCTGTCAGGGGTTCGAGATGTTTGGTCACCTACTTACCGCCCTCGACGCCTTCCTACAGGAGCACCGCCGCTGCGGCGAGCCCGCGAGCCCTCGTAGGATCATCCGTCGCCGGGCTGCCCGCAAAATCGAGGGCTAATTAAAATGGTGTCATGCGCGAAATAGGCGACAGGAGGGCCACTCATGTACGCTTTGATCGTCGCGCTGCTTGCGTTCGTGCTCGTCGCACCTGCCCACGCCCAGGTGCACGTGGACATCGGCATCCATCTTCCCGCGCCACCCCATCTCGTCATCGTGCCCCAGATCCCCGAGGTAAGGTACGTGCCAGCCCCGGCCGCTCCCGTCAATCTCTTCCTTTACGGCGGGCAGTACTGGGCGTTCGCCAACGGGGGCTGGCACGTCAGCAGGGGGCACAACGGCCCATGGGTGGTCGTTGGTCCGCAGTTCGTGCCCCGTCCCGTCCTGATGGTGCCGGTGCAGTACTACCACGTCCCGCCCGGCCACTGGAATAAGTGGGAGCGCAAGCATGCGCCGCGCTGGCGGGAGGATTGGGGCCCGGAGTGGGCCGATAAGCGGGGCTGGAAGCATGACGACCGGGACGACGATCGGGGGACGGGGCACGGGAAAGGCCACGGGCGGGGCCGGTAGCGCGCATCCGGTGAAGCCGACCGCGCTAGACAAACCTCGATCGAGAGCGGCGATAAGCTGACGGTTACCGGGCACGTGCCGAGGTGCCCGGCCTTCGCCCGAAGGGGAGGGGTCGCCCTCTTGAGGCGCGCTATTTCTTCACGAGCGGGCAGCCGCCCTCGGCGAGCGGGCGGAACGCCTGCTCCCCCGGAATCGTCGCGATGATCTTGGCCAGGTCCCATTCGCTCTTCGACTCGTCTGGCGTCTTGGCCTGCATCAGGTACATGTCGCGGATCACCCGCCCGTCCTCCCGGATGCGGCCGTTCCTGGTCATGAAGTCGTTGATCGGCATCTCCTTCATCTTCGCCATGACCGCCTTCGCCTCGTCGGTGCCGGCCGCCTTGACCGCTTTCAGGTAGTGCAGGGTGGCCCCGTAGGTGCCGGCCTGGATCATGGTGGGCGGCATCCCCTTCGCCGCGGCGAACCGATCGGTGAAGGCACGCGCCTCCGGGCTCATGTCCCAGTAGAAGGAGCTGGCCATCAATAACCCCTGCGCGGTCCGGAGGCCGAGGGCGCGCACTTCGCGATACTGGATCAGGAGCGCGGCCAGCCGCTGCCCGCCCCGCTCGAGACCGAACTCATTGGCCTGCTTGATCGCGTTGGTGATGTCGGCGCCCCCATTCGCCATCACGACCACCTTCGCCTTCGAGCCCTGCGCCTGCAGCAGGTAGGACGAGAAATCGGCGTTGTTCAGCGGATGCCGGGCGGAGCCCAGCACCTTGCCGCCCGCCGCCTTGACGAACTCGGTCGCGTTCTGCTCCAGCGCGTGGCCGAAGGCATAGTCGACGGTGATGAAGAACCAGGTATCACCGCCCTGCTTCACGATCGCGTTGGCGATGGTCTTGCCCTGGCCGTAGGTGTCGTAGACCCAGTGCACGCTGTGCGCCGAGCACGACTTGCCGGTCAGCTCCGCGGTGGCCGCCGCGGTCGGCATCACGAGCCGGTTCGTCTGCTCGGCGAGCTTCACCACCCCGAGGGCGATCGCCGAGTGCGGGATGCCGATGATCATGTCGACCTGCTCCTGCTCGTACCAGCGCCGCGCGATCCCGACGCCGACGTCGACCTTGTTCTGCATGTCGGCCGCGATCACCTCGATCGGCTTGCCGAGCACGGAACCGCCGAAATCCGCCACCGCCATCCGCACCGCCAGCACGTCGCCGGGACCGGTGTTGTCGGAATAGGGGCCGGACATGTCGTCCAGCACCCCGATCTTCACCACGCCGTCCTGGGCGCCACCTTCGCCCGGGGCCAGGAGCACGACGGCAGCGAGTGCAACCAACACCGCATTGAGCCGGCGCATCACTCGGTTCCTCCTTGATAGGGTTCGCGGCTGGGGCAGGGTTCGCGGCTGGGCCCGATCCTGCGCCCTGGCCGCCGCGTGGTCAAGCCTCCCGCAGTTCTTTGACCTCTCGCGAAGAATCCGTACACTGACCGTCATGCTCTACGATCCGGGGGTCTGGCTCTTCGGGCTGGCGGTCGGTCTTTTCCTCGCGGGCATCCTGGGCGTCGTGCTGTCGACTCGGCGCGTGCCGCCGAACGAGGCGCAGGAAGTGCCCGGCATCATCGCCGACCCGGGATCCGAGCGCCAGCTCCTGGAGCTGGAGGCGGAGGTGGGGCGGCTCCGTGCCGAGCGAGACGAGCTCCGCGGCGTCCTCGACCGGCTCGTCGTGCTCCTGGAGGAGCGACGGGCGCACCTCGTGACCACGGGCGATGACGGAGAGCATCGTGGCGGAGGCGGCTAGATGATCACCGGCGGCACGCCCCTCACGTAGAGGACTCGCGGTGCCGCTCCAGCGCTCGCGCAAGCACAAGATGATCGCCGGCGTCTGCGGCGGCCTCGCGGAGTGGCTCGGCTGGGATCCGACCGTGGTCCGCATCCTGTACGTGGTGGTCTCGTGCGTGTCGGTCGCGTTCCCCGGGATCCTGGCCTACATCGTCCTCTGGCTCATCATGCCGAAGGCGCCCGCGTAGGCGCGGCGCCCCGCCCCCGCATGATCCGGTCCGCGACGTACCCCAGCCTCGAGGATCGCGTCGTGTTCGTGACGGGGGGCGGGAGCGGCATCGGCGCCTCCATCGTCGAGCACCTGTGCGCCCAGCGAGCCCGCGTGGCGTTCGTGGATATCCAGCGCGAGGCCTCGACGGCGGTCGTCGAGACGATCCGGGCCCGCGGCCTGCCCGCGCCGGTGTTCATCCCGTGCGACCTGCGCGACATCGCGGCGCTGCGCGCGGCGGTCACGGAGGCGCAGACGCGCCTCGGGGCGAT
>WNFH01003868.1_pt1 | contig 10711 bp, 9 predicted proteins | sample 5400411 | NCBI WGS metagenome assembly WNFH01 (sample SAMN13153347, study PRJNA577476) | soil metagenome | isolation source: 200 cm saprolite under Douglas fir tree site 2 hole 3 | place: USA:California | collected 2015-04-18
TATCTGACACAGATGGCCGGCCTCGCGTATCACAACTTCGCCTCTGCCGCAGTGGGCATTGCGTTGGCGATTGCGTTTATTCGCGGCATCGCGCGGCGGGAGAAAGAAAGTATCGGCAATTTTTGGGTTGACCTAACGCGCAGCACCCTGTGGGTGCTGATGCCCGCCTGCATCGTTTATGCGTTGCTCCTGGTTTCGCAGGGCGTGGTGCAGAACTTCAGACCGTATGACACGGCCAAGCTGGTCGAGCCGCAGCAGGTGCAACGAGTCGGAACTGACGGGAAACCGGTGGTAGGCCAGAATGGCAAGCCGGTGATGGATACAGTTACCGATCAGGTGATCGCCCAGGGCCCGGTAGCGTCTCAGGAAGCGATCAAGATGTTGGGCACGAATGGTGGCGGTTTCTTCAACGCTAACAGCGCCCATCCTTTCGAGAACCCCACACCGCTTAGCAACTATTTGCAGATGCTTTCCATTTTCGTAATTCCCGCCGGGCTGACTTACACGCTGGGCCGCATGACCGGGTCACAGCGCCATGGCTGGGCGGTTTGGGCGGCTATGGCGATTCTGTTTGTGGCGGGCGTGAGTACCGCGTATTGGGCCGAAGCCAAGGGCAATCCTCTGCTTAAGGGAGTCGACCAGCGGGCGAGTCTTACGCAGTCCGGCGGCAACATGGAGGGCAAGGAAGTCCGCTTTGGTATTGCGGATTCCACTTTGTTCGCCACCATCACCACCGACGCGAGCTGCGGCGCCATCAACGGCTGGCATGATTCCTACACTCCGCTGGGTGGAATGGTGCCGCTAGCTAACATCATGCTCAGTGAGACTGTATTCGGAGGCGTGGGCGCCGGAATGTACGGGATCCTGATTTACGTTGTGCTTTCCGTGTTCATCGCGGGACTCATGGTTGGGCGCACGCCGGAATATCTGGGGAAGAAGATCGAAGCCTACGACGTGAAGATGGCGATGCTGGTGACACTGGTGTTCCCGCTCGTCATCCTGGTGCTTGCGGGTATTTCTTCGGTGGAGGGATTCGGCACATCCAGCGTCAGCAACTCGGGCCCGCACGGCCTTACCCAGATCCTCTACGCCTTTACATCGATGGCAGGCAATAACGGCTCCGCTTTCGGCGGGCTGAATGGAAACACGCCCTGGTACAACATCGCTGGTGGGATGACGATGCTGGTGGGGCGCTTCTTCATGATTCTTCCCATGCTGGCGATTGCGGGAAACCTGGCGAAGAAGAAATATGTTCCACCGTCGCTGGGCACGTTTCCGGTGACCACGCCTCTGTTCAGCGTTTTGCTGGTGGGTGTGATTGTGATCGTGGGTGCCTTAACGTTTTTCCCAGCACTGAGCCTGGGACCCATCCTCGAGCACCTGCTGATGCAAGCCGGCAAGACCTTCTGAGGAAATATGGCTGAGAAAAAAGGTAAAGCGATTTGGGACATGAAGATCGTGCGAGGCGCGATCTGGGAATCATTGCTGAAGCTGCACCCACGCAAGATGATGGGCAATCCTGTCATGTTCGTGGTGGAAGCCGGCAGCGTGGTTACGAGTGCGCTGTTGGTGCGGGACGTACTTCAACACCAGGGTGAGTTCGGCTTTAATCTGCAAATCACGCTCTGGCTGTGGTTCACGGTGCTGTTCGCGAATTTCGCCGAAGCCATGGCGGAAGGGCGGGGCAAGGCGCAGGCGGAAAGTCTGCGAAAAGCGAGATCGGAAACTGTCGCCAACCGGGTCCTGCCGGACGGCAAGATCGAAAAGATCGCCAGTTCGAAGCTGCGTTCGGGCGACGTAGTGAACGTTTCCGCCGGGGAGTTCATTCCGGGTGACGGCGAAATTGAAGGAGGCGTGGCGTCAGTAGACGAATCCGCAATCACGGGTGAATCCGCGCCCGTGATCCGCGAGGCGGGAGGAGACCGCTCGGCGGTGACTGGGGGCACACGCGTGCTCTCCGATTGCATCAAGATCAAGATCACCTCGAACCCCGGAGAAACATTCCTCGATCGGATGATCGCGTTAGTCGAAGGCGCCGAGCGTCAGAAGACGCCGAACGAAATCGCCTTGAACATCTTGCTGGCTGGGCTGACGATAATTTTTTTGCTGGCAGTGGTCACGCTGCAGCCATTTGCGGTCTACTCCGGAGCGCCGCAGACAGTGTTTGTGCTGGTGTCGCTGCTGGTCTGCCTGATTCCGACCACCATCGGAGGATTGCTTTCGGCGATTGGCATCGCAGGTATGGACCGGCTGGTGCAGCACAACGTATTGGCTATGTCAGGGCGCGCGGTCGAGGCCGCGGGGGATGTTAACACGCTTCTTCTGGATAAGACCGGAACCATCACCCTGGGAAACCGCCAGGCGGCGGAGTTTGTTTGCGCGCCAGGAGTTTCGGAGGCCCAACTGGCGGATGCGGCCCAGTTGTCATCGCTTCCGGATGAGACGCCGGAAGGCCGCTCCATCGTGGTTCTGGCCAAGGAACGATACGGCTTGCGCGGACGCGACCTGGCTTCGCATGAGGCGCATTTTGTGCCCTTTACCGCGCAGACCAGAATGTCGGGCGTCAACCTTGATGGGCGGGAGATCCGCAAGGGCGCATCGGATGCGATCGCAAAATATATTTCCGTAGTGAGCGGCAACGGTCTTCCGAAAGAAGTGCAAGCAACCGTTGAACAGATCGCGCGCTCCGGTGGCACACCGCTGGTCGTCTCCGAGAATCGTAAGGCTTTGGGCGTGATCTACCTCAAGGACATCGTAAAAGGTGGGATTCGCGAGCGCTTTAGCCAGCTTCGCTCCATGGGCATTCGTACCGTCATGATCACGGGCGACAACCCCCTCACCGCGGCGGCCATCGCGCGAGAGGCTGGCGTCGATGACTTCCTGGCCCAGGCTACGCCCAAAGAGAAAATGGATCTCATTCGCCGTGAGCAGGCCGACGGAAAACTGGTGGCCATGACGGGAGATGGCACCAACGACGCGCCCGCCCTCGCGCAGGCCGATGTCGGCGTGGCCATGAACACGGGCACGCAGGCCGCGAAAGAGGCGGGAAATATGGTGGACCTGGATTCGAATCCGACCAAGCTGATTGAGATCGTCGAAATTGGCAAGCAGTTGCTGATGACTCGCGGAGCGCTGACTACGTTCTCCATCGCCAACGATGTGGCCAAGTATTTTGCCATCATCCCGGCGATGTTTGCCGGGACTTTCCCTGTGCTTGCCGCGCTTAACGTCATGCATTTGAAGACTCCACAGTCGGCGATATTGTCAGCCGTAATTTTCAATGCGCTGATTATCGTCGCGCTGATACCGCTGGCGCTGCGCGGCGTGAAGTACCGCGCCATGGGCGCGGCGGCTCTGTTGCGCAACAACCTTTTGATCTATGGCGTGGGCGGAATCATTATCCCGTTCATCGGTATCAAGTTGATCGACATGGTCATCACCCGCATTGGGATGGCCTGAAGTTGATTGGTAAGACGAGGATCACATGAAGAAGAATCTTTTGATTTCCGTGCTTATGACAGTTGTCACGACCGTGCTGCTGGGTCTGGTCTATCCCCTGGTGGTCACTGGACTGGCGCAGGTCTTCTTTCCGGAGAAAGCGAACGGGCAGCTCATACGGCGCAACGGAACCGTGATCGCGTCGCACATCGTTGCCCAGCCGTTTGTCGGAGCGAATTATTTTCATCCGCGTCCCTCGGCGGCAGGTACGAACGGCTACGATGCGAGCAATTCCGCCGGGTCCCAACTGGGGCCGACGAATCAGAAGCTCATTGATCGTGTGAATGCCGACGTCGCCAGCGCGCGGGCAGAGAATCCGGGTGAGCCAGTACCCATCGATCTGGTCACAACTTCCGCTTCGGGCTTTGATCCTCACGTCACGCCCGCCGCCGCGGAATTCCAGGTGCCGCGAGTTGCCAAAGCCCGCGGGATGAGCGAGGAAGCGGTGCGCGCACTGGTTGCCCAAAATACTGAAGGAAGGCAATGGGGATTCTTCGGGGAGCCGCGGGTCAACGTGCTGGAACTGAACCTGGCACTTGATTCCTTCTCGAAGTAAGCGACATCTGGGTAGTTCCTTAAATCGTAGACAACGAAGGACACGAAGTTACACGAAGGAAATTCCGAGGGTTCCTTCGTGCGGATTGGTGTCCTTCGTGGTTTAAGAATTTCGATGACTGCTCAATCCCGCAACGACTACGCGCCAAGCTGTATCCTAAAATCTACGGCATCCCGAATGAACCTTTCCAACCAACGAGCCGCCGCGTGAGCCGCCTGACGCTGTTTGGACTGTTTGCAGTGACCGCGATGCTGGTGTGCTACGCGCTCGAAAATCGCAGCCGATGGTTCATCCTGGCGTTTAGCGTGGCCTGCATGCTGGGCTCGGTTTATGGCTTTCTGCAGGGAGCCTGGCCGTTTGGGCTGGTTGAAGGCATATGGTCGCTTGTCGCGGTGCGCCGCTGGTGGCTGGCAGGAAAGTCAACCTGATTGCTCTGGAGTTTCTAAGTCAGGGGCGGGCGGTTACGAACTCTTGCGGTTGAACCGGCAAAGGTCCTGACTGGCGCGGATCTTGCCGCAAGAAAGAGCCATAGTCTCAAAGGCTCGTTCATAGCGAAACTCCGGCTTCACGTATGGCTTCCTGGCCACGGGTGGGCTGTCGCCGGTATTTTTCTGTTCGCTAACCTTCTTCTCTGTCATAAGGGACCGGCCAAGCGGAGTTCGCCCTCATTGGTATTTTCTCAGACAGATTGCCACCAAACCAGAGCCATGGTTGTTGCCACTTATGATGACGGCTAAAACCTCTCCATCAGGCGGTTAGCTGTAGAGAACCGAAGAAGGCAGCGATGTCCTTTGCCAATAGTTCGGGCTCTTCGGCCGCGGCGAAATGGCCCCCGCTGTGCATTTCGGTCCAGCGCTGGATGTTGTATCCGCGTTCGATCCAGGCTCGTGGAGGAAAAGGTGCCTCTTTGGGGAAGTGCGCGACCGCACAGGGCACACGAACCTGATCGCCTGGCTTGAAGTGAATCGGCTGCTTCTTCGTCTCGTAATAAAGGCGGCACGAGGAATGGATGGTCTCGGTCATCCAGTAGAGGGTTATGTTGCTGAGCAATTCGTCTTTGCTGAAACGGCGCTCTACCTCGCCATCACAGTCCGCCCAGTCACGAAATTTTTCCACGATCCAGGAGGCTAGAGCGGCCGGGGAATCATTCAGACCGTAGGCGCCGGTCTGGGGCGTGTTTCGTTGCAAGTGGGCATAGGCGCCGCTGTCAACGTACCAGCGGTCGGCGTCGTCGAGAAACTGCTGCTCGATGTCGTCGAGTTTGGTGCCGGGCTCGAGGTAAGGCCGGTATGATCCGGGGATGTAATTGAGATGGACGCCTATGACATGCTGGGGATGACGCAATCCCAGAATCGTACTCACGGAGGCGCCGAAATCGCCTCCCTGCGCGCCAAAACGGGCATAGCCCAGCTCTCTCATTAATGCGACCCAAAGCTCGGCGATGCGGAATGTGTTCATGCCGCGCTTGCTGGGCCGATCTGAAAAGCCAAAGCCTGGAAGCGAAGGAACCACCACGTCGAATGAAACCGCGGGGTCGCCTCCGTGACTCGCGGGATCGGTGAGCAACGGAATGATCTTGAGCATCTCCAGAAAAGACCCGGGCCAGCCATGGGTTAGGATCAACGGGATTGGCGCCGCCCCCTTGCCACGCTCGTGAATGAAGTGAATCCTTGCGCCATCCACGGCGCAGCTGTAGTGGTGAAAGGCGGACAGCGCTTCCACCTGTGCTTTCCAGTCGAAATGATCTTTCCAGTAGGCGCAGAGCTGCCGCATGAAGTCGAGATTGACGCCATATTCCCAGCCTGAGCCGGAAATCTCATCGGGCCAGCGTGTTCGAGCCAGGCGAGAGCGCAGATCTTCGACGGCGGCGTCGGAGTAGGGAAGGGAAAACGGTTCTATGCTCGGAACTATTCTCGGTACTATGCTCATGGCCGTAACCTGTTACACGTGATTGTAGAGGATGCGGTTTTCGGAAACAGAGCGTTTCCTCGATTCCTTCCATGGTAAACATGGAAGCGTGACTAGCCAGAAGTCTTCCCGGCGAGTGGGTTTGGCGCGCGCGCTTTCAAAACTCGGTTACTGTTCGCGGTCGGACGCATCTGACCTTATCCATGCCGGGCGAGTGCGGCTGAACGGGGTCACTCGCTGCGATCCTGAAGCGCCCGTCCGACTGGAGAAGGACCGGATTGAGGTCGATGGGCAGTCGGTTGCAACTGCCGCCAAGGTCTATCTCATGCTCAACAAGCCGCGCGGAACGGTTACCACCGCTTCCGACGAAAAAGGACGCCGAACGGTGTATGCATTCTTGAATTCCGAGGCTGTGACAGCTGATCTGCCCTGGGTGGCGCCAGTCGGTCGGCTGGACAAGGCCAGCGAGGGCCTGCTCCTCTTGACCAACGATTCCGAATGGGCGGCGCAAGTGCTGGCGCCGGCAACGCACTTGGACAAGATCTACCATGTGCAGATTGACAGGGTTGCCGACTCGGCGTTGCTGGAATCGCTCGCCCGCGGAGTGAAAACGAAAGATGGAGAATTTCTTCGTGTCACGAAGGTTCGCATTCTTCGTGGCGGTGAGCGCAACAGTTGGCTCGAAATTGTGCTGGACGAGGGCAGGAACCGCCACATACGACGAATGCTGGAACGGCTCGAAGTCGAAGTGTTGCGGCTGGTACGGGTGGCCATCGGTCCCCTAGTACTGGGCCAGCTGCCGAAAGGCAGCGTTCGCTCGCTAGACGCGGGGGAGAAGAGGGCGATCGATCAGGCCATGCAAAATCGGGCGCGTGCCTGAGCCGGGGCGGTTGCTAGCGACTCTCGCGCATGAATCCGACCTGAGCCAGGGCCTTGGCGGCAAGCTCGAGTTTTTGGAGGTCGTCGAGGGTGAAATCTGGCCCAGCTGAGGTCAGATCGAAGCCCTTGTGGCAAATCTGGACCACGCCCAGAACATCGTCTGCTTTGTCGAGCACCGGCGCTGACATCAATTTCTGGATGGTCGCAGGACGAAGCTCTTCGCCGCTTGCCCCGCTCGGCTTGACACTCTCAAAAATGCTGGCGTGTTTGATTCTCGTGAAGTTGTTGAACAACTCGACTTTCTTAGTGACCGCGGTGTGAGCTGCGACCGCCGTGGAACTGGAAATCGGGATTGATCCCGCAGTCGCAAGCTCGCTGGGAAAGAGAAACCGCAGCAGCCCATTTTCCAGGCGCAACAGGGCGACTTCGTCGGGGCGCACACGGAAGATCTTGGACAGTTCGGCACGGCATTGCTCGGGACTGCCGGCATTCACAAGCTGGCTTTCCAATGCCTTGCGATCAAGAGCGGGTGCTGCCGCGGCCGCCGATGTGCCCTGACCCGAAATTCGATTGTCTTTCCCCATCGTCGAAGCGCAGAAAGATACGCTGCTCACTCCATGCTGACGCTATGGAGAGATCCTATCAAGTTACTGAGGTACTTTGGGAGCCTGGGAAGGGAACCTTGCTATCCCTTGGTCAGCGGGAAATGCTTTTCGCGCCATCCGCGAATGCCGCCGTCCATGGAGAGCACACTGGTGTAACCCATTTTCTGGAGATTGTCGGCGGCCAAGGCGGAGCGATATCCCCCACCGCAGTACAGGACAAGCGGCGTATCCAGTTTTGGCACGCGCTCCTCAATGTCCCGCTCGATGATGCCCTTGCCCAGATGGATCGCCCCCGGCAGGTGGTCGTTGGCGTACTCGCTCTCTTCCCGGACGTCTAGCAAGAGGAACTTCTCGCCGCGGTCGAGCCGGGCTTTGACATCGTCAATGCCGACTTCCCGGATGCGGTGTCTGGCATCTTCGACGATTTTCAGAAAACGAGCGGAATGCTGATGTGCCATGAGATTCACTCGATACGGCAGACACTTTATTTTATCGGAAAATCATGCCGCAGGAGCGAACCGGGCGCTTGGGAAGAGTTGGCGAAACCAGTCAGGGCTTGTGTGTCCGGGTTGGCGATGCTATTCGGATCCCGCCACAGCCGCGCGCTCGAAAGAGGACGAACTGTTCGCGGTAGAACTCAGGAATTTTTGCAGATCAGATTCCAGTTTCTGGCGGTCTTCTTCCTCGAGGTTTGAGAACTCAAAGGGCTGGAGACAACCTTGGGTAGCCCACATGGGAAACAGCATGACGGCTTTGCTTCGTATGGTGCTCTCGCTGACGTGGAACATCACTTCTACCTTGATTCCCTCATCCAGCGGCTTTTCGAGGTGAAGCAGGCCGCCAGTAAAGGAAAGCTGGTGCAGGCGTGCGCGGACCTCCCGGCCGTTATCCAGCCGGAGCAGAGCCAGAATGGCGCCAGCGAGTTTGACCCTCGGGGCGCGTCGGGCTTTGTCAGTTCGTTTAGATCGAGGCATTTCCATCCCCACTATGACAGCAGAGGCCGTGCGACGGCAGATTACGAAAGAACGCTGCCGCCCAGTTTCCCGGGCAGTATTTCGCCTGTTGTTCGCTATCAGCGTCTCGTTTCAGGCCTGGCAATTTCCTCCGGATCGCGGTTTAGACACAGCAAGATTCGGGCGAAAATGGGTTCTCTCAGCAATTCACCCTTTTTCTGGTAAGGGCCAGGCGATTACCGGGGTTACTTTACCCGGTCCGGTGCAGTCGTTAAGCTGCAAACTTATGGCGCTCAATGCCCTGCTGATGTGCCGCGAGGAACAGGCCCTCCGCGTTCTGGGGACAGCTCTGGAAGAGGTCGAGATGGAGCCGGAAGTGTGCGTGTCCGCACCCGAGGCTTTGGATCTGACCGTGGTGCGGCACTACTCGGCACTCGTGCTCGACTTCGACTTGCCTGGCGCAGCGACCGTGGCTCGCATGGCGCGGCTGGCGCCCTCAAGTCGCCGCCCGGTGATCTTCGGGATGATCGGCGTATTCACGGAAATCGCCGAGACTTTCCAGGCGGGAGTTAACTTCATCATTTATAAGCCGCTGGCCTTCAAGCAGATTGTCCGCTGCCTGCGTGCGGGGCGCGGCTTCATGCGGCAGGACCGGAGGCAATCGCAACGCCAGCCATTGGAATCGCTGGTCTATCTGCAGTTCGGCATTGCCGCGCTCCCGGCCATGGTGCTGGATCTGAATAAGGACGGCCTGGCGCTGCAGGCGCCGGAACCATTGCCCCCGGTCCAGCAGGTGCCCCTGCGTTTTGTGCTGCCTGGTACCAGCAACATGGTCGAAGGTATGGGTGAGGTGATCTGGGCCGACGATGGCGGCCGCGCGGGTATGCTCTTTTCCCAGTTGACCCCGGCTTCACGGAAGTATCTGAAACAGTGGTTTGTGAAGCACGAGGCCAAGAAGAAAACCGAAGTGCGTTCTGCGCGAAGCCAGAAGGCTCGCCGCGCAGTGGCCAGTTCCCACTAGATTCTTCCCGTCTCATGTTCGTCGGGCGCGCTTCTCCTGCGCCGCATGCTAGACTCAAACTTCTTCCTTTATTGAGATCGCCTGATTGAAATGGCATGCACGAACTGAATTTCCTTTCTGCTGTTTCCATGGCTGAGCGAATCCGGCGGAAAGAGCTCTCACCGGTCGAGCTCGTCGAATCCCATCTCTCGCGAATCCAGGAACTGAATCCAAAGTTAAACGCCTTTGTGCAGGTAGATGCCGAAAGGGCGCGGCGGCAGGCTCGAGTAGCTGAAGCGGCCGTGGGCAACGCCGAAGAGTTGGGGCCACTGCACGGGGTTCCGATCAGTATCAAGAGTTCGATCGAAGTTGCCGGCCTACGCCGCGAATCGGGTTCGAAACTGCGTGCGGGATTCGTGGCTGCGCAGGACGCTCCCCTGGTGAGTCGTTTGCGCCAGGCCGGAGCGATTATTCTGGGCGTGACCAATACACCGGAAATGCTGATGGCGTGGGAGACGGACAATCTTCTTTACGGTCGAACCAATAACCCTTGGGATCTTGAGCGCACGCCTGGAGGATCGAGTGGAGGGGAGGCGGCAGCTATCGCGGCCGGCATGTCAGCCGGCGGAGTGGGCAGCGATGGTGGAGGATCGATTCGCGTCCCGGCACACTTCAGCGGAATCTGCGGGTTGAAGCCCACACCCGGTCGCATACCGGCAACCGGACATTTTCCCGCCTCGGCCGGGCCTTTCGCTTTGCTTGGTGTGGTTGGTCCGATGGCCAGGACGGTCGCTGACTTGAAGGTGTTGTTCGAGGTTATGCAGGGTCCCGATGATGGCGATCCCTCGGCGGCGCCGGTTCCGATGCGTTGGCCCGAAAAAGATGACTTGAAGCGAATCCACATCGGTTATTTCGAAGATGATGGCCGCACGCCCGTGACTCTGGAAACGCGCGCGGCGGTGCGAACTGCGGCTGAGGGACTTCAACGCGCCGGATTTCAGGTGGAACCCTTCCGCCCAGAAGGACTCGAACTCGCTCGACAACTATGGTGGAAGATATTCGGCGTCGCTGGTGGGATGTTGCTCAGTCCCATCATGCAGGGCCACGAGTCTGAAATCAGTCCTCTGCTGAGGCAATTTTCCAGTTGGGTGGCCGCCGAGCCGTCACACACCGGCGAGTCGTTGCTTGATACTTGGGTGCAGCGCGATGTGGTGCGCATGAAGATACTTGCTCAGATGCGCAAGTATCCTGTTCTGCTTTGTCCGGTGGCTGCCATTCCCGCGTTCCGCCACGGCGAGCGCAGTTGGCAGGT
>WNFH01003870.1_pt1 | contig 10706 bp, 10 predicted proteins | sample 5400411 | NCBI WGS metagenome assembly WNFH01 (sample SAMN13153347, study PRJNA577476) | soil metagenome | isolation source: 200 cm saprolite under Douglas fir tree site 2 hole 3 | place: USA:California | collected 2015-04-18
CCCGCTGACCCGAGATGAACTTGTTGAGCAGTTGGCGACCCACGGCCTTCGTCTCGAGGGACAGGCCAGGCCCCACCTCCTGTTTCGAGCCGCGCTCGAAGGCATCATCTGCTTAGGGCCTGACCATGGTGCTGAGCCGACCTATGTCCTCCTCCGCGACTGGGTTGACCTCGGGCACGCCCTGCCACAGGAAGCAGCACACGTGGAACTCACACTTCGCTACCTCAAAGCCTATGGTCCCGCTACGCCAGAGGACCAGGCGACATGGTCTGGAATGCCCATCAGCAAGACCCGAGCAGCATGGCAACTCATCGCGGACCAACTCATTGAGGTACTGGTCGCCGATCGTTCAGCATGGATGCTCAAGACGCATGCCGCATGGCTGGACGAGCCACTCGCACATACCCCAATCGTTCGCTTGCTACCGAGCTTTGACTCCTACTTACTCGGCTACCAGAAGCGAGAACTCGTCGTGCCACCCCAGTATGCAAAGCGCATTAACGCCGGGGGCGGCATGCTCCACCCGACGCTACTGGTGGACGGTCGTGCAATGGGGACATGGAAGAGCAAGCGCCAGAAGAATCACCTGGAAGTCTTTGTAGAGCCATTTAACCGTCTCGCGCCCGAAGTGCATTCAGGACTTGAAGCCGAGGTCACCGATCTCTCTCGCTTCCTCGGCGTAAAAACCACCTTTAGAGTTGTACAGGGAGCGGGTGCTTGACGCCGCAAATTGCAGGACGTAGAATATTACTTACTGAAGAGTCTACACACGTTACCTCCCCTTCATCCCCACCGTATCATATGTGTAAAGAAAAAAGCTTAGACCAGATCAAAGAGGTAATAAACTATGTCAACCCTATCCATAATCATCTCAAGTACTTCCGACAATGGAGCAACGCGCCTTGTCCTGCTGTCATTAGTGCTGGTAGCCGTTGTACTTCTCTTAGCGGGAAGCACCATCGCTATACTCACATTCATTAACCAACGCAAAGCCAGCCAAGCCAGCATCCCCTCCAACCAACTCCAGGGCGAGAATACATAACATGTCCCGTCGCACAGTAACACCGCTGCTCATCGGTACATTCTTCTTACGCGTAAACTCAGGTGCAGTCACCGTTGTGCTAGGACTATTCCTGGCCCAACTCGCACTCCATGCGGGCCATCCTATTACCAGTCTTCATGTGGGGCTATTACCGGTTGCCTTCTTCATTTCAGAGCTCCTACTTGCCCCACTCATGGGCGCCCTTGGTGACCGTTGGGGACGCCGCTACTTCCTCATCTTTGGACCCATTCCCGGCTTCATTCAGGTATCCCTCTTCCCATTCACACCCGTTGCAAACCCGTTCCCGTACCTCCTGTTTTTGCAAATCATAGCAGCCTTTTCCTCCGCCATGATCGTACCTGCCACCCTCAGCTACCTTGCCGACTTCACCGTACAGGACCAGGTACTTCGCACCCGTGTCATGAGCCTCTACGAACTCGCCACCACCGGCGGCATCGCCGTCGGTGTTGCCATCGCTGGCTTTGCCTGGGATTTCCTCGGCCGTTACGCCTTTGGCCTCGTCGCCTTCTTCTACCTGCTCGTCGCCGTCTGTATGGTCTTAGCTCCAAAAGTGAAGCAAGTCATCGAGCATGGGACGCTCACCATATTAGTCCGGCGCTACTGGAACGTCATCCGCACACCGCGTCTCTTTCTCTTCATCCCCGCCTGGATCGGCATCAGCGCCCTGGCCGGTATCTGGCTCGGCTCTCAAGTACCTTTTCTACTTACCATGCACAAACACGACCCCAACCAACTCCTCATCGGCAGCATGAGCGGTCATGGTGGTGGCAGCCGTGTCAGTCTCGTACTCGGCGCCTATGTCCTTTTCTTTGGCCTCTGCCTCCTCTTCTGGGCCTTCTTCCTCAACCGTGTGCCACGTTTGCGACTCATGCTCACCTCCATAGCAGGCGTCTACCTGGCCTGTATCGCCCTGGCCAGCATCAACCACCGTGGTGTCGGCAATGACTTCCTACTCCTCATCTTCATCCCTTTATTGACCCTTGGAGTTTTCGCCGAAAGCAGCTTTGCCCCAGCCGCGCTATCCTACCTGGCTGACGTGACCGAAGAAGCTGCCAGAGATCGTGGCCTCCTCATGGGTCTCTACTCCATCTTCCTTGGCCTGGGCCAATCCATCGGCAACGGTTTAGGCGGGGTATTTGCCCGTGACTTTGGCTTCGACGGCCTGATCTACCTGACAGCCTTGTTGGGACTGGTTGCCCTTGTCTCCCTCCTGTGGCTCTATTGGCAGGAGAGGAAGAGGTCACGTACAGAAGCCCTTACCTGACATTGATATTTGCTCCTGCATGTCCTTGCTCTTTCACTTCTGCTGTGTCAGATGCCTTCCCTGCACGGACGAGGAGCGTGATCGCGGCGGCCAGGACCTAGAGCGACTGGAGGCCCAAGACGACCAGGATGAGTACGGGGGCAGTGAAGAGGCTGACGAATCCCACGATCTCAAACGCGATACCTAGCGCTAAGGCCAGATAGCCGAACACCCGTGGTAGGAGACGTGAGCCGAGGAGGACGGCTCCCATAACAGGGCGTCGATGGCGCCAGTCATCTGATCTCCGTCAACGCCCTGCAGGCAATCCTCAACTGGTTAAGTTCAGACCTACCGTCCTGGTGCCTGGTACTTCTGTGCGCCTGCTTTGCGCATCGCCTCCATGGTCTGCTCGGTGGTCAGCAATACCGTCGTCTTGACGGCTTTGACATGACCTGGCGAGATAGCAGCGAGGACGGCTGCCGTGACAGCGGTCTCATCGGGCATCTCAGAGATGAACACGCCATCGTACTCACCAAAGGCATAGTAGAAAGACACCATTCGTCCTCCGAGCTTCTCAATGAGCGCGCGGAGAACTTCTTCACGGTTCTGCGGTTTCTTGACCAGCGCCGCCCAGGCCTCAGAGGTGTAAGCAAATTGCGTCATGTAGAGAGGCATTACTGTCTTCTCCTTTCTTCGGGTCAGAACAACCGAAACTCTAACGGAGATCACATCTACAGTGGTGGTTGAGGTGAAAGAGACAGGAGACCTGTCACATCTATGGGTAGTCGTGCAGTACGGTTTCTATTCTACGCCCACTGTCAATGCTCATCTTCTCACTCGCATATCGCAAAAGCCCGCACAGGAAAGGACGTCCCACCTTTAATCGCTGGAGGAACCGCAAAGAAACGGAAATTGTCCGGCGGCAACTGCTCTAACGCACACAGATGTTCCACAATAGGAATGCCTGCCTCTAGCAGAATAGTATGCGCTGGTCGCGTCAAATCTCCCATATCATCAATGTTAGCGCAATCAATCCCCACCAATGCGGCCTGGGACTGTACCAGAAAACGACACGCATCCGCAGTCAAGAAGGGGCCGGAGCGAAAATAATCGGAACCACCCCAACGCCTGGACCAATCTGTGCGGATAAGCACTGCTTTACCCTTCACATCAAGCCCCTGGAACACATCTGGCCCAATTGGTCCCTCCCGCAGCACTGTCACGACCACACCTGCTAGATTGGCCAGCTTATCCAGTGCCAGTTCAGCGAAATCCTCACCATGCGGAAAGCGGTGAAAAGGCGCATCAACATACGTACCCGTATTGCCGCCTATCTCATAGACCGCAATCTGAAAAGTCGTGCCCGGCGCATACGACCTGCGATTCTCACTTTCAGCGTGTGTGAACCACGTGCGAAACTTAGGCACAGGCAGCCCCGGATATGCTGGCATATCCTGCTCAAGAGGGTGGCTCAAATCAACCAAACGCGTCATCATTCTCCATTCCGTAAGGGTAATCCCTTATTGATATCCTGCTTCACAAGCTCCAGAGGCAGAATAGCCGGGTTATCTTGCATCATGCAATGTATTCACTTTCGTATAGTCATCGACTATCCCCTGCGTACCGCCCGCTCAATCTCACGTTTTGCATCCCTTTCTGCAATAGCCTCGCGCTTATCATACAGCTTCTTACCGCGACACAGCCCCAACTCAATCTTCGCCCGTCCCCCCTTCAGATAAAGCTTAAGTGGAATGAGCGTCAGACCCTTCGTCGCCACCTTACTCATCAACTGATTAATCTCGCGCCGATGCAAAAGCAACTTCCGGTTCCGCATCGGATCGTGGTTGTAACGGTTACCGTGCTCATAGACCGCAATATGTGCATTCTCCAGCCACAGCTCGTTGTTGCGAGCGATAGCGTATGAACCGCGCAGGTTTACCCTGCCCTCTCGAATAGATTTAATCTCCGTCCCGACCAGCGAAATCCCAGCCTCCACCGTCTGCTCCACGTAATAGTCGTGATAGGCCTGTCGATTAACCGAAATCACCTTCACCGGCACATCATTTGCCGGGGCCCTCGTTTGCTGGCTCTTAGCCGGTGCGCGCTTTGCCATATTTATCACTCCTCGTCAAACCAAGGACGTACATCTGCTGCAGAAAAACCAATACTTCCACAGCAGGAAAACTGCTCAAGCATGCGAGCAGGCATCATCCCTACACATTCGCAGAGACAGTATCATCCATCATCATACAACAACACAATAGAACAGTCGAGAACCCTGTCGGAAGGTCGGAAGTGTATACGTATGATTTTTGCGCCAGGCTGCTTGCTTCCTCTTCCTCCGACACCTGCCTCATGCTTGCCCCCAACTATACAATATCAAATAGGGCGAACGTTTTTCGCCCCTTCTGTCACCCATCTCTGGACACCGACCCGGAACGGAACGGATCCCAAACAATAGAGGTCATATCATGTTCTTTCACCATCTCGGCAAAATAGCCACCCGCTATCGCTGGTTGATCGTGGGCATCTGGATGGTTGCAATCGCCATTGCCCTGCCATTCGCACCGCAGGCCGGTCAAGTACTCCACTCTGGCGGCTTCGTCAGCCCCGACGTCGAGTCCGAACGCGCCGTCACCTTACTCGAACAAAAATTACACCTCAACCTGACCATCGTCCAGGTCATCTTCACCAGCCAACGCTACGATGCCTATAGCCCCCAATTTATACAAGAGTCCCAGCAAGCTCTCACCCACATACGAAGCTGGTCAGAAGTCTCAGGCGTCATAAGCTTCACTGACAACCCTCGTCAAATCTCCCTGGACCGTCATGCCGCCTACATCAACGTCCTGCTCAAGTCTGACCCAGACAGCGCCCCCAAGCTCCTGCCTGAGCTAGAGCATCGCCTGCAAGCCATTCCCGATCTCAAGACAAGCATCGGCGGTGGCCCCGTCTTCTTCGAAGATATCCAGGCCGTCAGCGAACGCGACCTGCGCCGGGCAGAATTCCTCGCCTTTCCCTTCGCCGTCATCGCCCTGCTACTCGTCTTTCGTTCAGTCGTCGCCTCCATCCTTCCCGCGCTCGTCGGTGGTAGTGCCGTCGTAGTATCGCTGGCCCTCGTCTTCACCCTGGGCCATATTACGACACTCTCCATCTTTGTCCTCAACATAACCACCTTATTCGGTCTTGGTCTTGGCGTCGACTACTCACTCTTCATGGTCAGCCGCTTCCGTGAAGAACTGGCTCATGGTCGCAACGTCGAAGATGCCGTCGCCGCCACCGTTGCCACCGCCGGACGTGCCGTCATCTTCTCCGGCCTCACCGTCTCCATCGGACTCTTCGGCTTAACCTTCTTCCGCGTCTACGTGCTCAGTTCCGTCGGCATAGCCGGCGTCTTAGTCGTCCTCCTCGCCGTCATCGCCGCCATCACCCTGCTCCCCGCCGCACTAGCCATCATCGGCCCAAATATAAATGCCTTCCCAGTACGCCTCCCCAAATTTTTCAACTTTAACAAACTACCTGAACCCGCCGTAGGGGCCGATTCATCGCGCCCATCGCCGATTTATCGGCCCTCCGGGAAATCCACCACTTATCGGCCTTCTTCAGAATCCACCACATACCCTTCACAAATTCCCGCCAAATCTGACCCCCACCACGGCTTCTGGTATCGCCTCTCCCATCTCGTCATGCGCTACCCCGTGCAGGTATTTCTGCCCGTCTTGCTCCTATTGGTCAGTCTCGGCCTGCCCTTCCTGGGAGTGCGCTTCTCCGCCCCTGATGCCTCCATTCTCCCCACCAATGTCCCATCGCGGGCAGCATTTGACCTCCTCGCGAACCGCTTTAATGCCCGTGAGACCACGCCCATCCTGCTCGCCGTCCAGACTCACGGCGACGTCCTGACCTCCAACAATATCCGCGCCCTATATACTTATGTGCAGCGTATCGAAGCCGACCCCCGTGTTGCACGCGTGGATAGCATCGTCAGCGCCGACCCGCGTTTTACCCTGGCCCAGTACCAACTTCTCTACACCCATCCGCAACTAATCGCCGACCCCTACTTGTCCGCGCTGCTCAAATCATCCGTTGCGGGCAACACAACGCTGATCCAGGTAATCAGCAAGTATGACATGCTAGACCAACGCTCACAGGAATTGGTGCTAACCATCCGTAACACCATTCCTGGTAGTGGCATCGTCGTCCTGGTCGACGGCGGCACTGCCGGAGACATCGACTACGTCACCTCGCTCTACACCGACTTTCCCAAAGCCATCCTGATCGTAGCCATTACCACCTACATCGTCCTCTTGCTCTTCTTTCGTTCCGTTGTCTTGCCGCTCAAAGCCATCCTCATGAACACACTCTCAATTCTGGCGAGCTACGGCGCATTAGTCGTCATCTTCCAGGACGGCTTCTTGCATCAGTTCCTTGGCTTCACCCCCCTTGGTTTCGTCGAGGCCACAAGTCCCATCTTGCTCTTCTGCGCGCTGTTCGGCCTCTCCATGGACTACGAAGTCTTCCTGCTCTCACGCGTGCAAGAGGCATTCTGGCAAACCGGCGATAACACCCGTGCTGTAGCCCTCGGCCTGCAACGTAGTGGTGGCATCATCACCAGCGCCGCCGTCATCGTTATCGTTGTCAGCGCCTCCTTCGCCACCGCCGACATCATCCTCGTCAAAGCCCTCGGCCTCGGCATGGCCATCGCCGTCGCCCTCGACGCCACCCTGGTAAGAGGTCTGCTCGTACCTTCCACGATGCGCCTCCTCGGTAACCTCAACTGGTGGTTCCCCTTCCTCGGCGTCCAACGTCGCCCACCCTTCCTCCTAGAAAATGTCGAGACATTGAAAGAAGATACACCCTTTAGTGAAGTAACCGACGCCAGCATAGGAGGCAAACAATGAACAAAGAACAACAGTGCGATCGCAACGCTTTTAAGGAGGATGGGCCGTCATCTAGTGGCGGGGCGTCCCCCCGAAATGTAGTGGCATGGGGTGGCGAGGTAGGGCGGTGGGGCCCTTGTGGGCAATGCCATTTAAATAAGAAGAGAAGATTCTCTCTGTGACATACTAGAGGTATGTAGAATTCTGTGTCATATCCAGAAAGGAGAATCATTCTCATGCCTTTTAGCTTACAACAGCTTCCATCGGAGAGCAAGTTGCCGCATGTCTTGCGAGTCGAGCTCGCTTCCGCAGCTCTATCCGCGAGAGGAGGTGGCCGACTTGTTGACCCGTTGCCATGCCTGGGAAGAGCGCGAGCGCAAACTCAGCCAGGTGGTGATGGTGTATTACGTGATCGGGCTCTCGCTGCTGCGGCGGCTCAATCTGGCGGCCGTCTTGCGCTTTCTGGCCCGTGGACTGCGCTGGCTCTGGCCCGACCCCGAGCTCGCGTTGCCCACAGCAGGCGCCTTGGTCTACCGGCGCAAGCAGTTGGGCGTCACCGTGCTGCGGCAGCTCTTTCGTCACAGGTGCCAGCCCATGGCCACTCAAGAGACCAAAGGAGCCTTCCGCTTCGGGCTGCGGCTCATGGCCATCGATAGCACGCTGGATGAGGTGGCTGACACTCCTGCCAATGCCTTGCATTTCGGACGGCTGACCACCGGCAAGAGTGCCAGTCCCTTCCCACAAATCCGTTGCCTGTATCTAGCGGAAGCCGGTACTCATGCCATCGTCGATGCCACCTTGGCTCCCTGTCGAGGGAGTCCACAGCGCTTGGCTCCCAGCGTGTTGCGCTCGGTAGAGCCAGGCATGCTTGTGTTGTGTGACCGCAACTTCCCCAGTATCGAGTTTCTGGCGGCCATACGCAAGCTCCAGGCCCACGTCTTGGCACGTGTGGCGGTGAACCACTACACCCAGGCCGAGCAGGTGCGAAGCTCTGGCAGCTATCTGGTGACGCTGCATCCTCACGACCAGCCCCCGAGGCCGCGTTCGCATCATCGAATATCACCTGCATCCCCACGTGACCCAGGAGTTGGAGCAGTTCCCCGCCTCGCGCAATGTGCGGGAAGCCAATCCCAGCCAAGTACATCGACTGCTCACCACCTTGCTGGATCCTCTCAGCGCCCCTGCCCTGGACCTGATCCTCTGTTATCATGAACGATGGGAGATCGAGAATGTCATCGACGAACTCAAAACACACCAACGTCTCAGTGACCAACCCTTGCGCAGCCAGGACCCAGTCTTGGTCTATCAGGAACTCTATGGCTTACTCCTTTCGCACTACGCGGTGCGCTGGTGGATGCACCAATCGGCCTTGCAGGGCGAGTTGGACCCTGACCAGCTCAGTTTCACCCATGCCTTGCAGGTTCTGGAGACGGCCTGTTATGAGTTCGCTCTCGTCGCACGTGAGCAGCTTCCCCTGCTTGAGCAGCGCTTGCTGCTGGATTTGCGTGAGCCTGCGACACTGTTGCCTGCCCGGCGTCTGCGCTTTTATCCGCGCGTGGTCAAACGCGCCTTCCGTCCCTTCCACCGCAAACAGCTCTGGCACTCCGGCTTCACCCTCAAAGGCTCCTGCTTTCGGGAGATTCTTCTTATTTAAATGGCATTGCCCTTGTGGGTGCCAGGCCTCATTGTCGGGCACGCGGAGGCCAGCTTTCCTTGCACTGATTCTCATATCAAATCCTGTTAATTCCTGTATCTTTGCACGGTTGTGAGTTGCCTTCTCAAGCCTGTTGCACGAGCCATACATATAGTGATCGGCAGGATTTGATATCACTCTCCTCCTCCTATCATCCTGTAGCTTCCCGGGCATAGTCACCACCAACACCCAATTACCCAACGTGACCACAACACCCCAATCACAATCCTTGCCACCCATACGCTTCCCACAAGACGAGGCCGCACATAACGACCTGAATGAATGGTGGTACTACACAGGCCACATCAACGCCGTAGCACCAGGAGGCATCACACACCACTACGGCTTTGAACTGGTCTTCTTTCAAGCCTTGCGCGGTGACCTGCCACCCGTCTATGCCGCACACTTCGCCATCAGCGACATCACTCGAGGCGAGTTCCACTTTGACCAGCGTCACCTCATCGAGCCAGATGCGAAGATTCCCAACGGCACATCCACACAAGGCATCGACGCCCATATTGGCGACTGGTCTATCCGGGGTGTCAATGGACACGATCACCTGGCAGCAGAGATGCCCAGCTACAACCTCCATATCGACCTGATCGGCCTCAAGCCGCCGACACTACACAACGGCAACGGACTGATCAAATACGGGGTAGCCGGCTTTTCCTACTACTACTCACGCACGCGTATGGCCATTTCCGGCTCACTCGTCGACCACGGCCAGGCCCTGCAAGTCAAAGGCGAAGCCTGGATGGATCACCAATGGGGCAACTTCCTCACAGTTGGTAGTGGTGGTTGGGACTGGTTCAGCATTCAGCTCAACAACAATACCGAGATGATGCTTTATCTCATTCGTGATGCATCAGGCAAGATCATCTCAACATATGTCAGCTATATCGAATCCAACGCGTCCGAAATCCTGCTACCAGCCAGCGCACTGCACATCGCCGTCTTCAACCACTGGACCAGTCCGGTCACCGGCGCAACCTATCCCTCGGGCTGGCGTCTCGATATCAACGACCCGCGGCTTCACGCCTCACTGACACTCATCCCCGAGTTGCAAAATCAAGAACCGGTCACCTACCAATCGACCGGCACCAGCTATTGGGAAGGTGCCGTCAGCATCCACGGACAAAGTGCGGGCAGCGCTGTCAATGGTGAGGGCTACGTCGAATTGACGGGCTATGCCGGAGTCTGGCCCTTGTGAACTACTTCATAGTAGCATTTCTATTGGCATGATAGTATCATGGTGGTATAGCAGAGTTCTTCTTTGATATTCACCAGATAAGAAGGTTAAGACAGTGCCATCCGAAGAAATAGTCGGCCAGATATTGGGACACTATCGCATCATACGGCCGGTGGGCTATGGAGGCATGGCAACCGTATTCCTGGCACAGGATATCCATTTACAGCGCGAAGTTGCCATCAAGATATTCCGGCCTCAATCAGCTAAATCCGCCAACTTCCTGCGCCGCTTCACACGTGAAGCACAGGTCCTGGCCAGGCTTGACCATCCCAACATCCTACCAATCTACGATTATGGTGAACAAAACGGCCTGGCCTACCTGGTCATGCCCTTCATAGTGAACGGCTCTCTCAAGGACCTGCTCCAGGTACATAAAGTCCTTCCTCCCCCACAAGCCCTTCTGTTGGCTGGCCAGATACTGCAACCTCTCCAGTATGCCCACGAACGGGGCTTTATTCATCGCGATATAAAGCCCGGCAATATGCTCTTCAAGGAAGATGGCTCCTTACTGCTCTCCGACTTTGGCCTCGTCAAGGTCTTATCTGCGGATGGAGGCAACACCTCTCTGCTCGACTCGGCCA
>WNFH01003871.1_pt1 | contig 10706 bp, 7 predicted proteins | sample 5400411 | NCBI WGS metagenome assembly WNFH01 (sample SAMN13153347, study PRJNA577476) | soil metagenome | isolation source: 200 cm saprolite under Douglas fir tree site 2 hole 3 | place: USA:California | collected 2015-04-18
TCGATCCTTATCGCCTGATTCGCTATCCTTCTTTTTTTCAATCTGATAGCAAAACGTTCAAGGGGCACTAAGGGGGCGCTAAGCCGCTGCCCCGGTGGGCAAATTCTGAATGTCAACGAATAGCTTCCGAGTTGCCGACCACTCGCCAAGTGACCCAGTTGGATACGTAAACGGAGGCCTTTTTACTCAGAGTCTCCTCGGAGCGGCACCGCGAACTTTCTGACTTTCATGACTTTGCGGGAATTCAGATGGTTGCAGGACTATTGGAAAATCTCTGAAGAGAAAGAAAAGTTTGTTTGCGGGGGTTTGATCTGAACTTACGCAACACGCCGGTTCCAAACAAGTAGAGGACTTACTAGATTTCCCTACCCCGAATTAGAGCATTCACCTACTAGCTATCTGACGAGACGCGGATACGCTCAGTCGGCGATGGGACCTAGGATCCCTTCGATACCCCTCTAGCTGGCCCTATTTAGCGGACCCTTCCGTTTCCTGAACGCCGGGTTGTCCCCGTCGAGAATTCGCTGCCGGCGACACAAGAGGAGGTTCGATCATGTTCAAGCGGATATTCGCGTTCCTTGTACTTGCGTTTGCGTTGTTTGGTACCCAGTGTTGGGCAGCTACATGCTCCAGTGCAAGTGCGGCGCCGTCTTGCACCAACATGTTCAGTCCCACCGACACCACAGGCACCTACGAATTTTTCGATGACGGCAAACTCATCGTTAAATTCGGTACCGTGCTGACGACCTTTAATCTTACTGTGACCGTCGACCATACGATCGACCCGCTCGATCCGAACGTGTTCCCTGCGGGCACCGTATGCGTGAAATACGCGTTTAATGGAGGTCAATGCGATGAATACGATTTCACGGGCAATAAGAGCGGCCCGAACGGTGTGCCCGTCAAGAACATCGATTATAAAGGGCTGATAACTCTGAGCCTCGAGTACTCTAGCTTTCAGACGGCCAACACTCCAGCTTTCGGTCATGCGCCGGGCGACAACGCCACCGCGGTGTATAGCGAGGACATCTTAACGAGCTATTCCACGTTTCCGGTTGTTTCTGACCCGACCATGGACGGGATACTTCCGGGCCTATCGAGCGTAGCTGCCCTCGACGAGCCCCTTACAGAAAACGATATATACTGCTGGGTGTCTCCCCCGATCGAGGGCCAAACATACACCGTCGGGCAGGAAATTGAAGTGTCATTCCGATTGTTCCCTAGTGGAACTTGCCTTGCCAACCCGGGGACGCCCATCCGGGATAAGACGGCGCGCCTCTCTCTCTCGACAACCGACACCAACGGTAATGTTGTTTTTCCGCCGCGCCTGCACAAGGAAGAAGGAAATAAATTCCATTGGGACAACAAGAATGGAGTGAACGAATTCGATTTGAGTACCGAAGGGCTCCAGCCCGGTACATATACCATCACAGTGTTCTCGAGCAAGTTTTCTCCGCAGAGTCGGCACGTCACCTTAACACCCCGTAGTGGCATGGTTTGCTTAACACTTAGTGGTGGTGTAAGTTGCTTTTGATTGGTGGTGCGGCCTCAGATGACAGCAACTACCCAACACCATAGCCTTGAACTGCGGATTTTTTAAGGCTTGTGTACCGATGGCAAGGGAATGGAGCTCAAGTCCTCGCGCTTTAGGATGCCATCGCTCCCCGATTCCTGGCGGATTGTCTCTAGAATTCGCCTGGCCGTGGAATAGTGGGGCGCTGCTTCGGCGCTCCCACTTCCCGAAAGCTCAAGGGACTGGCCGAGCAGGTAGTGGCTTCGGGCGAGCAGCGCCTGCAGTCCAAGTTTTTCACTCGTCCTGAGACTTGTCTCGAGTTCCTTCCTAGCCGCAGGATACTGATGCGCGTTCATGAGAGCCTGGGCCAAAGCAAGCGCGGCCTCCGTGGAGATATGCTTCAGCCCCACAGCGTCGGCTTCCTGAACCAAGGCCTTCAGAGGAGCAATGGCCGCCTGGCTGCGCTTCTCTTCAACAACACACTTCGCCGAGTTGAGTTTCGACAGAAGGACCACATCCCTCTCTACGCTGCCCGAGGTTGCCGCAAGGGCCTGCGAGAACAGGTTCGCGGCGGCCTTGATGTCGCCTCGATAAAAGAAAGCGTCTCCCTGAAAGTTTAGAATCTGTGCGACCAGGGTCTTATTCTGGAGTTCCCGCGCTAGAGTCATAGCCTCGGCCAAATTCTTTTGTGCCTCATCGTAGCGTCCCACCTGACTGAGTGAGTTTCCGTATCCGCTCAGAATCTCTGCCATCCAGAAACCGCGGTCCTGCAATTCCCGGAATGTCTTGAGAGCCTCTTCTTTGGATTTAAGCGCCGCGCCATACCGTCCCTGATACTCAAATATCGTGCCCATGCTGTAGGACTGGATCGCAGCACCGCTCTTGTCACCGGAGCCGCGAAAGAGTTCGAGGGCCTTGAGGTGGTAGTCCAAACTTTGGCCATAGTCGCCGGCCTTCAAGGATGCTTCCCCTAGATTGTGCAGGGTTTCTCCGACTTGACTGGGGATGTTGGCCTTCTTGCGGAGCTCCAGCGCCCGTTCATAATAGGTGAGCGCGTCGCTGGACTGGCCTTTCGCGAGATAGACATTCCCGATATTGTTCAGGCAGAGAGCCTGGTTGTTCTCGTTGCCCACATCCCGCTGGATTTGCAAGGATTCCTTGTAGCACTTCAGAGCCTCCTCATACCGGCTGCGTTTTGTGTAGAGGCCGCCTAGATTGGTCAGCGTGACGCCAAGCCCCTTCTTGTCGCCGGTTTCGCGCTGTAACTTCACAGCCCCCAGGTAACTCTTGTAGGCCTCCTCCGGCTTCCCAAGGCTAGACTGAACCCGAGCAATATTGCCAAGGGTTAGCGCGATTCCCGGCTTTTGGCCCAGGCCCCGCTTGATGGCCAATGACTCCTCATAATTTCGCAGCGCTTCTTCAGGCTTATTGAGCTGTTCATAAGCAGCCCCAATTGCATTCAAGATCGTGGCTTTACCGTCGGGGTTGTCGAGCTCGACGGCCAGGCTGAGCCCCCGGTTCAGGTAATCAAGCGAGCTCTTTGGATTGTTGCTTCTGATTTCCACCCGGCCCGCGGCCAGCAAAGCGTCCACGTGTTTTGGATCGACCGCCAGTACCTTCGCAAGTTCAACCCGCGCCTTATCGTATGCGCCGGTGGATTCGTAGAGTCCACCGAGATGAAAATGAACGTCCACATCATCTGGTGAAGCCTTCTCCAGATTCTCGTAAGACTCGATAGCTTTGCGGTTATCGTTCGAGACTTGAGCGTAATTAGCCTGAATCAGATATCGTTCCTGCGGCGGAAGCTTATCGCTTAGGTCTACGGCTTTTCGGGAAAATTGCTCAGCTTTATCGTCATTTCTGAGATTGCTATACGTCTGCCCTAGTTTGGAATAGGCCAATGCGAACTCGGGGTCCGCCTGAATGGAAGCCTCAAAACGCTTTGCGGCTTCGAGGTGATTTCCCTGGCGCGCTAGCTCCAGCCCTTCGTTGTAGTCCCGAAGCGCCAGCAATGAGCTGGAAGATGGCTGAAACGACTTGGCGCGCAGCTCCTCGAGCACATCGGAAGAGAGCGAGAGGTTTTGCTGGATAGATTGGGCGAGCTGCGCGACGGCCGGCAGTAGTCCTTTTTCGTTCGGTGCCTCCGCTTTCACCGGGATCGTGCGCTGGCGCTTGAGGTCCCGGAGCGTCGCATCGATGCGGATCTGCTCGCCGAACTTGACGTATTGCCCCCAAACCACTGTATCCGCATTGCTGAATTCCGCGATGCGCCCCACCATTGTGGGATCGATGGTGGTACCAGGCGTGATCCGCAAATCCGACAGCAGCTGATGTAAGCGGTCCGGCGAGATGGTCCGCAGGTGCGCCGACTGTCCCACGTCCGTTCGTAGCATCTCCGCGAGACTCGGCCCGAGCCAGTCTATCGAGGGGTCGCCCGAAGCGTTACGGAAGGGCAGGATCGCGAGTGAGACCGGCTGCACGGTCGCGCCGGGTTCCATCGAAAGCCGCAACGGCAACTTGTCGCGGAAAGTGTAGCCCGTGATTACGAGCGCGCAGACCGTGACGCCAATGGCAAGCCATTTCTGATACCGCGGCGCGTATTTCAACCAGCGCGTCGCCGGATTCATCGCGCTGCGTGCCGCGCCGGTTTTCCAGGCTTCGAGATCCTGCAAGATTTCGCGCGCCGATTGGTACCGCTGTTGGGGATTGCGCTCGAGACACTTCGAGACGACGTCGCTCAAAAACCGCGGCACATCGGGCTCGAGTTGCGCGAGCGGCGCGGCGCGCTCTTTGGTGCGCCTGTACATGGTGCCGAGCGCCGTGTCGGCCTGAAACGGAGTCTTGCCGGTGAGTAGCTCGTAGAAGATAATCCCAAGGGTGAACAGGTCAGAGCGTGCGTCGGCCTTTTCGCCTTGCACTTGCTCGGGTGACATATATTCCGGCGTGCCTACGAGCGCGCCAGTCCGGGTCATTCCTTCAAGCTCGATCGAGCGAGCGATGCCGAAATCCATCACGCAAACTTTGCCGTCGCCGTTCACCACGATGTTCTGCGGCTTGAGGTCGCGGTGGACGACGCCTTCGCTGTGCGCGGCTTCCAGCGCCAGACACACCTGCTCGATGATGGCCACGGCTTCGGCGGGCGGCAGCTTGCCTTTTTCGATGAGCAGCGACCGGAGGTCACGGCCAACGATGTATTCCATAGTGATGAACTTGATGCCGCCGGCCTCGCCCAGATCGAAAATGCGGATGACGTTGCGATGCGTCACCTGTCGCGCGAGGATGAGTTCTTGCTTGAAGCGCTGGAGAATTTCCGGTTGGCCGGCCAACTCGGGGCGGATCACCTTCAGCGCTACCATCCGGTCGACCTCCCGATCCCGCGCTTGATAGACCGCTCCCATACCGCCTTGCCCGAGCTGCCGAATGATTTCGTAGCGATCGCCCAGGAGCGCGCCAGACTGAAGTGCGGCGAGGGAGGCGGCGTACACTCCAGTGCTGCCGGCCGTCGCGGGCACCGACCAGCCGGAGGCGATGCCGCTTGCGCTGGTAGCTTCGTCAACGAGCGTGACGTTCGGGTCTGCAGGGGGTGGGCGCGTGGATTGTCCCGCAAGGGTCGAACCCTCTAGATCTGCTGGTGTGGACGTGTTCCCGGCCAACGTTGCGCCTTCGAGGCTCGCCGATGTGCCCTTCTCGAGGCGCGCGACAGCGTCGAGGTCCGGCGGGGGCGTGGCCACGGCCTGGCCGACAACTTTTCGGCCAGCGCCGGGCAGCGGCGTAGCACATTTCACGCAGCGCAAGGCCGTGGCGGGATTGCTAGAATGACACTGAGGGCAGTCCATGCTTCGCGCCGACCAGGCGTCAGAACCGTCCCATTATGGAGCAACGCGTGGCGAAAGCAACACCCTCGCGGTGATCTCTGCGTTCGACATGCGTTGAGCGGTTCGTTGACGCTTGACGTGTACACCCACGCCGAGAAGCCGGAGAACGTCGAGGCAGCACAACGGGCGGGAGAAGCGATAGGAAAATCCGTGGATTCTGTCAGCTTAACTGCAATTCAAGAAAAAGGGCTTCCGACTGGAGTATCGGAAGCCCTTGTAGCTGCGTAACTTAAATGGTTGCGGGGGTTGGATTTGAACCAACGACCTTCGGGTTATGAGCCCGACGAGCTACCAGGCTGCTCCACCCCGCGCCATAGATAATACGCGACTTGCCGCTCTTCTGCAACCGCACTCACGTCAGGTGCCCGATAAGTGCCCAGAATTCGGGCACGCTGACGCTCAAACTGCTCCATGTGCTCAGCCAAGACGTGCGTGTAAATGTTCAGAGTTGTTGAAATGCTACCGTGCCCAAGAATTTTGGACACGACAGCCACTGGCACCCCAGCTTGTAGCTGCCGCGTTGCGAACGTGTGCCGGAACATGTGCAAATGACCGTTCGTAACATTCAGCTTTCCGCGTAGGTGTCTCTTCAACACAAGGTCAGCGTTCCACGGCGTGCCGTCGTTTGGAGTGGGGCAGCGTGGTTAGTTGCGGGGCGAGCGAGAAACTAATATTTTCCTAACCGGACCGAGTTTTTGTACCAGGGGGTCTTGCATGAGGTTGCAAAATCGCTGGGACCGTTTCGTCCGCAACGGATGCGGAATGCGGCAAATCGACGCCGCGTCAAAGAACATCCTCGCAGGCCGACCAACTTCGCGAGCACCTCTGCGGTGGCTTATTGATCGCGAAAATCAGATCACTTCCTACCGCCACTCTGGACCGCGAAGACATTTGTACGGCTAAATGCTCGAATGTTAAGACGATGTCTTACCGCAGCTACGCCGCCGCTGTGGTTGCTGCACCTTTCAGGAACGCCAGTAGGTCGGCGTTAATCGTGTCGGCCTCGGTCGTGGGCATGCCGTGCGGAAAGCCCTTGTAGGTTTTCAATGTGCTATTCCTCAGCAACTTTGCCGACAGTGGTGCAGAATCGGCATACGGAACGATTTGGTCGTCATCGCCATGCATCACTAGGACCGGGACAGTAATCTTCTTCAGGTCTTCGGTGAAATCCGTCTGGGAGAAGGCGACGACGCCGTCGTAGTGCGCCTTGGCGCCTCCCATCATGCCCTGGCGCCACCAATTCCATATGACCCCCTGAGAAGGCTTCGCACCTGGCCGGTTGTAGCCATAGAACGGTCCAGCCGCCACATCGTAGTAGAACTGCGCTCGGTTGTTGGCGGTTTGCGCCTGAAACCCATCAAACACGTCTTTGGGCAGCCCGCCCGGATTGGCCGGCGTCTTCACCATCAACGGTGGCACTGCGCTGATGATCACCGCTTTTGCCACGCGGCTTTCGCCATGGCGCGCCAGGTAGTGCACCACTTCGCCGCCGCCAGTCGAGTGGCCGACATGCACCGCTTCCTTGAGGTCGAGATGCGCGGTCAGTGCCGCCAGGTCGTCGGCGTAATGATCCATGTCATGACCGCCACTAGTCTGGGAGGAGCGGCCATGTCCGCGCCGGTCGTGGGCTATGACGCGATAGCCGTGATTGAGAAAGAACATCATTTGCGCGTCCCAATCATCGGCCGACAGCGGCCAGCCGTGGCTAAACACGATGGGCTGACCTTTGCCCCAGTCCTTGTAATAGATTTGCGTCCCATCTTTCGTCGTAATTGTCGCCATGTAGATGTTCTCCTTTGCTTTAGCTTCCCTTAAGGGTTCATCAGGCCTTCGTTCTCAAATATCTGCACTGTATTGCACGCTGAAAGAACAGTGTTGCCCATTCCGTTTGCACCGGGCGGACGACAATTTCCTCGGAACACGGCCCAGCGAAGAGAAAATGCGATGATTGCCGCTCCCTCTGAAGCGGCAAATGTTCTCCCTAAAGATCGTGTACGATCTCTGCTAAAAACCAGGTTCGTCGCTCGGTCTCGTCAATCCAGTTCTCAATCAAGCTGGCCGTTGCGACATCATTGTGCTTCTCGCAGACCTCATGAGTGGAACGCAGGGATCGTGTCAGCTGCTGATTGTCGGCAAAGAGCTCTTCCAACATCTCCTTCGGAGTAACGGATTCTTCGTTGTTGTCTTGCAAACGTTGGTGTCGTGAGATATCACTGATGGAACGGAGTGTGGCTCCGCCGATCTTGCGTGCTCGCTCCGCGATGTCGTCCGTCATCCCGAAAACTTGCTCGGCGTGTTCGTCGAGGAGCAGGTGGTAATCACGAAAGTGGCGTCCGCTCATGTGCCAGTGGAAATTCTTGGTCTTTACGTAAAGCGCAAATACGTCGGCAAGCAATTGACGCAGGCTGCTTGAGATCTCCACAACACCATCGCGGCTGAGGTCGCTTGTCGTCTCAAGGGTATTCGTTTCTTTTCTCTTTAGCTGGGTTGCAGCACCACTCTTTCCCATCGGTTTCGTCCTCCTGCGGGTCTTCTTTCCATCTAGGGTCGATGAACAAGGAAAAAAAAGTTACAACCGGAATTTCCGTTTTTGGGCTTCCCTTAGCCCCGAAAGCCTAGCCCTCGTACCCCGTCGTGTCAACCGCAAGTCGCGCTGCTGTTTTCCATCGCTGAGTCTCTTTTGAAGAAACATGAATCGTCACTCTGGAGTTCAGGTTGTGTTTACGGCCCGCGTGGACTCTCCTTCGCGAGCAAGCTAAGATACGCCTACGCGGACCAAAGAGAAACTCAAAACCCGCACCTCCGCAGAACCATCCGGAGCGCAAGAAGCGCGCCTAAAAACCGTGGGGGGTGGCACCGGCGAGTTGGTCTCCATGTCCGGTCCATATGCCACCCGCCATCGCGTCTGATGATAACTTCCGGCTTGCCGACAATCCGCGAAGTAGGGATTCTGGCGTTGTGTTGACAGGTTCACTGATCCCTCGTTACACTCTGCCACATTCGGGCCAAGCTCGGGGCCCTTTGCACGGTCCCAAGCGAGTCCCGACGATGTATACCGCATCACTCAAAGAAGGAGGTATCGAGCCATGAAGAACATCGTTCTCGTCCACGGTGGCTTTGTCGACGGCGCTGGCTGGGAGGGCGTCTACAAGATCCTGAAGCGAGACGGCTACAGCGTCAGCATCGTCCAGAATCCGACAATATCGTTGGAGGACGACGTAGCAGTTACCAAGCGAATTCTTGCAACGCAGGACGGACCTACAATTCTCGTTGGCCATTCCTACGGGGGAGCGGTAATCACGGAAGCCGGAAACCATCCAAAGGTTTCAGCCCTCGTATACATCGCTGCCTTCGCTCCAGACAAGGGGGAGTCGGTGGGGTCGCTTATTAAGGACCCGCCGCCCGGCGCGCCCGTACCGCCGATACTGCCGCCGCAAGACGGCTTTTTGTTCCTCGACAAGGCGAAGTTTCCAGCCTCTTTCGCCGCCGACGTGGACCCAGAAAAAGCCGCGTTTATGGCTGACTCCCAAGTTCCGTGGGGCATGGGCGCCATTAGCGGCGCGATCAGCGAACCCGCGTGGAGGACCAAGCCGAGCTGGTACCTGGTTACCACCGAGGACAAGATGATTCCACCTGACGCCCAGCGTGCCATGTCCAAGCGCGCGGGTGCTGCGGTCGTTGAGGTCAAGGGAAGTCACGCCATCTACGTATCACAGCCAAGAGCGGTCGCAGATCTTATTGAACAGGCCGCGACGAAGGTAAAGGCCGCCACGGCTTAGAAAGTTCGCTTCGCACGCGCCGAATCTACGCAAGCAGCATGAGTGTGCGGTCTATGTCCTTTCAGACCTCACGACCGAGGATGCCAGTCTGGATTACGGCAATGCGGAAGTAACTGAATTACTTCTTGTTTGCCGATTACTGGAAAGCTGATGTGCGCGGCACGGCACTATTTCCGCTGCTGAGCGGCTTGAATATAGCGAGTGATTTGATCCAGGTGCGAAAGGTCGTGACCGGCCAGCAGTCGCAACATCACGTCCAGGGACTCCGGGCCGCGCTCGTTGTGCTGGCCGGTGCGCTTTAAATCCTGCGGTAACGTTCGTCTCCACAGTGCCAAATTGAACAAGCGCATCGTCCGAAAGATTTCGACAAGCTCCGACGGCTCGCGCTCATTGTGCCGAAGGGCAACCACCCACAAATCCTGGTTGGTGCCAAGAATAGTTGGGTCGTTCTCGCAAAGAATCAGCCTAAGGCGATACCCATACACCCATTCGCTATCGGTCAGATGGCCGATAACCTCGTTCGGAGTCCATTTTCCTCAAATGGCCGGGTGCGAAGTACCGTCGCCGAATGTTTGCCGACGATATCGGCCAAGGTGGATGCCGTCTGCGCTAACACCTCCAAAGGGTCTCGGTTAGCCAGTAGGTTGAACATCTTCTCGCGATAGCCCTCTGAAGCGGACGTCGAGAGTCCCGCCTGCGCCTTTGTCATTGGTGGCTCCTTTCTTAGACCCGAAAACCGTTTCCTGAACCTTATCTTCTAACGAAGTTTGTCGAAGGACTGGGCCGGGTGACGGCAGGAAGACGATATTACGGCCCGCTGACTTCGTGCTATCCGAATTGTGCGTTCAAAGTAAATTCTTTCCGGAAAAGATCCCCAGATGTCTTGCCTCTGGTCATTGGCGAGTGGCGGGCAATGCGGAAGTAACAGAATTACTTCCGGATTGCCGACTACTCTCCCGGAGGAATCCGTAACTCAAAGGATTTGCGGTCGAAGGCTATGGAGGCTTGGCGGACGACGTGCCCTAGACATTCCGTCTGGGAAGATGCGTTGATCGACGGTCACAATCCAGGTCGAAAGCAGAGGGAGAACGAATGAGTCCAAGGTGACTCTTTACGTGTCGGGGCAGCGCCATACTCGACAGAAGTCACAATCGCCAATCGACTCAAGCTGACAGACTACCATGCGACATCTCTGGTTGCTCCAAGAAGCTAATCTCGCATAGTATTGGATCCTCTTCTAACTCGCGGGTAGTACGTGAAACGAGCGTCCTCACCAATCTCAACGCTCGTAGCTGGCGGTGTCAAATGAAGTATCCAGCGGTTGGGCTACTGTTGGCGTTTCTAAGCTTCCCACCTGCGGTCTTTGGTCAATCTGAGGAACAACACCACCACGCGGATACCGTGCGAGCGGAACAATACGGGAGTGTCCATTTCCCGATCTCCTGCTCGGATCAGGCCCAGCACAGCTTTGAGCGCGGTGTGGCCATGCTGCACTCCTTTGAATACGAAGATGCCGAAACCACTTTCGCCGATGTGGCA
>WNFH01003872.1_pt1 | contig 10705 bp, 7 predicted proteins | sample 5400411 | NCBI WGS metagenome assembly WNFH01 (sample SAMN13153347, study PRJNA577476) | soil metagenome | isolation source: 200 cm saprolite under Douglas fir tree site 2 hole 3 | place: USA:California | collected 2015-04-18
CCTGCCCGGCAATGTAGTTTTTGTAGAAAGCTTCCATTAGTTTTGCGGTGCTCTGGTCGTGCACGTCCCACAAAGACAGGAGCAAGGAACTGGCACCAGCGCAGAACAGACCGCGCTGCAGCCCGAGGAGTTCATCGCCGGCGGACACAAAGTTCATCCCGGTGGCACATCCACTCAGGGTGACCAGTTTCGACGGCAACCGCATCTGGTAAAGATCGTACAAATTCAGATAGCCATCGCCCATGCGAATGCTGGAAAACATCGGATTGTCCTGCCGGTAAGAACCGTGGGTGGCGATATGCAGAAGGTTACTCGTCAATCCTCGCTGGCGAAGCACCTCGGTCGTAGCATCTCCGCCGAGGAACAGTTCCGGAAATGGCAGCAGCGACGCAACGGACTTTACCTCGGCCAGAATCTCCGGCGCTCGCTCGTCGGGAATTCCCAGCACCAGAGAATTACGCAGCTCCTTGCCGGTTTTCTCCTGGCAGAGGGCGAACACTGTCGCGCTGGGTGCGTAAGAGACCGTGTAGGAATCGCATAAATATCGATCGGCGTTGCGCAAGACGTGGAAGGGCAGAAAATGCAGCGCGCCATGGGGCACAAAGATCAGGTGCTTTGCGTTGAGGCGCCCCTCGAGCGGGGCCACCAGCTCCGCGTGCAGGGCTTGCAAGTGACTTTGCGTCGCCTGCAGCATCGGCCGTTCGAACTTTTGTGCGTAGGCCGTTCCCATGCGAAATTTCGAAATCTGAAATCGCAAGAGATGCAGGTAATGAAGAGCCCGCGACACCAGCGAAACAGGAATAATCTCAATATTTTCGCGCGTAACGACCGCCGCAATCAGCTGCTCTCCGGTTGAATAATATTCGATCAGCGCGGCGTCCTCCGGCACGGCGGCTTGCAGCCGCTGCAGTGAAAAATCCGCAGGTCCTTCGAGAGTTGCGTTTTCCCGCTCGTGGGCCGGCAATTCTCGAAGCGTGCGCAGTAGTTCTTTCTCTTGCGACACCGCTTTTTCCTGCAATTGCTGCAATCGCTTGGGCGAGTTCTCCTCCGGGCGCAATTGCTCTTGTTCGATGCGGTGGTAATACCAGTTCAGCTCTTCTCGTAAATCGCGGATTCGCCGGACCAACTCACTCTGGCCCGCATCGCCCAGGGGCAAGGTCTGGCCACTCTGAAAAATCATTTCCGTCATGCTGCGGGATTTTGCCGCCTCGATCCAGCCGAAGGCCTCCGCGGCGGAAATCTCTCCCGGCGGCCCACTCAAGTGCAGTTCGACCAGCGCCTCGAACACTTGCAAACGGTTTTTCACGAAGGAGATTTTCAATTCCTCGGAGTGCAAGCGGCTGCGCATGGTCTCAAGCCAGCTGCAGGCCTCTCGGTAGGCTACGAGAGCGGCGCCGCGATCACCCCGGCCTTGCGCGAGTTGCCCGCGCAGCAGGTGCGCTTGATAAGCAAGCACCGGCGTCTGCTGACCTTTCATTTTAACCATGGCGGCTTCGGTCTCCTCGGCTGCCAATTGCAGCTCGCCGACCTCGAGCGCGATGCGTGCGAGCAGCAGATGAGCCAAGGCCGCCCTGCTCGGCACAATCGTTTGATCGAAGAAAGCTGCCGCTCCGCTGCAAAGCCTGCGCGCTTCGAAATAGCGTCCTTCGTGGAAGAGCAGCAGGCCCTGGTATAAATCCAGAAGCCAGGGCCATACCTGATTCTTCTCGCGGGCAAATAATTGGCGGGCCCTGGTAAATAGTTCCAGCGCCTGCACGATTTTTCCCTGCTGCCCATGCGCAATCGCTTCGTTGGCCAGCGACTTTGCGGCTTCGTAACCCATGCCGAGTTTCTCGAACCGCTGAAAAGCTTCTTGCGCCATTTCCCGCGCCTCTTCGCTCAAATTCAGTTCGAGATAAATTTCCGACAGGTCCATGTGGCAGAGCGCGAGATGATAAGCGTCGCCAGTCAGCTCGCAAGCCCGCCGCGTGGCAAAAAGCATCTCGATGGCCCGGCTATATTCCCCGCGGAAGTAATACAGATAGGCGATGTTGTAGTCTGCCTGGTCGCGCAACAACGGCATTCCGTAACGCACCGACAGCTCGCGCGATTTCTGATAACAATCGAGCGACCGGGGAAAATCATTCAAGCTGATCAGGCACATGGCCATGTTGTGCAGAGTGATAGCCACGCGCTCCCAGTCCTCATACTCAGAAAGCGTATTGTAGGCCCGCTCGTAGTGTGCCAGGGCTTCTTCGAATCGGTCCTGGCGATGGAAAATATTCCCGACATTATTCTCGAGACTGGCGATGCGCCGCGGTTCGCCAAGTTGTGTGAAAATCTCCCTGGCGCGCTCGGAAGCCTGGAAGGCTCGGTCGTATTCTCCCAGCAGAATCAACGGTTGGATGGAACTGCTCAGCGTGCGCCCGGCTTCTTTCCAGATTTTCAGGGACTGGTAGAGTTCAATAGCCTTCTGGTGATGCTCAACCGCCGCGCGGTTATCGCCACAGGCATAGAGCGCGTTGGCCCGCGCCCGCAGCCCCAGCGCCAAGTCTTCCTTGCGGCGCAACTTGCGAGCGATCATCAACGCTGCGTCCGACAGCGCCAAAGCGTGCTTGGTGTCCACCCGGATTTTCTCGACAACCAGATCAGCCAGCTGTTTGACCACTTCACTGCGCAGAAGTGTTTTGTGGCGCAAAAGAAATTGCCGGAGAGCCGCATCGCTGCCCAGCCCGGCCAGCTGCAAGAATAATTCTTCCCTGGAGATTTCTTTACTTGCGGCGGGCATTAGCGGAAACCCAGTTGATCAAGATGCCGGCGCAATCTCTCGATGCATTTCTGCCGCGTGAATCCGATGGAGCCGACCGAAAGCCCGAGCTCTCTGGCGACCTCCGCATACGGTCGCGCCGGCGTCTCGAAAAACAAGAGCTCCACCAGGCGCCGGCACTGCGATGTTAGCGCCGCCGTCGCCTCGCGCAGTATCTGTTCTTCCTGCGTTTGTTGAATCAGGCTCTCGGCAATGGCCGGCGTCTCCGGCACAGGCAGGCCGGGCTCCGCATCGCGACTGACCGTCCGCCTTTGTTGCTGCTTCCAGCGATAACACTGATGATGCGCCACTTGCATCAACCATTTGGGCAGGGCCCGAGGCTCGCGCAACTCAGGCAACCGCGCGAGCAATTCCAGGCAGGTGGCCTGAAATACATCGGCGGCTTCATCTGCGGGGAGTCCGTACTTGACGGGAATGGAATAGATCAGCGCTTTGTACTTTTCGATCAACAGCGACCAGGCTTGCTCGTTTCCAGAAAGGCATTCCTTCACCAGGCGTGGGTCGCTCCAGACGCCCGAGGGCTTGCGGGTCGCTTTGCTAATCACAGGGCTCATCGCGAGGCGTTCATCGGTTCGTTCCGCAAATAAAGTTGCTCGACGTTCCAGAGAACGTACGGCTCGAGAACAGCCGGATGAAAGTTGCCGATGGCATTCTTGGCGCCTGCCAGAATGTTTGGGCTGGCCAGAAAAATCATCGGCTGATACTCGGCAAGAATCTGTTGCACGTGGTCGTAAAGTTTTTTCCGCTGTGCAAAGCTGGGTGCGGCGAGTTGCTGCTCCATCAGCCCGTCAATTTCCGCTTCCCACCGCGTTGCCGGATGCGCCTGCGAAGGATTCCATAAATGCGTTCCGCCGTTCGAGAGCCAAACGTTGAGATCGGAATTTGGATCGGCGTCAAAACTTGCCAGTCCCAAAACGCAAGCGTCGTATTCCTTGCTTTGTGTCACGCGATCGATCAGCGAACGGAACTCCAGCGGAACGACCTGAACGTGCATGCCCAATTCCTTCAGATCGTCCTGGATGATGGCCGCCATCTTGGTGCGGTCCGCATTTGAAGAACTCGTCAGGATGGAAAATTCCACGGTCTTGCCCGCGGAATCCAGCAGACTTGACTCGCCGTTCGGGCCGGTCTTCCAGGAAAAGCCCGCCTCTTTGAGGAGTGTACGCGCCTGCTCAAGCGACCTCGTGGGATGCGGAATGGATGCATTTACCCAGCGGCGATTTCCTGGCGTCACTGGCCCCCACAACGCGGCTCCCCTTCCCTGGTAGACCAGCCGCACGATCGCCTCGCGGTCGACAGCTGCGGAAACCGACTGGCGAAATTTCACGTCGCGGAACCATTGCGACTTTTGCGCTATCTCCGGGGTAGCTTTTTCTCCAAGGTCATTCAAATTGAAAAACAGAAAATTGTACTCGAGGCCGGGGCCGGCATCGGTCATGGTGAAGCCACGCTGCTGTCGCGAGAGCACGGAAAAATTTTCAGCGCCCAGCCGGCTGATCATGTCCGTCTCTCCCGATTGAAACCGCAACACCTGTGCATCCGCACTGGGCACGAAAAGAAATACCAACTCGTCCAGATACGGCAGGTTCTTGCCGGTCGTGTCCGTTTTCCAGTAGAACGGATTCCGTTCCAGCACCAGCTTCTGTCCGGGCGTGTACTCCTGCAAACGATAAGGCCCTGCTCCCGCCCATTGCTTCGCGGGCGTCGCAAGTGTCCCGGCCTGAGCCAGCTTTCCTTCCTGGTAAGCTTTCTCCAGCAAATGCCTTGGCAAGATGTCCAACCCGTCAAAGAGCCGCTCGCCCGCACCGTACGGCTTCGCCAGTTGAAAAACGATCGTGCCCCCGTCCAGCTTTCGCACGCTGATCGGCTTCCCTCCGACGATCAGCAGGTCTCGCTGCGTGGCGTGCACGCTCTCGTCGAGATAAACGCGCATGGTGAAGATGACATCATCGGCGTCCAGCGGCTGTCCGTCGGAAAAGCGCAGCCCTTTGCGAAGCACCACGGTGTATTGCAGGCCATCCGGAGAGACTTTCCAGGATTTCGCCAGGGCCGCTTCCGTCATCTGCGTTGCGCGATTGATGTGGATCAAGTCCGCTTGCATGGTGCCGATCACTTCACGCGATGGCGCATCCACCGCCGTCAGAGGGTTCAAAGTCTTTGGCTCGGCGCGCAGCGATACCACGGCGCGCCCGCCAGCCCGTCCGATTGTTCCCGGGACGCTAAGCACTTCGCGATTGACATTCGATTGTTGTGAAATGGCAACGGCAGGCAGCAGCGATGTGCCACAGGCCAAGAGAAGTGCGTAGCCGATTGAAGTGCGCGGGAAAATAGCTCTTTCCGGTCTCATGATGGGACTCCACGCTTTCCTACTATCTTGTCCGCCGCGACATCCAGGTTCAATGCATTCGCAAAGCCCTGGTATCCGACAAAGAACGGTACAATCGCCACCGCTGGCAGGTACATCCACCAGTACGATACCAGCACGCTGTATTGCTGCAGACTCGCCAGCAGATTTCCCCAACTCGGCGCTGGCTCCGGTATGCCCAGCCCGAGGAAAGACAAGGTCATTTCCGCAAGTACGAATTGCGGTATCAGAATGGCTGCCTGAGTCAAAAGCACACTGGATGTTTCCGGCATAATGTGACGCCGCAGCAGGTATCCGTTGCTGGCGCCAAATCCCCGCGCGGCGCGCACAAAATCGCGCTCCTTCGCACTCAACACCACTGCACGCACGAGCCGCGCCGGCCGCGCCCATCCGACCGTTGCCAGGACAACAATCACCAGAAGGAACGCTTTTAGCGGAGAGACCGCGAGCGGCAAAAATGCCCGCAGGGCAAAGAGCAGGTATAACCACGGTAGCGCGAGGAATAGCTCGGCGAGCCGCATCAGCACTACGTCCCGCCATCCACCATAAAAACCTGCGACCGCGCCGATTATGGCACCCATAAACAGCGTGAATCCCGCACCGAGCAAACCGGAAAGCAATGAGACCTGCCCGCCATACAGGATTCGTGAAAACTGATCGCGGCCAAAGCCATCACTCCCCAGCAAGTACAACCGAGCGCCCGCTGTGCCGAACAAGTGCACGCGACACGGCAGGAAACCAAGCAATCGGTACCGCGCGCCAGTCGTGAGGAAACCCAGTGGGAATGCCTTTCCGGTATCCTCATCAAATTGGTTGACCGATCCTTCCCGGACCCGAAGCGCATAAAAAAACGGCGGAAGATGCAGATGACCGCGCTCATCCACAACGTGAACTCTCATGGGCGGCAAATAAGGATGCTCACGGTCTTGTTGCACCGGATCGTAAGGAGCAAAAAATCCCGCGCAGGCCACCATCGCGTGAAGCGCCCCCAGCACCAGAAGCCAGCGAAGAATCTGGCGCCGTTCTATCATCGGGCTCCCGCCATAGTACGGATCCGTGGGTCAGCCCAGTACAGCAGCACGTCTGCCAGAAAATTCCCAGCGACGAGAAAAACCGTGGAGAACAGCACTCCGCCAATCACCACGTACAGATCGCGAGCCAGTATGGCCTCCAGCAAAAGCGGGCCAATTCCCGGCCAACTCATGATGATTTCCACCAACAGAGAGCCGCTCAAGAGCGTACCCACGCTGAAACCGAACAGAGCAATCAGCGGATTCGCGGCGGCGCGAAGCGCGTAACCATAGAGCAGTTTTCGATGGGGAATGCCGTGAGCGGCCGCCGCTCTCAGATGGGGTGCGCCGAGCACTTCCACCATAGCAGCGCGTATGTGCCGGATCAGAAGCGGCAGAGCCGATAACACCAGTGCAGTCACCGGCAACGCCATGTGCATCAGCAAGTCGCTTAGTTTCCTGATCGGCGACAAATTTTCAAAACCAACGCTGACCAGCCCGCCAGTCGGGAACCATGCACTCCGCGCTGTCAGAATCAACAAGCCAAGACCGAGCACCAGATCCGGAATCACCAATAATGTGGATGTGGCCGAGGAAAGCGCACGGTCTGGCAAACGTCCGCGCCTCTCCGCGCTCCAGATTCCCAGTGGCAGAGCCAGGGCCCACGCGAGCAGCGTGGCCGTTATCGCGAGCAGTAGAGTGTTTCGTGCGCGAATCCACAGCAGCGGCGCCACCGGACTGTTGTAAGCGAACGAGTAGCCCAGTTGGCCATGCGCAATCGAATTCATCCATCGCGCGTAACGGATTGGCAGCGGCCGATCCAGCTGGTACTGCGAGCGCAAGGCTGCCAATGTCGCGGAAGAAATTTGCGGATTTAGCCGCATTTCATCGAGATAATTCCCTGGCGCCAGTGTGGAAAAAAGAAACGTAAGGAAAGACACTCCGATGAGGAGCAGCACTCCCTGAAGCAGCCTGCGCAAAAAGTAATTCATCAGACTGCCTGCGGTTCAAGTGCCGAGTTGCTGACACCGGGTGCGGCAAGAAGTAATCGCCGCGTGACCGCGTGCTGTGGCGCGTTCACAACACTCCGCGCGGCTCCCATCTCCACGATCTGGCCGCGCTCCATCACCGCGATTTCATCGGCCAAGTGGGCTGCCATCGCGAGATCGTGGGTGATGAACAGGTAAGTCAGGCCAAGCGAAGCCTGCAGATCAATCAAGAGGTTGGCCACTTGCGCCTGAACCGAACAATCCAACGCGGATAGCGCCTCGTCCAGAATCAGGAGTTTTGGTTCCAGCGCCAGCGCGCGCGCTATCGCGATGCGCTGTCTCTGTCCGCCGCTGAACTCATCCGGCCGCTGCGCCGCTTTTTCTCGCGGCAGACCAACTCGTTGCAGCAAATCGCGGGCCCTGTCGCGCCGCTCCGGTTTGTCGAAGCGCTTCTGAATATGCAGCGGCTCTGACACCAGTTCGAACGCGCTCATTCGCGGATTGAGCGAACTCGCAGGATCCTGGAATACCATCTGGATACTCGGCCGTATCGCGCGTTGCCGCTCTGCATTGAGGGCCGTAACCTCAGTCCGCGCGAACCAGATTCTTCCGGAACTCACCGGCTCCAGGCAGGCCAGGCACAATGCCAGCGTACTTTTTCCAGAACCCGATGGACCCACCACTGCGAGCGTGGTTCGGGGGAAAATAGAAAACGTTACTCCCGCCAGAGCGCGAACCTCCTGCCTGGACCCGAACGCACCACCGCTCTCGAATCGTTTGGCGACGTTTTCCGCTCTGAGCAGTGGTTCCAACGGTTGGCCTCTACTTCCACTAATCAACATGCTTGAAACACGAAGCTGCGTGCGTAGGGTTGAGCTGAATCATCTCCGGCTCGCGCTCCGTACAGATAACCATTCGCTCCATGCAGCGAGGCTCAAACAGGCAGCGGCATCCTTCTGCAGCAGCAACCGAAACGAACGCTTCTCCAGGAATCACCGGAAGACATTGCTTGTGATTTGCCAGGCCACCTTCAATGCTCGGCGGCAGGCATCGTAGCAGCGCTTGGGTATAGGGATGACGCGGAGACGAAAGCACGCTGCTCGCCGGGCCGGTTTCAACAACTCGGCCTGCATACAAGACCAGCACGCGATCCGCGAATCCCTCCAACAATAGCGGATTGTGCGTGATCCAGATGACCGAGAGATTGAACTTCTGACGTAGAGCCCGAAAAAGCGCAAGAATTTCCTGTTGCGTTTCCGGATCGAGAGAAGCAGTTGGTTCGTCGGCCACAATCAGTGACGGCCCGCACGATATCGCTTGCGCAATCAATACCCGCGCCCGCTGGCCCCCACTCAGTTGGTGCGGATAGGAATTGGCGATTCGTTCCACTTCAGTTGGAAAAACGGCCGCCAGAATTTGCCGCGCCTGCTCCCGCACGGCCCGCCGGCCAAAAGATTTATGCGCCGCGATCACGTCACCAATTTGTTCCGCAACCCGAATGGCCGGGTGTAGCGCCAATGACGGTTCCTGAAAAATTAGCGCCAGGCGGTCCCCACGAATCTTCTCCAGCTCGCGCGGCGTGGCTCGCAGCAGGTTTCGTCCTTCAAAATGAACGGCACCCTGTTCGATTCTTCCCTTTGCCGGAAGCAAGCGCAGCAGCGCAGCTGCCAGCGTGCTCTTGCCCGAGCCAGACTCGCCAAGTACTCCAAGCGTTTCTCCGGGCTGCAGCGCAAAACTCACCTTGGCCAGTGCCGTCAAACACTGCCCAGTTTGAGCAGCGTACGAGACACGGAGATTTTGCACGTCTAGAAGGGGCGCCATTGGGTCGAATAGGAGCAGAGTCCCAGATCCCTTTCTGCTCCTCTACCATGGTGTTTTAAGCGAACCCGAGTGAGCAAGGGAGACGTGCTGCCAGGCGCTCGAATGGTAATCGGGCAATATCGCGCCCATGATCCGAAGCGCCCGCACCAGTCTTTTGCGACACGACCATCCGGCCAGTCGAATTCGCGCCCTGGCCACTGGACGCCGCGATCAGTTGCAACTGTTTGATGCCGTTTTTAGATCTGCGCCGCGCACCTGGTTGGGAGGCAAGCGCTGAACTCACGGAGAACCCGCGAGATGAAATAGCCCTGTCGCAAGCAACCCCCTGCCTGCTCTCTGCACGCATCTTTATTCTAGATTTGGCGCATCGGTATTTTCAATTCGTCCCCAGCAAAGTAGGGTGCGCCGAGCCGGCCGCCAAAACCTTAAAACAACATTAACAGGTGTTAAGGAAACATGGGCCGAGAGCAGGGTTCCCGCAGCGCTGATCGAACATCTCCGGGAAATAACGGATTCGATCGTCGAGCAGGGTCTATACCAATTCGCCGTAATATCAGAGTTCTTTGGACGCAGGTGCAAATCTCGCGAAGGCAACCGACAAGATGTAACGGACGTGCGGGAAGCGAACCTGACGTTAGGGCAATTCGGAGCTATCCGGGCTTCGCGGAGATTCACCCTCGAATCGCCATCGACCGTAGAGCGCCTGCTTTGCAAGCACGAGCCCCCGTTCCAAGCCTTCCATCCTTTGCTTTGCGTTTCTAATATTTTCAACAATTTCGGGGAATCTGCTTCTCGCTCGAAGTAAGCCCCGACATCACAATTGGATAGGGTTTTGGTACAGTTTTAGTACAGCTGGGTTCGAGAACCCCTATAGTGAGACATTTTAATGGGCACACTGTCTCAAATCCCACGCGTGCTTGGAAGTCTCAAGCCCTAACTCTGAGTCCCGTTAAGGTCTTGAAAACGCTCATGGTTGCTGCTCCGAAACTCGCGTCACCAGCTCGATCTTCCGACTCATTTTCGAACTCTTCCGGTGAACGGTAGCCTAGAGCCGAATGCAAGCGACATCGGTTGTAGTAGTTTTCGGTAAAACCCTCGACACTCTCGAGCAGGTCTTCTAAGTCGCGGTACAAGCGGGCGTATCGCCCAGGCCCTCGGTGGGGTTGCCTTCCGGGAGCTCGCCGAGGCGACGGGCGTCTCGATCGTTACCCTCATGGCGAGGAAGCGTTATGCGATCCGCAAGCTGGCCGCCGCGCTTGAGTATTGGATGGACGATTGATTTCGAGATAGGAGGCATACGATGACGCATCATGAAAACGGCGATTGCCGTCGCAAGAAATGGTCCGAGTGGTCCCTCGTGGCAAAGGTCGGGGTAATCGCGGCGGCGGTCGTTTTCGTTCCCGCGCTCCTCGCCCTCTTCGCCGCTGTAACCATGTGGCTCTGGAACTGGCTCATGCCCGAGATCTTCAAGCTGCCCGCTATCGGATTCTGGCAGGCGGTTGGCATCCTTCTCCTCTCGCAGATCCTCTTCAAGGGAGGCCACGTCGGGAGGGCGGGAAGGTCGCGCTGGAAAAAAGCGAGGATCCGGAGGCAGATGGGGGAAGAGGGAACAGAGGCGAAGGTGGAGTAGGCCGTGGCGCATCGATTCGACGAATCCGCAGCGCTTTTCGGGGAAACTCGGCAGTTGCAAACATGTACTTTGTCCAGAAACGGC
>WNFH01003875.1_pt1 | contig 10703 bp, 9 predicted proteins | sample 5400411 | NCBI WGS metagenome assembly WNFH01 (sample SAMN13153347, study PRJNA577476) | soil metagenome | isolation source: 200 cm saprolite under Douglas fir tree site 2 hole 3 | place: USA:California | collected 2015-04-18
CGGTATGGGTTCCCACGAGTTCGAACTGCATCCAAACTTTCTCACCCTCCGCGAGCAGTTCGTCTACGCGGTCGCGCCGGTCCGGAAATGCGCGGGTGATGTTGAACTCGGCGACGCCTCTAGCTACGCCGTAGTCGCGCAGGTGCTGGAAACCGAAGCGCCGCTGGCGGTAGTCGGGCGTGCGGTCGGTGCTGGTCGGCGCGGATATCTTGGAGTTCGCCACCACCACTTTATTGCGGTCTTCCATCGACACGGGAGGTTTTGATTTCAGCCGCCGCACTACGACATCGGGATCCTCACCCGTGTTCGACGGCTCCGGGACGATCAGCCGGCTGTCCTTGCGGGGCGGCAGCGCCGCACCGAGCTGCCTGAGCAGTCCCGCCTCGTCGGCCATGAACCAAGCTTCGGTGATTTTGCCGTTCGCGAGCCGCAGGATGCCGAGCTCGTAGATATCGATTTTCCTGCCGGTCGGAGGGATGCCGTACAAATCGCCTTGGTGCGTTCCGGTGAGCCGCCAGAGCAATCCCACCTTGTCGCCGTCGGCGATGACCTCTTCAATGACGTCCATGCGGTCGGGAATGGAGTCGCGCAATCCGGCGCCGGGACTGGGGAATCCCTGGTCGCGCGCATTGTTCGCCAGGTGCCGAAGGCCGGCGCGCAGCCGCTTGTAACCGGGCGCAAAGAATTCGTCCGTCGCCGCCCGGCGGTTCATCGTCTCCTTGTAGCGCAGCGCGACGGCCTTGTTGCGCTCGAGCTGCGAAGCTGCCAGTGTCTGCGCGGCCGCCCAGTGTGAATGTTGCGCGGCCAGGGCCAAACCGGCACCTGCACCGAACGCGTTCTTCAGAAATCTGCGACGAGTCGGCATATCAGTACGGCGCTAGATCTTGTCCGGAAAACGGATGATGAATCCGTCGCGGTTGGGCATGCGCACCTTGGGCAGCGTTTCGGCGTTCATCGAGTCGTTCTCGCCGATCAGCTTGTTCTCCGCGAGGATGTAGGCGGTAAGCGCATAGACCTCATTGTCGGTGAGCGAGCGCGGTTGCTGCCACGGCATCGCGCGCCGGATGAAATCGAAGACGGTGGTGGAATAGCCCCAGAAGTTGGCGATCGTCTTCGGCGTATCGATGCCGCCGGTGAGCGGAGCGCCGCCGACCAACGCGGCAAAGGGCCCGCCTTTACCGTTCTCCCCGTGACACATGACGCACTTCTGCGCGAAGATGCGCGCGCCCTGAGCGGGCGTGCCGCCGCCCGGTGGCAGGCCAGTACCGTCGGGCTGGATACTGATGTCCCAGGCGGCGATGTCGGCCGGCTCGACCGGCGTCCCGAGATTCGGCCCTGCGGAGAAGGCCGCGCTCGAACCGAGACCGAGCGCGAGAACGATGCCCGGAAGCTTATGCGTAAACATGCTTCACCTCGCCTTTGCCGTCGACCGCCCAGCTCGTGAGGCTGTTGTAGTGCTGGTTCGGAAAGGCCAGGACGGGCGGGACCTTCTGGGTCTCGCCGCGCTGAGCCACGAACTGGGCGCGGGTCGGCTGCACGTTGCCGGCCTCGTCCCATGCGCGGCTTTGCAGTACCGCCGGCCCGCCGTCCCACCGCCAGGGCATGCGGAACCGGGTAAAAGCCTTGGAGAGCACCGGCGTCTGCAGCGCCGCTTGCGCCCAACTCTGGCCGCCGTCGGCGGAAACCATGACCTTGGAAATCCGGCCGTTGCCCGAATAGGCGATGCCGGAAATCTCGTAGTATCCGGGCCCCTTCAGCGCCAGCCCCGGCGAAGGATGGGTGATGAAGGACTTCACCTCCTGCAGGAAGTAGAACCTGTACGCCTTTCCGCCTGGCAGGATCTGTGAATAGGTCCGGGTCTCGTAGTAGCTCATGGCCGGGGCTTCGACCAACTTCAACCGACGCAGGAATTTGACGTTCATGTTGCCTTCCCAGCCGGGAAGGAGCAGCCGCATCGGATAGCCGTTGCCGGGCATGAGCCGCTCGCCGTTCTGGTAGAGCGCGATCATGGCGTCGTCCAAGGCCTTGGTCAGCGGGACGCTGCGGCTCAAGGCGAGCGAGTCGGCGCCTTCGGCGACGAGCCACTTCGCCTTCGGGTCGATTCCAGTCTCCTCCAGCAAAGTGGAAAGCGGAACACCGGTCCATTCGGCGCAAGACGCGAGGCCGTGCAGCGCCTGCACGCTTGCCTGGATGGGTTCCTTGGAGAACATCGGCGCGCTGTTGCCTCCGCATTCGACGAAGGTCATGCGCGACACCATCGGGTAGCGCGCAAGCGCGTCGAGCGTGAAGGCGAGGGGCCGCTTCACCAGGCCGTGGATCACCAGGCGGTGCTTGTCCGGGTCGATGTCCGGGGTGCCGGAGTGCACGATCGTGAAATGCAGTCCGTTCGGCGTGAACGTACCGTTGATCAGGTGATGCGGAGTGCGCGCGTGCGAGGTGCGGGTCTCGCCCTTCGGATTGCTCAGCGTGCGCACGACCTTTCCCTCGAACCGCGACCGCTGCTCGTAAGACGGAGAGATCGCGCCGGGCACGAGGCTCCACGGGTCGTCCGCGAGCGGGGCCGCCCCTGCGGATCGGGCGACCGTATAACCCGTCACGGCCGTGGCGAACGCGGCGCCGCCGCGCAAGAAAGCACGGCGGTCAAGAAGCCCATTACCTGCAACCACCTCCAGTCTTTCCAACTCCTCCTTCACTCGATCTTTTGGTTCCATGGCCGGCCTCCTTGAATGGGTCCCTCGGGACCGATATTCTGCTCCCAAACGTCTGCCGCGTGCGCGGCGCCCGTGCTGAGCATAAAATGGCCGCGCAGAGCTTCCCCCCACGCTCAAGACCAGGGAAGCGGGCTCAAATCCATCGGGAGAACGCGTGCCCTCGCGCAGCACCGCCGATCATTCGGTCAGCCCGCCTGTCGTCAGGATTCCGCGCGACTACAACGCTGCGAACGATCTGATCGAGCGCAACCTCGCCGCGGGCCGCGCGGCCAAGCTCGCCTACCTAGACGACGCGGGCCAATACACGTTCGGACAGCTTGCCGAGCGCGTCGACCGCTTCGGCTCGGGGCTGCAGGCGATGGGCCTGGAGATGGAGCACCGCATACTGATTGCCTTGACCGACACGATCGACTTTCCCACGGCGTTTCTCGGCTCGATCAAGGCGGGCATCATCCCGGTCGCGGTGAATACCCTGCTCACCCCCAAAGATTACGAGTACATGCTCTCCGACAGCCGTGCGAAGGCGCTCATCGTGTCGGAGCAGCTGTTGCCGCAGTTCGCGCTGGCGATCGGCAAGCTCCCGTTCCTGAAACAGGTCATCGTCTCCGGCAGCAGCACTCACGGCCACGCCGCGTTCAAAGACGTGCTGGCGAAGGGTAAGGCCGAGCTTGCGCCCGCGCCGACGACTTCCGACGACGCTTGCTTTTGGCTCTACTCGTCAGGTTCGACCGGCATGCCGAAGGGCACGGTCCATGTCCATTCCAGTATGATCCTCACCGCCGAGCTCTACGCGAAGGCCGTACTGGGGTACAAGGAAAACGACGTCGTCTTCTCTGCGGCAAAGCTTTTTTTCGCGTACGGCCTCGGCAACTCGCTCTCCTTCACGCTTGCGGTCGGCGCCACTGCGATCCTGATGGCCGAGCGTCCAACGCCGGCGTCCGTGTTCAAGCGGCTCACCGAAAAGAAGCCGACGATTTTCTATGGAGTGCCGACGCTCTACGCGGCGATGCTCGCGAGCCCCGATTTCCCGAAACGGGAGAGCCTCGCGCTGCGGCTGTGCGTCTCGGCGGGGGAGGCGCTGCCGCCGCAGATCGCGAAGAGCTGGAAGGAGAAAACCGGCGTCGAGATCCTCGACGGCATCGGCTCGACCGAGATGCTGCATATCTTCCTCTCCAACCGCCCGAACGATCTGCGCTACGGCACCACGGGGAAGCCCGTTCCGGGCTACGAGCTGCGCCTGGTGGACGAGCGCGGCAACCCGGTGAAGCAGGGCGAGATGGGAGAACTGCAGATCAGCGGGCCGACGAGCGCCGCCTGCTACTGGAACAACCACGATAAAAGCCGCAATACCTTCATTGGCGGATGGACGAAGAGCGGCGACAAGTACACCCTCGACAAGGACGGCTACTACGTCTACGGCGGGAGGTCGGACGATATGCTCAAAGTCTCGGGCAACTGGGTCTCGCCCGCGGAAGTCGAGGCCGCGCTCATCACCCATGAAACTGTGCTCGAAGCGGCCGTTGTCGGCGCCGAGGACGAGAACAAGCTCATCAAGCCCAAGGCCTTCGTCGTCCTGAAGCCCGGCAACTCGGGCGACGACCCGCTGAAGGCGGCGCTGCAGCAGCACGTGAAGGACAAGCTCGCACCGTATAAATACCCGCGCTGGATCGAGTTCCTCCCCGAGCTGCCGAAGACGGCGACGGGAAAGATCCAGCGGTTCAAATTGCGGAGTTAGAAGGGAAGAGAGCGACGTGAAAGGGAAAGGGAGCAGCGTGAAGGGGAAAGGGAGCGGTGTGGCTAAAAAAGGTCTGTCGCCGGGCCTGCGCGTCGCGATCGGTGTCGCGGTGTGCGCGATCGGCCTCGGCGTTGTCGCGCTCGGCGTCCATGAGCTCGGGCCCAAGGCGGACAAGTTCGCTGCCGGAGAGTTCGCGGCATTGCCGGTAGGGATGACGTTCGCCTTCGTTGGCGCGCTGCTCGCGCTGCCCCGAAGCGTCGTCAGAACGCGGGCGTTGATCGGGGCCCTGATGATCAGCGCGCTTGCGCTGACGGCGGACTGGATTGCCTTCGGGCCGGGTGGGCCGAGCATCACGGGAAATCTCGGGAGGCCCTTGCAAACCAGTCTTATGATCAGCCGCATCTTGTTCAGGGTGGCGGCCGTGCTCGCGGATCTCATGGCTCTCTGGGCATGGGTGCGGTTCTTTCTGGTGTTCCGCGGCGGCGCCGCGACCCGGGCCAGACCGAGTTCTTGAACGCATCGCCGAAGATGGCGACGGGGAAGATCGACGCTTCCATTCAGATCTGGATCAAGGAGTCCAAGCGCATCGTCGTCCTCACCGGCGCGGGGATCTCCACCGAGTCGGGCATCCCGGATTTCCGCGGGCCTCAAGGGGTGTGGACGAAGGATCCCGAGGCGGAGAAGCTCTCCAATATCCATTACTACGTCGCCGATCCCGAGGTGCGAAAGAAATCGTGGCAGTCGCGCCTTGCCCATCCGGCGTGGACGGCGCGGCCGAACGCGGGCCACATGGCGATCGTCGAGCTGGAGCGGCGCGGGAAGCTGCACGCGCTCATCACGCAGAACATCGACGGGCTGCACCAGAAAGCGGGCAATTCTCCCGGACGCGTGATCGAGGTGCACGGCACGGTGCACAACGTGGTGTGCCTCTCCTGCGGCTGGAAGGGGCCGATGCAGGCGACGCTCGACCGTGTTCGCTCAGGCGAACCCGATCCGGCCTGCAAAGACTGCGGCGGGATCCTGAAGAGCGACACGATCTCCTTCGGCCAGGCGCTCGCGCCCGAGGTGATCGAGCGCGCGATGCAGGCCGCCGCCGAGGCGGACCTGTTGCTCTCGGTCGGGACGAGCCTCAAGGTCTATCCGATCGCAGGCGCGGTGCCGGCGGCGAAGCAGGCGGGCGCGCGCGTGGTGATCGTGAACGCGCAGCCCACACCCTTCGACGGCATCGCGGACGCGGTGCTCCGGAGCGCAATCGGCGAGACGCTGCCGCGCATCGTCGAGATGCGCGATGCGGTACGGCTCAGAGAGTGACCTTGGTCGTGACCAGGAACTGAACGGATCTGATGTTCGGATCGTGGTTCAGGGGGATGGCAAAATCGATGTGCAGGACGTTTCCGAAGGCGGAACGCGCGCTCAAGATGCGCAGGCCGAAGCCGACGTCGCTGAGCCACCCCGTGTTCGCGGTATTTCCGTTGATGCCCCCCAGGCCGCCCCATGCGCGGCCAAAATCGTAGAACACCGCGCCTCCCACGCGGAACAGCCGGAAAGGATACCAGTCGGTATAGACGCGATCCTCGACGTTGAGCAGCGCGCGCCGCTCGCCGCTCTGGTAATTCCGGGGATACCCGCGCAAGCCGGTGTCGCCCCCCAGCAGCAGCTGGCTGGACAAGGTGGGGTCCTTGAGTGCGTCACCGGAGAGAGAGGCGAACAGCAGCGTGCGGCTGTCCGGGCGGCCATAGAACCGAATCGAGCCGCTCAACGTTTGGCGGTCAAGCGGGCGGTATCCCGACTGCCCGTCGATCGAGACGGAAGTCAGCACGGTTCGATCCGACGGAAACCGGAAACCGTCGCTCGCGCTGGCGGAGTAGAGCCACAGGTCTTGCGTCGAGCCCAAGCCCGTCCACGCGCGGCCCAGCTGCACGCGGGACTGGAATCCCATTGCGAAGTATTCGGGGCGCTCGATCAGATCCCGGTTCTTGACCTTCTCGTAACCGTCCTGCACGATTTCGTGGCGGAAAAAAGGCGCGTAGAGCGTCTGATCGGAGGGTAATTGCCCGGGAGCGGTAAGGTCCGGTTCGACGTTGTAGGTGTCCTTGTGGTAAGTGATGCCCAACGAATAGCGCTGCGCCCAGCCGTCGACAAGACCCTCCGACCAGCCGCCGGACCCCTCCGCGCTCTCCTGTCTGTGGCGAAACTGGGCCACTTTTATCCCGTCGCTGTAGAGCGAGTCGATGCGATTGTCGTTCGCGCGGCTGAAGCCGCCGGCCCAGCGCGTGTCGAGGGCGTAGAACGGCCGGACGACCGACAGCGTTCTATTCTCGCCGTCGCTGAGCTGCGCGTACGCGTAGTCGATCGTGGTCCAGCCGCCGAACGCGCGGGGCTGCGTGATCCGGTATTGGGTGGTGGTGCGGTCCGCGTCGAATGAGCGCTCGACGCCGGCGAGAACGCCGGTGCCGAGCACGTTGGTGTCCCTCAGCGTCGCGCCTCTCTTGTTGGTGCCCCCCTGGCGGCTGGCGCTCACGCCAGGCTGCAATGTCCAGGTGTCGCGTGTCTTCACTTCGATATCGACCACGCCGTCGTGGTAGGCGACCGGCGCGATGCTGATGTCGTAGAGAATCCTGGTGGACCGCATCAGGCGTTCGGTCTCTTCGATGAGGCGGACCGAGACGCGCTCGCCGCTCTTGAACAAAAGCTGGCTCCGGACGACCTCGGCGCGCGTGCGGATGTGAAGGAAGTTCGCCGCACGGTACAGAACGCCGTTCTCCTTCGGGTCCTCCAGGTCGAAAATGTTCCGGTTGTCGATGCGGATCTCGCCGATGACCGCGCCGGCCGCCTCGAGCTCGGCGAAGGAGGGAATTTTCTGCTCTGCGGCGGGTTCCTGCGCGTGCGCGGATCCCAGCGAGCAGGCGAAAGCGACGCAGCAGCCGGCCAGCAACCGCAATGGCGAAGCCGCGCGGCGCGGGAAAATCCAGGGAAGACGTATGGGTGGGGCCCGGCGAGCGATTCGAGGGGTCACGCGGCCCATTCTGCGTGGGAAGAAACGGCTGCGTCAAATTCCCGGAAGCTGTCGATCGGGTCGCTTGGTCACGGAAAGCTCGGATGAAACACGGCGTCGGCGGGCGGCGGTGAGATGAAAAACTCGATCGGCGAGACGCTCGCGCGTATCATGAGCGCGGCGCCGGGTGCGGCTTGACCGATCCCGCGCGACGGCGGATAAGAGAGGTTTCATGGATGCGCTTTCCGCATCAAACCCGAGACAAGTTTGCGGACGAAAGCCGCTAAAGTCGCGACGCGGCGCCGGGTGCCTCGGGTGAGCTCAGCTTCCATCGTTCCCCCGGCGCGCATCGGCTTCATAGGCCTGGGCCGGATGGGGCATCCGATGGCCCGCAATCTCGCCCGCGCCGGCTTTCATATCGTCGCGCACGACGCCGATCGCGACGCGCTCATGCGCGCGTGCGATGCGACCGGAGCCGAGGCGCCGGGTGAGCTCGAGGCGGCGGCCGAGCGCTGCGAAGCGGTGATCACGATGCTGCCCGACGGCGACGCCGTGCGCGCGGCGGTGCTGGGGCCAGGCGGGCGCGGCGACTGCTTGCTCGCGGGCTTTTCGCGCGGCAGCGTCCTCGTCGACATGAGCTCGTCCTCTCCGGTGGGCACGCGCGAGCTTGGAGCGCGGCTTGCCGAGCGCGGCGTCGCGATGCTCGACGCGCCGGTCTCGGGCGGGGTGGGGAAAGCGGCGGACGCGACGCTTTCCATCATGGTGGGCGGCGACGCCCGGAGCATTGCGCGCTGCCGGGCGCTGTTCGAGGCCATGGGCAAGCAGATTTTCATTGCGGGCCCGCTCGGCTCCGGGCACGCTATGAAGGCGCTCAACAATTACGTCTCGGCCGCCGGGCTCGTCGCGGCGGTCGAAGGGGTGCTCGCGGCCCAGCGCTTCGGCCTGGACCCGAGGAACGTGGTGGACATCCTCAACGCCTCGACGGGTATGAACAATTCGACCCTCAACAAATTTCATCAATTCATCCTGTCGCGTGCCTTCGACTCGGGGTTCTCGCTCGACTTGATGGTGAAGGACTTGAGGACGGCGCTCGAAGTCGCGCGCTCGACCGGCTCGCCCGCGCCCCTCGCCGAGGCGTGCCTGGAAGCCTGGACCGAGGCTCAGGCGTCCCTGGGGCCCGGAAAGGATCACACCGCGGTGGCGCGGCACTGGGAAATGCTGGCGGGAACGGAGCTCGGGAGGAAAGGCTGAAAGCGAGCCGCCTCTTGACGCAGGCTCACGCGAGGCACAAGCTCGCGCCCTATAATTACGGAGCCCACGCATGGCCGCGCCCAACGAATCCAGGTCCTCCGAGCTCAAGCTCGATCCCGACAAGCTCTACGTGGAGGAGATTTTCACCGATCGGCGTATCGGGACCCTGCGCCGCCTCACTCCCGTGACCAAGGAAGGCAAGCCCGACGCGGCGCGCGCAACCCTCTACATCGGCGAAACGCAGGTGCTGACTCCTGCGGGCACGCTTCCCATCGCGTTTGAAATCGGCGCGGGGTCCCTGGAGGAAGCCGCGGAGAAGTTCGGGCCGCTCGCGAAGGAGGCGATCGACCGCACCGTGCGCGAGCTCCAGGAGCTGCGCCGCCAGGCCACCTCTTCGATCGTCGTTCCCCAGGGCCCGATCAGCGGCGGCGGGGGCGGGAAGATCCAGCTTCCGTAGGCATCAACGCTCCGAGCGCGCCGGGCTTCAATGCGAATTCGCCGCCGGGGTCTTGCACCGGCTGACCCGGAAGCGGGGCGCGGCGCACAAGCATGAGGTACAAGATCAGCACGGCGCCGGCCGCAAGCAGGTGCTTCAGCGTGTGTCCGCTCAGCGAGCGCGCGGTCAGCGAATAGATCTCGCCGTCGTATCCCTCCGATATTTTTGCAAGCGTATAGAGCGCGAGGCCATACAGCAGGTATGCGCGGTGCGTGTATCGGCCGGGAAAAGCGAAGACCACGACGAGAATGGCGAGAAAGGGGGCGAGCTGCACCCAGATGTAGAAGCGCAGGTCGTCCGTGTAATGCCACCACAGGACGCTCGCGATTCCGGCGATGAGCGCCGGGGCAAGCAGCAGCCGCTCGAGCCGCTCGCCGAGGTGCTCGCTCAGGAGCGCGACCGATACACCCATGAAGGCGAGCGTCATGGGCAGGCGGTCCCACACGAGTCTTTCGCTGTCGGGCGCCCAGTGGTAGTAGCCCGACCCGAAGCAGACGAGCGCGGTCCCCAGAAAAGCGACGAGCCACGAGCGCGACGCCCCGTTCCTCGCGGTGCCGGTGAACAGGCCGGCGAGTCCGACCAGGAGGAAGGCGAGGTTCGACACGACGTCGAAAAAATTCCGAACGCCGAGGAACATGCGGTTATCGGCATAGTTGATGAGGCGCGCGTCCTGGGCGATGGGATCGCCGGCAAGGAGCACCAGGAGCGGGGCGACGAGGACGAGCAGCAGCACGGTCTCGCGCCAGTAACGGGTAGCGCTGGTGCTCACGGGTTGCCTGCCGGCCGTTTCACGTTCGCTCTGCGAAGAGCTACTTGATGAGTCCCGCCTTCTCGGCGATCTCATGCACGCGAGCGTGCTCGTCGCGGATCTCGGCGAGGAGCTTGTCGGGCGGGGAATAATCCATCAGCATCCCGAGCGGCTTGAGCTTGGTGCCGATCGCCGGTGACTTGATCGCCCGCTCGAGCGCCGGAACCAGCGCGCGGGTGACCTCCGCGGGTACGCCAGCGGGCGCGAAGAATCCCACCCAGACCCCGAAAAACGGCTCGGGGTAGCCGAGCTCGGCGAGCGTCGGGATGTCCGGAAAATCAGGATACTTGCTGGAGATCACGATTCCCCTCAAGGTCCCGCTCCTGAGATGCCCCGTCATCGTGCCGAGCGCGAGGATCACGCCTTCCACGTGCCCGCCGAGGAGCGCCGTGACGGCGGGCGACGCGCCGGTGAAGGGCACCATGGTGAGCCCCGCTCCAGTGGCCGAGTTGATCGTGCGCAGGCAGAAATCGCCGACCGATCCCGCACCGGCAGTCCCGACGCGCACGCTCCCGGGGCTCTTCTTCGCGTGCTCCACCATTTCGCGGAAAGTCTTGTAGGGCGCGTCCCCGCGCACCGCGAGGATGCTCGGCGAGCGCATCGCGAGTCCGAGCGGCGTGAGATCGGTGAGCGGGTTGTAGCTCGCGGTCTCGGGATCGAGGATCGAGCGGAAGACGAGGGAGGCGTTGTTCGTGAGGATGATGGTA
>WNFH01003877.1_pt1 | contig 10702 bp, 9 predicted proteins | sample 5400411 | NCBI WGS metagenome assembly WNFH01 (sample SAMN13153347, study PRJNA577476) | soil metagenome | isolation source: 200 cm saprolite under Douglas fir tree site 2 hole 3 | place: USA:California | collected 2015-04-18
CTAGGCTGCTGCGATTGGGGCGCGCCTGGCGTAGTCAAGTCCCCACTCCGCGCGGTCGAGGGCTCCGGGCAGGTATTTCCGCACTTCTGTTTCCCCGAAATCTGCTAGAATGACGAAGTTACACTCACCACAACGACATGGACTACGACCAGCTAGCCAGCTTTCTCGAAGTCGCGAAGCAGCAGAGTTTCTCGCGCGCCGCCGAAAAACTTTTCCGCACCCAGCCGGCCATCAGCGCGCAGGTGAGGTTGATCGAGCAAGAGTGTGGTGAAAAGTTATTCGACCGTAGCGGAAAAAAAGTCCTGCTCACTCCGGCCGGCGAAATCCTGTCCCGTTATGCGCAAAAGATGATGGGCCTCCATAAGGAGGTGCTCGAGGCGATCGCGGAACTCAACCAGACGCCCCGCGGCAAGCTGTACATTGGCGCGAATGAGGCGACGTGCCTGTACGTCCTGCCCAAAACGTTTGCCAAGTTCAAACAGCTTTATCCCCTGGTCCAGATCAGCATCTATCGGAACTTCAGCCACAAGATCGTGCAGAAAGTCCAGGAAAACGCCGTGGACTTGGGCATCGTCACGCTGCCGCAGACGGCGAACAACATGGAGGTCATCCCGGTCTTCCGCGACGAGGTGCAGGTGGTTGTCCCGAAGAATCACATCCTGGCCAAGAGCCGCAGCGTGACGGTGGAAGAGGTGGCGCACCATCCGCTGATCCTCCCCAAGACGGGCCACACCCGGGTCGCCATCGATCGGCTCCTCCGCGCGTACCGCGACCACATTCAGATCTCGATGGAGCTGGCCAGCGTCGAGACTATTAAAAAGTTCGTGGGCGCCGGTCTGGGCATCTCGCTGATCAGCCGGACCTATGCCCAAGCCGAGGTGGCCGCCGGCGTGCTGAAATTGATTCCGCTCGACGGCCAGAAAATTCACCGGGAGCTCGGCCTGATTTACCGACGCGATCGCTATCTCTCGCTTCCTGCCAAGGTTTTCATCGAAGTCGTGCGCGAATCGACCAAGGCGTCTGTTCCCAAATCAACCTCCACGACGAATACGATTCGCTAAGTGGTCCGGAAGGCGCGACAACCCTCCGGCCCGGGGTGAAGCGCGCAGCGCATCGCTCATGAGAAGCCCGGGCGCAAGAGACGCACAGGAGGAAACAGGTCTTGACGCAGGCCAAAGGCAAAAAGCCGCTGATCGTCATGAAATTCGGTGGCACCTCCGTGGGTGACGGGGAGCGCATGCGGCGAGCGGCCGAAATTGTGCGAGAGCGTGCGGAGGCCGAGACCGTGGTCGTCGTTTCGGCGATGGGCGGCGTGACCGACATGCTGATCCGTGCGGCCCAAGAAGCCAGCCTGGGAGACCGCGAACACTGGAAAAGCGTCCGCCAGGAACTGGCCAAGCGACACCGGGAGGTGGCCGACCAGCTCCTTCCCGCGGGCGAGCAGGCCACCGTTTTGCCGAGGCTCGCCGAGCAGGTGGAGACTTTTGAACACCTCTGCTCGGGCTTTTCGCTTGTCCGCGAGGTGACTCCCCGCGCCATGGACACGCTGGCAAGCCTTGGCGAGTTGATGTCAGCCGCTTTGATGGCTGGAATCCTGAGGGCGCAAGGCTCGCCCGCCGAAGCTGTGGATGCCACGGAACTGATCGTCACCGACGATAATTTCGGAAACGCTACGCCGCTCTTCGCCGAGACCAATGCCAAGACCCGGCAACGCCACGCTGCGCTTCGCCGTCGAGGCGTCATCCCGGTCGTGACGGGCTTTCGCGGGGCCACGCAGGACGGCACCTGCACCACGCTTGGCCGCGGCGGCTCCGACTACAGCGCCACCATCATCGGCGCCGCGCTCGACGCCGACGAGGTCTGGATCTGGACCGACGTGGATGGCGTTATGACTGCCGACCCTCGCCTGGTCCCCACGGCCCACATCATCCCGGAGATTTCCTATCGGGAGGCCATCGAGCTCTCCTTTTTCGGTGCCAAGGTGCTTCACCCCAAGACCATCCAACCCGTGATGAAACAAAAAATCCCCGTGTGGATCAAAAACACTTTCAATCCCTCGTGCCCGGGGACGAAAATCGGCCCTTCGACGACCAACGGCCAGCCCGGCGTGAAGGCCATCACCTCGGTGAGCAAGGCAGGCCTGATTACCGTGAGCGGCAAAGACACCATGAGTTTTGCCCGCCTCGCCGCCAAAGTCTTCGGCTCGCTGAGCCTCGATGACATCCCGACGCTGATGGTGACGCAGTCTTCCGCCGATAACGTCCTCTGTTTTGCAGTGCACGACGCCGACCTGCCCACCGTCAAGGCGAAACTCGAAAAGGCCTTCGAGCTGGAGATGCTCCACGACTACGTGGCGGCGCTCGAGGTGATGTCCCACGTCGCGATTGTGGTGGCCATCGGCGAAAACATGAAAGGGACCGCCGGGCTTGCCGGCCGCGCCTTTGGCGCCCTCGGCCGCCGCGGGATCAACATTATTGCAATTGCCCAGGGTTCCTCGGAGCTCAGCATCTCCTTCGCGGTGAAGTCCTCTGAGACGAAAGAAGCTGTCAGAGCCATCCACGAGGAGTTTAAGTTGTAGCGTAGTCGTCTCCGGGCGACCGTCACCCGGCGCGGCGCTGGACGATTGATCCTCACGCTGACGGTTCGGGCAAACCAGAGTGGTGCCTGAGGGTCTCGGGCCCTGAGCAAGAATCGCGAGAACCACCGATGTCTTCCGCTTACCTCCAATGCATCGAAGAGGCCTGCCGGCAAAGGCAGGACTCGAAAAGAGAGGGGTACTCGTGCGCGGCGTGCGGGGGACTTCTGGACGTGAAATACGAATTCGACCCGTTCAACCCGGAGGAGCTCCGCCGGGCCTGGCACCAGCGGCGGCTGAGCGGCGAACCGATTGACCGCAGCGGGGTCTGGCGGTTCCGCGAACTGATCCCGTTCGTCGAACCGGAGACGCGAATCATTTCGCTTTCCGAAGGCTCGACGCCGCTTGTGGGGACGCGGCGCGCGGGCTGGTGGGCCGGTCCCGTCCACCTGACGATCAAGCACCAGGGCAACAATCCCACGGGGTCTTTCAAAGACCTGGGCATGACCGCGTGCATCACCCGCGCCGTATCGAAGGGCGTGCGCATGGTGGCTTGCGCCTCGACCGGCAACACCTCGTCTTCGATGGCCGCCTACGCCGCGCGCGCGGGGATGAAGGCCCTGATCTTCGTCCCTTACCGTCAAATCTCCGCGGCCAAGCTGGCCCAGGCGCTGGACTTCGGCGCGCTCGTCGTGGAAGTCGGGGACACTTTTGACGAGGCCTTCAAGCTGCTCCGCGAAATAGCGCCCGAGCTGGGGTTGTATTTGGTGAACTCCGTCAACCCATTTCGGATTGAGGGCCAGAAGACTATCGTGGCGGAAATGATGGAGCAGCGGGCCTGGCGCCCGCCGGACTACATCGTCGTGCCGGGCGGCAACTTGGGGAACGCGTCGGCCATCGGCAAGGGGCTCCGCGAGTTGAAGGAGATGGGGTTCATTGAAAAGGTTCCTCGCGTGGTCGTGATTCAGGCCGCGGGGGCGAACCCCTTCTATCGGACGCTCTCCAGCGGCTCGCCGGACCTGGTCCCCGTGGCTGACCCCCGGACCGAGGCGACGGCCATCCGGATCGGCCACCCCGCCAACTGGAAGAAAGCGAGGAGGGTGCTCGAGTGGACCGGGGGCTTCTGCGAATGCGTGACCGACGAGGAGATCTTCGAGGCGAAAAAAATACTGGCCGATGACGGCGTGGGTTGCGAGCCCGCTTCCGCGGCGACCGTCGCGGGAGTGCGGAAACTCGTGCGCGCGGGGAAGATTGATCGCCACGCCGACATTGTTTGTGTCCTGACCGGAAATCAACTGAAGGACACGGAGTACGTCATGCGGCATCGTTCGGAAGCCGAAGAGAGCCGCCAGCGATTGCGCGTTGAGCCCGACCTCGCGGCCTTGCGAAAGGCGCTTGAAAAGGCGCTGGCAGTTCCCGTCTAGTTCCCCGCCCGGCCGTCTGGCCGAATAGACGGAGGCTCCTCATCTCCTCGGCCCGAGCAGTCGTCTCGCACGGCGCCGCGCCAGCCCGGGGGAAAAGGCCTCGACGCAGCCTGCAGCCCTGACCCCTGGATGAGTCGAAGCGAACACCGATGGATGAGTCCCTGCGCAAAGAAGTGCGCTTCCTGACGACGCGCCTGGGCGCAATCGTCGAGGAACAGTGCGGGCGCGAGATTTTCTCTGCCATCGAAAACCTCCGCCAGCTCTCAAAGCGAATCCGCCAGAGCCTCAATCCCGAGCTCCTCAGGGCGAAAGAGCGGGAGGTGAACCGGCTGACGCTCGATTCCGCGACGGCGGTGGCGCACGCCTTCAGCCTGTTTTTTCACCTCGTCAACCTCTGCGAAGAACGGCAAAGGGTGCTGCGCTTGCGGCAGTACGAGCAGCAGGAAAGTGGCGCGCCCATGTCGCTGCGGCGCACCTTCAACGAACTTCGCCGCCATCGCGTCCCGGTCGGTTCGCTGCGGCGGCTGCTCGCCTCGATGCAGGTCGAGCCTGTGCTGACCGCCCATCCCACCGAAGCCAAACGACGAAGCGTCATCAACCACATCCTTCGAATCAGCAACACGCTCGAGTCGCTCGACGGAAGCTACGGCCCGCACGCCGAGCGCGCCGTCGATCCCTGGATCGAAGCGCTTTGGCTGACCGATGAAGTCCGCGAGCGCGCCGTCACGCCCGAGGTCGAAATCGAGAACACGCTCGTTTACCTCGAGGGGACGATCTACGAGCTCGCGGGAGTCTTCTGGGAAAAGTTCCGGGAAGAAACTCGTCGGTCCGTTCCCACGCTCGAACTGCCGCCGCCTTTCCTGCGCTTCGGCTCGTGGGTTGGAACGGACCGCGACGGCAATCCCGCCGTAACGCCCCAGACCAGCCTCCGGGCGGCATACGAACTTCGCCACAGCATCCTGCGCTATTACCGGAACTCCTGCGAGCGCCTGCTCGCCGTCCTGTCTTTCCCTTGTCACAAGCCCGGGCTCCGGCGGAAGCTCACCTTGAGCGTCCGGCGCGATATGCGCCGTTTCCCTGCCACTCGCGAATTCTTGAAAGTCGATCAGCCCCACGAGCTCTATCGAAGAAAACTGCGGGTGATGATCTGGAGACTCGAAAGGACGGCGGAAGACAAATCCAGCGGCTTCCAGAACGCCAGGGAATTTATTGACGACTTGGCGCTCCTCGAACAGACCGTGGCCGACCATCCCGGCCCCCGCGTAGCTCGCCAGGGCCCGGCCCGGTTGCTGGCCGCGGCCCAGGTCTTCGGCTTCCACGGGGCAAGCCTCGACTTCCGCCAGCACAGCTCGGTGACGCGCGAAGCGGCCCGAGAACTCCTCCGCCAGGCCCATCGACCCGGCGAGCCGGAAGGCGCCCGAATCTGGTCCATCAAGGACCAGCTCATCCGTCGGGCCGCGCCACTCGACGGCCGCGGCGCGACCCGGCGCGCGCTCGAAGAATTCCGCGCGCTCCGCCAGATTCAAAGTCGATACGGAGAGGACGCGGCGCACCGCTACGTCCTGAGCATGACCCGCTCAGCCGCGGACGTCTGGGACGTGCTCCTGCTGGGAAAGCAGGCGGGCTTGATTGAATCCGGCCGGAAGGGCGATGTCCGTTCCTCTTTCGACGTCATCCCGCTGTTTGAAACCCACGAGGACCTTAACGCCTGTCCCGAAATCTTGGCGGAACTCCTTTCCGACCCGCTCTACAGGCGACTTCTGCGCTCGCGGGGAAACTTCCAGGAGGTCATGCTGGGCTATTCCGACTCCGTAAAGGACAGCGGCTACCTGGCGGCGAACTGGGCCCTCTTCAGGGCACAGAAAAGATTGTCGCAGGTAGCCGAGCGGCATCGCATCAAGCTCGGCCTTTTCCACGGCAAGGGCGGGACGGTTGACCGGGGTGGTGGCCTCTCCTATCGGATGGTCCATGCCCAGCCGTATGCGGCGCCGGGCGGCCGAATCCGCATCACCGAACAGGGCGAGGTGATTTCGCTCAAGTACTCGAATCTGGACATCGCCCTGCGGAACCTCGAACAACTGTTGACTTCCGTGCTCGACGCGCACCTGCTGCGTCCCCAGCGGTTCCCCAGGCCGGAGCAACTCAACGAATGGGAAGCTTACGCGGAAGAGCTCGCCAGCAGCAGCCGCCTTGCTTACCGGGAACTGGTGTACGAAACGCCGGATTTCCCCGCATACTTCTACCAAGCGACCCCGATTGATCTGATCGAACGCCTGCGAATCGGGTCGCGTCCCAGCCGGCGCTTCACCAGCCAGAACCTTCGGGACCTGCGCGCCATCCCGTGGGTCTTCGCCTGGACGCAGTCGCGACACTTCGTCCCTGCCTGGTACGGGCTTGGGTCTGCTCTGGAAAAGTTCGCTGCCCGCCATTCCCCGCGTGGCCTGGAGCTGCTCCGGGAGATGTACCGGAACTGGCCGTTTTTCGCGGTCCTCATTGACAACGCGGAAATTTCACTCGCCAAGACCGACCTCTACATTGCCGGCCGATACGCCACGCTGGTCCGCCCGCGTCAAATCGGCGAGAAAATCTTCGGCCGGATTCGCGAGGAATACGAACGCAGCCGGCGCTGGGTGCTCGAAATTTGCGGCCAGGCGCAACTGCTCGAGCGCCAGCCCGTTCTGGCCGAGTCCATCCGGCTTCGCAATCCTTATGTTGACCCGCTGAATCTTGTGCAGATCCGCTTCCTCGGGGATTGGCGCCGCTCCCGCCGGCCCCGGCCGGAGCTTCTGCACCTGCTCCAGATCACTGTCGGCGGCATCGCGTTCGGAATGAAGAGCACAGGTTGACGGCGGGGGCACCGGGGCGCTGAGTCCGCGCCGCCAGCGGCGAGACACGCGTGATTCTGGAAGGGGAAAAGCCGGGCTTAGGTATTTTGGCTTTCGACGAGTTGGCGGGCGCGCTCTGCCGCGCGAACGACGGCCTTGATGAGCCTGACGCGCAGGCTGCCTGCCTTCCCATCTCGGGAGGCGCGGAGTCGCGCTATAATCCTCACCCCCGATGGGCAAAAACAAGCAGTTGCGAAAACGCATCGCCGGCCAACTCAGAGTGATCACAGCGCACCAGGAGAAGATCGAAGCCGAACTTCGCAAGCCGACGCCCGACTCCGGTTACATCAGAAAGTGGGAGCGGGAAATTGACATAGCGCGGAAGACCATGAGAAAGTTGGAGGAGCAACTGGAGAAGTAATTATGCCAAAAGCAAAAGCCCCTGCCGTTCCAGATACTCACGTTCTAAAGCGGCTCATGGAAGAGTATCTGGAGATGCTGCGCGAAGCTGAAAAGACAGTGAAGAAAGTTCTCGCTCTGAACCCTCAAAAGGAAGAATTTTGGGATCAACTGAGCGAGCACGCGGCCGAAATCTCGATGGTCGAGATTCGTTCGAAGACCATCGTCGAAGAAATCGACGAACTCATCGACCAGCTCCCCGAGGACTAATCGATTTAGGCCGCTTCGGGTCGCACTGCCGTCCGTAGGCAATTGCGGTCTCCATGGTGCCAGTCAGGGTTGGCGCGTCCCAGGAAACCTACCCGCTTCGCATCGCTCCTGTTGCCACTCGTAATCCGCCAAATAATCGCGCGTCGCAGAAGGCATTGCCTATCGCTCACCCGCGTTTTAACATTCTGCACATGACGACGTAAGCGCAGTTCCCAGGAGGTACGGCTATGCCAGGAGCATTATTTGAATACATTCTCGATAAAGTGGAAGAATTGGAAAAATACGCATTGGAAGAAAGCGTGAGTGGCGAAAAAGCACAGGATGATAGCCCGGCAGAACTTTGGGGCGACCTGGCCTCGTTTCTAATGGGAAGGCTGCATGGCATCAGCAACGAGGTGGCAGCGGAATTGACTGACCACTTGAGGAAAAAAGGGGACCTCCTCGATGGATGGTTTGCCGACGCGTATACCAGAGACATGTTGGAGAGGATTCCCAAAATGGTCGCGCGTACAAAAGGGCTGGCAAGCATAGTGGCTGTCACAACTCCTTCCAAGGCCACAGAAGCGCTAATCAGGGGTGCAACACAAACCTACGTTTTCGGGTTTTGGGATGCGTCGATGGCATTGTGCCGTGCCGCACTAGAACAAGCCCTCTGGGAAGTCATGAAAGAGAAGGTCAAAAACAAGCCCGAATCTTTGAACGCATTATCCAAAGAAGCCGTATGGTGTGGCACGCTTGACAAGCTCACCGGCGAATTGGCCATGCTTGTCGTGCGAGCTGCCAATCGAGTCCTCCATGAGAAAGGCTCGACCGAGAGCGAAGCCCGGGGAGTCCTGTGGGGACTGAGAAGCGTAACGCAGCGTCTTTACGGAAACAAGAAACAGCCGGCTACGAACCCTACGTATTCTGGCTTTCGACGAGTTGGCGGGCGCGCTCTGCCGCGCGGACGACGGCCTTGATCAGCGTCACGCGCAGGCCGCCCTCTTCGAGCTCGAGCAGCCCGTCAATCGTGCAGCCCGCGGGAGTGGTCACGACGTCCTTCAATTTGGCGGGGTGCTCGCCGGTATGCAGCACCATGGCAGAGGCCCCGAGAAGGGTCTGGGCGGAGAGTTCGGTCGAAAGTTCACGCGGGAGGCCGAGCTTGACTCCCGCCTCGGCCAATGACTCGATGATCAAATAAACGTAGGCGGGCCCGGAGGCGGAAAGCCCCGTAACGGCGTCCATATGTTTTTCGTCCACGATCACCGTGCGGCCCATGGACGCAAAAATTTCTTTCGCCAGGCTTATGTCCTCGTCGGTCGCGTGCTTCCCCCGCGCCAGTGCGATCATGCCGTGGCGAATCAGGCAGGGAGTGTTGGGCATGGCGCGAACGACGCGGGCGGGATGCCCCAGCTCGCGCTCGATGAGAGCCGTTGTGACCGAAGCCGCGGCCGAGATGATCAGCGCGTCCTTGCCCAGTTCCTTTTTGACCTCGTGGAGAAAGCCTTTCACTTGCTGGGGCTTCAAGCAGATCAACACCAGGTCAGCCCCCGCCACAGCCTGATGGTTGTCCGTGTGGGCTTTGATGCCGTGCTTTTTGGCAAGATAGTCCGCGCGCGGCTGGTGGGCCACGGTCGAAACGACGCGGCTGGCAGGGACGAGCTGCGAGCTCAAAAGGCCCGAGAGCAGGCCCTCGCCGAGTTTCCCCGCGCCGATCAGCGCGAGCTTCTTGACGCCCAAGTCCCGCGCCTTTGCAGCCCGCGCGCCTTTGGACGTCGTGTCAGTGGATGTTTTCATGCTGAAAATGTGACGAGCGGCGACCCCTGAGGCTCACCTCGCGCGACGCCAAGGACCTCGCTTCAGGTTCCCCCGGCCGACTGCCCTTCTCAACTAGCGCCGCGCCTGAGCCTGGGCCGCTGTCGCCTCCTCTGCGGCCGGCTTCGTCCAGGCCATCATTTTTCGCAGCTCGATCCCGACCTTCTCGATCAGGTGCTCGGCGGCCCTGGATCGCATCTCGAGGAACCGTTTCCGCCCCTTGGCGTTTTCGTCCATCCACTCGCGGGCGAAAGAGCCATTGCGGATATCCGCCAGAATCTTCTTCATCGTGTCGCGGACGTGCTCGTCGATGACCACCGGCCCGCGCGTGTAGTCTCCGTACTCCGCCGTGTCACTCACGGAGTAACGCATGTATTTGATTCCGCCCTGGTAAATCAGGTCCACAATCAGCTTCAATTCGTGCAGGCATTCGAAATACGCGACCTCGGGCTGATAGCCAGCCTCGACCAGCGTTCCAAACGCCGCCGCAATCAGCGCCGAGACGCCGCCGCAGAGCACCGTCTGCTCGCCAAAGAGGTCCGTCTCCGTCTCTTCCTTGAAGGTCGTGCGGATCACTCCCGCCTTCAGGCACCCGACCCCTTTTGCGTAGGCGAGGGCCGTCTGCTCGGCGTGTCCCGTGGCATCCTGTTCGACCGCCAGCAACGCGGGCACTCCGATGCCTTCCTGAAAAAGCTCCCGCATCCGGTGGCCGGGCGACTTGGGGGCAATCATGATGACGTCCACGCTCGGCGGTGGAACGACGAACTTGAAGTGGATATTGAAGCCGTGCGCGAAAAGGAGCGCCTTCCCCGCCCCGAGGTTCGGGGCGATCGCCTCTTTGTAGACTTGCGGCTGGACGGGGTCCGGGATGAGCACGACGATCACGTCACCGCGTCGGGCCGCTTCCGCAGGCTCGAACACCTCGAGCTTCTGGGAGGAAACTTTCTGCCGCGACTGGCTCGAAGCAGGCAGACCCACGATCACCTTCAGCCCGCTGTCGCGCAAGTTGAGCGCGTGCGCGTGTCCCTGGCTGCCATATCCGATGATGGCGATGGTCTTCCCCGCCAGTCGTTTCAAGTCTCCATCGGCTTCGTAATAGACCTTGGCCATTTTTCCCTGCCTGTTTTTCTAGGATGGTCCGGCCGGAATCCGGGACGAACGACAGAGCGCCATTCGCCCGTCACCGAGCTTTGCGCGTTCGCCGCTTATCGTTCCGGAAGGACGGCAACCAACTCTTGCCGGGGAATGTCTCGAGCGACCCTGAACCGCGCAAAAGGCAAGATTCCTGGCGCGCCGTGGTTCAAAGCAGCCCAGCCCGATCCGCCACCGGCCGGGACCTCAAAAAAATGCTTCCCCTGGATGGCAAAGATCAACCTGGCGTCCGGAAAAGCCTGGAGAATCCGCTTCACGCTTGA
>WNFH01003880.1_pt1 | contig 10700 bp, 8 predicted proteins | sample 5400411 | NCBI WGS metagenome assembly WNFH01 (sample SAMN13153347, study PRJNA577476) | soil metagenome | isolation source: 200 cm saprolite under Douglas fir tree site 2 hole 3 | place: USA:California | collected 2015-04-18
CAACGAATTCAACACGATCGCAGGCGCTTCTTTGCCATGGGCCGCGCCATAAGCGCGTGCCTCGAACCCCACGCAGTCAATCGCCGAATCCACTTCCGGCACGCCAACAACGTCGGCTATCAGTTCTTCCAAACGATCGTGACTTGCCAAATCGATGGGTTCAAAACCGACCCGCTTGGCATGTTCCAGACGTTCTTTGTTCATGTCTCCGATCATGACCACCGCGGCTCCGAGTATCTGAGCCGATGCAGCCGCCGCTAATCCCACCGGACCCGCGCCGGCCACGTATACGGTTGAGCCCACACCGACTCCGGCAGTTACAGCTCCATGAAACCCTGTCGGCAAAATGTCGGAGAGCATCGTCAAGTCGAGAATCTTGGCGAGGGCCTGATCTTTGTCAGGGAATTTCAGCAGGTTGAAGTCGGCATAGGGCACCATCACAAACTTGGCCTGCCCTCCGATCCAACCACCCATATCCACGTAACCGTAAGCTCCCCCGGCCCGATCCCCGTTCACATTCAGGCAGACTCCCGTGTCTCCTTCGCGGCAGGTGCGGCAGCGTCCACACGCGACGTTGAAGGGAACAGAAACAATGTCACCGACCTTGAGATATTCGACGTCCTTACCGATCTCGACGATTTCACCGGTGATCTCGTGACCGAGCACCATGCCGACGGGAGCGGTGGTGCGGCCACGAACCATGTGTTGATCGGAACCACAGATATTTGAGGACACGATTTTCAGGATGACGCCGTGCGCAATCGGTTTGCCCGATGGGTTCTGGAACTTGGGGTAATCGATGGATTGGACCTGAACTTTTCCTGGGCCAAGAAATACTACGCCTTCATTATTTGCCATGATCTAGTGAGTTCCTCCACGTTGGTACGAGGTGCAATTGGTGAACCAAAGGTGTGACCTTGCGCGAGCGGACGAAGTCGAACAGCTAGAGGAATTTACAGGCCGGTGCAGCAGGCCGACTCATGATTTGAGATGGGCAATGACTTGCGTTCGACACTCGTATGTCGAACGCCTGACGGCGAAGACAGACACGCGTATTGCGAAGCAACTCGGGCGCATGTCTCGGCACGCGGAATGCCGGTTGTGATGGGCGGACTTACCGCGTAAAATCCGCGCAACTCGCTCTGTGGAGGGAATCGTGATCGATCGCCGTGGATTTTTGTCTTCGTTCGCAGGTGTTGCCAGCGCTGCCAGTGCGCTCGGCTTGCCGACGAAATGGGATCCGCTGCTCGAACAGGAACCGCCAAAGTTGCCGGACAGCGCGCTTTATGGTTCGAACGAAGAAGCTTACTGGGCGGAGCTGCGCAAGCAGTTCCTGATTCCGGCGGATGAAGTTTATCTCAACAACGGCACGGTGGGATCGTGTCCCATGCCGGTGCTGCGCGCGGTTTTCGACGGCTACAACGATACGGAAAAGATGGCGCAGAGCGATCCGGAAGATTATCCGATCTGGGGTTACGGCGCGTGGAACGAGTTTCGCGACCCGCTGGCGGAGTTCGTTGGCTGCACGCGCGATGAACTCGCGCTAGTGCGCAACGCGACGGAAGCGAACAGCTACATCGCCAACGGCCTCGACATGAAGCCCGGCGATGAAGTGCTGATGACCGACCAGGAGCACCCGGGAGGCGAGCAGCCGTGGAATCTGCGCGCGAAGCGATATGGGATTGTGGTGAAAAAAATCACGCTGCCGAAGCCGGTGCCGAATGCGGAGGCGGTGCTGAGTCTTTTCAATGATGCGATCACGCCGCGGACGCGCGTGCTGTTCTTCAGCCACATCACCACGGCGACGGGCGTGGTATTGCCGGCCAAGGAACTGTGCGCGCTGTCGCGTTCGAAAGGGATTCTCTCGGCGGTGGACGGCGCGCATGTCGTTGGAATGATGCGCCTGAACCTGCACGAACTGGGCTGCGACATGTACACCTCCAGCCCGCACAAATGGCTTCAAGCGCCGAAGGGCAGCGGGTTTCTTTACGTCCGCGACGAGGTGATTGATCGGCTGTGGAACACCATCGTCACCGCCGGCTGGGATGAACCGAAGCTGCGCGCGGAGCGCTTCCAGCGCATTGGAAGCTCCAATGTGCCCGCGCTCTGGGGACTGCGCGCGGCGGTGCAACTGGCAAATCAGATTGGGATGGAGCGGATCGAACGGCGCCACCGGCAAATGGCGGACTACATTTTGAAAGAAGTGGTGCAGCGCGGGGCGGAGCCCTGGACATCGCCCGATCCGGCGCTGCGTTGCGCAATTGCGTCGGTCAACGTGGCGCCGATTCAGATCATGGAGATCGAAAACTGGATGTGGAAGACCAAAAAGATCCGCATCCGAGGCGGGGGACCTTCGAAGATTCGGCTCTCGACGCCGTACTATTTGTTGCGGAAGGATGTGGAGCGGTTCCTGGCAGCATATGACGAGTATCGCAGTATGAAACGAGCTGCATAGGAATACTTTCCATCCGCGCGCGGATGACGGTGGAAACACTTCCCAGAGCAAGCTGGTTATCAAGGTTGACGATTTGGCAATGCCGGTAGACATTGCCCGAGTCTCCGCGATGGCACTGCTCCATAATGAACCATCCCTGAAAGGACCGAGGATACCGATGAGTCCAAGATGGAAATTACTGCCAGCTACTGCTGCCCTTCTTTTCATGTACGTAAATTCTGCGTCTCCGCAAGCCAACCCCGCGCCGAAGAGCGCCGCCTCCAAGGACAGCGTTCTTCCAAGCGTGGACGAGCTGGTCGAGAAATGTGCCAAGGGCAGTGGCGGGAAGGAGGCCTGGGCCAAGCTCTCGACGCTGGTGCTGACCGGGACAATGGAAATTCCGTCAGTCGGAATGACAGGAAAAGTCGAATTATTCGCCAAGGCTCCAAATAAATCATTTCACATCTTTTCGTTGGCTGACGGCAAGTTTGTACAAAAACAAGGATTCGACGGGCGAGTCGGCTGGAAATCCGATCCTCAGGCAGGCCTGAAGAGGTTGGAGGGAGCGGAACTGGAAGATGCCAGATTAGAGGGTATCTTCGATACGGACGTCCGATTGAAGGAGGTTTACCCCGACATGAAGGTTACCGGGCGGGCGAAGGTCGGTGATCGCGATGCCTATACCGTTCTGACGCATGGGCCTGGAGGAAAAACTGTCACTTTCTATTTTGACGCGCAAACTTGGCTGCGAATCGCGGAAGATTCGGAAGGCCCGGATGAAAATGGAAAGGTCGAGAAAACAAAGGTTGTGAACGAAGATTTCCGGGCTGTTGGCGGCGTTCAAATTCCGTTTCGAGTTCGAGTAACATCACCGTCCATCGGTTTCGTCATCACCATCCAGGAAGTGAAACACAACGTGCCGGTGGACGATGCCATTTTTGCGATGCCCGCAGACGGTTCACCTTCGAAAAGTAATGCTGCGGGAGAGAGCAAATCGCAGGACGATTCCACTGCTTTCGATCCCGGCACCTTTTCCCACGACGTCTACACAAACCATTTTTGGGGATTCCGGTATGAAGCTCCCCACGGATGGACGGCCCACGGAGATGAAACGAAAAAGGAGATCATGGCTGTTGGAAAGTCCCTGGTCGACCAGAAGACGCTAACTGGCAAAGTGGCCGTCAATCGTTCCGATGAGCGAACCCGGCAACTGCTAACGCTCTTTCAATATCCGCTGGGCACACCAGAGGTTGAAAACCAATTGGTTCAGATCCTCGCCGAAGACGTTCGATTCGCCCCGGGAATACGCAGCGGCAGAGATTATTTGCTCAACGCGCAACGAGTCCTAAAAACAATGAAGACAAACCCGGAGTTTGACGAGGAACCAAAGGAAGTGACCTACGGTGGCCAGACCATGTATCGCATGAACATTACGACGAAACTGCCCACGAAAATCATCTATCAAAGCATGATCGCAACAATGTCGAAAGGTTACGGGTTGACCTTCGCCTTCATGAGTTTCAGTCCAGAAGGAAGAGACAAATTGGTGAAGACTCTTGATTCTCTGCGCTTTGAAGCTCCGGCGAACACCGCTGCATCTCATTGAGGCTTTCTTGACCCTGTGCGCGAGGGTCGAATACACTAGTAAATTCGAAATCAGCCGCTGAAGAGGCTAGTGGGCGGTTCTGCCATTGCGGGTGAAAGAGACTGCCCCGCAATCGCGTATTACAAAGGGGGATTGTTTTGCCAAAGCGCACATTTCAACCGCGCAAACGCCGGCGCGCCAAGACGCACGGCTTCCGCGTTCGCATGAAGACGAAGGGTGGCCGCAAGGTGCTGGCGGCGCGCCGCAAGAAGGGACGCCATCGGCTCACTCCCGAATAATTCGGGGAGCCCGTTGCCCGCGGCCGGTTCGAGTGTGCAAGGGAAAGCGTTTCCGCGCGAAGCGCGGCTGGTGCGGCGCGGAGAGTTTGATGCTGTCTACCGCGCCGGAAAGCGCCGTTCGAGTTCCCACTTCACAGTTTTCTTTCGCGCCAACGAACTGCCGCATAGCCGTTTTGGCTTCAGCATCAAGAAGGCCCTGGGCGGCGCGGTATTGCGCAATCGTATCCGGCGGCGCCTGCGCGAGGTCGTGCGCTGCCACCGGCTGGAGATACCCGCAGGATGGGACATCGTCATACACCCGAAGAGTTTGGTAGCGCGCGCGGAGTTTGCGGTGCTGACAGCGGATTTGTTGCGGCTGCTGAAGAGCGTGTAGGGGCGCACTTTAGTGCGCCTTCTGTTGCGACAATGCACGCCGGCGATGAGGGCGGACTGAAGTCCGCCCCTACACAAATCGGCCACACACACATCGCCCCTGCGCAAATAGAGGACCGATCTATTCCTGTTCGCGCGGCGTTGTTCGCGCTGCGGTTCTACAAAGCGTATTTGTCGATCTTGTTCGCGGGAAGTTGCCGGTTCGAACCGACGTGTTCGCGCTATGCCTATGAGGCGATTGAACGGTTCGGCATGGCGCGCGGGGTTTGGCTTGGATTGAAACGGCTGCTGCGCTGCCATCCGCTCTCGCGCAAATTTGGTTACGACCCGGTTCCGGAGAAATGGGAAGAGATGCCTACAAGTTCAGCGGTAGCGAGAGTTCTGAAGACTGAGGCGCACTCATGAGCGCGCCGGGACAAAAGGACAAGTTCACCCCGGAGCTGCGGATTCTCGTGGCTTCACTGCTGTCGTTCGGCGTGATCATCCTCTGGGCGAAGTTCTTTGGGCCGAAGCCGCCCGTTCAGCCGACGCAAGCCAACCGGCCCGTGCAATCCGCTCCGGCAACGCCGGGTCCCGCAACGTCACCGGCGGCGACTCCATCGCAAGCCACTGCCGCGCCGGCAACAATGGCACCTGCTACGGCGGCAAGCGTCACGGTAAGGAACGATTCGCAGGAACGCACGATCATCGTCGAAAACAGTCTCTACCGCGTGGAAATTTCGAACCGCGGCGCGGTGGTGAAAAGCTGGCAACTGAAGAATTACAAGGATGACGCGAAGCCGCAGCGCGTGCTCGACGTCGTGCACCCCGACGCATCGCAGCAGACAGGCGGCTGGCCCTTTTCCGTGGTGCTCGATGATGAGCAGTTGCAGAACGCGGCGAACGGCGGACTTTATCAGCTCTCCTCCCCCGCGCCCGCGCTGCATGCTCCGGCCGATGTTGAATTCACGTGGAGCGATGGCCGCCTGGAAGTTACCAAACATTTCAGTTTTGATCACACCTACGTAGTCCGCGTAGAAACCTCCGTCAAGTTGAACGGCAAGCCCATCACCGCGGGGCTTGGCTGGCTCGGCGGCTTCGGCGATTTAACGGTGACGAATCCGGCGCCGGTGGAAACGGTCCAGACGTACTACAGCGAAGGCGGCAAAGTCTCGACCTACCTTCACAAGAAGCTGGACGGTCTGGACAAATGGGGCCCGGGCCTCTGGCAGGGTGGAAAAGAATTCGTTGGGATTGAGGACCGTTATTTCACAGCGGCGTTTCTCCCCGCGAGCGGCGCGGCACCGGGCACGCTTCAGACGCGGTATTGGAAATCGTGGCGGACCCTGCAAGCGAATGGTCAAGAGACGTCGGAGCCGGTGCCCCAAGTTGCCACCGCGACGTCGACGCAGCCGCTGGCGTTGCGCGTATTTGTGGGCCCGAAAGATTACGACGACTTGAAGAAAATGAATCCGCCCCTGCACGGGCTGATCAATTTCGGCTGGCTGGAATTCATCGCCGAACCTCTCTTCCACGGGCTGAAGTGGCTGCACAACTACGTCCCCAATTGGGGATGGGCGATCGTTGTCCTCACGCTGGTCATCAATATGCTCCTCTTTCCGCTGCGCATCTCGAGCTACAAGACAACGCTGAAAATGCAGCGTGTGGCTCCGGAAATCAAAGCGATCCAGGAAAAATACAAGAAATACTCGATGCGCGATCCGCGCAAAGCGGAGATGAACAAGGAAGTGATGGCCATCTACAGCCGCGAAGGCATCAACCCGGTGGGCGGCTGCTTCCAGATGTTCCTGCAAATGCCGGTGTGGTTCGGATTGAACACGGCGTTGCGCTACGCCATCGAGATGCGGCACGCGACCTGGCTGTGGGTGTTGGATCTGTCGGCGAAAGATCCCTATTACATTCTTCCGGTGCTGATGGGTGTGTCCATGTATCTGGTTTCGAAGATGACGCCGATGACGGCGACGGACCCGCAGCAGCAGGCCATGATGAAGATAATGCCTATCACTATGGCGGGCATCTTCATGATTTCGCCGATTTCCAGCGGCCTGGCAGTGTATATTCTCACCAGCAGCGTGGTGGGAATCGCGCAGCAGTGGTACCTGAACCGCAAGCATCCTGCGCCCGCACCTGCCAAGCCCGTGCGTGGGAAGAAGTCTTAAGAAAACATTTCAGAGAGGCGGACGCGGCTCGCGACATTCGAACGCCGATGGCTCAAGAACTCATCCGCGATGGGAAGTTGGACCGGCAAGCGGCGGCCGAGGCGCTGCGCCACTTTCTGGAGAATATGGTGCGTGTTTCCGGGCTCGAGCTGAAGGTGAACGTGCGCCCGGTTTCGGCTGAAGGCGAAGGTTTGGGAAGCGACGCGGAAGTGCTCGCCGATCTCGACGGCAAGGACAAAGAGATCCTGCTGGAGCGCAGCGGGGAAGTCTTGAAAGCGTTCGAACACCTCGCCTTTCGGGCGCTGCGGCTGGATCCTGCTTACCATGAAAAGATCCACATCGATTGCGGCGGCTACCGCGCGCTGCGGTTTGAAGAATTGCGCTTGACGGCGCGCGTTGCCGCCGAGCGCGTGCAAACTTCTCGCCAGCCGTTCCGGCTGAATCCCATGTCCTCGCGCGAACGCCGCATCGTGCATCTGGCGTTGAAGGATATGACCGGAGTGCGCACGGAAAGTGTTGGTGTCGGCGAAGAACGCCAGGTCGTCATCCATCCCGCGGACAGCAAACCTTCCCGGTAGCCCCTCTTTGCCTCAAGAAGAATGACCGGCAAGGATGCCGGTCTTACCTCGTGGCCCAACCTTGCGAGAGCACATTTTCGGCTGAGCCGAACCGCACGCGATAAGTGAAGGGCGCGGGACGGTCGCGGCGCGTTTGCACAAAACGGATGTCGGAAATCTCAACCACGGCTACGTCGCCTTCCTTGTGGAAGCGAGTGACGGGAAATCGCGAGAACCACAGCACCTTCTGGACTTCGGGCAGGCGTTTGGCAACCTCGATATACGAATTCGGCGGCGCGTCTGGGTAATAATGGTGCTCGAGGGCGAGCAATTCGCCGTCGTTTACGGGCTTGTCGGCAAGGTCCATGCGCAATTCGTAGACGCCGCGCGCCGTTCGAACCAGCCCGTCCCAGCGCCAGAGCGATGGCGGAAGCGGTAACGCGCCGATCGATTCGACCTGCAAGCGGTCCAGTTCAGCAAACTTTTGAATGCGCGAGAGCGCGACGTGGTGTGCATAGACTGTGCACGCCACATAGATCACTGCCGCGGCAAGACCGGCGCGATTCCAAGTCTCGAGCTGGATCTTCACGCCCCAACCGAGGAGCGCCGGCAGTAGGAACAGCGCGGCAAAAATAACGATGGCGCCCAATATGACTCGACCGGAAATCGGCGCGCCGACAATTTCACCAATTTTAGCGATGAGAAATGGGGCCGGCAGGAACACCATCCACATTCCAACGGCGCGGCCCTTCACTTTTTCGGGATGGGCATACACCCAGGCGAGCAGTTGCGGCACTAGGAAAATCGCGGTCAGCGTGAAATCCACAATGAAGACAAGGTCCCAGGCGGGGCGCGACCATTGCAACGGCGACCAGATCATGGTGCCAAAGGAGGTCACCAAGTCGAGCAGAATGTGGCTGAGGATGCCAACCGCGTAGATCGCGCTCAGCGCCGCGAAGGAGGGCGCCTCCCATTTTCGCCGGCTTGCGAACGCGCGCGTGATCCCCGCAAGGAGCAAGACCCACAGAGGCAGCATGACCAGCGAGTGCGTGATGCTGCGATGCCAGGTAACGACGAGAAGTTTATCGCTGGAGAAGAAATCCCGAATCACATCAGAATCGGGAAAAATGGCGCCGATCATCAGCGACCACGTGATGATGCTGCCGCGGTTCATCGGGTGCGAGGCAAACATATCCTCGCCTCGAAAGATGGCTTTCCCGATCAATGCGCCGGCGATGCCATGAGTGATTGTGTCCATTTGTGCTTGAGAGTTCGGTGTACCGGAACTATGATGCCGTGGTTTCGATGGAATTGGATGATGATTTTTGGGAGCCGGAACCGGAAACAGCCGAGATCAGGAAGGACCCTGCGGTCGAGGCTGCGAAAGGGGACATCCGCGTCCTTTTTACGGAGAAGCCGAATTCCATAGCCTATGTGAAACAGTTGCAGGTTTGGTTTGAGCGCAAGTATTTCCATTGGGTTACCGGTTTCGCAATACGGGATCTCCTCGACGAAGGATTTCTTTCCAGTGATCTTGAGTTTTTCGCCGATCCGGCCCGATTGTCGCTGAAATTCATCTACAAGAAGGGGAACCGTTATAGGGAGCGGCCAAAAAAGGTGATCGCGCGCATAGTCAGGAAGTATTCAGAACCTATGATCGCAAGAGCTGCAGGCATGCAAGCACAGACACTATTTCTGGCCGCCCTTCTCAAGAGAGGTTTTTCCTTCAAGGGTGAGAACACCCGTGAGTTTGGCGAAAAGAAATGGATCGAGACGAATCACGATCTTGACTTTGTGCTTGAGCGAGATGGTATGAAGTACGGCTTCGAAGTGAAGAATCGATTGGAGTATATCGAGCGGGAAGAATTGCTGCTGAAGGTTCGATTGTGCAAGTCTATTGGGTTAATACCAGTTTTTGTCATGAGGGCGTCGCCAAAAACGTACAACAACGCAATCATAAACGAGGGCGGCTATTCGTGGATTTTCGAAAGTCAAATCTACCCTCCGGGACAAGAGCAGCTTGTTACTGAGATAAATTCCACCCTGCGCATTCCTGCAGTTTGCAGTGTATCGATACCGGAAGGGATGGTGCATCGGTTTGAGAAGTGGCATCGGAGGAAGTGCGGGATGTGAATTCGCAGGGAATTCACAGGAGCGGTTGCGCAAGTCCTGTGTTGAGAATGGGTTAGGGAATCGGGGTATGAATACTACATTGTGTAGCACATCAGATTACGATGATCAGTTGAGGCTGCTTGGTTAGAGCGCGGCCGATGCGGTGGGCAGAGACGCCATGACGATCGAGAGCACTGATGGCGGCTTCGGCGGATTCAGGCGAGATGGCAATCAGCAGGCCGCCTGAAGTTTGCGGATCGAAGAGAAGATCGCGGTATTCCTGCGGAACGCTTTCCGCGAAACGCACGCAATCGCCAATGAAATCGCGATTATTCTTCAAGCCGCCGGGGAGAAATCCTTCGCGCGCTGCTTCCACCGCACCGGGAAGATAACGAATAGCCGAATGATCAATCTCGAGGGACACGGGCTCGATATTCCGCTGCGAATCCCCAAGCGCCATCTCGCGAGCGTGGCCCAGCAATCCGAATCCCGTAACGTCCGTCACCGCGTGAATGGGAGTTGCAGCTCCTGCCTTGTCCTGCGTTTCTTGCAGCGCTTCGGACGCGGCGCGATTCAAATCTACCATCGAAGTAATGGCCGCCTGCATGGAGGCGGGCGCTGCGCGGTCCTTCTTCAACGCCGTCGAGAGCACGCCGGTTCCGATGGCCTTGGTCAGAAGCAGGACATCGCCCGTGCGCGCGCCGACATTTCGCCAAACTCGCTGCGGATTGATGACACCCGTCACCGCGTAGCCAAATTGAATATCATCGTTTCGAATCGAGTGGCCGCCGATGACGCTGCATTTCGCTTCGGTCATCTTCGAAAGGCCACCGCGAATAATCTGTTCGAGAATTTCGGGATCGCCTTTGTCGGGGAAGCCCACGATGGAAAGCGCGGAAACCGGCTTGCCGCCCATGGCGTAAACATCGCTCAATGCATTCGCTGCTGCAATCTGTCCAAAGGTGTGCGGGTCGTCAACGATCGGCGTGAAGAAATCGACGGTCTGCACCAGCGCCATTTCAGGGCTGAGCAGATACACCCCGGCGTCGTCGTTGGTGTCAAAACCAACGAGCACGTTCGGATCAGTTGGCCGCGGCAAACGGCGCAAAACGGAATCCAGCAACCCTGGACTCAGCTTCGCCGCTCAACCCGCTGCCTTGACCATGGCCGTCAGTTTCACGG
>WNFH01003890.1_pt1 | contig 10689 bp, 6 predicted proteins | sample 5400411 | NCBI WGS metagenome assembly WNFH01 (sample SAMN13153347, study PRJNA577476) | soil metagenome | isolation source: 200 cm saprolite under Douglas fir tree site 2 hole 3 | place: USA:California | collected 2015-04-18
AACTCTTCCAGCGCCGCCTGCACCGCCGCCGAGCGCGCTTTCTGATCGTCGCCGAGAAAATTGGCATTCTTCAGCCAAACCAATTTTTCGCAGCCGAAGAACGGAAGTGTTCGCAAGGCTTCGATTGTCGATCTTATCCGCGCTCCGGCCTGGTCGGCGTTGTCTGCAGCGCCGTCGATTGTTTCCAAGCCGAAATCGCCCGCCTCCGCCGGTTTCAATTTCTCGGCCAGTTCCGCCGCGGTGCGTTTTACTTCGACGTCATCCGATCCGACGACGGCATAGACTTTTGCGGCAGCAGTTTTTGCTTTCGTTTTTGGCATCGGCTCCGATGCCAATCCTATTCATTGCTGGCTTGTTGCAAAGAAGTTCCGAAATCTTTGGAGGCGTAGTCGCGGAATTTTTCCTCGAGCGATGCGGTATTTGCAAATTTGCCCGGGTAAGAACGGGGCAGCGCACTTTCGAATGGTTGATGCCGCGCAAGTGCGTCGAGCAGCGCGAGAAAAGCTGGCTTATCAGTTGCGGCCAGAAATCGCACCAGACGCTCTGATTCATCATAAAAAATGTGGACGCGATCTGAGAACGGATGAGTTGCGGCGGTCAGAACACTGAGCGGGATCAAGTCTTGTGGCGCGATCGCGTCCGAATGTGGCTTGGAAACGTAAACCGCGCGCACGCTGGTAACTGGCGTGTGCATCTTTTGAAATAAACTGAGCAAATCCTTCATCCAACCAACAGGGAATTCCATCGGCGTAGAAGCGGTGAAGAACGAGATGAACGATCTCGTGTCCAAGAAGATTATTGCTGAATTTGTAGGCTGGATTTCGTTGGACGAAGAGGCTGCCAGCAAAGTGAATTCCGCCGCTCCAGGGTTCTAGGTTTCCGAAAACCTGAAATTGCTGCCACTCCTCCGGCCGCTCAAAAATGTAAATGTGCGATTTGACGTCGCCGGCGGGCTGGTCACGCTCCAGTTCTTTCGCGACGACGCGGTAATGAAACTCCGCTTCCACTGACACGGGCGTAGCGACGTAACTGTGAACGAAATGATAGATGAAATGATCGGTCTCGGCGTGTTTCCATTGCTCCGGATGAATCGCGAGTGCTTTCTGGCCGAGCGGATTCGGATCGCGCTGGCTTAACTGCGAAAATTCGATTTCGGGGAGCGAGCTCGATTCGTTGATCTGGGCGACGGCCGAGGTCGCGAATAAAATCGACATCGCGAAGATCGACGAGCAGCGCATAGCTCCGCCGATGCAGCTAATTCTATGCGAGGCTTTGAATTGTTGTGGCCACGGCCCTGTGGGCCGTTAACCGTCGCGCAGCGACGTGGCTACACCTACACGCGCGAACGTCTCCGGCCTGAATTGCGCGTGTATTTCAGTCGCCGCGGCGACCGTTTTGGTTCGATCTTGGTGAGCCCGGTGCCGCTCTTTACTTCCATGATCTGATCGCGCAACAGGGCCGCGCGCTCGAATTCGAGATTCGCCGACGCTTGTTGCATTTCCTCTTCCAGCTCGCGCAACAATTCGGTGAGATCAAAATTGCCGCCGGCTTCGCGAATGACCGATGATTCAATTTCTCGACCGCGCAAGATCGTGTGCAAACTTTCCTGGACCGCGCGCCGGACCGTTTGCGGCGTAATCCCGTGTTTCTCGTTATATTCCATCTGTTTGCCACGCCTATATTCCGAGATTGATATCAGCGCTTCCATGCTTTGCGTGATTTGATCGGCAAACAGCACTACCTCGCCATTGACGTGCCGCGCGGCGCGGCCGGCAGTTTGAATCAATGAAGTTTCGCTGCGCAAAAATCCTTCCTTGTCGGCATCGAGAATGCAAACGAGGGAGACTTCGGGAAGATCGAGCCCTTCGCGGAGCAAATTGATGCCGACGAGAATGTCGAAATCGGCCGCGCGCAGACCGCGTAAAATTTCCACGCGCTCGATCGTGTCGATGTCGCTGTGGAGATAGCGCACCTTTAATCCAACGTCGCGCAAGTAATCGGCCAGATCTTCGGCCGTACGCTTGGTCAACGTGGTGATCAGCACGCGTTCGCCTTTATCGACACGCTGGCGACAAAGCTCGATCGTGTCGTCGATCTGGTTCTTCAACGATTTGATTGTTATTTTTGGATCGAGGAGTCCCGTCGGACGAATGATCTGTTCGACAATCAGCGGTGCTCCAGTTTTTTTAACTTCGAATTTTTCGGCGGGCTCGTCGGTGCGCGAGATGTGCACTTCGCCGTTGAATGTTGAACGCTTTCTGCCAGGCAACGCAAACGGCACGAGTTCCCCTTCGCCGATGCGCTGGCGCCGATGGGGAACGTAGCCCTTGTTTCCGACCACGCTGTTTTGAATTTCGAACTCAGCCGGCGTCGCACTGACGTAGATTAATTGGTTCGTTAGTTTCATGAACTCATCGAAATTCAGCGGCCGATTGTCGAGCGCGCTCGGCAAACGGAAACCGTAATTGACCAGTACGGTCTTGCGCGAACGGTCGCCTTCGTACATGCCGCCGATTTGTGGAATGGTCGCGTGCGATTCGTCGATCACGACGAGAAAGTCTTTCGGGAAAAAATCGACAATCGTATAAGGCTTCGAGCCCGGCGGCCGTCCGGACAGATGGCGCGAATAATTCTCAATGCCATTGCAAAAGCCCATCTCCTGCAGCATCTCGAGATCGTATTCGGTGCGGATGCGGAGCCGTTGGGCCTCGAGAAGTTTATTTTGCGATTCCAGAACTTTGATCCGGTCTTCCAGCTCGACCCGGATCGTCTGTAACGCTCGATTCAATTTGTCCGCCGGCGTCACGAATTGTTTGGCTGGAAAAAATGTAATCACACTGAGCGACTCGCGGGCGTGTCCGGTCAGAGGATCGAATCGGGTGATGGCATCGATTTCGTCGCCGAAAAATTCCAGCCGCAACGCTTCCTCGTCCGCGGTCGCGGGATAAACTTCGACCACGTCGCCGCGGACCCGAAATTTCCCGCGCGAGAAATTGATGTCATTGCGCTCGTAAAGCATATCGACGAGGCGACTGAGTACCGCATCGCGCGACGTATGCTGGCCGCGTTTTACGGTGAGCAGCATTCGTTCATAATCTTCCGGCGACGTGACCCCGTAAATGCACGAGACGCTCGCGACCATGATCGTATCGCGTCGCTGCAGCAGCGCGCTGGTTGCGGCCAGCCGCAAGCGCTCGATCTCTTCGTTAATCGACGAATCCTTCTCAATGTAAGTGTCGGTGCGCGGGATGTAAGCTTCGGGCTGATAGTAATCGAAATAGCTGACGAAATATTCGACCGCGTTTTTCGGGAAGAATTGCTTGAACTCGGAGTAAAGCTGGGCCGCGAGTGTTTTGTTGTGCGAAATCACCAGCGTCGGCCGGTTCAGCTCCCGAATTACATTGGCGATCGTGAATGTTTTGCCCGAACCGGTCACGCCGAGCAGCGTCTGGTGTCGATTGCCTGCTTCAACCGATTTAATGAGCTTGGCGATGGCCTGCCCCTGGTCGCCGCGCGGTTTATAGTTGGATTCGAGCTGAAACGGCATCGAACAAAGTAGCATCACGCGGCTGGCGCTGAAAGTGAGTGCGGTCAATTTGACTGCGCAGGCCAAGGCCGTGATAAGATCGACAATCAAATGTCAACTGACTCGGCACCGGACGTTCAGTTGGAGATTGGGCACGTCTTGTTCATGGACGTGGTCGGTTACTCGAAGTTGTTAATCAACGATCAGCGCGAGTTGCAGGAGCAACTCAGTGAGATCGTCCGCGGCACAAATTGTTTTCGGAGCGCCGAAGCGGCCGGCCGCCTCATTCGGCTTCCAGTTGGTGACGGGATGGCACTGGTCTTTTTTCACAGTCCGGAAGCACCGGTCCAATGCGCGATTGAAATCAGCAAAGCGTTGAAAAATTATCCGAACATTCAATTGCGAATGGGGATTCAGGGCGGCCCCGTCAATCAAGTCCGCGACGTGAACGACCGCACCAATATCGCGGGCGCTGGAATTAACATTGCCCAGCGGGTGATGGATTGCGCCGATGCCGGACACATTCTTCTATCGAAGCGCGTCGCCGAGGATTTGGCGCAATCGCGGCAATGGCAGCCATATCTGCGCGAGTTAGGCGAATACAGCGTCAAACACGGCGTCAGCGTCGGCGTCTTCAATTTCTATAACGAAGAGGTGGGAAATCCGCAGATGCCGATGAAGCTCAAACAAGCGCAAGAAGAACGGACGGCGATGGCGGCGGCGAACCGGGCGCCGCCCATGCTGCGACGGAGAAACGTCGTTATGGGCGCGGCAGTTGCGCTGGCCGGTCTGATCGCGCTCGTCGTTTATGAAAGGCGGCCATTTCTCTCATCAGCCGGTGAACCGATACCTGAAAAAAGTATCGCAGTGCTGCCGTTCACCAATATTAGCGACAACAAACAAAACGCATTTTTCGCCGACGGTATTCAGGATGACATCCTGACGAGCCTGGCCAAGATCGGGGCCTTGCGTGTGATCAGCCGTTCGTCGGCGATGCAATTTCGCGATCCGGCGGCGCACAATCTGCGCGAAATCGGAAAGCTGCTCGGTGTGACCAACGTGCTCGAAGGGAGTGTGCGGCGAGAAGGGGATCGAGTGGTGGTGAATGTGCAATTGATCGACGCCTTGAAAGATCGACATCTCTGGGCCAATCGTTACGAACGGACGCTGGCAGATTCGTTAGGCCTGCAAGGCGAACTCGCCGCAGAGATCGCAGAGGCGTTGCGAGTGACGTTAAGCCCTAACGAAAAGGCGCGCATCGAAACCAAGCCGACCGAAAATACCGATGCTTACCTGGTTTATCTGCAGGCGAACCAGATTGAGCGCAATCCGGACACATTGCTCGGGGACTACAAAAAGGCGGAGCAACTTTACATGGCCGCTATCGGGCTCGATCCAAAGTTCGCTCTGGCCCATGCGCGACTCGCTTCCACGCGCGCGGCGATTTTTCATTATTACGAACCGCTGGACGCTTGGAAAACGAAAGCGCGCGTCGAAGCCGATATTGCCCTTCAGCTGCAGCAGAATCTGGCCGAGGCGCATCTCGCTCTCGGTCAATGCATGTACTGGATCGACCAGGATTACAATCGCGCGCTGGTCGAATTCGACACCGCCTCGCGTCTGTCACCGAACAACAGCGAGGCGGGCGGACTGATCGCGGCGATTAAACGACGGCAGGGGAAATGGCAGGAGTCGCTGGACAGCTATCAAAAGATTAGCAAGCTCGACCCGCAAAATCCGAACATTGCCCGCAATTTGGTCTTCACCCAGACCGTTTTGCGGCGCTGGCCGGAAGCCGCGCGCGGGGCCGAGCGAATGCGAGGAATGGCGCCAGCGTCGCTCGTCGCCAAGATCCAGAGCGGTTATATCGATTTTTGGTGGAAAGAGGACACGAAGTTATTGAAATCGCTGGCGGACCAGGTCCCCGCCGGCACGGATCCGGATGGGGTGATTACGAGTGTTCGATGGGACGTGGCAATGCTGGAGCGCGACTTTGCCGGTGCCAAACAGGCTCTGGAGAAATCTCCGTTGACCGATATTTCCTATACCAACGCCGGGGCAACGCCTAAAAGTTTTTTTGTTGGTTGTGTTCTCCTGGCGACGGGGAACAACGCTGATGCCGAGAAGGCTTTTGAATTGGCGCGTCCGGCGTTTGAGGCGCAAGTAAAAGAAGCTCCGGATAGTGCCGATCGGCACGCTAATCTCGGTTGGTGTTACGCGTTCATGGGCCGGAAGGAAGATGCGATTCGGGAAGGCCGGCGTGCCGTTGAGCTGAAACCCGAATCTGCTGACGCCTTCGATGGCGCGATCATGAATTGCTATCTCGCGCTCATTTATGCGCGCTGCGGCGAAAAAGACCTCGCTATCCCGTTGATCGAGCGTTTGCTCAAAACGCCCGGCGCAGTCGACAGCGTGGTTTACAGTATCACGGTGAACGATTTGAAATATCGGTGGGAATGGGACCCGATTCGCAATGACCCGCGTTTCCAGAAACTCGTGAACGCGAAACCGTGAACCGATTTTTCGCCGAGCTGAAACGCCGAAAAGTTTACAGCGTGGCGGTTGCCTACATCGTCGCAGGCTGGGCGCTGGCCCAGGGCGTAGCTCAGGTTTTTCCCGTGTTCGACATTCCAAACTGGGCGGTGCGTTTAGTCATCGTCGCAATTGTTCTCGGCTTTCCGATCGCGCTTGTGCTGTCGTGGTTTTTCGATTTCACGCGCCACGGAATCGTTCGAACGCCGGATCTGAAAGATGAGATCGACGTCCTACCGGCTCTCAGTTCGACCGAACGGTCCATTGCAGTCCTGCCTTTTACGGATTTGAGCCCGGGCGAAGGGCGTGATTATTTCGGCGAAGGCATCGCGGAGGAAATCCAGACAGCGCTGGCAAAGATTGAGGGACTGCGCGTGGCCGCGCGGCGTTCATCGTTTTGGTTCAAGGACAAGAAAGCCGACCTGAAGGAAATCGCGGACAAGCTAAACGTGGAACACGTCCTCGAAGGCAGTGTCCGCCGTGACGGAAATCGCGTCCGCATCAGCGCTGAGCTGACGGATTGCTGTAATGGCTTTACGCTTTGGTCGGAAACATTCGAGCGCGAGATGCAGGGAATCTTTGCCCTGCAGGATGAAATTACGCGGGCGATTGTTGATGCGCTGAAATTGAAACTCGATATCTCGACGCCGATTGCGTCCCGGCTCGTGCGCAGCACCGCTGCTTACGACGTTTATCTGCACGGTCTGTTCTATTCCGACAAAGCGACTGAGGAAGATCTGTGCAAAAGTTTGGAGTATTTCGAACGCGCGCTTGAAAAAGATCCACAATTCGGTCGCGCCTGGACCGGGATCGCGAAATCGTGGCTTTGGCTGGCCGATGCCTACGCGGCTCCTCTCGAAGCCTATTCAAAAGTACGCGAGGCCGCGACCAACGCGCTCAAGATCGACAATGACGACGCCGAAGCGCACGTTTATCTCGGCGAAACGAAACGGATTCTCGATTGGGACATGGATGGAGCGGCCCGCGAATTTCGCCGCGCGGTCGAGCTCGATCCGAAATCGACGCCTTCAAATTATTTTTCGGCCGCGTTTTGGGCCGCGCGCGGGGAACGCGACGAAGCGCTGGTCTATTTGCAGCGGACATCCACAATCGATCCTGGTTCCCTTTGGGTGAACAATTCAGCCTGCGAACTCTATCGCTATTTCGGTTTGTATGACGAGGCGATGGCGGCCGGCGAACGCGCATTGGAACTCGACCCTGCGTTTGTCTATGGCGAACCGTTGCTCGGTGCGCTGTATCGCGAAATGGGGCAATTCGACAAAGCAATCGAACTTTACGCGAAAGCGCAGCGCTTAAATGGCAGACCCGGCTTTGGTATTGCCATTACTTACGCCCGCATGGATCGACCGGATGAAGCGCGCGACATGCTTGCCAAAGCTATCGCGAGTCGCGGGAGTTATTCGCCCGGCGACGCGATTGCTCATGTTCACGTGGCGCTGGGTGCGCACGATGACGCAATTCGCGAACTCGAGCGGGCGTGCAGCGAACGATCTTCATCGCTTCATTTTGTTGGCATCGCGCCCGAATTCGAACCGCTTCGATCCGACAAACGGTTCTTGGCGATCCTCAGGAAAATTGGCCTCGAGCCCGAAAAAGTTTTTGCGGCCGGGGCGGCGCGCTGATTACTGGAAAATCACATCCTGACCGTGGCCGTGCGAGCGGACGCCGTAGTTGTGCAAATCACGCGCGGCGAGATGCATTCCGAAAATAAGCACCGCGATCAGACCGAAATACATGATCGACATCGTCCAGCGCTGGATTGGAGTCACTTCATAATAACGTCGCTCTTCCTCGGTTCGTTTCCGGAAAAGCGAATAAAGCCGCGGCAGGGAAGCGATCACCATTAGCCAGACAATGAAGTTCGGGTACTTCCAACCGAACCAAAGCAATACCGCGAAACCCGGCAACCAAAGCCAGCGCGACAAAGCGGTGACAATTCGCCCGCCATCGAGCATGCCCACCGGCGTCAGATTAAACAGATTCAAAAAATAACCGAACCAGGCGAGCGCGAAGAAAATCGGAATGTCGGAAAACTCGCCGATGGAATTGCAGACAAGGGCCCCGAGCGAACCCAACATCGGCCCGCCGATTCCGACGCAAGCTTCCATCCAGGCGTTGCGCGGCGCTTCCTTCAACGCGATGAACGCGCCCATGAACGGAATGAAAACTGGCGCGCCGACTTTGAGTCCGAATTTTTTGGCGACGATCAGATGCCCGCATTCGTGGACGAGCAGAAGCACAACGAAGCCGACCGCGAACTTCCAACCCCACATCATCGTGTAAACCCAAATCATCAGCACCATCGTGCCGCCGGACTTGAGCAGGATCGGCAGGAACTTGAGCGCAGGGAGGATGAAGAATTTTAGTTTCGCAAAAAATTTCGCGATCACTACGCCAACGACCGCGACCGGCCCGAGCGTTTTCTTCAGGCGACTCCACCAATTGTCGCCCGCTTGTTGCTGCGCGTCGAATGACGCGGTTTCAGGCGGGACGTTCATTGCGCACCTTGCATCGAGTTTGCCCTCACCTCAATTGGATCTCAGCTGCTCCCGCAGCGCTCGACCGCTACGTCGCGGCTGCACCGGCCATGTCGCCGTTCCCAACCGCTCCATTCTCTCCCTCTGGGAGAGGAAGCTGCGAAGCGGCAGGTGAGGGTTTTGTCGTGTCGACCGAAGTCGAGACATCTCAAGTTATTTCCGGTTCAGAAACAGCAAGAGATTCCTTGACCCGCTCGGAATGACAAATGTGACAATTAGACCGATGGATTTCGCAGTTCGTTAAACGCGTCGCCCAAATGTGCCAGCACATCACTTGCGAGGAGCGATTCCTCACTCGCGCCAAATTGAAAGATCGATATCTCGGCGGCGCGTCCGCAGATCCAGGCTCCGACGCGACCCGCGTCGTACATTGATAATTCACGCCCAGCCAGACCGGCACACACACCGGTCAAAACGTCGCCCATTCCGCCGCTAGCCATTCCCGGATTGCCGGTGGTGTTGTAACTGATCGGTTTCCCGCGCTCGCAAACAATGCTGCGGCTTCCTTTGAGCAAAAGTGTAATTGGAAATTGGTCGCAAAAGTTTCGCGCGATTCCCGAGCGCGCCATTTTGCCGACTTCCATCAACCGTTTCATTTCGCCAGGATGTGGCGTGAGCAGCCTCGGGCCGCGGCAAGTGCGCAGAGTATGGATCTTGTCCGCGAGAATGTTTAATCCGTCCGCGTCGACCACCATCGGTTGCTGCGCGTTCTCGATTAAGTTCAGGACTTCGGACGCGCGCTCTTTTCCCAGACCGGGCCCGAGCGCCCAAATATCGATCTTTTCCTCGAGCAGATCGCGATATCTGCGGACCGGTTTCACCATCGATTCGACGGGCGCGGCACTCGCGACGATCTCGTAAATTTCTTCAGGCACGAAAACTTCCACCAAACCTGCGCCGGCGCGGAGTGCACCTGCGGTGGTCATGAGGGCGGCGCCGACGAAACCTTTGGATCCGGCAACGACGCCGATACGGCCGAATTCGTTTTTGTAAGCGCTGAACTTTCGTCGCGGCAGAAGCGAGCTCAGTGAATGGGGACTGGCGGCGAGCTCGTCAGGCGCACCTGCTTCCGGCCAGAGCCCGGGAAGAGGAACGATTTCAATGCGGCCGACCAAATTCAGCGCTGAATCGACAATCAGTCCGTGCTTCGCAAAACCAATCGTGACCGTGAAATCGGCAATAACGGAATCATCCGGATCGTTTTCACCCGAATCGGCATCAAGTCCGGTTGGCAGATCGATTGCGAAGACGAACGCGTTCTCTTCGCGACGCAAACGATTGATCTCACGCGCGGCAGTGCGGATCGGTTCGCGCAGAAACGATTTCGCTCCGGTACCGAGTAAGCCATCAAGAATAATGGTGTGCGGCGCGCGCCCGATCGTATCGGCCAACTTGGGAGTCGCAACGCGCAACGCTTTCAGTTTCTTTTGTGTCAGCTCGCTGCAATTTTCTTCCGCGAACGGCAAACGAATGTCGATCTTCCATCCGATTCGCTGCAACTGTTCTGCCGCGACGAGCGCGTCGCCGCCGTTGTGGCCTTTGCCCGCGAACACAATGCAGGTCGCCGGTTTCGGAAAAAACTGCCGAACGGCGCGTGCGACTCCCGCGCCGGCCTGATCCATCAGTGCTTCGACGCTAACGCCACGCGCGAACGCGGATTGCTCCGCAGCGTGCATTTGCGCCGAGCTCAACACGGGCGATTCCAACTAATTCTCCGTTTGCGCGGGGGCCGATTTCTTTTTTCTGGTCGAGCTCCTTTTCTCCGAATCCGCGTCGGAAGAATGCTTGCGCTTCGACGATGTCGATTTTGACGAACTCTTCGAGCTTCGCTTGCCGCGCTTCGATCGGGCAAGGTCCGGGTCGCGGTAATGAGTTTGATCGATGAACGGCTGGAGCGGGACCGTCGTATTGTTGGCGGCGAGACGGTTAGCCGCTGAGGTGCTGGCAACGAGCGAGCGTTCGCGGATACCACGGCCGATTTCTTCCGCGAGTTTCTGCTGGTAGGCAGAACTCTGGGCGTAATTCGCTTCGGTCGCGTTGGTAAGGAAGCCGCATTCAACCAGCACTGCCGGA
>WNFH01003891.1_pt1 | contig 10688 bp, 8 predicted proteins | sample 5400411 | NCBI WGS metagenome assembly WNFH01 (sample SAMN13153347, study PRJNA577476) | soil metagenome | isolation source: 200 cm saprolite under Douglas fir tree site 2 hole 3 | place: USA:California | collected 2015-04-18
GAAATCGAGACCGGCAAAATCGGCGTGGCCGAGGGTTACGTTTATGCGAATGTCGATTCGGTCGACGTCACCGTGCGCGGCGCCGGCGGGCATGGCGCCTACCCGCACAAAACGAAGGATCCAATTGTTCTTTCCGCTGAAATCATCAATGGGTGGCAGACGATCGTGTCGCGCGAAAACAATCCGATCGATCCGCTCGTGATCACGGTTGGTTCGATCCACGGCGGGACAAAACACAACATCATCCCCGACGAAGTCAAAATGCAGCTGACGGTCCGCACGTATAAGAAAGAAGTGCGTGACAAGGTGCTCGCCGCGATCGATCGCATCGCGAAAGGTTGCGCTATCGCCGCTGGTCTTCCGCCCGACAAGATGCCGGATGTTCACGTGCGCGAGGATGAATTCACGCCCGCTACCTATAATAATCCCGAGCTGACCAAGCGCGTCACCGCCGCGCTCAAAGTTGCTTTAGGCAGCGATAAAATTATCGCGAAGGATCCAACAATGGGCGCTGAAGACTTCTGCGCATACAGCCTGCCCGATCATTCCGTTCCGGCGTTCATGTTCAACGTCGGCGCGGTCGACCCGGCCAAGATCGCAGAGTCGAAGAAAACTGGCGTGCCGCTGCCGAGCTTGCATTCGAGCAAGTTCGCGCCCGTGCCCGAGCCGACGATCCGCACCGCACTTATCGGAATGACGAGCGCGGTGCTCGACTTGATGAAAAAATAGTCGCGCGTCGCGCGATTATTTCACTCGAATATTTTTGCGCAGGAAGGTCGGGACATCGAGGTCCTGACCTTCCACAATGGTCGGTTCGCTTTTTTCGAAGCGACCGCGCGTGACCGGTTCGAATTGCAAAACTTCCTGCTTGGTTTGCACATATTTCTCGGCGGGAGGCTTTGATTCTCTCACCGGCAGCGGTTTTTTCTTTGGAACAATCAAGCGCGGCGCAGGAGCGGGCTTTTTGATTTTGGGTTCGGCCTCGACCGGCGGCGGTTCAATCGGCGCCGGTTCCACAAACGAAATTAAATTTTCTGAAATGGGACCGGCTTCGGCGCTTACCGACTGGGGTACGATGTCGATCTTGGGCGGCGGTGGAGGTTGCTCCCAAATCGGCGGCGGCAGGGTGAGAATTGGGTCGCTCATTGCGGATATTGTTTGCGGCGCAATTTCGCCATCTGCGGCAAGCGAGCTGATAATCGTCACGCTCAAGCGGTTTCCCATTTTGCCATCCACGGCGGTGCCGAAAAGAATTTGGGTTTGGTCGTTCACATGACGCCCAAGTTCCTGCATCAAAATTTCCACTTCCGATAAGGTCATTCCAGGTCCGCCTGCGACCTGCACGAGCACATGCGCGGCGTCCGTCAGCATTTTGCCTTTGTCCATGAGCGGATTTTTCAGCGCCTGCCTGAGCGCGTCGTGCGCACGGTTGTCGGAATCGGACTCACCGAATCCGAACAAGCAACGGCCATTGTCGCTGCGCAATGCTCTGAGCAAATCATCGAAGCCGATGCGGATGAGGCCGGGGCGTTGAATCAAATTTACAATCGAGCGAACGCTTTGACTGATGGTGATGTCGGCGACGGCGAATGCCTGATGAATGCCGGCCTTCGGCGCGACCATGTCACCCATCCGATCGTTCTCGAAACAGATAACAGCGTGCGCAATTTCGTTCAGTCGAGCGAGCGCCTCCTGCGCTTGCGTGCTGCGGCGTTTGCCCTCGAACGAAAATGGGAGCGTGGCGAAAGCGATGACGAGTGAGCCGGCTTCGCGCGCGAGTTGCGCGACCAGAGGCGCCGCCCCGGAACCGGTCCCGCCGCCGAGGCCCGCGCAGATAAAAATCATGCGCGCATCGACAAGTGCCTGGCGGATTTCGTCGGCCGATTCCACCGCCGCCTGATAACCAAGTTCGGGATCGCCGCCCGCGCCGAGGCCGCGCGTGACCGAGCGGCCGAGCTGCACTTTGCACGCCGCCACCGAACTGGCGAGCGATTGCACTTCGGTATTGATCGCAATGAGATCGCCTTTTTCCATTCCGTCGAGCACGACGCGATCGAGCGCGTTCGAGCCGGCGCCACCGACGCCCACGACTTTGATTGGGATATTTTCTTCTTCGCGTTCCGGCAGGGTGTAGTTATGGCCGAGCTGAATCATTTTGTCACGTTGTCGATCTTGTAATTGTCAATGTTGTTCATCGGATGCCGCTGAAAAATTTTCCGAGGATTCGGCCGAAGCCGCGGCGCGGCCGGTCCGCCTGCACCGCTTGCGCGTATTTGATTAGTCCGATCCCGGTGGAAAATTGCGGGTTTTCGAACGCGGAAGTGAGTCCGGACATGGTTTGCGCGTGCGCGACGTGCGCTGGCATTTCGAAAACCTCACCCGCGAGGTGATCAATGCCGTTGAGAAGACTGCATCCACCGGTGATGAAAATGCCCGCGCCGATGTAGTTAATGAATGGTTCCTGCTCGAGCTGACGCTTGAGCAGCTCGAAACTTTCGCGCAGACGCAGGTGAATGATTGTGTTGAGCGTTTCGCGCTCGACCTCCTTGCCCGCGAAACCGGAATCGTCTTTCAACAAAATCGTTTCGCCGGGGAGACAATTGCCGAGAATGACGCTGCCTTCCTCGATCTTGAGTTTTTCCGCCCGGGTCATTGGGATGCGCAGTCCCATCGAGATGTCGTTGGTGATGTGATCGCCGCCGAGCGCGAAAACGCCGCTTTGTTTCACCGCTCCATCGACATAGAGAATGTAATCGGTCGTGCCGCCGCCAATATCGACAACGAGCGCGCCCAGATTTTTTTGGTGCTGGGTGAGCACGACCTGGGCGGAAGCAAGCGCGCTGAAGACCACGTCCTCGACATCGAGTGGCAGCTCTTTCACGCACCGGATGGTGTTTTGAATGCGGGTGCGCACTCCGTGAACGATGTGAAAATCGGCTTCCAGTTTTTGCCCCAGCATGCCGACGGGATTGAGCACGCCGTCCTGTCCATCGACATGGTAATGCTGGATGATCGAATGGAGGAAGGCGTTTTGCGCCGGTATGCTTACCTCGCGCGCGTTGATTTTTACGTCCTCGATGTCTTGCTCGTCGATCTCATCCCGTTCCTCCGGCAGGATCACGCAGCCGCGGTTATTAAAACTTTGAATGTGCGAGCCGGCGACGCCGACGTAAACGCTGCGAATCATGACGTCGCTCTTTTGCTCTGCATCGACGACTGCTTCATGCACGCATTTCATCGCCGTTTCAAAATCGACAATCTCGCCCTTGCGCACGCCGCGCGACGGCGCCTGGCCGACGCCAAGTATCTTGATCGTGCCATCAGGCCGGCTTTCACCGACCACGACGCAAATTTTCGATGTGCCAATTTCGAGGCCGACCATCAGATCACTACTCGCCATTTCGCTTCTCCTTCTGCTCCACCGGAATCGCGCGCTTGATCGACAGGGCCGAAGGACTCGGATGGGATTTCGCCGCCGATGAAGATGTCGATCTTGCGGGCGCCCGCACCGGGATCGCCTTTAACACGCGCGGCTCCGCGTCGGGCTCGATGGTATCATTGATGATGCTGGCCGGCGACTTCGCAAAAGTCACCGGAATGTTTCGTTGCACGCGCAAGTTCACCGTCGCGAGGTCGCGCTTCGAGTCATCCGAGTAAATCAGGAATTGCTCGAGACGTTGCAGCTGCGCCTCGAGGTTATCAAAACCAAACGTCACGCGCACATGGTTCTTGTCCGTCACGAGCAGACAGTAACTGTTCGAAACATCGATCTCGCGAATCTGGAAACGCGTCTGCATAAAACTGCGCGTCCTCGCGCGCAAAAGTTCAAGCGCCGCTTTGGCCTCAAACGATTCGACGACCTTGCCGGCTTCGAGCGACTCGCTCGCGCATCCCGAAATGAGCGGCAATCCCAAATATTCCGGCAACAACTTCTTTTCTTTCATCAAAACCCCGCGCCCGTCCACTAGAAAAGCAGCGTCGGAAGCAAATGGGTCGGCCATTTGTTTTTCATCCGTGATCCAGGCAACCGGTTTTCGTTCGACCACGTGAATGTCGATTTCGGCCGGCAACTTGCGCTCGACCTGCACCTCATCGACCTGCGGAAGCTGCTGCAGCCGGTCGTGCACGCGTCCCAGGTTCACGTTAAAAATATTTTCACCCTCGCGCAGATCGGCGATTTTCAGGATCTGCTCGCGTTGCAGCGTGCCGTCCGTCTGCACTTCGATCGTGCTCAATTGGTAATCCGGGTTCTCAAAGAAAAGTCGCCTCGCTCCTTCGCGCGCGCCAAAATAGACGGCGACGCTGAGTCCGATGACGAGCGCGAGTTGCGAAACAACAACGAGCACGCGCCGATTCCGGTGCTGCGTCGCTGTGCGGGAACGGACCTTCACGTCGAGCAAATGTTGCTGACGGCGCTGCCGCCGATTCGAGACGCGCCGGTTGCGGGCGCGGGGCCGGTTCTGCCGTTTCATCGGGCACCTCTCTTCGTCCTGGCGCGCGAGAGTTCGATGATGCGCACGCAAAGATCGACATAATTGATTCCAGCGGCCGCGGCCGCTTCCGGTAACAAACTCGCTTCGGTCATCCCCGGAATCGTGTTCGCTTCCAGCACGAACGGCTCGCCGCTTTCGGACAAAATCACATCGACGCGCGAATAAACCTGCAAGCCTAGTGCGCGATGCGCGCGCAAAGCCAGGTCCTGAATCTGCTTCGTTTTCTTCGGATCGATTTCTGCCGGACAGACGTGCTGCGCGCCGCCGCCGGCCTGCGGATTGAGAAATGGATATTTGTTTATGAAATCGTAGAAACCGCCTTTGGGAATGATTTCGAGAATCGGCAGCGCCTGGTCGCCGAGAATTCCAATGGTCAGCTCGCGGCCAGGAATAAATTTCTCCGCCAGCAGTTGGCGATCGTATCTCGCCGCATCGACAATCGCGTGCTCGAGCTCGTCCGGCTCTTTCACAATGTAAACGCCGACGGTGGATCCTTCTCGTGGCGGTTTGACGACAATCGGTAACGCCATGCGCGGATGCCGGTACACCTCCACCGTTTCCCATTCCGGCGTGTTCACACCGTGCTCACGGAATTTCTCTTTCGAGCGAATCTTATCGAACGCGAGCCGGCTTTCCTCGACCCCTTCGCCGGTATAAGCGATGCCGCGGGTTTCGAGAATTTTTTGCACCTGGCCGTCCTCGCCAAACGTCCCGTGCAGCGCGATGAAGGCAAGATCGACATCATGCGGAAGCTGGAAGTTTTCGTCGCGAACATCGACATCGAGGACTTCGGCGCCTAAGGAGCGCAATGCCTTTGCGATACCTCGGCCGGTTGCCAGCGAAACATCGCGCTCCGAGCCCGGCCCGCCCATGAGCACCGCAATTTTTTTGGGCAAAGTTTTGCGCCTCCTCATGCCGTTTCTCCTACGACCTGCACTTCCGTTTCCAACTCAATGCCCCGCTTCGCGCGTGCCGCGCGTTTAATCTGATCGATCAGCTGCAGCATGTCAGCCGCAGTCGCTCCTCCATCGTTGACGATAAAATTGCCGTGCACTTCCGAAACGCGCGCTTTGCCGACACAGGCATTTTTCAAACCAAGCTCGTCGACGAGTTTTCCCGCCGGAGTGCTGCCGGTATTTTTAAAGATGCAGCCGGCGCTCTTCGCAATCGGCTGTGAAGTGCGGCGCTTCTCCTGCGATTCTTCCAGACGACGCTCGATTTCATCCCGCGATGCGGCGTGACCCCGAAATGTTGCCGACACCGCAAAATTCTTTTCGAGCAATGGAAAATTTCGATAACGCACGTCGAGTTCGTCCCGGTTTTTCGTATGCGAATTTCCTTCTGTATCGAGATAACGGACGCGCACGACGTTTTCAAAAGTTTGTGCGCCCATCGCGCCCGCGTTCATCCGCAATCCTCCGCCGACCGCGCCCGGAATTCCTTCCATCCACTCTAGTCCGCCAATTCCCGCGGACTTTCCCGCGTAGGCAATTTCCTTCAGCTTGGCGCCCACGCCCGCAGTAATTTCGGTACCGTTAATGTCGATCTTATCGAAATCGCCGCCGCATGGATGCACCACCACGCCGCGGATGCCGCCGTCGCGCACCAGCAGATTCGAGCCTCGGCCGATGACGAAAAGCGCAAGATTTTCCTGCCGGGAAAAGCGAATCAACTCCGCAAAAGCGTTTTCATTGCGCGGCTCGACCCAAAACTGCGCAGGGCCGCCCACGCGCAAAGTCGTGTGCTTCGAGAGCGGCTCATAAAGGCGGACATCACCGTCTTCGCCGACGATTTCTTTCAATTTCTCGGCGATGACGAGATCGGCCGCCAAGATCGACAATTGCTCATGAATGTTTCCCGCGCCCAAACTTAACACGAGATCGCCGGGGTCGAGCATGTTGCCCACATCGCGATGCACCCATTCCAAATGCGGCTGGTAACTCACTCCGCCATGCCCATGCGCAACGATTTCATCCGCGATCGTTTGCCCGCTGATCCCGGGAATCGCCGCCTCGCTTGCAGCATAGACATCCGTCACAAGAACGCGATCAGCATCGTCGAAGGCGCGCCCGAATTCGCGGCGCAGCGCTTTCGTTCGTGAATAGCGATGCGGTTGAAACATCGTGAGCACGCGCTTGCGCCCGGTCGATTTCGCTGTCTTGAGCGTGGCGCGAATTTCCGTGGGATGGTGCGCATAGTCGTCGACCAGTAAAAAACGCTCGCTCGAGTATTTGACTTCAAAACGGCGACGCGCGTGGCTGAACTTGCCAAGGGAAGCGGCAATTTTTTCAAAGGAAATTCCTAGTTCGGTCGCGACCGCAATCACGCCGATGGCGTTATGGACGTTGTGCCGTCCGGAGACATTCAAGACCGCTTCGCCGAGTTGTTGACCGTGATGATAAACGCAAAAAACGGATGTGAAATCGCGCAACTCGATGTCAGCGCCGCAATAATCCGCGTTGTTAGAAAAGCCGTAGGAGATTGCGCGCGGACAAGATCGACATAGACGCGTCGTGTTCTCGTCGTCGGCGTTATAAAAAACAGCTCCACTGGTTTGCTCGATGAGCTGAGCAAAAACTTCTTCGATGGCAGCAAGATCGGCATAAAAATCGAGATGCTCCTCTTCGATATTTAAAATGAGCGCGTGCTCCGGATGAAAATAACGCAGCGTCCCGTCGCTCTCGTCGCCTTCCGCGACAAAATACTCGCCGCGCGGGTCCCAGTGCGCATTGGTGCCGAGAATCGGGATTTCCGCGCCGACGTAATGCGATGGATGCAGCCCGCCTTCACGCAGAACGTGCGCGGCCATGGCCGAGGTTGTCGTTTTTCCATGCATGCCAACAACGAGGATTCCGCGCTTGCCACGCATGATGGCAGCGAGCGCTTCGGCGCGGCGCAGCATCGGTTTTCTCGCGTCACGCGCGCCTGCTAGGACCGGATTATCGATTTTGATTGCGGAGGAAAAAATAATCAGATCCGCCCCGCGCGCGTCTTCGCTTCGATGCTGTCCGTGAAAATGCAAACCGAGCCGCTGCAAGCGATCGATTTCCTGCGTGCTGACTTTATCCGAACCACTGACTTCGTGCCCGAGCTCGAGCAAAAGCGCGGCCAGCCCGCTCATCCCGCTCCCGGCCACGCCGACGAGATGAATTTTGTGCCGCGCGCGAGTGAGCACGTTTGCAAGATCGACATCAAGCGCCGCGGTCATGGTTCGTATATCTTTCCATCGTTACAACGACGCGGTTCGCCGCATCTTTCGGCGCGAGGCGCGAACAATTTTCAGACATCCGCCGAAGTTTCTGCGTGTCACCGATCAATTCCTTGATTTTGCGCGCCAGCACGTCGCCTGAGATCTCCGATTCTTTCAAGAGAATGGCGCTGCCCGCGCGCACGAAAATTTCCGCGTTGCGTGTTTGATGATCGTCCGCGGCGTAGGGAAAGGGAATTAATATGCCGGGCAACGCGAAAACGGCGAGTTCAGCCAAACTGGCTGCGCCGGCGCGCGCAATAGCGAAATCGGCCGCGCTGTACACTTCTTCCATCCGGTGGTGAAAGGCGGCGACAAAGGCAGGAATATTTTCTCGCCGATAATTATCCGCAACCAGACGCTCATCGCGCGAACCGGAGAGATGGATGACCTGAAAAGGGACGCCTTGCAATAAGGGCAGCGATTTAATCAGCGCCTGGTTAATCCCGCTCGCGCCCTGACTTCCGCCCATCACGAGCAGCGTGGGCAGATCATCACGCAGGCCGAGCTCTTGACGAGCAACCCGTCGATCTATCCGTCGGAGTTCGTTGCGAGTCGGCGTGCCGGTGACTTCGGTGCGCACTTTCGGAAAGAAAGGGGCGCATTCCTTGAAGCCAAGCAGAACAGCACGCACCATTCGCGCGGTAAGCCGGTTCGCTTTTCCGGGGACTGCGTTCGACTCGTGAATAAAAGTCGAAACGCCACGCATGCGCCCGGCCAGGACCGGAGCGGTCGAAGTGAATCCGCCCATGCCGAGGACAACCTGCGGTTTGAATTTGCGATAGATGGAGCGGCAAAGCGAGAGGCTCTGGCCAAACCGCCGGACGAATCCGAAGACCATGGGCGAAAACGGCGAAGGCAACCCAACGGTGGGCAATTTTTCGAATGGAAAATTCGCGCCTTCGGAGAGTGCGAGCGCATCGATTTCTTTTTCGGAGACCAGCAGAATGACTTCGTGACCACGATCGCGCAGCACTTCCGCCACGGCGATGCCGGGGAAAAGATGTCCGCCGGTTCCGCCACATGCAATCACTGCGTTCATGAAAGTTGATTGTCGATCTTGCGATTAAATACGTGGCGTCATCCGAACCTGCATCGACGCCCCTCTTCTGTGGACCGGCTCGAGCACGCCCTGGCGATAAATATTGAGGAGCAAACCAATCCCAAACAAACACGCGACAAGATTGGAACCGCCGTAGCTGATAAACGGTAGCGGCAGACCTTTGTTGGGCAAAAGGGAAGTGGCAACGCCAATGTTCACCGCCGCTTGCAAGGCCACGAGCGAAACGATGCCGCAGCCAACCAGCAAACCGAAACGGTCTTTTGCGTGCAGCGCGATCATCATTCCGCAAACGATGATGACCACGAATAAAAAGACAACGAGCAAACTGGCGCGCAGGCCGAGCTCTTCCCCGATGATCGGGAAAATGAAATCGGTGTGCGCGTAGGGCAGGTAAAGCATCTTTTGCCGGCCGTTGCCGAGGCCGAGCCCTTCCATTCCACCGCTGCCCCAAGCGATTAATGCCTGCATCTGTTGCAAACCGGCATCTTGTTTGAAACGTTGCGGATCGAGAAATGCGGCGAGGCGGCCTATTCGTTCCGATATTTGCGTGGCGAGGAAGAGAATGCCGCCCAGGCCCGTGAGCGAAACCAGACCAAGCCAGATCGGATTTACCCCAGCCACGAACATCATTACCAATGCCGTTGCGCCGAGCAGGACGGTTGTTCCGAGATCGACTTCGGAAACAATTAGCGCGAGCAACAAACTCGTGACCACGAGCGGAAGAACAAACCCGTAAAGCAGACTTTTGGTTGCTTTTTCGTAACGCGAGAACCAGGCGCCGAGGAAAAAAACTGCGGCGATCTTCGCGATCTCAGAAGGCTGAAAACCAAACTGGCCAAGACCAACCCAGCGTCGCGAGCCGTTAATGCGCATTCCGAGGTGCGGAACGAAGCAAAGTGCGAGCGCGATAAAGGCAAGGCCAAACCAAAGCCACCACGTTCGCTGCCAGAAATGGTAATCAATCAGCGCGGCAATCGTGCAAAGGGCCAGCCCAACGCCGAGCCAGATCGCCTGGCGTCTGATGAAAAAATAGACGTTCCCATGACTGTCGCGCGCGAAAGCGCTCGTGCTAAAAAGCATGACGATACCGATGACGAGCATGCCGAGCACGGCGAGAAACAAAATGTAGGCGCTTTTGCGGTGCATCGATTACGTCGAGATCTGGGCAGCGGATTGTTTCAGATTGGGTAGCGCACGCGTCTCGCGTGCTGGCGATGGCGTCCTCGCCATCGCGAACTTTTCTAAAGGCGCGAAATCTAGCGCCGGTCGATTACGCATCGAAAGACTGTTGCGGCGGGACGCCGCAACCAGCACGCGAGACGCGTGCGCTACCCGGAAAACCCCATTGACGCGCAGATTCATTCGTCCGCTTTCTTTGTTCTTGGCGTTTTGGGGATCAAGAGCTTTTGTCCAATCTGCAATTTACGCGGATCATCGATGTGATTGAGCGCGACCAAATCGTCGTAGGAAACTTTGAATTTCTTTGCGATCGTCACCGGATTATCGCCTTTTACCACGACGTAAACTTTCCCGGAGTCTACACTCTTCGCGTTTCCGGTCTGCTTTACCCTGCTGGCGTCTTTCGCGATCGGCTTGGCCGGCACAGAATCTTTTTGAGCAAGCGGTGGCCGCGAACTGACGGCAGCGGGTTTGATTGTCGACCCAACGGCTGCAACCGGAGTGTTTGTTATCGGTGCAGATGTCGGAACAATCGGTGCCTGCCATGTTTTCATGGCGTTAAAAGCGATGATTCCGGAAACGGCTACCACATGCAGAAGCAGAACGATCAGCAGCGCACGAGATAACTTCATGTTTGGTTCGGACATTTCTTCGTAGTCCGTCTGGCCCGAGGCTCGGAGCGACCGGTGCACGGCCGTGGCGCGAA
>WNFH01009037.1_pt1 | contig 10685 bp, 8 predicted proteins | sample 5400411 | NCBI WGS metagenome assembly WNFH01 (sample SAMN13153347, study PRJNA577476) | soil metagenome | isolation source: 200 cm saprolite under Douglas fir tree site 2 hole 3 | place: USA:California | collected 2015-04-18
ACGCCTCAAGAACTCTTTGTACGCCGGCAGTTAAATCGCCCGTGCCCACAAGCCCTCCATCCAGTCCTGCAGCCGTCATCTGCTGAGGGATCGGCGCCACGCCGTGGTCGGCCGAAAGGGCCACGACGTAGTTTCGCGGCCCGACAGCGCGGTCCAAATGATCGAGCAACCCGCCAATTGCTACGTCTAGGCGCGCGAGGACGTCCTGCACCTCATGACTGAACGGACCAAAGTGATGTCCTACTAAATCGAATGTTGAAAAACTTACGCCGAGATAATCCGTGCCGCGGGCCTTGCCAAGTCCCAGCGCGTCCACTGCGGACGCGGCCATCTGAGCCAGGTAGGCGTCCGCAAAAGGACTCGTCTCCCACAGCGCATAGAAAGCCGCATCGGGTTTATCCCCGCTCCCTTTGAGAACATGGGGAAAGGTCGAAGTCCACCCCGCAGGAGGTCTCTCGCCGGCGGCCGCGTCCTCGAATAAGTAGGCGCTCGCGGGCAGGGCGCGGGTCCACGACTTTCCAAAATCAGCCTCCACAGGGTGGGCTCGCACGTACTGCTGGAGGAAACCCACCGGAGCGGTGGCATAAGCTGAGGAAGTCACCCAGGCGCCGGTTGTCTCGTCGTGCCAGGTGACCGCATCGGCGCGATGGCCTGCCAGCATGATCGCGCTGCGGGCCTTCAGCGAAAATGTGACCACGCGAACCGGTGTGCCGGCCTGCGCGCGCAACTCATCGGAGAACGTGGGGACAAGTAGCCGCGCGGCGCTTTCGCCCCCCTTCACCGCCGGCCCGTAGCTGACTGCCTGTGCTTGCGCGTCCTCGGTGCAAGTGATCATTTTCCCTGATTCGCGGTCCCACCAGAGGTTGCTGATAATTCCGTGGGTCGCCGGGAAGCTGCCCGTCGAGATTGTGGCGTGCCCCACGCACGTGCGGGTGCTCGCGTAGGGGTAAGCCGCCTGCCGGAACCATGCGCCCTTCTCCAGCAGGCGCCGCAACCCGCCGGTCCAGTGCTCGCTGTATTTCTCAAGGTAATCAGCGCGCAGCTGATCCACCACGAGCACGACCACCAGCTTCGGCCGGGAGTGCTCTTTTTCTGCTTGCGCCGGAACCGAGGCAGGGAGCAGAAGCTGGGCGCAAAACACGCACACCGCAATGTTGCTCACTCGTCGCATGTTTGGAGAACCCTCCGGTGCGGACGGAGTGTAGCACGAACCCTCAAGCGACCTCGCCGCGGGGCCGTTTCAAAGGTCGGCGCCCGGCTTCACTCCGAGCCTTCGGGAGCGGGGCGCTCTGTGCTAGGATGTCCGCCGATGCGCGTTGTCGAAAAGTCGCAGCTAATGTCCGCCACGGAAATCGACCGCACCATCCAGCGGCTGGCGCACGAAATCGTGGAGAAGAGCGGCGGCACTTCAAATCTCGGGCTGATCGGCATCCGTCGACGCGGCGTTCCGCTGGCGCAACGCATCGTGCGCGCTATGCGCGGCATCGATGGCGTTCAGGTGCCGGTGGGCACGCTCGATATCACGCTCTATCGCGACGATCTTTCCAAAGTGGCGCCGCATCCGGTGCTGCAATCAAGCGACATCCCCTTTCCCGTGGACGATAAGGATCTGATCCTGACTGACGACGTGCTCTACACTGGTCGCACCGTCCGCGCCGCGATGAACGGCCTCTTCGACCTGGGCCGGCCGCAGAGCATCCGGCTGTGCGTCCTGATCGACCGCGGCCACCGCGAGCTGCCCATCGAGGCCTCCTTCGTCGGCCGGCACGTGCAGACCAGCGACACCGAAATCATCGAAGTCCGCTTGACCGAGGTGGACCGCGAGGAGCGCGTGATGCTCGTTGAGCGCGTCTCCTGACCACGCGGCCCTTACCACTTTTCCGGGGACCCCTGTGCCACAGCGCCTCCACCACATGCTGGGCATCGAACCGCTCACCGCCGAGCAGATCACTTTTTTGCTGGACCAATCCAAGCCCTTCCAGGAAATCCAGCGGCATCCGCTCAAGAAGCTGGCCACACTGCGCGGCAAGACTGTGGCACTGGCGTTCTTTGAGCCCTCGACGCGCACGCGCATCAGCTTCGGGACCGCTGCGGCGCGCCTGGGTTCGGACACGATGAACCTGCAAGCGGAGGTCTCGAGTCTGCGCAAGGGCGAATCGCTGCTCGATACGGTGCGCACGCTCGACGCAATGAAACCGGATTGCATCGTGATGCGCCACAGTGCCTCGGGCGCAGCCGAGTTTGTCGCCCGGCGGCTAGAGATCCCGGTGATCAATGCCGGTGACGGCACGCACGAGCATCCCACGCAGGCGCTGCTCGACGCGCTGACGATCCGCGACCGGCGGGGCAGCCTCGAGGGACTGAATGTCGCCATCCTCGGCGACATCCTCCATAGCCGCGTGGCTCGCTCAAACCTTCATCTGCTCGGCAAGTTCGGCTGCCGCTTTACGCTGTGTGGTCCAGCCATGTGGGTGCCCCGGGAGCTCGAGAGCCTGGCACCGCCCGGCTGCTCCATCCGCCGCGTTGCGCGCATCGAACAGGCGCTCGAAGGCGCTGACGTAATCATCGTCTTGCGCGTGCAGCAGGAGCGCCAGCACGAATCCGCGCTCGCGCTCGCGGAGTACATCCTGCTCTACCAGCTCACCCCCGAGCGCCTGCGCCTGGCAAGGCCGGAAGCGCTGGTGCTTCACCCCGGGCCGATGATCCGCGGCCTCGAAATCGATCCGGCGGTGGCTGATGGTCCGCAATCGTGCGTGCTCGAACAGGTCACCAACGGGCTGGCGGTGCGCATGGCCCTGCTGTTCGAGCTGATCGGAAGTGCCCAGACCGAGTCCAGCGCTGTCGCCCCAGCGCAAGCCAAGGATGCCGCCGATGCTGCTCGTTAAGAACGGCCGCGTGCTCGACCCGTCGAGCGGGACAGACGCGATGCTCGACGTCCTGCTCGAGGGCGATCGTATCGCGCAGGTAGCGCCTGCGATCAGCGCGCCCTCGGCCGAGGTGTTCGGCGCCACGGGTATGGTCGTCGCCCCCGGCTTCATTGACCTGCACTGCCACCTGCGCGAGCCCGGCGATGAGCCTTCAGAGACCCTTCAGAGCGGCACCCGCGCTGCTGCTCGCGGCGGCTTCACCACGGTGTGCGCCATGCCCAACACCAAGCCGGTGAACGACAACGCCTCTGTGACGCGCGCCATTCTGGAACGCGCGCAGGCCGCTGCCAGCGTGCGCGTTTGGCCCATCGGCGCAGCGTCGCGCGGCAGCAAAGGCGAAGAGCTCGCGGAGATTGCGGCGATGAAGCAAGCCGGCATCGTCGCCGTCAGCGACGACGGCCGACCCATCGCCACTGCCCGCCTGCTGCGTCAGGTGATGGACTATTGCCGCTCGCTCGACCTGCCGGTGATTGACCACTGCGAGGATGCCTCGCTGTCGGCCGGCGCCGTAATGCGCGAAGGCAATCAGTCGGTTCGCCTGGGGCTGCGCGGCATGCCCGCGGCGACCGAATCGATCGCCGTGGCGCGCGACGTCCAGGTGGCCGAACTGACCGGCGGGCGGCTGCACATCGCGCATCTTTCCACGCGTGCCTCGCTCGAGCTGGTCCGCGCGGCCAAGCAGCGAGGCCTGCCGGTCACTTGCGAGGTTACCCCGCACCACTTCACACTCACCGACGAGGACCTCGCCTACGACACGCGCTTCAAGATGAATCCGCCGCTGGCTTCGCGATCCGATCGAGACGCCTTGTTGGCCGGATTGACCGACGGTACCGTCGATGCCATCGCCACTGACCACGCGCCGCATGAACCGGCGCTCAAAGACGTGGAATTTGATCGCGCGCCGTTCGGCGTAACCGGACTTGAAACGGCCCTGGCGCTCGGTCTCGAGCACGTGCACGCGGGTCGCATGACGCTGATGCGCCTGGTGGAGCTGTTCACCGCCGGCCCGGCGCGTGCGCTCGGAATGACGCGACGCATTGCGACGGGCGAGCTGGCGGACCTAACACTGTTCTCCGCCGAACACGCCTGGACGTTTCGCGCCGCGGAGTCGGCGAGTCGCTCGCGCAATACACCGTTCGATGGCCGCAGCTTCCGGGGCGCGCCGATGGCAACCATTGTGGCCGGCTGCATTGTCTGGCGCCGCTAGCGGGCGAACCCTTCCAAACCAAAGAAACAATCCTGTCCTTTCCCTGTGTGCTCTGCGCCTCTGCGGTGCAAATCGGTTGTTCTATGAACCGCAGAGACGCAGAGGCGCAAAGTCGGCAGAAATCAGAGGAGAGAATCCTACAAATGCGGCTGAGGCTTAACGATGCGTGGCGGGCTCGGCGGCAGGATGCATGCCATGCTGCGGCACCTCGTGCACGCCCCGCGCCGGAGGTTCCTGGTGGAAGCGGTAAAAATGGGCGAGGGGGCCAGGGCCTTTACCGATGGCGTAGGCTTTCTCAATGGCTTTGATGACGTAGGCTTTGGCAAGCAGGACTGCATCGTGGAGCGGCCGACCGCTGGCGAGTTGCGCGGCAATCGCCGAAGCAAAAGTGCAGCCGGAACCGTGCGTGTTCATGCTTTTGACGTGGTCGCCGCCCAGCGCGAGCACCTCCACGCCGTCGAAGAGGACATCAATCGCCTTCTCCATGTGGCCGCCCTTGACCACCACGGCGCGCGCGCCCTGTTCGACCAGTTTCTTCGCCGCCGCCTCCATCGCCGCCACGTCCTTGATCTCCATGCCCGCCAGCAGGGCGGCCTCGTCGATGTTCGGCGTGATGACGGTGGCGCGCTTCATCAGCTCATCAGCCAGGAATTTGACTCCCGCCGCGTCCAGCAAATCTGCGTCGCCGGAGCTTGGCTTGACGACCGGATCGAGCACCACGTGCGCAAACGGGTTGCGATCGAGGAACTCCGCGACCACCGATGCGTTAGCGGGGTTACAGAGCATGCCGATCTTCACCGCGGCGATGGAGATGTCTTCAACGAGCGCATCGAGCTGCGCGCGAAGAATGGCCGGGGGCGTGATGTGCACGCTCTTTACGCCCTGCGTGGACTGCACGGTGAGCGCCGTCACCGCGGCAATCCCGTAGCAGTTGTGTGCGGCAAACGTTTTCAGGTCGGCGGCGATGCCCGCACCTGCGGAGGGATCAAACCCGGCGATGCTGAGGACAATCGGTGGGGCAGGGTTGTGATGGTTATTGTGGTTGCTCAACGCAACGCGCCCTCCGCGCTAGGCACAGGCGCTGACTACACTCCCGCTGCGGAGTGAGCCCCGCAAAAGGAAATGTACGCGGATTGTTCCACGCAACGCAAGAGGAATCTTTGCGTGTCTGTCGATGGTTTTCCGTTGCGCTGCGCGCGGCGCGCGGAGACTGAGCAAGGCTGGAGCACTGGCGCGGGCCTACGGGAAGAGGCCGCGCACCAGGGTGGCCTCCGCGACGCGCCCCACGGCGAGGATGTACGCTGCGGCGCGCATATGCGCGTGGTACTTGCGCATCGTTTCGTAGACGTCATTGAACGCGCGCTTCATCACCATCTCGAGCCGGCCGTTCACTTCGTTTTCCTGCCAGAAGTAGCCTTGCAGGTCTTGCGCCCACTCGAAGTAGCTAACCGTCACGCCGCCCGCGTTGGCCAGGATATCCGGCAGCACCAGGATTCCCTTGCGATGCAGGACTTCGTCAGCATGCGGCGTGGTAGGGCCGTTGGCACACTCCGCGACGATCTTCGCCTTGATCTGGTCGGCGTTGTGCAGCGTGATCGCGTTCTCGAGCGCCGCCGGGATCAGGATGTCGCACTTGGACGTCAGCAGGTCGTCGTTTGAGATGCGCGATGCGCCGGGCATCCCGACGACTGTGCCGGAACGCTCTTTGTAGCGGATGGCTTTGAGCGGGTCGATGCCGCGGGGGTTATACACCCCGCCGCGCGAGTCACTGATGGCCACAACCTTGGCTTTCTTTTCCGCGAACAGCCGAGCAGCGATGGAGCCCGCGTTGCCGAAACCCTGAATAGCCACGGTGGCACCGCGCAGCGCCATCTTCTTGACCTTGCAGGCTTCCTCAACCACAAACAGGCAGCCGCGCGCCGTGGCTTCGTTTCGCCCTAACGACCCGCCCAGTGAGACCGGCTTTCCGGTCACCACGCCCAGCGCCGAATAACCTATTGTCATCGAGTAGGTGTCCATGATCCAAGCCATCGTCTGCGCGTCCGTGTAGACGTCCGGCGCGGGGACGTCGCGCTCCGGCCCGATGATGGGCAGGATTTCGCTGGCGAATCGCCGCGTCATGCGCTCCAGCTCGCTTTTCGACATCCGCTTTGGATCGCAGATCACCCCGCCCTTCCCGCCGCCGTAGGGGATGTTCACCGTGGCTGTCTTCCAAGTCATCCACGCCGCCAGCGCCTTCACTTCGTCCACCGTGACGTTGGGATGGTACCGGATGCCGCCCTTGGATGGCCCGCGCGCGATGTTGTGCTGCACGCGGTACCCGGTGAAGACCTTCAACTGCCCGTTGTCCATCTTCGTCGGGATGGAGACTTCCAGCACGCGCTTGGGGGTCCGCAGCACCTGCCGCAGCCCGGGATCGAGCTTCAGGTACTCTGCGGCAAGATCAAACTGGATCTGCGCAATGCGGAACGGGTTGAGGTCCTCGCGCGGCGCCATCCGCGGAACAATCGGCTGAGGAGTAGGTTTCGCAACCGTAGCCATCGGTGTTCTCTCCCTAAGTTATCCGCCCGCCGCGCGCCGCTGCGACGCACGATAGCGTTCGCGGCATTCGGCCGAGCAAAAGTGAAATAGTTGAGCCCCTTGCTCCAGGGGAAACGAGATTTCTGAGGACACATGCGTGCCGCACCAGGGATCGCGGTAGAGCGGCTTGGACGCCAGCGGCGATGCAGGTGAAACTTCCCTCTTGTTCCCCGGATTGAACAACCAGCCTAAAAGCTTGCGACCCAGCCATGTGGCAATAACCAGCCACAGCACAATCCGTAGAATACGAGCCAGAAACGCCACGCCGCGTCCAACACTTTCCGGCGGCTTCCGCTGGCTCCACTCGCAGCGCCAAGCCCACCGAGATACCTGAGCGATGTTGGTAAGTTGAGCGAACGGCAAAGTTTAGTCAACACCCTAAATCGGTGTCAATGAAAACTGCCTCCCCGTGTTCTGGAACCACTTGCCCGAACGGGGGCTAGGGTGAACGAGATCTTGGGGCGGAGTAGCGCCTATCTCATTGAATTTACAAGGTTTTGCTCCTATACAGGCGAAGAGGAACCGCCCCAGAGAAGGGGTTAGGCCTTTGCGGCGGCGGGTGCCGGAATGCGGTCGATGCCCATATAGGGCCGCAGCACCTCCGGGATAACTATCGACCCATCCTCCTGCTGGTAGTTTTCGACCACGGCCATCCAGGTGCGGCCGACCGCAAGACCTGAGCCGTTGAGCGTATGCACAAAGTCGCTTTTTGGGTTTGTAGCGAATGCCGGAGCGCCGCGCCTGGAAAGCCTCGCAGTTCGAGCAGGAGGAAATCTCTTTGAATCCATTGGTGGAGGGCAGCCAGACCTCGAGGTCATAGGTTTTCGCGGAGGCGAAACCCAGGTCGGCAGTGCAAAGCTGAATCACACGGTGGTGGAGACCCAAGCGCTGCAGGATGGCTTCCGCGTCGCGCACCAACAGCTCAAGTTCGTCGTAGCTCGACTCCGGCCTCGTGAATTTGAACAGCTCGACCTTCTGGAACTGATGCTGCCGCGCGATGCCGCGCGTGTCCTTGCCCGCCGCGCCGGCCTCCGAGCGGAAGCACGCCGTCCAGGCGCAGACCTTGATGGGCAGCGCGTCGGCGTCGATAGTCTCGTCGCGGTAGAGGTTGTTGAGTTGGACTTCGGCGGTGGGCGTCAGCCACAGGTCGGTGCCCTCGAGATGGAACATGTCCGCTGCAAATTTCGGCAGGTGTCCCGTACCGGTGAGCGAGGCGCGATTGGCGGCGAACGGCGGGAGGATCTCCGTGTAACCATGCTGCTGTGTGTGCGTGTCCAAAAAGAAGTTGGCCAATGCGCGTTCCAGGCGCGCGCCCGCGCCAACATAAAGCGCAAACCGCGCGCCAGCGATCTTCACCGCCGCCGGCAGGTCCAGGATGCGCGCTCGCTCGCCGACCTCCCAGTGCGGCCGCGGCGTAAAGCTGAACTTGGGCGCCGCGCCCCAGCGACGCACTTCGACGTTGTCCTGCTCACCTTGGCCCACCGGCACCGAGGGGTGCGGCAGGTTGGGAACCGTGAGCAAGAACTCGCGCGTGCGCTCGTCAAGCTGCGCGATGCGCTCGTCGTACTGCTTGATCTCCTCGGAGACGCGCTTCATCTCCGCGATGAGTCCGGCAGCATCCTGGCCGGACTTTTTCCGCCGCGCGATCTCCTCGCTGGCCTTGTTGCGCTCGGCCTTGAGCCGCTCGGCAGCTGTGATCAGCTCGCGGCGCTCGCGATCGAGCGCCCGAAACCCCTCCAGGTCCAGAGTGATACCGCGGTGACGCGCCATCTGCTCGAATAGCTCGACGTGGTCGCGGAAAAAGTTGAGGTCATGCATAAGCAGCTGAGAATACCAGTGTTTTGTAATTCGTGATTAGAGATTTATGAGGGGGTGCAGCCATCCGCCGTCTTCAGTTGTGGGTGTTCGGTCTCCAGCGGGAAGCGGGTGGATGTCAGACTCCAGCGTTCAGCGTTCCGCGACCAGCGATTCCCTCCGAGTGGTCACCTCTCGGCTTTCGATTCTCCCAGGGGGACTGTCAACTCTAACGCCACCCAGGGCGCGGTTTAACTTTGAAACTCGCCAGCCCTTGAGATAATCTCGCACAATGATGCGTAGACACCTGCCGGCTCTTATCGCGATTCTGATTCTCCTGTGGGCAGTCGCCTGCAAGAAGACCGTGGGCGAGAACGAAGCGATCCGGGCGGCCGTGCAGAAGCACCTTGCCGCCCGCGGCACGCTCGATCTTTCGGCGATGGAGATTGACGTCAAACAAGTGAGCATCGACCGCGACCACGCCATCGCGCAAGTCGAATTCCGCGCCAAGCAAGGTGGAGGCAGCATGCAAATGGCCTACACGCTAGACCGCCAAGGAGACGGTTGGGCGGTCCGCGCTGGAACCCCCTCAGCCGGAAACATTGGTCATCCCACGTCCGGCGAGGCCCCACTGCCTACGGCTTCGCCTTCGGGTCCAGCAACTGCACCGCCATTTGCGTTAGGAGACCTTCCCGCCAGCCACCCTCCACAGCCCACGAAGGGCAACGCCCCGGCGCCCGCGAAAAAGCAGTGACCAGTAATTACCGTGAATTGATCTGCGGCTAGGCTTCAACTTTAGACTCTCAACTTTTCTTAGGCTCCCTAGCTTTGAGCATCCAGCACTCCGGCCGCGGAACGCGCTTGGGTGACCCCGCGCACAATCGCTCGCGCCACCGCTTCAGCCGCGGCGGCGCCGACAGCATTGACGTCGGCCTTCACGTCGCCAATCGAGAGCGCAAAGACGACGTCACCATCAAAAGTCGTGTGTGCGGGCGAAATGACGCGCGCCATGCCTGCCGAGGCCATCACTGCGACGCGCTGTGCCTCGATGCGCGCCAGCGCGGCGTTAGTCGCGACAGTAACCAGAATCGTACTGGGATCGGCAAAGCCCCGGCGCACAGTGCCGCGCCGCATCACTGCGGCGGTGTCCACAAATTTTGCCGAGCTTTTTTCCCCGCGCCGATCCGTGTTCTGCCCCCTCGTGGCGCGCGGAGCATCTTCCTGTGCGCTCACAACGCGCGCGCCGGCAATGATTTCGCCTGAATCGGGATCGCAGATATCGCCGAAGGCGTTCACCGCAGCCAGCGCGGCAACGCGCACAACTTCAGGTGCGGCAGAGCCGGCTGCGACTCTCGAAGCCGGGGCCACTTCTTCAGTCCAGCAGCCAACGCCAGCCTTGGTGGCACGCGCGATGCCGAAGAGCTTGCCGACCGTAGCACCGGTGCCTGCGCCCACGTTGCCCTCCGCGACGGGCGAGTTGCTTCCGGTGCGCGCCGCAGCCTCAGCCGCGGCGTAGCCCATCGCCGCGTCGGGGTGCGCTGGTCTGGGACTTGATCCGAACGAGGCTGAGGGCTCACCAATGCGCAAGTCAAACAGGATAGCCGCGGGCACAATGGGGATGCGAGCCACTCCGGTATCGAAGCCGATGCCGCGCTCCTCGCACCAGCGCATCACGCCCGTGGCCGACTCCAGGCCAAAGGCGCTGCCGCCCGCCAATACCAGCGCGTGGATCCGCTCGACCAGATGGCCTGGGCGAAGCGTTTCCATCTCTCGTTCGCCCACGGCGCCGCCCCGCACTTCGCACGCCGCGACGATGCCCTGCTCCGCGCCGCTTGGCGCGTTTGCGGGATCGAAAAGCAGCACTGTGCACCCAGTCAGCGCGCGCTCGTCCTGCGCGTGACCAATCTTGAGACCTGCGATGGGTCCGAATCCCGCCGGCATAGGCGCGATAATACCTTCAGAGCGGAGAAAGTGCAGTCGCAAATGCAGCTAGGTTTGGAATAGACTCGGATCGGCAGATCGAAAAACAAGTCCTGCCCCCGCGCGAGGAAGCGAAGCAAACGGAGGCAAAGGATGGCGAGATGAGGGCGTTCGTAACAGGTGGCACGGGATTCATTGGCAGCAATCTGACCAAACGGTTGGTCCAGACGGGCCATGACGTGGTGGTGACGGGAACC
>WNFH01009168.1_pt1 | contig 10684 bp, 10 predicted proteins | sample 5400411 | NCBI WGS metagenome assembly WNFH01 (sample SAMN13153347, study PRJNA577476) | soil metagenome | isolation source: 200 cm saprolite under Douglas fir tree site 2 hole 3 | place: USA:California | collected 2015-04-18
CGTACGACTCGCCGGGCTTGATCGCAGCTGCCATTGACCTAAAACCCCATGAGGTTGGGAGTGATCTTCGTGAAGCCTCTCGCACTCGCATACAGGCCGAGCGGGAGGGCGGCCATCTCATCCACCAACGGGACCGCCGCGGGATCCGTCGCGAGGTCGATGCTGAGCAGATAGTGCCGGCAGGTGTCGCACGCTTCGATGCGCATGTGCGGAAAGACGGGCTTGTCCTCACCCCCGCGATGATCGCCAAGCCTTCCTTCGAGCCCCCGCACGACGCTCCCACGCTCGCCTGACGCCGTCCCTTCTTCGCTGAAGATCGGGAGGCTTGAGCTGGAGTCCTCGCCACAACCAGGGCATGTCATGCGGGCATACCCCCAGGCGCTCTCACAACGAGCGCAAAGGAGAAAGCGCCCGCCCGCGGCAAGGTCTTCGCCGGCAGGCGCGAAGTAGCTCAACTGCGGAGGTCCTCCGCAGGTCGGGCAGTGAATGGGATCCTGCACCCCCACGCAGGCTGCCGCTACCTCGGGACCCAACGCTTCCAGCACCGGGCCGAGCGACGCCCGCGCGAGGAACCGGTCGACCATGGTCTGGTCTTCGCCGTGAATCCAGGCGGCGACGACCTCGCGTGGATCGGCGGTCTCGAGCCGGATTGAGACGGCATTGCGCACCTTCGGCGGACCGGCGGCGAGGCTCACATCGACCACGGCAGGCACAACCATCTCGGCCACATAGGCGACGAGATCACGTGCTGGGGGCGCCGCCGAGATCGCCGATCTGTAAGCCTGCTCCTGAACTCCCAATACTGCGCCATAGAAGTCCAGCAGCTCACGGGCGAACACCTGCCGGCGCCTCAGCTCTGCAGTTCGCCGGCGCCGATCGGTCCACTGATCCGAAGCGACGGCGGCCGTTGCCATCACATCTTCTCCAGGTTGACGAGGAAGGCTTTGAACTCGGGCGTGCGCGAGTTCGCGTCGCCGACAAAAGGTGTGAGGGCATTGGCCAGCCAGTACCGGCCGTGGTTCGGATCGCCGTCGGCGGGGATGCCGACATAGCCCCAGTGGATCGGGATGCCGATCTGGAACACCTTCTGCCCCGCAACGGTCATCGAGCCAAGGCGCTTGGTGACCAGCGCGAGCACCTCCACCTTGCCGCGTTTGGACGAGACACGAACCATGTCGCCTGTCTTGATGCCTTTGGTCTGGGCCAGCTCTGCAGGGATCTCGACAAAGGGCTGCGGCTGCAGCTGAACCAGGTGCGGAACGTGCTGGGTGACGTAGTGCTCGTGCTCGGTCAGGCGGTAGCTGGTGGCGACATAGGGGAAGTCGGTCACTGTGCCGAACCGATTCGGCCGGCCGGCTGCCTGGTCATACAGGAAGGCGACGGGCGATGCTGACACAGTCGCGTGCAGAGGGTTTGCCACCGGTGACTCGACCGGCTCGTAGTGCTCGGGAAACGGGCCGTCGACCATGCCGTTGCTGAACAGCCGGCCCACGCCCTCGCCGTTCATGATGAACGGCAGATACGCCTTGGGATCGTGAGGGTCCATCGTCGCCGGGTAGTCGGGCACGTCACCTACCCATTTGCTCCCGTTCCAGGTGATGCCCGGCCGGGTCGGATCCCACGGCTTGCCGTCGAGATCGGCGGAGGCTCGGTTGTACAGCACGCGGCGGTTCAGCGGCCAGCTCCACGCCCAGTTGGGATAGAAGCCCATCCCCGTGGGGTCGTTGGCTTTGGGATCCTGGATGCCACCGCGGCGCTTCATCAGGTTTCCCGTGTCCAGGTAAGAGCCGGTGTAGATCCAGTCGCCGGCCGTGGTCGTGCCATCGTCCTTGAGGAGCGCGAACGAAGCCATCTGCTTGCCCGTCGAAAGATCCTTGCCGTTGATCTCCTTGGCGATCTCGTCCAGCTCCGGTTTCAGCGGGTCCTTGTAATCGAAGGTCAGAGCCATGATCGGGTCCGGGAACTTGCCGCCCTGCTGCGTGTACAGAGCCTTCACGCGGTTGAAGACGTCGCTCAGGATCCAGTGGTCGTGTCGCGCCTGGCCATGCGGCGGAAGGACCTGGTCCTTCCACTGTGCCCACCGCCCGCTGTTGGTGAAGGAGCCGTCCTTCTCGATCCAGTGCGTGGTCGGGAGCATGAAAACCTCGGTGCCAGAACTCGGAGCTGGTGGTCGGCAGGGGGTCCATCACCACCAGCCACTTCAGATTCGCCAGCGCCTGCTGCACCTGGTTGCTGTCCGGGCCGATGCTGGCGGCCGTCATCCCAGACAGGATTACGCCCTCCATCCTGCCCTTGAGCGCCTGGTCGTAGATCGACATCCACGATGAGTTCTGGCCGGGCTTGGGCACGTAGTCGAACGCGAATTCGTTGGCCTTGGTCGCCACGGCCCCATACCAGCCCTTGAGCAGGCTGACCATGAACTTGCGGTAGTTGGTGCCGAAGAAGTTCCACGAGTTGGGATCCGACTTCTTGGCCGCGCTCGCAGCCACGTAATCGTCGACGGTCTTCTGGCCCGGCGCCGGGATCCTCATGTAGCCGGGCAGGAGCTCCCACGAGATCGCGTGGTCGGTGTTGCCCTGGATGTTGGCGTGGCCGCGCTCGGCGTTCATGCCGCCCCCTGGCCGTCCCATGCTGCCAAGCAGGAGCTGGAGCACCGCCCCGGAGCGGATCAGCTGTCCGCCGGTCGTGTGGTGGGTGAGGCCCACCGCGTAGACGATGGTCATGACCTTGTCGGGCTTGCCCATCTGGCCGACGAGGTCGGCCACCTTGTTGAACTCGTCAACCGGAATCCCGGTGATGCTCGACACGACATCCGGCGTGTAGCGCGAGTAGTGGGTCTTCATGAGCTGGAAGACCGACCGCTCGTGCTGGAGGGTCATGTCGCGATTGGCGAAACCATTGGTTCCTGTCTCATAGCTCCAGCTGCTTATGTCATACGTGCGCTTGGCGGCGCTGTATCCGGAGAAGAGTCCGTCTGTGAAACCGAAACCCTGCTTGACGATGAACGAGGCGTTCGTGTAGTTGGTCACATAGTCGGACTGGAAGAGGTTGTTCTGCAGGACGTGGTTGATCAGGCCGCCGAAGTACGCGACGTCGGTGCCGGTACGAATGCGCAGGTACATGTCGGCGACGGCCGAGGTACGCGTGAAGCGTGGATCCGCGTGGACGATCTTCGCTCCCCGGTCGAGCTTGGCCCGCATGAACCACTGAAAGCCGACCGGGTGCGCCTCGGCGGGGTTGGCCCCGTTGATGAGAATGAGGTCAGCGTTCTTGATGTCGCGCCAGTGGTTCGTCATCGCTCCCCTTCCGAATGTGGCGGCCAAACTGACCACCGTGGGGCCGTGTCAAACCCTGGCCTGTTGTTCTAGGTGTACCAGTCCCAGGCCCCGCATCAGCTTGGTGGTGAAGTAGCCTTCCTCCGAGCTGAATGCGGCGCCTCCCGCGAAGGCGATGCCTTCGGTGCGGTTGACAGTGTTGCCGTTTCCGTCCACGGTGACGAAGGTGGCGTCCCGCGACGCCTTGATGTTCTGGGCGATCTTGCCCAGGGCGAAATCCCAGGAGACGCTTTTCCAGCCGCTCGCGCCGGCGGCGCGGTACTGGGGCGATTCGACTCGACGCGGCGAGATCGCCAGCTGCATCGCGGTCGCGCCCTTGGGGCACAGGCGGCCTTCGTTGACCGGGCTGTCAGGGTCACCTTCGATCTGCAGGAGCTGCACGCTGCCGTCGGTGTTCTGGCGGGTGTACGCAACCAGCGAGCACCCGACGGCACAGTAGGGACAGACCGAGTGTGACTCCTTGGCGCCCGCGATGCGCAGGTTTTGCTTGACCTTGGTGGACTCGGCCAACGCCACTTCGAAGCCGAGACCCGACGCGACCAGGGCGCCGGCCCCGGCAACGCCGAATTTCAGGACATCACGGCGAGTGACTGTCTGCAGTCGACAACCTCCCGGCGCAGCTAACGGGAAAGTAGGTCGAACCTAGCTCACATCACTCGAAGTGTCAAGTTCGCGCTCGGCGTCGCATCAGCCGGTCGCGATCAAGAGGTCCGAGCGATCGTCGGGTTCTGGATTCCGAAGGAGATCGATGAGGCGGACGCTCCACGGCACAATGACGCCGATGGCGCCGGCCGCCTCGTAGGAGCTGAGGGTTGACTTCCAGGCGTCGCGATCGGGCGGCGCCGCGATGGCGGCCCACGTCTCCGTGGCAGCGCCCGCGACGCCGCTGAGCTGACCAGCCGATTCGGCCGCCAGGATGACGCCGTCTGCAGACGCTGATGGAGATCCGACGCTGAAGATTCTGGCCCCGGCCGACCGCAGCGCCGCGAGCTGGTCTTCGTGAGCTCCCTGGGGCGGCAGCCCGACCACGAGCCGCCCCCGGCTGAGCGTCTGAATCGCGGCCGCGCATGGGCCCAACCGCGCTGCCGGCCACAGATCCGGCGAGGTCAGCCGGTAACCCAGGCCGACGCGATGGGTCACCGCCCCCAACGCCCCGAGCATGACCCACGGTTCGAGGGCGTTGTCGTCCACCCAGATCGCATCCGCGCCGGCGGCCTCGAGAGCGGTCACGTCCGCGAGGTACTCCCCCACGTCGCCCGTCAGAGCCGGAAGCTTGACGGCAACCTTGAGCATGCGCTCAATGTAGCCGGGCGCTTCCCCACTGTCTTGCTCCGGTCAGATCAGAGCCCGAGGTAGGCCCGGCGCACGCCAGGGTCCTCCTTGACAGCCGCGGCGGCTCCGGTCAATACAACCCGTCCGTTCTCCAGCACGTAGGCGCGACTCGCCGCGTCCAGGGCGACGAGGACGTCCTGCTCGACCAGGATGAGCGCCGTGCCGGCGCGGTTGATCTGGCCGACGACGTCGATCAGGTCGTCGACGACCTTCGGGGCGAGACCGAGCGACAGCTCGTCGATCATCAGCAGCTTCGGCCGGGCCATCATGCCCCGCCCGATCGCGACCATCTGCTGCTCACCGCCCGACAGCGTGCCCGCCTCGCGGGACAGCTTGTCCTTGAGCCCTGAAAAATGGTCGAGCACCCGTACCAGGTCGTCGCCCACCTCGCGATCGCGGCGAAGGTAGGCGCCCAGCAGCAGGTTCTTCTCGACCGACATCGTCCCAAACAGGCGCCGGCCCTGCGGCACGTGGGCCACGCCCTTGCGCACGAGGACCTCGGGCCGCTCGTTGGTGACGTCCTCGCCGGAAAGGGTGATCGTCCCCGAGGTGGCGCGGACCAGGCCGCTGAGGACGCCGAGCAGCGTGGACTTGCCGGCGCCGTTGGCTCCGACCAACGCGATGAGCTCGGCCGGCGCGATGTCGAGGTCGATCCCGAACAGCACCGGGCCGGCGTCGAAGCCTGCCGTCAGGCCGCGGACCTCGAGCAGTGGTCTAGGACTTGAGGCGTTTGGCATAGCGCTCGCCCAGGTAGGCCTGGATCACCCGCTCGTCGCGCAGAACGACCTCGGGCTCTCCCTGCGCAAGGACCTGGCCGCCCTCCAGGACGATCGCGCGGCGGCACACACCGACGATCACGCGCATGACATGCTCGATCAGAAGCACCGTTACGCCGGTCGCGTGCACCGCCCTCACCATCTCGAGCGCCTCGTCGATCTCCACGTTGTTGAGGCCCGCCATCACCTCGTCCAGCAGCAACAGCTGCGGCCGGGTCGCCACCGCCCGCGCGACCTCGAGCCGCTTGCGATCCGGGATGGTGAGCGCCGACACCGGGTGATCCGCCTTGGCCTTGAGCCCGACCAGCTCCAGCACCTCACCCGCCAGCGCCAATGCCTGCTTAACTCCATGCCGCGCGCGCGCGCTGCCGAACAGCGCTCCGATTCCCACGTTCTCCCGCGCGGTCATCGATCCGAACGGCTTGACGATCTGGAAGGTGCGGCCGATCCCGAGCCTGGCGACCCGATGCGGCGCCAGGCCGGCGATGGAAGAGCCATTCAACCGGATGTCGCCGCCGTCGAGTTGATAGAGGCCGCTGATGCAGTTGAGCAGCGTCGTTTTGCCGGCGCCGTTGGGGCCGATGATGCCGACGATGTCCCCCTTGGCGACCTCGAAGTTCACGCCGTCCACCGCGGCCACGCCGCCGAAGCGCTTGGTCACGCCGCGCAGCTCGAGCTGCGGCGCAGTGGCCGCGCTCACAGCGAGGTCTCTCGAAGCGACCGCCTCAGGTAGTACAGGCTGAGCCTGGTGCGGCCGCCGAAGAGGTCGATCACGCCGCGCGGGACGAAGATCACGACCCCTACCAGGAGCAGTCCGAGGATGACCTGCGCGACGATCGGGCGCGCCGCCTCAGAGACGAACGGGAGGTCGAATGAGATCGGCAGGCTGCCGCCGAGAAACTGGATCAGCAGCTGCAGCAGAACTGCGCCAGCCGCCGGCCCGAACACCGTGCCCGTTCCGCCGAGCAGCGCCATGAGGATCATCTGGACGTTGTATTCGATCGGAAATGCGTTGTCCTGGTTGATGAAGACGTTCCATTGGGAGAAGATCCCGCCCGCCAGCCCGGTCAAGGACGCGGCGAGTGCGAAGGCCGCGACTTTGTATGCGGTGGTGTTGACGCCGAGGACGGAGGCCGCCTCCTCGTTCTCGCGGATGGCGATGAGGCCGTAGCCGAAACGACTGCGCAGCACCCACCAGGTGACGGCGATCGAGATGGCGGCCGCCGCCACCATCAGATAGAAGAAGAACAGTCCGCGGTTGTCGATCGAGTAGATCGGGAGGAACAGGCCGCTCGCGCCGCCGAACAGCGGCTGGCCGCCATAGTCGATGTTTTGCACGAGCTCGCCCACGGCCACCCCCACCCCCAGGCTGGCGACGGCGAAGTAGTGGCCGCGCAGCCTGAGCAGCGGAAGCCCGACGAGGACGGCGAACAGGGCGGCGACGATCGGCGCAAACGGAAGCGCGGCGAGGAAGGGCCACTTCGCCTTGGCGATGAGCATGCCGGTGGTGTAGGCGCCGATGCCGAAGAAGGCCACGTTGCCGAAGGCGGCGTAGCCGGTGATGCCGCCGATGATGTTCCAGCCCGTCGCCATCACGATGAACATCGCGATGTAGGTCGCGATCCGGAACCACAGGCGGTCAGTCAGCAGCGGGACGTTCGCGGAGACGGCGGCGTCGAGAGAGGTGAGTGGAGCCAGCAGCGCGTAGCCGGCGAGAATCGCTCCCGCGATCAGGAACATTCGCCGCCAGCGGCGCGTCGAGGGCGCTGTCGCGATCACCGCAGCCGCCCCATCAAGCCCTGCGGCCGCGTGACGAGCACCAGGACCATGAGACCGAAGGCGATCGCGTTGGCAAATACGGATCCCGAGCCGGGAATGGATTGGCCGAAGGCCTCGACCAACCCAAAGGCAAGGCCCCCAACTACGGTGGCGCTGACCCGCCCCAGCCCGCCCAGGATCACGACCACGAACGCCTGCAGGGTGTATGGTTCGCCGGCGGTCGGGGTGATCGCCTGGATCATCGCGATGAGGCCGCCCGCGACCCCCGCGCACGCGGCACCAAGCCCAAAGGTGACGGCATAAGCGTGGCGTAGGTCGATGCCGACGAGCTGGGCGGCGTCGCGGTCGGAGGAGATTGCCTGGATCGCCAGGCCTGTGCGCGTGCGGTTCAGCACGAAGGCGAGCCCGGCCGCGAGCAGGATCGCCGCCGCGAGCGAGGCGAGCCGCACGTACGGGATGACGATGCTGCCGAGCTCCAGCCCCTGGCCGGAGTAGGAGGGCGTGACCGAGCGGAAGTCCGACCCGAAGATCATGAGCAGGATGTTCACGATCACGAGGTTCACGCCGAACGTGAGCAGGAAGGTGAAGAGCAGCGGTGCTCGGATGATTCGGTTGATCACGCCGCGCTGGAGCGCGTAGCCCAGCACGAACAGCGCCACCGCGTCGACCGGAAGGGTGAGAAACGGGTCGAGGTGGAGCTCTGAGAAGAGCTGCCACGTGATGTAGCCGCCGATGATCACCAGTGCGCCGTGCGCGAGGTTGACGATGTTGAGCACACCCCAGACCAGGCCGAAGCCCACGCCCACGGCGACATAAACGCCTCCGGCCAGCAGGCCGAGAATGACCAGCTGGACGAAGTCGGCCAAGGGGTGGCTAGAGGGCCCCGGTCAGCGCTGGTCCCAGTTGGGCGTCGGGTACTGCGGCTGGGCGTCGGCGACGTTCGCGGGGAAGACGGTGTGGTGGACGCCGTTCTGGATCTGCTCCACGACCATCGGCTTGTAGATGTTGATCCCACGGCTGTCGAACTTGATCTGCCCGAAGAACACCGTCACGTCGAGCGCCGCGAGTGCATCTCGAACCTTCTTCGGATCGAGCGAACCGGCATTCTCGATCGCCCGCTGTAGAGCCAGGCACGCCGCCGTCGACTCGGCAACGTGGTAGTCGGGGTCGCCCAACCCGGGGTATTTCGCCTTGTACGCGGCGACGTATTGGGCGACCGACAGGTAGAAAGCCGGCGTGTACTTGACCTGCGGAGTCCACTGCGAGCCGTCGTAGACGTAGTCGGCGTCCTTGCCGAGCGCGGTGATGAAGTCGGGGGTGGACGGACCGACCGAGTAAGCGAAGATCTTCGCGTTCAGCTTCTGCTCCTTGGCCGCCTTGTTGATGGCGATCGCCTCCTGCAGGTGGCCCGAGTTGAGAACGATGTCGGCGTTGACGGCCTTCGCCGCCTGTACCTCGGCCGAGAGGTTGGTGGCGCCGTTCTTGTACTTCTTGAACAGGACGACGTTCATGCCCTTCGTGGGCGCGTATGTGTTGATGGCGTTGGCCACCTCGAGGCTGAAGTTGTCGTCGGCGCTCAGCATTGCGACTGTCGTCGGCTTGGGGTTGAGCGTGGCGGCCATGTCGATCACACCCTGGAGGTATCTGTTGGCTGGACTGAGCACGCCGAACGTGTACTTGTAGCCCTGGTTGAAGATCGACTGCGCCGCGCCGTTGGCCTCGACCATGGGGATCTGGTTCTGCTCGGCGATGGCGGCGTCTGTTGCTGTGGCGGCGCTGCCGTATGGACCCAGGAGGAAGTTCGCCTTGTCCTCCGTGATGAGCTTCTGCATGAGCACCGCCGACTGGTTGGCGTTGCTGGTGTCGTCGTAGTACTTGATCACGACCGGGTGCTTGACCCCGTTCACGAGAATGCCGCCGCGGGCGTTGATCCAGTCACTCCAAAGGCTGTAGCCCTGCTGTGTGAGGAGCGATTCCTTGGTCAGCGCACCGGTGAGCCCCAGGGGGGCTCCGAGGGTGATGGTCGAGCCGGTCGCCGGCCCGCTCGAACCGGTCCCTCCACACGCCAGGGCAGCCACCGCCGCCACCGCGAGCAACGCCAACCTGCACAGTTTCATGGCCTTACCCCCGTCCGTCGGTTCGGAGCCGGCCACCTTCACCGCCTGGACGGCGCGCACGGCAGCCGCTGCGTAGCGGTCGTACTGGATCTTGAAGAGCTCGATGACTCCAGTCGCATCATCTGGGCCGGCCATCCAGCAGCTGACCCAGCCGGTTTTGGGCAGCACATGGTGCGGCTCGGCGCGGCCTGCGGCAATCAGCTCGTCGCGAAGCTTGCGTGGGAAGGGCAGGTCAGCGAGACGGTCCCCGTGAACGTGTCCCATCTCTTTGCGCCCGTAGCGATACTCGATGCCCCCGAAACGATGGGGAACGGCTTCCACTCCTGACCAGGATGTCACCTCTTCCCTGATCAGCTGACCAGCCCCTTTCATCAGTAGCTCCTCACAGAAGGGAGTCGTATAGCTCGACCGTCCGAGCGGCGATGGCGGGCCAGCCGAAATGTTGCAAGACGCGCGAGCGCCCCGCTTTCCCCATCCTGGCGGCGAGCGCGGGGTCTGAGAGGAGCTCGTCGACCCGGGCGGCCAGGGTGGTCGTGAAAGACTCGCTCTGCTCCGGGTCGTAGTCGATGAGGTAGCCGGTCTCACCGTCCACGACGATTTCCGGGATCCCGCCGACCCGCGACGCGACCACGGCCGTCTCGCATGCCATCGCCTCCAGGTTCACCAGGCCGAATGGCTCATAAACCGAAGGACAGATGAACACCGCCGCGCCGGTGTAAAGGTGGATCAGGTCTTCGAGCGGGATGAAGCGGCCGATCCAGACCAGGTTCCCCCGCTCCGAGCGGACTCGATCCGCCAGGCCGGCCACCTCGGCGCCGATCTCGGGCGTGTCCGGGGAGCTCGCCACGATCACGAGCTGAAACCGCGGGCTGATCCGGCGCGCCGCGGCCAGGAGCAGGTGCAGGCCCTTCTGGCGCGTGACCCTCCCGGCGAAGAGGGCGAACGGGACGGTGGGGTCGACGCCCAGCCCGGCGAGCGCCGCCTCCGAGGGCAGCGGGCGATAGACCTCGGCATCGATCCCGTTATGGATCACGTGAACGCGGCCTGGGTCAACTTTCGGATAGCAGCTCAGGACGTCGTCGCGCATTCCCTTTGATACCGCGATGACCGCATCGGCCGCTTCGATGGAGGTCTGCTCACAGAACCGCGAAATCGAATAGCCGCCTCCCAGCTGCTCCGCCTTCCAGGGCCGAAGTGGTTCGAGGCTGTGGGTGGTGACCACGTGGGGGATCGACCACGTGAGCTTCGATAGATGACCGCCGAAGTTGGCGTACCAGGTATGGCTGTGGACGAGATCGACACCCTTGACGGCGGCGGTCATCGCGAGGTTCACCGATATGGCCTG
>WNFH01006157.1_pt1 | contig 10673 bp, 4 predicted proteins | sample 5400411 | NCBI WGS metagenome assembly WNFH01 (sample SAMN13153347, study PRJNA577476) | soil metagenome | isolation source: 200 cm saprolite under Douglas fir tree site 2 hole 3 | place: USA:California | collected 2015-04-18
ACCCCGCGGTCAACGTCCTCCGGCCCCGCATCCGGCACCGTCGTGAGCTGTTCCCCTTTGGCGGGATTGATGACAGGGATTTTCTTCTCCGAATTCGCGCCCTGCCACTTTCCATCGATCAGAAGTTTTCCGGGTTTCAGACTTTCTTTGACGGCTGCGGCGTTCATTGCTTTTCCCCTCGAAGTTCCCTGCCGGCGCCGAGCGAGTTTTCTCCGCCGGCTTCCCAGACGGGCTTCCGCATCTCGTGGCGGCCCGTCAGGCGGTGAAGAAGATAGAGCGCGCCAACCCCGGCGCCGACGCCCAGGCTGGGCCGTGGGTAGCGCGCCACCATGATGGCGCAGATCGCGAGCGTCCAGGCGCAAGCCAGAATGTTCATCATATTGCTGCGTGAGCCAAGGTGCCAAGGGCCTCGCTTCGAAATCCAGAGACTCTTCTTCCGCCATCCCAGATAAACCGGGATGATATATGAAAGATAGAAGCCGATGACGCTGATCGCCGCGACCACGGCGTAGGCGCCGCTGTAGAGCAGGGTGACAAACGCCAGTCCCGCCGAGAGCCAGATGGCCGCCGCCGGCACCTGGTGTCGCGGGCTGATCCGGCTCCACAAGCCCGAGGCCGGCATGCCTTTGTCGCGCGCAAAGGCGTAAAACGTCCGCGAGAGCGAAGTCACCGTCGCCAGGCCGCAGAACCACATCGCGAGCACCGTAAGAGCCAGCACCGCGTTCACCGCGCGCTCGCCCAGCGTCATTTGTGTGATGGCGAGCACGGCGGGAAGCGGGTTGCCGCCGCGGTCGTGCGCGTTCAAGACTTTTGCGACGTCGGGAATAACCCAGGTCAGCGAAAGGATCAGCAAGTACCCGAAGAAACCTGAGACGATGACGGAAGTCACCATGCCCCAGGGCGCGCGGCGACGCGGGTCCACCGTTTCCTCGGCGACGTGCGCTGAGGCGTCGAAGCCCGTGTAGGTCCACTGCGCCTGCAAAAGCCCCAGCAGGAAAAGCCAGATATAAGGCCCGCGAGCCGGCGGATTCCACGACGTTGCGGTGAAGAGAAATCCGGCCGGCTGCTTGGGAGCAAAAATCCACAGCGCGCCGATCAGCACGCCCACCCCAAGCATGTGCACGGTGACGCTGAAATCGTTCAACCAAGCCACCCAGCGGATGCCGAAGTGGTTGATTGAAGCGTGCGAGAAAAGAAGCAGTCCATAGGCGACGAGCAAGGTGGAGGTCTTCGACTCGATGCCGAGTATGGGGACGAGGAACACCGCGCAACCATAGTCGATACCGGCCACCGCCGCCACCAGGCCGATGATGTTGAACCAGGCAGTGAACCAGGCCCAGTCGGGCCCGCCGAGCTCCGCCGACCAGTGGTACATCCCGCCCGAAGTCGGCATGGCCGAACAGAGCTCCGCCATGCTCAGGGCGACGAGCAGCGTCCCTGCCGTGGCGAGCGGCCAGCCCAGGCTCATCTCGAGCGGCCCGCCGAGCTGCAAGCCGTCGCCGAACAAGGTCACAGCGCCGGTCAGGATCGAGATGATGGAGAACGAGATGGCAAAGTTCGAGAAACCGCCGACCGTCCGCAAGAGCTCCTGGGCGTAGCCGAAACGCTGAAGTTCCTGAGCGTCCCGGCGCGCAACCTGTTCGGTTTCCTGTGTGGATGACGGCACTCGACCGGCCTCTATGCCCCTTCTCTCGCCTCGTGGGACCGTTTGCGCAAGCCTGAGAGAGAGCGCGCATTGTACTTTCGCCTCGGAAGAGCGTCAATCGCTCTGCGGGCGCGCCTGATGTCATCAAAATTTCACATTCTCTTGACGCGTCCTTAACCTTGCCTCTCTACCCTCAACTTTCTACTTTGCCAGAAGAGGAACTTCTCACTTTGCTGCGACAAGAGCGTCAATCGGCTTGACACACTAACGGCTGGGAGATAGCATCCCGAGGAGGGAAGTGTCGGCAACGCATCGGCTCACGTGAATCGAGCGTTGCGGGCAAGAGGAATCTTCCTGTTTTATTCGGTCGGAAATAAGTCAACAATCAGTCTTGACCCGGGCGCGAGTGCATCCAGCAGCGGGCCCGGATTCAGGCTGAGGGGGGAGAAAATGGGTCGCAGATTGCTCGTCACTCTGGCAGGCGTGCTTCTCTTAAGCGCCGCGGCTTGGGGTCAATCGACCAGCGGTACGCTCGTGGGCAACGTAAAGGACGCCAGCGGCGCCGTCGTTCCGAACGCCACCGTGGTGGTCACAGAAGTCAACACGAACATCAGCAAGACCGGCTCGACGGACAACCTGGGTAATTATGAGATCCCCAACCTGCTCCCGGGCACCTACGACGTTGCGGTCACTGCGCAAGGCTTCAAGAAGTTCGTGCAGCATGGCGCGCCGCTCGACCCCCGGGCCACGCTGCGCGTAGACGGCACCCTGGAGGTTGGAGCTACACAAACGGTTGTGGAAGTGAACGCCGCGCCTCCGGTCATCACCACGGAGGCGGGGACTGTGAGTGATGTGGAGAACAACCAGCAGATCGCCCAGCTTCCCTTTAATTACCGCGCCGGAGAGACCAGCCCGCTCGTAATCGTCTCGACCCTGCCCGGCGTCCAAGTCGATCCCTCGGGCGTGGGCGGCATTTCGATTTCCGGAAGCCATCCGACGCAGAACGAGTATTCTGTGGACGGCTTCTCGGTCAGCTCGCCTCGCTACAACGGCCCCCTGGCAGAGATGTTCCCCTCTACCGAACAGATCGCCGAGGTGAAAGTGACTTCGCAGGCAGGTAACGCCGAATACGGACCGGTGGGCGACATCTCGTTTGTTGGCAAGAGCGGCGCGAACCACTTCCACGGGTCGCTGTTTGAGTACTTGCAGAATGACGCTCTGGATGCCATCCCGCCCTTCGCCAACGGCAAACCAAAGAAGCGCGACAATTCCTTTGGCGGGTCGATCTCTGGGCCCGTCATCCTGCCTGGCTACAAGGGCAAAGACAAGACGTTTTTCTTCTTCGACTGGGAGAGCAACCGCAAGCGTTCGACCCTGGCCCAGACTCAGGCCGTGCCCTCCCCGGCCATGTTGAATGGGGACTTTTCAGCCTTCTGCTCCGAAGGCGGTGGGACGTTTACCGCCGGGATCTGCAGCAACCCGGCCAAGCAACTCATCAATCCTTTCAATGGCTCGCCGTATGCCAACAACCAGATTCCAGGCCCGTTCAACGCCACATCGCTCAACATCCTGAGCACGTTTTACGCAGCCGCCAACTCGGCCACAACAGGCGACGCCCTGACGACCTCGAACAACTTCCGGTTCAATTTCCCAGCGCCTGTCACGACCAACTTGTTTGACGTGCGGATCGATCGGAACCTCACTTCGAAACAGTCTATCTACGGACGGTTTAGCTGGAAGAAAATCACAGAGAGTTTTCCCCTGGGCCTTTCCCTCGGCCCCCAGGATCAGCAGTTCGACCCGAAAGCCTTTATTCTGAGTTACAACTACTCGCTCAGACCCAACCTGCTGAACGAGTTGCGCTTCGGGCACAACCGGCAGACGACCCTTGTTTCGTATCCCAAGTTCCCCGACGGCGCGAAACTGGTCACGCAGACAATCGGCTTCCAACAGCTCGGACCGTTTCCGAAGGGCTCGGGCATACCGGGAATCTCCTTCGAGGGCATCTCGGGCATCACCGGCACTCCTGGGACGCGCGAGGAAGCCTTGCGCGAGCACAAGTACCAGATTGCGGACAATCTCACCTGGATCCGCGGCCGGCACACCTTCAAGATGGGTCTCGACGTCCGCGAATTGCGCAGCGCCGATTTCGAGAACTTCATCGGGTCGGACAATTTTGGGAACTATCATTTCAGGGGCGTATTCACTGGCTACGATTTCGCGGACTTTCTTCTCGGCCTCCCGGCATTTACCGAGATCGTCAACGCCGGGCCGGACTTTGATGGTCACGCGCGCGCCTACGGCTTCTTCGGTCAGGATACCTTCAAGGTCACGCCCAAACTCACCTTGAATTATGGCGTGCGGTACGAATACCATCCTCCGTTCCACGACGACACGCTTCAGATTGCGAACTTCAACCGAGCCACCGGCGCCGTCGTTGTCCCTAATGCCGCGTCCCTGGCGCTGGCGACTCCGATCTTTCTTCAGTCCATCAATGCCTGCGGTCTGCCCGTGCCGCAGCCCCCGCCCTACGCGCCGACCGCTCCCTGCACGCCGGTGCAGACCGCGCAACAGGCGGGTATCCCCTCAACCCTCCGCTTCGGGGACAAGAAGGGCATTCTCCCGAGGCTGAGTTTGGCCTACCGCGTTTCGGATAAATGGGTGGTACGGGCCGGCGCGGGAATGTACGACGAGACCATTCTTGGGACCATCTTCTATTCGCTCACCGGCATCCACACCAGCGACTATCGAGCCTTCATCAACTCCTCAACCGCCGGCGTTCCGGCAATCCAGTTCCCCAACACCAGGACCAGCAATGGGGCCGTCAATGGCGGGCCCGCAGGCAGCGCGGTCTTTGGCACGGCGAATCAGATTGACTTCCACAATCCCTATGCCGAACAGTGGACCTTGACAGTGGAACGCGATCTGGGGTGGCAGACGGGCTTGCGCGTGACCTACACGGGCATGCGGTCGGTGGGCCTGGCGACCAGCCCGGACTTGAACCAGATCCCTGCCCAGACTACGCCCTACAACCCTGCCGAGCGACCGTGGCCCAACTGGTCGGTCCTCAAGTCACGCGATAACGGCGGCTCAGCCATGTATAACGGCCTCGAGACCGTCGTCACGCACCGCTTCAGCCAGGGACTCAACTTCCAGACGAGCTGGGTCTGGTCCAAGAACCTCTCCGATGCCGAGGGCGGCGCTGCCAACGGCGGTGGCTTCACGGGGGAGAACGGCTACCGCGTCAGCAATCGCTTCGACTTGCACGCCAGCTACGGTAACGTCGCCTATACGCGCCGACACCGCTGGCTGACGACGGCTACTTGGGAGATTCCCGTGGGGCGCGGCAAGAAATACGGCAGCTCGATGGAGCCGGTCCTCGACAAAATCCTCGGCGGGTGGCAGACCACCCACATCCTGCTTTTCCAGACGGGTCCTTATTTGACCCCCTACATGAATGGCGGTGAGGATCCATCGGGAACTAATGCTCCGAATCGGCCCGGCACCCAGCGGCCTGACCGACTCCCATCAAGCGACCCCGCCTGTAGCGGGCTCAAGGTTATGAACGGAAGCTGCTTCTTTTTTGGGTGGCCAGGCCAAATCGGGCGGTTCGGGAACTCCGGCGTAGGCATCTTCACCGGCCAGGGAACGAAGAACTGGAACTTCGGGCTGGCCAAGAACATCCCCATCACAGAGCGTTACAGGCTGCGCTTCGAGACCACGTTCAGCAACTTCCTCAATCACCCGAATCTGGATATCCCCAACATGGCCGCGGACTCCGGCAACTTCAGTGTGATCAGTTCGCCCCAAGGTGTTGAGGGTTTGGGGTCGCGAATCATCCAGTTCGCGCTTCGACTCGATTTCTAGAGGACCTGGAGAAAGGCGGCTGCCCTGCGCCGCTTTTTCTTCTTTTTATGCGCGCTTCACGGTCCTCGCCATTGCCTGGTTTCGTCCCGGCCGGAGCTTGAGTCGAGCGGCGCGGTCTGCCGCCGGCTATGGCCGGCTTCGTTTGACCGTTTTGCTGCTGGACCAGGCTCGCGGGAGGGGTCCCGCGCTTGACCGGAGGGGCAGTCCTGTGATAAAAGTCAGAGGTTGGCGGAAAAGAAATCAGCCTACAATGATCCCGAACCCCGCTCAACGCCCGCCAAACAAGACCCCACTCTCATTTCCTCGCTTTTGCGTTCAAAGTTTGGCAGCCCGCGAGCAGGCTCGCGCCCGAAGGAGAGCGTCCCATGTTTAGACTCGACGCAGACAAGACCGTTCATTTTTGTGATGGCCTGACTCGGCGCGACTTTCTCCACGCCGGCTCTCTCACCTTGCTCGGTCTTAGCATGCCGGACCTGGCGGGGCTGAAGGCCTACGGCGCCGTCAGTCCGGACAAGGATATCAACTGTATCTTCCTTTTCCTGGTGGGGGCGCCCAGCCAAATCGACACGTGGGACATGAAGCCCAACGCGCCGGCCGAAATCCGCGGGCCTTACAAGCCTATTCCGACGAACGCTGACGGGATTCAGATTTCGGAATTGTTCCCCCGCATGGCCCGTCACGCCGACAAGTTTTCCCTGGTGCGCTCGGTGTACCACACGGCCGCGGCTGTCCACGACACGGGCCATCAAATGATGCAGACCGGCCGGCTCTTTCAGGGCGGCATCGAATACCCGCACATCGGCTGCGTGCTGGCCAAGCTCAAGGGGCCCAAGGGGGACGTTCCTCCCCACGTGCTGATGCCCCACCCGATCGGCAACACGGGCGGCAACATGCCGCACGGCCAGACCGCCGGCTTCCTGGGCAAGACGTTCGACCCCTTCGTTTTAAACGCCGACCCCTCCGACCCGAATTTCAAAGTCCCGGACATGCTTCCGCCCGATTACATTTCAGCCGTGCGGGTGGACCGCCGGCGGAGCTGGCGCGACGCGATTGATAAAGCCGTCTCGTACTTCGAGTCCAGCCAGGACGCGAAGCTGATGGATTCCACCTTCAGCCAGGCGTACACGCTGATGTCCTCCGCGAAAGCGCGCGAGGCTTTCGAGCTCGGCCAGGAACCGGGGAAGATGCGGGAGAAGTACGGCATGAACCGCTTCGGGCAAGGGTGCCTGCTGGCCAGGCGCCTGATCGAGCGCGGCGTTCGCTTCGTGACCATCAACATGTTCGAGACGGTCTTCAACGAGCTGACGTGGGACATCCACGGATCGGCCCCATTCACTTCCATCAGCAGCATGAAAGACCTGCTGGGGCCGATGTTCGACAACGCTTACAGCTCGCTGCTCGAGGACTTGCACGACCGCGGCCTGCTCGACACGACGGCCGTGGTGGCCACGGGCGAGTTCGGGCGGACGCCCAAGATCAACCCTGCCGGCGGGCGCGACCACTGGCCGCAGTGCTGGACGATGGTGATGGCCGGGGGAGGAATCAAAGGCGGGCGCGTGGTCGGCTCCTCGGACGAAATCGGCGCCGCGCCCCAGGATCGGCCGGTGACTCCGGCGGAAGTGGCTGCCACCATCTATCAGGCGCTGGGGATCAGCCTGGAAATCGATCTGCCCGGCCCCCAGGGCAGGCCTATCCGACTCGTGGACCACGGGGTCGAGCCTATCTCCGAGCTCTTGTAAGTTCTCCTCACCCCTGTTGAGGAGAGAATCCGACTAGCCATGAAACCCCAACGCCGCAAGGACGCTTGCCTAATCCTCCTGTCAATGGCAGCGCTCCTGCCGGCGCGCGCTTTACTTTTGCGTTCGCAAGCGAGTCCGCGCGGCGAGAAGGCGACCGCCCCGGCAAAAACCCAGGCGGCGCCCAAGCGCCCGACGGCCTCGAAGGGGATTCGACGTCCCGCGCCCGTCCCGGCACACTCCGAGCGCAAGGAAGCCGCGCTTCGCGAGATCTCAATTCTTCCCCCTTCAATTTCGCTCACCGGGCCTCGCGCCCGCCAGAGACTGGTGATCGAAGGATTATTCGAGGACGGCCACCAGGAAGATTTAACGGCTCAAGTCAAAGTCACTTCGTCGGACGCCAAGGTCGCCGTGACTGACGACCGAGGTTTTGTCCAGCCGACAGGGGACGGCGAGACCACGCTGAAAGCCGCTCTCCAAGGTCACGAGGCTTCTGCCAAGGTCCAGGTAAAAGACTTCGCGGCGCCTTTTGTCTGGAGCTTCCGCAACCAGGTCCTGCCGGTCATGACCAAGATGGGTTGCAACTCCGGGGCTTGCCATGGCGCCGCCGCAGGAAAGAACGGGTTCAAGCTGACCCTGCGCGGTTACGACCCGGACCTCGACTACTTCACGCTGACCCGCCAGGCCGACGCCCGCAGGACCGTCAAGGTTGACCCGGCAAAAAGCCTGATCCTCCTCAAGCCGACGTTGACGATCCCGCATGGCGGCGGGCGACGGTTTGCCGTGGGCTCGCCCGAATTCCAGGTCATGGCCGGATGGATTGCGGCGGGCATGCCTCCTCCGAAGGACAACGACCCCCGCATTGAGTCGCTTGAAATCTCGCCCCGCCACGTCTCCCTGCGACCGGGAGCGCAGCAGCAGCTTTTAGTGACCGCTCGTTTCTCCGACGGTCATTCGGAAGACGTCACGCGCTGGACCAAGTTCACCAGCGGTGACGAAAGCGCGGCCACAGTTGACCAGGACGGTCTGGTGCGGATGCGGGGTTTCGGGGAAGCGCCGGTCACCGTTTGGTACTTGAGCCGGGTCTCCTTCGCCCGGCTGACGGTTCCCTACCCGTACGCGCCGGAGGAGTCCGTCTTCGCGCGCGCCCCTCGAAATAACTACCTTGACGACCTCGTCTTGAAGAAGCTCCAGGAGCTGCACATTCCGCCTTCCCGCCCGGCCACGGACGAAGAGTTCATTCGCCGGGCCTACCTGGATGCCGCGGGGATTCTCCCTACGGCGGCTGAAACGGAAAAGTTTCTGGCGGACCATTCTCCCGACAAGCGCGCCCATTTGATTGACGAGCTGATCTCGCGGCTGGAGTTCGTGGACTACTGGGCTTACAAGTGGTCCGACCTGCTGCTGGTGTCAAGCGAGAAGCTCTCCCCGAGTGAAACGTGGAGCTACTACAACTGGGTCCGGGAGAGCGTCGCGAAAAACAAGCCGTGGGACCAGTTTGCGCTGGAAATCGTCACCGCCACCGGGAATACGCGCGAGAACGGGGCGGCCAACTATTACGCCATCCAGCGCGACCCCATCGATGTCTCCGAAAACATGACCAAGGCGTTCCTGGGGATGAGCATCACGTGCGCGCATTGCCACAACCACCCGCTCGAGAAATGGACCCAGAACGACTACTTCAGCATGGCCAACCTGTTCGCCCGGGTGCGGCTGAAGACGGGCAATTTCTCGCGCACGCGGAGGGCACTCGAAGACGTCACCGTGTTCTCCAGCACGACGGGCGACATTATTTATCCGCGCCTGGGGCGGCCGCTGGCCCCTCGCCCGCTGGAGGCCTCGGCCCTGCCGCTCGATTCCCCCGTTGACCGGCGCGTGTATTTCGCCCAGTGGCTCACGTCGCCCCAAAATCCTTATTTCGCGCGGGCAATGGTGAACCGGGTCTGGAAGAACTTCATGGGCCGCGGGCTGGTGGAAGCCGTGGATGACATGCGCGCCACGAATCCGCCTACGAATGAGGATCTCCTGAACGCCGTCGTGAAGGACTTCGTGGGACACGGCTTCGACGTCCGCCACCTGATCCGGACCCTCATGAACTCGGCCACGTATCAGACGTCGTCGGAACCGAGCGAACACAACGTCCAGGACGAAAAGTACTATTCGCATTACATCCTCAAGCGCCTGCCCGCCGAAGTGCTCCTCGACGCCGTTTCGCAAGTGACGCAGGTGCCGGAGAAATTCGAAGGGTATCCGGTCGGCATGCGGGCGCTCCAATTGCCCGACACACAGGTGGAATCTTATTTCCTGACCGTGTTTGGACGGCCGCCGCGGCAGCAGACCAGCGAGAGCGAGCGCCAGAGCCAGCCCAGCATTACCCAGGCGCTCCACATTATCAACGGCGAGACCCTGAACAATAAACTGCGCGCCCCCGGCGGGACTGTGGACATGCTGCTCAAGCTTGGGATTTCGAACCAGCGGACCGTGGAATACCTCTACCTCTCGGCATTGAACCGTTATCCTTCCGAAGCCGAACGGCGGGAACTTGTGAGCGCACTCGACGAGGCGCAGGCGAAACAAGGGGGTTCCTGGGGCGCCGGCAATCCTCGTCGCTTCGCGCTGGAAGACCTGACCTGGGCGATGCTGACGAGCAAGGAATTCATGTTTAACCATTAACGCGATTTCAGGTCTGGCAAGCTCCGGTTAGGCCTTCGGATCAAAGCACAACTAGAGACCAAGGTTCTCCATTGAAATGTCTCGCCGTGCAAAAGTCAGACTCCTGGTCCCGAACCTCCAACTTCTCTTCCTCCTTTTACTCCCCGCATTCGTAATTGCGACGAGCCTCCGCGGAACGAACGGCGTGGCGCGAGCCCAGGCGCAAACACCCGCGCCAACTTACGCAGAAGTTAATTCCCTGTTTCAGAAGAATTGCATCGCCTGCCATTCGGGCAACGCGAAAATGGGAGGCCTGCTCCTTGAAACGTATGAAACGCTTGTAAGCGGCGGGGCGCACGGGCCGGTGGTGGTTGCGAGGAAAAGCGATGAAAGCCGGCTCCTCCTGATGGTCCAGGGAAAGGTCAAGCCGCAAATGCCGTTCGGCGGCACGCCTCTCTCTGAGACGGATATCGCCACCCTCAAGGCCTGGATTGACGCGGGTGCCGAGGGTCCACCGCTCGGCGCGTCACTGACGACGCCGCCCCCGAACGCTTCCCTGCCTGAGATCAAACCCGAAGTCCCGGTGGCCTCGCCGGTGAGCGCGATGGCGTTCTCGCCGGACGGCAAATTGCTTGCAGTGGGCGGCTACGGCGAGGTCCGGCTGCTCGATCCGTCCGGAGGCAGCACCGTCGCTGCATTTCCCGGCCACTCGGACCTTGTGCGCGCGCTCGCCTTCAGCCTTGACGGCAAGTGGCTCGCCGCGGCAGGGGGCC
>WNFH01010364.1_pt1 | contig 10664 bp, 7 predicted proteins | sample 5400411 | NCBI WGS metagenome assembly WNFH01 (sample SAMN13153347, study PRJNA577476) | soil metagenome | isolation source: 200 cm saprolite under Douglas fir tree site 2 hole 3 | place: USA:California | collected 2015-04-18
GGTGGCGTCGTCGACCAGCATGCCGATCGCGAGCGCCAGGCCGCCCAGCGTCATCAGATTCAGGGTCTGCCCGCCCAGGAAGAGGCCCACCAGGCCGACCAGGATGGCGAGCGGGATGCTGGTGCCTACCAGCACGGCGCCTCGCCAGCTGCCCAGGAAGAACAGGATCATCAGCGAGACCAGGATCGATGCGATCACCGCCTCGTGCAGCACGTTCGTGACGGCGGCGCGCACGAAGACCGACTGGTCGAAGTCGATCTTCAGCTCCATGCCCTCGGGCGCGGCGGCCTTGATGATGGGCAGCTGCTCGCGGGCGCCCTCCACCACCGCGAGCGTGCTGGCGTCGGCCTTCTTCAAGATCGCCAGGTAGGTGGCGCGGCGCCCGTCGATCCGCACCATGTTGTTCTGGACGGCGTAGCCGTCGCGCACGCGGGCGACGTCGCCGAGGGTGATGGTGGCGCCGTCCACCGCCTTCACCGGCAGGTCGTTGAACGCCTGCACCGAGTCGGGGCTGGCGTTGAGCTTCACGTCGTATTCGGTCCCGCCGATCTGCGCGGAGCCGGCGGGAACCAGCACGTTGCTGGCGAGTACCGCCTGGACGACGTCGTTGGGCGAGAGGCCCTTGGAGCTCACGCGCGCCGGATCGATGTCCACCATGATCTGGCGCGACTTGCCCCCGAACGGAGCCGGGGTGGCCAGGCCCGGAATCGTGAACAGGCGCAGCCGGACGAAGTTCAGCGAGTAATCGTAGAGCTCCTGCTCGCTCAACGTCTTGCTGGAGATCGTCAGCTGCGCGACCGGGACGTTGCTGGCGTTGTAGCGGATGATGGCGGGCGGCGTGATGCCCGGCGGCATGATCCGGCTGGCTGTCAGCGAGACCGAGACGATCTGCGCGATCGCCCCGCCGATGTCGCTGCCCGGCTCGAAGTAGACCTTCAGGATGCCGATGCTGCTCATCGACTGCGAGTCGATGCGCTGGATGCCGCTCACCGTGGTCGACATGGCGCGCTCGCTGATGAACACGACGCGCCGCTCCATGTCCTCGGCGGACAGGCCCGGGTAGTTCCAGACGACGATGACCACCGGGATGTCGATGGCGGGCAGGATGTCCGTCTTCATCCGGCTGGTGGAGAGCAGCCCGAAGATGGCGATCAGCGAGCAGAGGACCGCGATGGTGTACGGACGTCGGAGGGCGAGGCGGACGATCCACATGCAGCGTCGGCTCCCAGGAGGACTACAGCCGGTGTTCGATGCCCCTCGGCGGCGACGGATGCAAGAAGAAACGCCGGCCAGCCGCTTCCCTCCGCGCCCGCCGCGTGGTTTACGGGGGCGCCATGCGCCGTCGGGTCTTCGTCATCGCCGGGGAGTACAGCGCCAATCCACGCTTCCTGCCGCCGTCCCGGCGGGGGCGTGCCTTCCTGGCCGAGCCGCACCCGGAGCTGACCCGGGAGGAGGTCACGCGGCTCTTCTTCCGCTACCCGAACCGCAGCGAGGACGGCCGCACCAAGCCGGAGGACTGGAAGCGCGAGTTCGGCCTCGATTCGCCGGTCGGCCTGACGGACCTGTTCGCCTCCGCGGCACACCGGGCGCTCACCTCGCTCTGGCAGCTCACCGGCCGCGACTACGTCCGGGCGCGAGACTCGATCACCGACCTGTACGTCACCTCGATGCCGGGGCTCGATCCGAACGAGCGGATGAACATCGGCCTGGTGCCGCAGGCCCTGCGCGCGTCGCTGGCCCTCTCGCCGCGAGTGGTAGCGCAGTACGTGGTCGGGACCTCGGACAGCGGCGCGTGGGCGTTCGCCCAGGCGGTGCGCGCGGCGCGCCTGGCGGAGCAGCCCGCGACGATCCTGGTGGTCGCCGGCCAGATCATCCCCTCGGGCTACGCGTCCCAGTACCAGATCCGCACCGTGCTCGGAGAGGACGACCAGCGGCGCGGGCTCGACATGCTCGCCGTGGGCGACCTCCTGATGGACGCCTTCAAGCGCAACCTCGGCCTCTCGAAGGAGGACGTGTCCGACTTCCTCACGCGGGTGGCGGCACGGAAGTTCCAGGCGGGCGCGCAGTACCCGGCGGGCATCCAGGCGGGGAAGCCGTTCCGCCGCGAGTTGCCGCGGACGCCGTACTTCCACGCCTCCGACATCGCGGCGCCGTGCTGCGGCGCCGCGGCGACCATCATCACCTCCGACGAGGAGCTGGCGCAGGCCGTCGCCAACGCGCGGCCCAAGCGGTACCGCGTCGCGCCGGTGACCGAGGTGCTCGGCGTCGGCGAAGGGTCGAGCAACGAGAACTTCCTCCACCGCCAGTCGCCGATCGTCTTCGGCACCGCGATCCGGGAAGCGCTCGCCGCCACGGCCGACGACGCCCGGGTGCCGCTGTCGGCGTTCGCCTCCTGCGGGTTCGGCGTGGCGCACGACGCCTTCCCCAGCATCGAGCTGTCGTTCCTCCTCGCGATGGGACTCTCTTGGGAGCGCAGCGCGGAGCGCATGAAGGAGGGCTGGTCGAATCCCTTCGGCGGGCTGCTCAGCTTCGGCCACGCGCTGGGCGCCTCCGGGCTGGTGCAGGTGAACAAGGCGCACCACCTGTTCAGCGGCGACGAGCGGTACCTGCAGGACGGCCCGGGACCCAAGCGGCAGGGCTTCCGGGAGAGCGGCGCGATCGCCTACACCACCTCGGTCGGCGGGCCGCTCTCGCACATCGTCGGGAGCCTCTTGCGCGGCGGGTTCGAGCGCCTCCGCCCGCTCGCGGAGCGCGCCCTGCTGCGGGTCGGGCAACCGGAGCGCACCTCGGCGGTCGACGAGTGGCGCGCGCGGAGGCACCAGCTGGGCCTGGTGGCGCGCGCGCACCTCTCCCGGCTGCGGGGCCCGGGCGAGCCGTGGCTGGTCGAGGGCACCACCTACGTGAGCATCCGCAGCGCGCTGCGCGCCCTCAGACCGGACGAGGTGTCGCGGCTCACTTTCGACGGCCTGGAGGAGCTGGTCCTGCCCGAGCGGCTGGAGGAGGTGCGCGGGCAGCTGCGCCACGTGGTGCTGGTGGTGCTGGGCGAGGCGGAGCGGGTGGCTTCGATGTTCGACGTGTTCCGCCTGCTCACCGACGAGGTGCGCGAGCTGGCGGCCGGCTGGCGCGAGATGGGATGGGTAGCGAAGAAGGCCGCCGCGCTGCCCGACGACAAGCTGGCCGAGCGCGTGAAAGACACGCTCCGCGTTCCCTTCGCGGTGCTGGGCGGGACCTCCGACGATCCGGCGACGCGGAGGCACGTGCTCTTCCTGCCGGCCTCCGGCATCGACTATCGGACCTTCGACGACATCGACCTCGTCTGGCGCTTGCCGGACGGGACCTTCCAGGCAGCGCCTCCCGACCCGATGCTCCTGCCCTTCTGGAACGCTCGCGCCGCCCGCCCGGAGCGGGAGACCCCGCCGCAGCGGCCCGGCTTCCCCAGCGAGATGGTCGACGGCATCCTGCAGCAGAAGGAGCCGGAGAGCGCGGCGCAGCTGCAGCTGTTGCGCGTGTGGTTCGCCGCCGACCCGCCGCGGCCCGCGCTCGAGCAGGCCCTGCGGCGCGCGGGCTCCGCGATGGCGGCCCCGCCGCCGCCGGTGCGCGCGGTGGTGTACCTGGGCGAGATCGCCGACCGCGGCGAGCTGGAAGACCCCGGCGCGGCGCACGAGCTGGTCGGCCGCGCGGCACGCGACGCGCGCGCCTTCCTCGAGGCGTACGAGACCAGCGTGGCGCAGTTCGGCGACCGCGTGGCGTTCGGCGCCTTCGAGCGGCCGCCGTTCCGCACCCGGCCGGACGAAGGCCTGGTCGGCGCGGCGCGCTTCGCGCGCGAGGTGGCGCGCGCCTCGCTCGAGCACGGCGTGGTGGTGCGCGCGGTCGTCTGCGCCGGCGACGGCGCGGTGTACGACGACGCGTCGGGCAGGCCCGGGCTCGCTTCGGCGGCGAACGTGCGCGCCGCCGAGCTGCTCGCGACCATCCGCCAAGGGCCGGCGGTGCCCACCATCGCTGTGGACGGTGGGAAGGGGCTCCTGCTCGAGCGCCTGCAGCAGCGGCTCGCCGGCTGGGAGCTGGACCCCGACGGCCCCGCCGGCTGCGCCGTGTGGCGGTTGCCGCACTGAGGGCGGGCGCCGCGGCGTTCAGTCCGCCGCGGCGCCACGCCATGCACTACTTCCGGATGATTCCGTTCGCCGCCTGCTGGAACAGCCGGTCGGCGTCGGCCTGCAGCAGGAACCGCTGCTGCACGAGCCGGTTCGCCGCGGCGGTGACCGCGTTCACGTAGTCTTGATGGGTCGGGTACCGTTCCTCCAGCGACCGCCGCGAATCGCCAGGCACCCGCTCGGCCCTGGTCTGCGCGAACGGGATGTAGCTCCCCGAGAGGCTGCAGAGGCCATCCTCGAAGCGGCCCGGCGCGCCGGGGCTGGCCGGCGGCGCTCCCATGTTCCAGCCGGTGTACGTCCCGAGCGGCGCCTGGACGGTCACGTCGCGGATCCCGCCCAGGTCGTTGCCGTCGGCGTCGACCTGGGGCACGCGCACGCCATACGTGTCCTTGCCGACCTTGGGAGGCTCGGTGGTGATGACACCCGTCTCGTCCAGCCCGTTGAACAGCGGGCCGTAGTCGAGGACATGGAGCGGCGTCGCGACCTTCTGCCACCGGACCGCCGGCCGCTTCGTTGGCGCGGCGGGACCGTCGGGCGAGAGGTTCGCGTAGCTGTTCGCCGGGATGGCGGGGAAGCTCACCTTCTCGGGCGGCACGAAGGTGCCGTCGTCGATGCGCGGCTTGGTGCTGGGCGGCGGCTCCTTGCCGTCCTTCACCCAGTCGGTGAACGCGACCCACAGGGCACGCATGGTCTCCGCCTGCGGATTCGGGTTCGTCTGCTGCTCGCAGTCGCCGAACGCGGGTCCGCTGACTGGATTGAAGGCAGCGGAACCGTGCTGCGTGCTGGCCATGATGTACGAGCGCGTGTTCTTCGCGTCGGGCAGATCGCGCTTTCCCAGCGGATCGGTGAACCCGAGGGACTGGCGTCCTTCCCAGATCTCCAGCGCGGTGGCGACGTGGAAGATCTTCGGGCAGGTGTGCGTGCGGCGGCAGCGCCGCAGGATGCCGTCCGTCTGGTGGGTCAGCGGATCGTGCACCGTCTGGTAGGTGAAGGGGAACTCGTAGGCGGGATACAGGTGGTCCACCGTGTATCCCCAGGCGCGGCCAGGCGCCGAGAACCGGGTGTTCATCGGCAGGCGCCCGCCGCCGATGTGCGGGTAGGCGCCCTCGAAGACGATGCGCCCGCGCTCGTCCTCGTTGAAGCCCAGGTGCAGGAAGGTGCGCATGCTGCGGCCGCTCTGCGAGCTGCCTTCGAACACGGCCAGCGTCCCCGCGCGCTCGCGCCGCCCGCCCTCGTCGTCACCCTCGTCGCCGTCGTCGTCATCTTCGTCGCGGTCGCCAGCCTGCGGCTCGACGAACAGGGGGTTGGCGGTGCCGGCGTCGTCCTGCCGCGCATGCTTGAAGAACGAGATCAGGTCGCGCATCCCTGCCCAGCCGAGCGCGAGCACGGTCGGGTCCTTGGCGCGGTAGATCAGCTCGTACAGGACGCCCGGCTGGAAGCCGGCCGGCAGGCAGATCTGCGTCGCGCTCGCTACCACGCCGCCGGCGCCCGTGCACGACGAGGCGAAGAACCACTGGTCATTGGGGACCGGCACGCGCGGATCGTTCACGTGCAGCCGCTTCGTCAGCGTGGGGACGAACCCGTCGGCGAGCGGCTTCCGATTGTCGGTGCTGACTGTCGCATAGGGCGCATGCGTCAGACCGGTGAAATGACCCGAGCTCACGTTGAGAACGGTCACGGCCGCCGAGGCACCGGGACCGAGCTTGAGCTCGGACCGGACGGTCCCCGTGATGCTGGAGCCGTCGCGGTTGCGCGCGACCGGCACCTTGGCGGTCATGCGGCAGTTCCCGGGCAGGACGTCGGGCTGCCAGCCGCTCCAGATGATGGTGAACCCCGCGTTCTGCAGGAACCCGTCGCCGGCGCCCACGGGATCGTTCTGCCCGCAGGTGGGGCTCCCCTGCACGCCCAGGTTGAACGTGTTGAGCCCGCCTTTGTTGCCGCGGTTGTGCACGTTGTAGAAGAGGATGCGGTTCCCCTTGGTCATGTCGTGCGGCTTGATGAGGTAGAGATCGGCCGAGTACTCGACCATCCCGCGCGCGTTGCGAGGCGCGAGCTCGATGTCCTGGATGATCGCGTTTCGCGGATCGCGCGGATCGACCTCGCCGAAGGCCGTGCCGACCAGCTTGTCGAAGGTGCCCACGTTCCCGAAGCTTTGGCCTCCGAACGCGGGAGTGGTGGTGTAGACGATGCGCGTGATGCGCGCTTGCGCCCGCGGCGCGGCCGCGAGCGACACGGCGACCAGTAGCAGGGCAATGCGACGGGTCATGGTGCCTCCTTGTGGGGCGGGGCGCCGGAGAATCCGCCGCGGTCTGTGTCCCGTGGTATCAGACGAAGGTCTCACAAGCTGGAGCCTGCCGGGCGAACGCGGCTCGACGCATTCCGCGCGGCGGCGTAGAGGACGGGCATGCAGCTCGAACGGATCGGCGAGGCGATGGTGCTGCGGATGCGGGCCGGGAAGGCCAACGCCATCGGCCCGGCGTGGCTCCAGCGAATGGAGGCGCTGCTCGACGAGGCGCTCGCCGCGCGCGCGCGGTCGCTGGTCATCACCGGCTACGAGGGGTTCTTCTCCGCGGGGCTCGACCTTCCGGCGCTGGACGCGCTCGACGAGCAGGCGATGGGCGCGTTCATGTCGGGCTTCTCGCGGACGATGCTGCGCATCTTCGAGCTGCCCATTCCGGTCGTGGCGGCGGTGAACGGGCACGCGATCGCCGGCGGGTGCGTGCTGGCGCTGCAAGCCGACGTGCGCATCGGGGCGACGTCCGATTTCCGCATCGGGCTCAACGAGGTGCAGCTGGGCATCGGCCTGCCGGCGGTCGTGCGCTGGAAGGGCGCCTGTTCTCGCCCGAGGAGGCGCTGTCCGTCGGGCTCTTGCACGAGCTGTCTCCCGCGGACCGCCTCGAGCAGCGGGCGGTTGCGCGGGCGATGGAGCTGGGGGCCCTGCCGGGCTCGGCGTTCGCCACCGTCAAGAGAGGGCTCCGAGCGCCGGTCGCGCAGCGGGTGCGGGAGCTCGCGAGCCAGGACGCTTCGCGGTGGGCGGAGACCTGGTCCACCGACGAGGCCCGGGAGCGCCGCCGGCGAGCGATCGAGCGTTTGTCGCGCAAGAAGTAGTCGCCGCCGGACAGTCGCCGCCCGTAAGGCGGCGCTGCGCTTTCGGAGAGGCCGGGCGGGCGGCGCCATGCTTTTCACAGCGCGGCGGTCGCGGTTGAGCTTTCCTCACAGGGACGCTACAAGGGCGCGCCTGGGGAGGACACATGCTCAATCGCGCGATTCCGGCCTTGTTGCTCGGCGCTTCCTTCGCGGCGCAGGCGCAGACCCCGCAACCGCAGCCCAAGCCTGCCGGCAAGGTCGAGGTGCTCTGGCTGGGCCAGTCGGCGATCCGCCTCACCACGCCCGGCGGCAAGGTCATCGTCATCGATCCGTTCCTGACGAAGAACCCGAAGACGCCGGCGCAGTACAAGGACCTCGACGCCCTCGGCAAGGTGGACCTGCTGCTCGTCACCCACGCGCACGGCGATCACCTCGGCGACGCGCCGGAGCTGTCCAAGAAGAACAATGCGCCGCTCTACGGGCCCGCCGGGATGTGCCAGTCGCTGATCACGCTCGGCGTGCTCCCGGCGAACCTGGCCATCCGCATGGGCAAGAGCGGCACCATCACGCCGCTCGGCCCCGGCATCCGCATCACGCAGGTGCACGCCGAACACAGCTCGGAGCTGGTCTGGCACAACCCGGCGACCGACAAGGACGAGACCCACGTGGGCGGCGAGCCGGTGGGCTTCATCCTCGAGCTGGAGAACGGGTTCCGCATCTACCACATGGGGGACACCGGCCTGTTCGGCGACATGAAGATGATCGGCGAGCGCTACCACCCCGACCTGATTCTCATCCCCATCGGCGGCCACTTCGTCATGGATCCGAAGGACGCGGCGTACGCCACCCGCGACCTGCTCAAGCCGAAGTTCGCGCTGCCCTTCCACTACGGGACCATCCCGCAGCTGGCGGGAACGCCGGCCGAGTACCAGCAGGCGCTCGGCAACGCGAAGGTCAAGGTGTTCCCCATCCAGCCGGGCGAGAAGATCACCTTCTGACGGAGCCAGCCATGAAGAGCTTCCTGCATCAGTTCTCGCCGGTGGCGCTGATCGCCGGTGCCCTGGTCCTGCCTGCGCGCGCGCAGCAGCCGGCCGCGCAGCCGGCGGCCGTGTCCCCCGAGCAGGCGCGCGCGAAAGCCATCGACGACCTGGTGGCCGCGAACCGCATCCTCGCCGACCAGGGCGTGCTCGACGGGTACGGCCACGTCAGCATCCGCGTGCCGGGCGACCCGAAACACTTCCTGCTGGCGCGCTCGGTGGCCCCGGAGCTGGTCACGGCGGCGGACATCCTGGAGCACGATCTGGAGGGGAACGCGGCGGCGCCGCCAGGCACGACGCTCTTCGGCGAACGGTTCATCCACGCCGCCGTCTATGCGGCGCGGCCGGACGTGCAGGCGGTGGTGCACAACCACGCGCCTTCACTGATCCCCTTCGGGGTGACGGGCGTGCCGCTCCGGCCGCTGTACCACATGAGCGCCTTCCTCGGGTCCGGCGTGCCGGTCTTCGACATCCGCGCCGCGGGCGGCGACACCGACATGCTGGTGAAGACGCTGCCGCTCGGACAGGCGCTGGCAAAGACGCTCGGTGCGAACAACGTCGCGCTGATGCGCGGCCACGGCGCGGTGGTGGTGGCGCCGGACATGCCGCGGGCCGTCTTTCGCAGCGTCTACGCCGAGTTGAACGCGCGCCTGCAGGCCCAGGCCATGCAGCTCTCCTCCAAGGTGACCTACCTCGACCCGGAGGAGGCGAAGAAGGCGCAGGCCACCATGGAAGCCACCGTGGGACGGCCGTGGGAGCTGTGGCGCCGCAAGGTGCAGGGCAAGTGACCCGCTTCGTCCAGCCGGAAAAGGCGCGGCGGACCTGAATCAGCCGCGTTCGCCCTTGGCGCCTCGCAGGTATTTCTCGATGTCGAGCGGGAACTGGCGCGTGTCGATGGGCTTGGTGATGTAGCCGTCGCACCCGGCGTCGATGCTCTTCTGCTGATCGCCTTTCATCGCGTAGGAGGTGACCGCCACCACCGGTATGTCGCGCAGGCCGGGATCCGCCTTGAACTCGCGGGTCAGCTGCAAGCCGTCCACGTCCGGGAGCTGGATGTCCATCAGCACCAGCCGGGGACGGACGGCGCGAATGGCCGCCCTCGCCGTCAGCGCATCGCAGGCCGTGTGCACCTCGTATCCCTTCTTCTCCAGGAGCCAGCGCAGCAATTTCAGATTGGCCTCGTTGTCGTCCACGATCAGGATGGGCTCTCCAGCCATTCCTGCCTCCCTTCTCACTTCGCTGCCTGCCCTCGCGGAAGGAAGGCGTTCAGCTCCCGGAGCAACGAGGCAGCGCCATCGCTGCCCTTGGCCACCACGGCGTGCACTGTCTCACGCAGCCGCGCGTGATCGTGGGCCGAGAGATCCTTGACCGTCCAGACGATCACCGGCGTGCGGCGGCCCGCGTCCATCTTGCGGAAGCGCTCGAGGAACTCGAATCCGTCGACGCGCGGCATGATGAGGTCGAGGACCACCGCGACCGGGCGCGACTCCGCCGCGGCCTGCAGCGCCGCTTCCGCGTCCTCCCGGCAGATCGTCTCGTACCCGGAGCGCCCCAGCGTGGCCTGCATGAGCTTGAGGCAGCCCGGATCGTCGTCCACCACCAGCACCGCGCCGTGCCGCTCGGGGACGACGCCGGCCCGCCGGAGCGATCCGAGGAGAGCGGCGGTGTCGATCGGCTTGGCGAGCACGTCGCTCACCGTGAAACCCGCCACCGCGCCCTGCTCGGCGACCACCGTCAGCACGACCACCGGGACGCCGGCGTTGCGGGCCTCGGCGCGGATCCGCGCGAGCAGGTCGACCCCGCTCATGTCGGGGAGGATCAGGTCGAGGGTCAGGGCGTCGAACGACCGCTCGCGGAACCTGGCGAGGGCCTGCGCGCCGGTGGCCGCCGTCTCCACCGAAAAGCCCGCCGCGCTGAGCGCCTCCACGATGAGCGCCTGGTCGGCCGGGTTGTCTTCGATGACCAGGATCTCCGGCGCCCCCTCCTTGCGCGACGCCAGCCTCGGAGCGACGGCGGGGAGCGCCTCGCCCTTCGCCAGGCGCGGCAGCACCGCATGAAAGACGCTTCCGGCTCCCGGCGTGCTGCGCACGCCGACCGAGCCGCCCTGCGCCTCGACGATGCGCTTGGTGAGCGCCAGCCCCAGGCCAGTGCCGGCGTGCTTCTTCGCGGCCCCCGCGTCGAGTTGCTGGAACTCGACGAAGAGTCGGGCCAGGTCCGCCGGCTGGATGCCCGACCCGGTGTCGTGGACCTCGAGCCGGAAGAAGTCCGTGCCCTCGGGCGAGGCGCGGACCGTCACCGACCCGCCGGAAGGCGTGAACTTGAGCGCGTTGGACAGGTAGTTGTAGAGCACCTGCTTCAGGCGGGCGGGATCGAGCGCCACGCGCCCGAT
>WNFH01003905.1_pt1 | contig 10662 bp, 5 predicted proteins | sample 5400411 | NCBI WGS metagenome assembly WNFH01 (sample SAMN13153347, study PRJNA577476) | soil metagenome | isolation source: 200 cm saprolite under Douglas fir tree site 2 hole 3 | place: USA:California | collected 2015-04-18
TCGCGCAAGGGGTTGGCGATGTGGAAGCCGAGGTCGCCGGACTGGCGGGTGCCGAAAAATTCGCCGGGGCCGCGGAGGAGGAGATCGGTTTCGGCGATTTCGAAGCCGTTGGAGGTGCGGACCATGGTTTCGAGGCGGGCGCGGGCGACATCGTCTTTTGCGACCGCTGAGCGGTCGACCGTCATGCGAAAAGGGGCGACGAGGATGCAATGGGATTTCTGCGCGCCGCGGCCGATGCGTCCGCGAAGCTGGTGGAGCTGGGAAAGTCCGAAGCGTTCGGCGTGCTCGATCACCATGACGGTGGCGTTGGGGACGTCGACTCCGACTTCGACGACGGTTGTGGCGACGAGAATCTGCGCTTCGTTTTTGCGGAAGCGCTGCATAACTTCTTCTTTTTCGTCGCTGGAGAGGCGGCCATGCAAGAGACCGAGCTTGAGCTTGGGAAAAACTTCGCGCGACAAGCGCTCGTACTCTTCCATGGCGGCTTTCAGTTCGAGCTTCGATTCCTCGATGACGGGATAGACGACGTAGCCCTGGTGTCCGGCCGCGACTTCGCGGCGGAGAAATTCCCAGACGCCGGGGAGATGCGGTTCCGAGGTCATGCGGGTGGCGATGGGCGTGCGGCCGGGCGGCAGCTCATCGAGGACGGAAACGTCGAGGTCGCCGTAGAGAGTGAGCGACAGCGTGCGTGGGATGGGCGTGGCCGTCAGCACGAGAACATGCGGGGCGTGACCGTGGGCGGCGGCTTTGTCCATCAACCGCTTGCGCTGCAGGACGCCGAAGCGATGTTGTTCGTCAATGGCGACGAAGCCGAGGCGCGCGAATTCCACGTTGTCTTCGATCAGCGCGTGCGTGCCGATGACGAATTGCGCCTCTCCGGAACGAATGCGCTCGAGGGCAGCGGCTTTCTCCGAGCCTTTCAGGCCGCTGATCAGCAGTTCCACGCGATAGCCCGCTTTGGCGAGGATGCGGCGCGCGGAGAGAAAGTGTTGCACGGCAAGAATTTCGGTTGGCGCCATCAGCGCCGCTTGCGTGCCGTTTTCCATGGCGATCACTGCCGCTTGCAGCGCGATGATGGTTTTGCCGCTGCCGACGTCTCCCTGTAGGAGGCGATTCATCGGGGCCGGCTTTTCCAAATCCGCGGCGATTTCGGCGAGAACGCGCTTCTGCGCCGCCGTAGGCTTGAAGGGCAGGATGCGCTTCAGCGCTTCGCGCACGGCCTCTTCCCGCACGCGGAACGCGATGGCGTTTTCCTTGCGCGCGGCCTTGCGGTCGAGGGCGAGGCTGAGCTGGTACAGGAAAAATTCTTCGAAGATGAGCCGCTCCTGCGCGGGTGAGCGAAACGTGTTCAACGCATCGAGGGATTCGCCCGGTTCCGGAAAATGCGTGTGAATCAGAGCTTCGCCGCGCGTGGGATAGCCAAGCCGCGCGCGCAATTCTTCCGGTAAGACATCCTGCATCCTCTGATCGACGAGCTGAACAGCAGCGTACATCGCGCGCCGAATCTGCCGGGAACCAAATGTGCCGATGGCCTCGTAGATCGGCACGATTCTCCCGACCTCGGTGGAATCCATCTCCTCGCTGCTCAGCACTTCGATTTGTGGATTGATCATCTCCAGCCGCGCTGGCCGTAGCTTATCGACCTCTGCCTTGCCATGAAGAATAAGCAGTTGGCCGGGCTTCAATCGCCCTTCGAGGTAGCCACCGTGAAAAAACTTGCACGGCAGCAAGCCGCCCACGTCGTCCTGCACCAGCAGGTGATAGATGGCGTCGCGGCCACGCATGCTGCGCACCGCCTGGCCGCTCATAACGCGCGCGCGAATGGTGTAGGTGCCGTTCGGCTGGATGTCTTTCACCTTGGAGAAATGGATGCGATCTTCATAACGGAAGGGGAGGTAACCCAGCAGATCCTCAAGCGTGTAGATGCCGCGCTGCGCGAGCAGCTCCGCGCGCTGCGGGCCTACGCCCTTGATCATGCGTACTTCGGTGCTGAGGTTCATCGCCATTGGCAATTGCAACCGCGGAGCGGTCCATTGTAAGCGCGACTGCGATGCGGCCGACGCATTCTCTTTATATCATTCCCGCTGCGAAGCTATGGCAGCCGCGAAACTTGCGTCCCTGCCAGCCGTATCGATAGAGTGAGGGTTCCGTCTCTCAAACGGGGAGGTTCGTGTGGCGGGAGACCGTCTGACAGGTTCCGACAGGCGCGCGCTGCTCCTTTGGGTGGCGGCGGGAATCCTCGGGGCGTTGTTCGCCCACAAATATTTTTTCCGAGCTTTCCCCGAAGCCTCCGTCAATTTTAAAGTCTCTCGCGAAGAAGCGCTGGCGCGGGCTCAGAAATTCGTCACCGGCCTTGGTGAGAACGTCGCCAGCTACGAATCCACAATTGTTTTCGCTGTCGACGACCACGCCAAGGTCTACCTCGAGCGCCAGCTTGGGCTACAGCAAGCGAACAAGCTCATGTCCTCCGAACTGAATATCTGGTTCTGGGACGTGCGTTTCTTCAAGCCGCAACAGGAAGAAGAATTCCGCGTTCGTGTGAGCCCCGCAGGACAGATCGTTGGCTATGACCACAAAATCGAAGAATCACGGGCCGGGCCTTCACTGGAACGCGCTGCCGCACAAGGTGCCGCGCAAAGCTTTCTCAATGCGAAACTCGGACTCGATCTGAGTAGCTGGGACCTCCTCCCGGAAGAAGCCAATTCGAACAAGCGGCCGAACCGTCTTGATTGGTCTTTTACGTGGGAAAAACACGGCTTCCGCGCAAAAGATGCGCCCTACCGGCTGCAAGTAACCTTGCAAGGCGACAAAGTCGGCGGCAGCCAAGAATTTTTGCACGTGCCCGAAACCTGGGGACGCAGCTATGCTCATTTGCGCGCCGGGAACGAGTTCCTGGCCATTGTTACGTTTGTGCCTTACGTTTTGCTGCTCGGGGCGGCGCTATGGATGGGGATTACTTTGACGCGGCAAGGCCAGGCAACCTGGGGCACGGCAATCAAGCTGGGCCTGGTGGTGGCGGCCGTTGTGACGATGATGCAGCTCAACGAGTGGCCCATCGAGCGCGCCGAGTACAATACAAATTCTTCTTATGGAAATTTTGTTTTCCAGCAAATCGCGACGGCCATTTTGTTTGGGCTCGCATCGGCACTGACCGTTTCGCTCGTGTATCCAGCCGGCGAGTCCATCTATCGCGCGACTCAGCCTGGCCGGCTGCAACTGGGCAAGGTATTGACCTTGCGCGGATTGCGCTCGCAGGAATTTTTCTCCGCGGCGATCGTCGGATTGAGCCTGACGGCGTTGTCGCTGGGGTTCGTCGTGGCCTTTTACATGATCGGGAGCTGGTACGGCGTGTGGGCGCCGCAGGAACTGAATTACACCAATTCTGTCAGCACGGTATTCCCGTGGATCGCAGGCGTGGCCATCGGGCTTCTTGCCGCGACGAATGAAGAATTCACCTTCCGCATGTTTGCGATTCCCTTCCTCGAACGGATCACGGGGTCGCGCTGGTTGGCAGTGATTCTCCCGGCGTTTTGCTGGAGCTTTCTCCACGCCAATTACCCGCAGGAGCCTCCCTACATTCGAGGGATTGAAATCGGCATCATGGGCCTGGCCACCGGATTGGTGATGCTGCGATGGGGCATTCTGGCTACGCTCATCTGGCATTACACATTTGATGCCGCCCAGGTTGGCCTGCTGCTTATTCGTTCGAATAGCTTGTACTTCAAAATCTCGGGTGTGGTTGTCGGCGCAGCGGTGCTCGCGCCACTCGCCTTTGCTTGCGTTTCTTTCTTGACTCGCGGCCGCTTTGAGGAGGACGAGGATCTTTTGAATCGCTCTGCTCCAAAGCCGGAAGTTGCCCTGGCGGAGGTTTCCACTTCTGCAGCAGGGGCAAATTCGTCTCGGCGTTACGATGCGCTTGCGCCCGTAAAGCTCGGCTTCCTCGCAGTCTGCCTTCTTGTTGGAGGATTGCTGGCGTGGCGTTTGAAACCGGCTTCGGTGGGCGACTATCTCAAACTTTCCGTGGACGCGCGCACGGCCCGCGCGCGCGGCGACGAAGTGATGCGCAGGCGCGGCCTCGATCCAAATTCGTATTACCGCGCAACCGTTTTCGTCGACATCACGGATCCAGTTGTGAATGAATTCCTGCGGCAGCGCATCGGCATTGCTGGAATCAATGCCGTCTACTCAGAGCGTGTTCCGGCTGCGCTCTGGCGCGTGCGCTACTTTCGCGACAGCCAGGCGGAAGAGTTCGCCGTCATCCTAAGGCCCGACGGGGCGCTCCACTCGGTCCGGCATACGCTTGCGGAAGAAACACCTGGCGCGTCACTCGCAAAAGAAGAAGCTGTGGCGCGGGCGGAGAAATTCCTCCGCGATGAAAAGAAACTCGATCTGAAAGACTGGACCCTGGTCGAATTCAATTCGGATAAGCGACCGCATCGCATTGATCACACTCTGACCTGGCAGCAGAACGAACCGCTCGACGCTACTCAAGCATCTTCGGCGAACACCCAAGATCACGCACATGCGCGCATTAATGTGCAACTATTAGATAACGAAGTTTATAATTATAGCACTTATATTAAGATTCCAGATAATTGGAGCCGCAAACTACAGGAACTCTCGCTCTTTCGAACCATCTTCAGCTACGCGATCCCCATCTTATTCTTCGCGGGCCTCGGTCTCACCGCGCTAATCGTTTTCCTCAAGAACCTGAAATCGGAAGCCGCGCGCTCGATTCCTTGGAGGCGCATCGCATACTGGTCTATTTGGGGACTCTTCGGCTATCTAGTGGTTTTCCTGCTTGGCAATCGAATCCCCAGCTTCTTGAATGCTTACAATACCGCCATTCCGCTCAAGATCATGCTTGGCGGGACTGCTATTGGCGCACTTCTGGGTGCCCCTCTCTATTTTGGCGGCATCGCGCTGCTGTTTGGCATGTCATGGTATTACGGCAGCCGAGCGTTCGGTGAAGATCGTTTGCCGGGTTGGGCCGGAATGCCGGATAGTTACTACCGTGATAGTCTCTGGATCGGTTTAGGAGGATCGGCAAGTCTGCTTGGACTCGAGCGTCTCCTCGCTGTTGCGTCGACTCGCTGGCCGACGGTGCATCGCTCGCTTGAAGCTTCGTTCGGCATGGACTTTGACGCTCTATTCCCTGCCGCATCGACGATCGGTGGAACAGTGCTCCGCGGCCTCCTTCTCACTGGGCTCGTCGCGGCGTCTGCCACTTTCATTGCGGCCCAGGTGCGTCAACTGGGGTTGCGCCTGCTGCTTTTCCTCGTCGGGGCGCTCGCTCTCGTCGGGGGAAGTTGGGGTAGCCCCAGCGACTTTGCAAAACAATTCCTGGCCCGGCTAATCCTGCTCAGTGTTCTCGTTTTCGGCGTGCGCTACGTTATGCGCTTCAACATTCTCGGCTGCTTCCTCATTGTTGCCAGCATTTCTCTTTTCGGCGGCGCCGCGGAACTGCTCTCTCAGCCGGACTCTTTCTATCGCGCGAATGGCTATGCGGTTCTGCTGGCGCTGGTTTTGCTCTTTGCGTGGCCATTTATTGCTTGGCGCACGGGCGACTCAGCGAGGGCGGTTGCAACCCCCGATTCTGGCCTCTAGGCGATCAACCGAGGACTCGAACCTGACCATGCGACCTCGATTGACGGATATTCCTGAAACAAAATCCTTAGGTGCAGCGTTGTTATAATGGGAAGTGGTGCTCACCCAAGTGTGCAGCAGTGCGTCCAATTGGGGTAGTCGCGTGGTGCGCAGCATTTGCCGCAGCGCCAGAAGCTGAGCTAAGGTGCTGTTTTACAAGCGGCAACCCGAATCCACGCGAAAAAAAAGCGAAATATGCCGCTTCCCAGATGGGCTTTGGTTTTGGCTAATGACAACGGTCGCTTGGGCAGCACCGCTACCGCCCTAGCCTCGGTGATCTCTTTGTCCCACCTCGACGAGCGGGCCCTGGTCGCGGAAGCGCAAGCGGGCAACCGTGCGGCTTTCGAGGAACTGGTGCGCCGCTTCGACCGGGACGTCCTGCGCCTGGCCCTGAATCTCATGAAGCGCCCCGAGGACGCCCGGGACGTCTACCAGGAAGCATTCCTCAAGGTCTACCGCAATCTCCACCGCTTCCGCTTCGAGTGCAGCTTTTATACTTGGCTTTACCGCATCGTCACCAACGTCTGCCTGGACCACTTACGCCGCCGCCAAGCGCGGCCCGAAGACCAGTCTCCCGAGCTGAATTCCGGCCTCCACGAGGAGGGCATCACCGATTATTTCGAGCGCCAGCGCGAACACCGCCCGGCGCTGGACCCGGAACGCACCTTCATCGGCAAGGAAATCAAGGCGCACATCGCCACGGCGATGGAGCGCCTCTCGCCACGCGAACGCATTGTGTTTGAGATGAAGCACTATCAGGGCCTGAAGCTCCGGGCGATTGGCGACGCCCTCGGCACCACCGAAGAGACCGTGAAGAATTCGCTTTTCCGCGCCACGCGCAAACTCCGGAATGAACTTGGAGGACTGCGATGAGCGCTTCTGAAAAGAGTGTGAGCTGCAAAGACATTGCACCGCTTTTGGTTTTCTACGCCTGCGACGAAGTCAGTGACCGGGAACGCAAGCAGATTGAAGCACACGTCGCAGGTTGCAAAGCCTGCGCCGCGCAGCTTGCCGAAGAGAGCAATCTCCAGGAAGCCATGGTTTCCGCTCCGCAACCCGCTGACGAAATCGATTCTTCCGGTATCCTCCTCTCGCAGTGTCGTAGCGAGCTTGCTGAAGCCCTCGACGATCTTTCCGCGCCCCCGATCCAGGAGCACTGGCATTTCTTCGGCTGGCTGCGCCGCTGGATGGCGCTGCGCCCTGCTTGGAGCGGCGCCCTCCTGGTCCTTTTCGGAATCCTGGTGGGAACTCAAGTCCTTCCGTGGTTGCGCAACGGAAATAACAGCAACGCCAACGGTCAGGCCATGAACGTCTTGGCCAAGTCCCCCCTCACGGATGACCAGCTTTCGAAGATGGTTATCGCTGGCATCAATTTTCCGCCGTCTACGGGTTCTGGCTCTCCCGAATTGCAACTTCAGCTCAGTGCCCAGCAGCCGCTGGTTCTCTCCGGCAGTGTGGATGACAGCGATATGCGCCGCGTACTCACGTACGTGGTTGAAAATGGCGAGCGTTTCGACGCCGGTGTCCGCCTCGATTGCCTGGAAGCGCTGAAGCCGGCCGCACGGGATCAGCAAGTACGCCGGGCATTGATCGTCGCGGTTCGCAAAGACCAGAATCCCGCGGTGCGCATGAAGGCCCTGGAGTCTCTCCGTGATGCGGCCTCGGATGGTGCCGTGCAGCAGGCTCTGCTCGATGCACTCGACCATGACGCCAATCCCGGCGTGCGCGTTGAAGCCGTCAACGTGCTGGTTGGATCTTTGCAGCACGGCGATACGGAAGGGATGGCGCCCGAATTGGCCGACGCCGGGCCATCGGTGAAGCCTGGCCGTCCGGAAGAAGACCAGTCCCTAGAACGCGTGGTGCGCGTGCTGGAACAGTTGAAACACCGCGATCCCAGCCGTTACGTGCGGTTGCGCAGCGCCGCCGCCTTGCGGCAGATTGGCCCACGCGAAGTGCAGTGACCGATCAGGCGCTTAGAAATCTCGTTCGACGATGAATAGACTTTCCCATCAAGGGCTTTTTTCCATCGCGCGCCGCATGGTGCCATTCAGAGGGCTGGCACTCCTTCTTTCTGTGGTGCGGCTCGCACCTCCGGTATTTGCGGCCGATGCTAGAGAACTGGCGGTCATCGAACACACCCAACCCGCTGACCGGGGTTCGCAGCACGCTTCCGTTGTTCGCAGCGGCTCGATGGCTACCAAAGATGGGCTGACGCTGCGGCTGACGGCTGATCTCGGATCCGTCAGCATCATCCCTATTGAAGTCGGCGCCGCGCCCGTCGTGCGCTACTCAGTGCGCATCGAAACCGATGCCCGCGGCCCCGCCGCTCAGCAACTCCTCGCCACTTATTCTCTCAAGGCAAAATCGATCTCCTCGGGTGTGGAAATTACCGGCACGCTTCCTCCACAAGCCGCGCGCTCCGCTGAGGCCCAGTTCTGGGTGCAGTTCGAGGTCGCCGTGCCGCGCGGCTACAGCGTCGAGGTGAACACCGAAGCGGGCGACATCACCACAGGAGATCTCGGCGGCACCGCCGCCCTTCACACTCAGGGCGGAAACATCAAGACCGGACGCATTGGCGCGTCGGGACGTCGGGACGCTTCGTCCGGGCGCTCCGCCGCAAAACTCGAGACGGAAGGCGGGCACATTCAAGTTCTCGATGTCTCTGGCGACCTTACGGCCTTCACCGGCGGCGGACACATCAACGTAGGCAACATTGCGGGAGACGCTTCGCTGCGCACCGGGGGCGGCCACATCCGCGCCGGCCAGATCGGAGGGCGCGCCGCGCTGGAAACCGCTGGCGGCAACATCACCGTGGCGCATGCTGGGAATTTCGTCAGCGTTCGTACTGGTGGCGGCCAGATCGATTTTGGCGAAGTGCGCGGTTCGGTGCACGCCCAGACGGGCGGGGGCGGCATTCGCGTGATGTACGTTTCTGGTCCGATGGAATTGGAATCGAGCAGCGGCAGCATTTGTTTGACGCGAGTCGCTGGCGCTCTTCAGGCGGCCACTTCCGCCGGCACGATTAGGGCCTGGATTAATCCTGATCCGCCTTCCGGAGGCGGAAACGTCCGGTTGGCGGGCGCATCGCAACTCGTTTCCGGCAGTGGCGACATCATTGTGTTTCTGCCGCGGAATCTCGCGGCGACCATCGACGCCACCGTGGCCACCGGGGGCGAGCGCCGCATCGAAGCCGATCCCGCGCTGCACGTGACAATGCAGGCTCCTGACAATGGTTCCGGTGTCGTCCATGCCATGGCTGTTCTAAACGGGGGAGGCGCCCCGCTCAAATTGAAAACCACGGCTGGAAAAATTCGCCTGCAGTTTCTGGATTCGGAAGTTGCCCTGCACGAGTCGCTCATCCGCGAACAGATGGACCGCGTCAATAAGAGAATGACGGAAAATGGTTTCGAGGCAGTGTCCTTCTCCAAATTTCCAGAACCGACATCAGCGATCCCCACGGAGATGCCGGCTCCCTCCGCAACCAGGACGGACTGGCTGGAAAGCTGGCTTACAGGTTTGGAAATCACCTTCCGGGGAGGCCTGACCGAGGATCCTGACGATTTCCAGAAGCGGCTCCTCAATTCTCCGAAGCCATCGTATCCGGCACTCGCGCAACGAGCTGGCTTGCAAGGTATCGTCAGGCTCCAGGTGCGGGTGAAGAAGGACGGCAGTATCGAAGTGCAGAAACTTCTTGAAGGCGAAGCGGTGCTCGCCGATGCCGCCATCGCCGCAGTGAAACAGTGGCGGGCAAAACCGGCTTCGATGAACGGTAAGCAAGTCGATGTAATTTCGACCGTGACGTTTAATTTTCAGTTGCACTGAGCGCAGACCGCGTCTGCGCATGCGAATTTCGTTCGGGTCCTCGGTTGACGTCGGTAGCACGTACTCGAAGGAGGTAGAACGTTATGCTTCGTCCAGTTCTTCGTGCGACTGCTTTGTGTGTATTGCTTCTTTCCGTCATTTGGGCCATTCCCGGCTTCGCCATCAGCAAGGAGTTCAATCAATCCTATCCACTGCAGCCGGGCGGTTCCTTGGAGTTGCAAAACGTCAACGGAACCGTGGAGGTGCAAGGCTGGGACCGCAACGAGATTGAAGTCCACGCCGTAAAGACCGCGAAACAAAAGGAGTCCGATCTTGAGCGGGTTTCCATCGAGGTCGACGCCCGGCCGGACGCCATCTCGATCGCCACTCGCTATCCGCAAAACGAGGGTGTGGAAGTGGCTGTCGATTACACCATCCATGTTCCGCACGGCGCGCGCCTCGAGCATATCGGCACGGTGAACGGCGCGCTGCGCATTGCCGGCGTTGACAATGTGGAAGACTTGCACACCGTGAATGGCAATATCGAAATCTTCGAGGCCGGCGGAAACGTTCATGCGCACACCACCAACGGCAATGTGCACCTGGAGTTGGCGCGTCTTCCGGACAAGGCGGGCGCCACCGCCGAAACGACCAACGGTTCTCTCGTTCTCGCCGTGCCAGCCGCCATGCAGGCGGATGTCGAAGCTCGCTGCCTGAACGGAAACTTCAGTTCCGAACTCCCTATCACGATGGAGAGTACCCAGCGACCCCGGGAAATGCATGGCAAATTGGGACGCGGCGGCGCTCCGATTCATTTGCGCACCGTGAATGGCGGAATTCGGGTGGTCATTCTGCGCTCGACCGTCTGACACTTTTCCTTTCGCCGCGTCTAACCGCTCAGGAGGTTGGGACGACAATGAACAAGAGAAATATTCTTACTATCGGTGGAGTTGCAGCCCTCGGGCTTGCGCTAATCGCTCTGCCCGCCAGTTCCGCAGGACCACAAAAGTGGGCTAATTCCACGATCGAGCGCTTGCAGCAAAGGATCGATGAGCTGCAGGAAAAATTGCAGGCGCAGCTCGAGAACCGGCAAGATCAAGCGGTAGAACTTGCTGGCGCGGACACGCTCCAGGATTCCGCGCGGACCCTTGTCGTGGAGAATCAAGACCCCACACAGATCGAAGTTCTGCCGGACATCGAAACGGATGATTCGAA
>WNFH01004231.1_pt1 | contig 10659 bp, 12 predicted proteins | sample 5400411 | NCBI WGS metagenome assembly WNFH01 (sample SAMN13153347, study PRJNA577476) | soil metagenome | isolation source: 200 cm saprolite under Douglas fir tree site 2 hole 3 | place: USA:California | collected 2015-04-18
GTCTCGGCCGCACTGTGTCTGCTGGGGCTGGGAAGTAAGCACTGGTGCACGGATAACTCACGAGCCACCCGCTTTCAAATCGAAACACGAGCCCAAGACGAGCACGGAGATAGAAAAATGCGCGGTAAGATCAATTTTTTCAGCAGCCTGCTAGTAGACTTGAGCATCCAGGTGCGAGCCGCAGCGAAATCTTTTGGGACTAGTCGACCTTCTTCGTAGACCAGCGCCAATAAATGCTCTGCTTTTCGGTCGCCCGACTGTGCCTCAGACACGAGTCTCGGGACATAGCTTTGCGTCAGCGCTTCCAGATGAGCCACTGTTGCGAGGCGCGCTTGGGTGGAGGCGGAAAGATGCTCCTGTGCTGGCACAGGACCCACCAGTCATGTATTAACGCAATTCGCCCATTGACGCCTTCTTTGAGAAGGAACTAGACTTCGCACCCTAAGCCACCGGGGAGTAGCGCAATGGCAAGACCTTGGATGAAGCGGCTCGGGAAAATCCTGGGTTATGTTTTTCTCGTTTTGCTCGTGCTTCTGGTTGTCGCCATCACGTTCACCATAGGCTGGCGGCCGTTCATTGGGCCAAAATCCCGCCCCCTCACGGCGCGGAAAGTCGAGCCCACGCGCGCGCGGCTGGCACGCGGCCAGTACCTCGCCGACGCAGTTCTGGCCTGCTTTGCATGCCATTCGGAGTTCGACGAAAAATCCGATCCACCAGCCGTAACCTCAAAGAAGGGAATAGGCCGGGTGTTCGCAGAACGTGGACAATATCGGCTTGTCTCTCCCAACATCACGCCGGATCCGATCACCGGCGTAGGAAACTGGAGCGAAGACGCGCTGGGGCGGGCTATCCGTGAGGGTATTGCCCAGGACGGCAGCGCTCTCTTCCCCCTCATGGGATACGGCAACTTTCGCAACCTTTCCGATGAGGACCTCGACTCCGTCGTGGTCTATCTGCGTTCTCTCGAACCCGTGCACAACTCCTTGCCGAAGACGGTTTTGCCTTTTTGGATGCAGCGAGCGATCCAGGGAGAGCCTCAACCCATCACAACGCCGGTGCTTCCGCCGGATATTTCTGACACCGTCAAGCGCGGAGAATACCTGGTCAGAATTGCTGGTTGCGGGGGATGTCATACACCCGAAAAAGGAATACCACCGCGTCCAAATGCTGCCCTTTCGTTCGCGGGTGGCAACCAGTTCGGAGAGGTCGCCAGCGCGAATATCACGCCGGATTCATCGGGAATTTCTTATTACGATGAGGCGCTATTCCTTGAAGTCATGCGAACCGGGCGGGTCAAGGCGCGCAAACTGAAGCTTCCGATGCCCTGGCCGATTTACAAGAACATGACCGACGATGATTTAAGAGCCATCTTCGCCTATCTGCGCACACTCAAACCCGTCCATCATCTGGTAGACAACACCGAGCCACCCACATTGTGCAAGCTCTGTGGGCAGAAACATGGTCTCGGCGACCGCAATTGAGGCGACTCGAAGGTCCATGCTGAAATACTGGCGGACGAGACGGGGCTACCCGCCCAGACCTCTCGTGGGAGGCTCTCATGAATTCCTTACACTGAGTGGAAAGAGTTGCCTTTCGGCGCGGCCACGGCGACTGCGCGTAACCGCCACCTTCCCGCGCGTTTACCTCTGCCGAAAATCTACCTCAAGCCAATTCGGCACAGTTTGCTGGAGCTGACTTTGCGAGAGCTCGTCAACAATTCGTCAAAAAAAATAGGCTGTTTTACGGCTGTTTTTCGCGTTTCTGAAAACGGAAAAGCAAGAGAACCAAAGGGTTGTAGGTGATTGAAATCTAGCTTGACATGGCGATAACGCCCCTGGGTGGAAAGTATTAAGGGTGGGGGAAGACATTGGGGACGAGGTGCCGCTCCACGAATTCCCGCAACGGTAAATTCGAAAGCGGCGTGACCTTGCCCAAATTCAAGGGACGAAGATGTTCCTCGGCACGCTTGCGCGCTTGCCGCCGAGTGAGGTCGGACATATAGCTGAGAATCGTCGATTCCCGCCTTCGTCCGAGCATTCCGTCCAGATTTAATGCAGTCTGTCCACCATTGCAGTTCCCACACCGGATTGCGTTTGCTGCGTTTACGGAGATTTCCCTTCTGATAACGTCGGCGAGCCATTTCTTTTTGCCAGCCTCCTAACTGGACTAGCTCGCCTTGCTTTTCCGCGTTGGGAAGTATCGTCATGATCTGCGACGCTGCAAAACCTAGTTGCCGGACATCGCAGGGGAAACCTCTGGCCTCGGGTCTCCGGTTAAAGCCCGCCGCACTCGGGAAACTGGTACGTTCAACGCCTGCGCGATCTGACGAAGCGATCTGCCCTGGCCTCGCAATCCACTAACCCGTTCCACGTTGATTTCTGCGCGTGGGCGTCCAATGCGCTTGCCTAGCGCCCGCGCATGTGCGATCCCGGCCCGCACTCGTTCTGCGATCAGGTCTCTCTCAAACTGCGCGACGGCACCCACGATGTGAAACAGCAGCTGACCCGTGGGTGTCGTGGTGTCGACCCCCTCGGTGTAAGAAACGAAGTCAATCCCCAGGGCTTTGAATTCATCCAGACCGTCCACCAAATGCCTAACGGAGCGAGCGAAACGGTCGAACTTCCAGACCAGGACGACATCGAAGCGCCGCTTGCGGGCGTTCTGCATGAGTGCGTCAAGCTGGGGACGCCTGCGCTGGGTGCCACTCACGCCTTCATCCACGAATTCGTAGCAGCGGCCAAACCGTTGTTTGGCGTAGTGCCGCAGGTCTTCGAGCTGCATGTCGCAGCTTTGGTCCATCGCGCTGACCCGAGCGTAAAGTGCGACCGTCTTGGAGCTAGGATCCCTCATTCTGCCCCCCGAAGCATTCATCGTGTCCCTGACGGTCACAGGCTCGACTCCCTCTTGGGAGCTTTGAACTCTCTCTTGAGCAGTTGCATGGACGAGCCGTTATAGACAATCCGTGCTGAGCAGTAGCCGCAATTGATGAACGGTCGCTTCGTCTTGGTCACGAAGACGGCCACCCTGGCCACCGCTACGTCGCCAGGCGTGTACTTCACTTCCGGATCTTTGCCGAGATTTCCTAAAAGAATCACTTTATTAACGCTCTTCAAAGCTCGCCTCCTCAACATTTGGGAAAGGGCATTTTTCCTTCCACTGCTACCAGCCGAACTTATCTAATTCCGGATTGATGCTGACGCTGCTCTGCCACTCTAACTGCTCCTGCAGAGCCTGCTCCTCGGCTTCCCTTTCGGTCAGCAAACGCCCGGGCATCACGGCGAGGTCTCGGGTTTTGAAGTCTCTGGCCGTCGTAAACGCCTTCATGGCGTGGCAGAACGCATCTACCATGTCATCATGGATTCCCACAGGAAAATTCGCCAACTCTGCGATGAAATCAGCACGCCACTCCGCATGGCGCGGCAGTGCCACTAATCCTCCGGTCGTAATCGGAGTCACGCCTTCTGCGCGGATGATCTTTGCCTTGACCGGCTTTGCGGCTATGAGGGGAATCTGCGGCCAGCGATCGCGAACCGTATCGAGCAGCTGTGTGCCCGCGGCTGCGTCTTCCACGCACAGCAGGGGCAGGGTTTTGTACCGATCCATGAGCAGTCGATAACGCTCAAACACAACCTCAGGAAGCTGGGCGAAATTCAGTTTCGACTTCAACACGTCCAGCACGACGAAGCCGCCCGAACTCAGTCGGCCGACGACCACGTTGGCCGAGTAGTCGTTCTTTTCCCCTGTCTTGTTGGCACAGTCCCATGCGGCCACCACCAGCTGCAGGTCATCGAGGTGGAGGCCATCAAGGGTGTGCCAGACGTGCTCTGGAAACAGCTGGTCCTCGGCGCTCAGCGGCTGCTGCATGTAGAGTGCCGAGAAGCGTGAGGGCCCAAGATCAGCTTGCTTGCCGAGCAGTTGTTTCCGGGAGAATGAATACGGCTGATGTGGTTTCGAGGCCAATGACTTGTAAGCCGGCAGCGGCTTTGCTTCTCCGGCGCGGGTATCGAGAATGAATGAATCGTCCCCATGGTTCCACGCGGCAAGCGAGATGTATATCCATTGCCGCGCAAAACGGTCTTCCTTGGCGCGCCGCAGCAGACGCCCGATCGGATCATCGAGGTGCCAGCGCGTCTGAATCCCTACGATCTTGCCTTCTGGCAGCAGTCGCGTTTCGGCCGCTGAAGAGAAGTCGGCCCAAACCCTCTCTCGTATCGTTTCGCTGTAGGCCTCGGATTGTGACTTCAAGAGGTCGTCGAAGATCAGGAAGTCTGCCCGATGACCGGTAAGCTGCCCGCCGATGCCAGCCGCGTGCATGCTCGGACGGCCGTCATTGCCGGCAATCGTCCACTGGCTTTCGCTGGCCTTGGCGAGGGTGACAGGCCGCACAGCCTGGAACTCCGGATGCTGAATTAGCCTGAGCACGTTTCCCGATGCCAGGCGTGCCAGGTTGTCACTGTTGGCCAGGGCAATGACGTGGGCCGCTGGATTCAGGGCAAAGACGTTCGCCGGGAAAAGAATCGAAACTAGTTCGGTCTTTCCGCTCCCGGGCGGTGTCGAGACGAGTAGATTTGGGACGGAAGGATCGCCCGCGGAGAGGCGATCAAGGTGATCAGCAATCGTCTCGTGATACCAGTCAGGCGAGTACTGAGATTTTAAGCGCTGCGCGAGTTCAAGCAGCTTCATGCTTCCGGTTCCCCTTCAAGCAGCAGTTTTGGCTCCTGGTCGTCGTGCCACAGCTCCGAGTCTGCCGGTGGCAGCATGGAAGGCCTGAGCTCGCCAGTAGGTGGTTCCTCGATCGTGCGGATAAGGTCCCAAACAAGCTGGTATTTCGCAGCGGGCAACCAGCGGGTTTCGTAGAGAAAGCGGTTGTAGAGTCCCATTTTTGCAGGATCGGCTTCGATGTTCACCTGTACGGTCGGCACGACTTCCCGATTCAGCCCTAGCAGTTTGGCTATATCCGTCCTGATCGCACGCCATTCCCGGGCGGTCTCCAGGTCGACCTTTTCCGCAAGGAGAAACTCTTCCATGCGTTCCAGAATTCGCAGCTGCACTTGGCGCAGCTTTTCAAAGTCCTCTGGATTGCATTCTGCCCATCTGTCGTGCAACTGCTTCAAGTCGCGATCCAGTGTGACTCGGTCCGTGCCGCGGAAGCCTTCCCGCTGCAAGATGATCTCCGCCTCACCAGTCGAATGCCCTTTGGCCAGCAGCTTCGCCAGCCGCCGGCGCCGAGCCTCAATTTGCGATTGCGAAGATTTGTTGCCACGACCGCGCGTTCCCATTCAGCCTCCCCACCTCCTCTCTTTCGCCTGCCAAGGCGGCAACAAGCGCTCCTCTCAGCCGTCTTGTAGCGCTTCAGGGCTTCGCCCCCCTGCCTCACAAAAGTTCACGAATGGCCAGCGCGAAATTCAGCATCCTACCCCGCCCTTTTCTTCCATCCCCGCTTGCGCCCGCGGCCCAGCCCTTCTGACTCAACACGCGTTACTTCGGTGATAGGGATTAGGCGGCGTCCGCCCAGATAGACCGTCTTCATGTGACCTGCCTCGGCGGCGAGCCTGAGAGTGTCTTTGCTGACGTTCCAGCGCGCGGCAAGCTCGGCGAAGCCGAACAGTGTTCGTACCGGTGCTGCTAGTGCGGTTGCCATCTTCTTCATGCGCCCTCGTTAGCAGAATCTACTTGACGTGTGCAGATTATGGTCTATCATCGTCCGCATGCAACAGAAAACTACATCACCGTTGCACACCGTTTCACCCCTGCCGGTGCTGGTTATTGCTAGAGAGGGGGACCCCTTTAGCGGACTCGCCAACTTCTATTCTGGTGCTACTCGAGGAACTCAAAAGGTCCGCTCGATAACCAAAAAGGATTTGAAGAGAGAAATATCGATTCTCGATCACGGCGACCGGGCTTTCCTGCTGGCGATCCTCGAACTCAAAAAGGCTTATGAGATACGAGATCAGTTCGACCTCCGGCGTAGTTGGGAGAAGGCATTACCACTACTTCCATCGCCTTGGCCCGGTTCTAGAGCAGACGAGATAGAGCAACGGGAGTTTTTCGCCACTTTTTTCAGTCAGACGCCGGACTGGGCGAAGTTCGCCGTTGCTCAATCCTCAACAAAGGCATTGGAAGATGCGAGGTTCGTGCTCTGGTTCTCGGACAAAGAGCAGAGGTTTTCCCCCGCCGTTTACTGCCCCAACCTAAAAACCGCGGTGTTCCTGAAAGCCTTTCTCGGAGAGATCCATGTATGCCCCCACTGCAGCAAACCGTTCATTCCCTCCCACAAGGGTAGCGATTATTGCTCGCCTGAGCATAGGGAAAGGTATCGTCTGATCCGCTGGCGCGCACGGAAGAGAGCTGAGGCAGCACCGTAAAATCGAAGGAGGATGTGATGGCGCTTGTGAAACGCGGTAAAACCTGGCACTGCGATTTCGTGATTGATGACGTTCGCTACCGCGAATCGCTGAAGACGACGGACTGGCGCGAAGCGCAGAGAAAAGAAAACGAGCTCGTGGCCAAGGCCCAGGCCGGCAAACTTGCGACCGAAGCGAAACGCAAAGGGATCGCCCGCCTCAGCTTTGAAGAGGCTGCGCAACAATTCACGGCGGATAGGGCGCCGAACATAGCCCCGATCTCTGCCAAGACGGAGCGCGAACGCGCGCGCGCGATCAATCAGGTTCTCGGCTCTCGCAGCGTGGCGTCCATCGTTCCCGAAGATGTCCTCGCCTATGTACGCGACCGCAAAGCCCAGGGAAGGTCCAACGCGACGGTCAACCGTGAGCTGGACATCATTCGTGGCGTTCTGAAAAAGGCGAAGCGCTGGCACCGGTTTGCAGACGAAGTGAAACCGTTGAAAACCACCGAGAGCATCGGCCGTGCTCTGCTGCACGAGGAGAAGGTGCGGCTTCTACGCTTTGCCGCGATGCGCCCCTCTTGGCAGTCGGCTTACTACGCTTCCGTCTTGGCGTTCAACACGACTTGCCGCGGATGTGAGCTGAAGGGCATCCAGTGGCGCGACGTGGATTTGGTTCATCGTGCCGTCACGATCCGACGCGGCAAAACAGAGGCAGGCGAGCGCGTCATCCCGCTGAACGCCGACGCCATGCGTGCAATCCTGTCCATGTATCGCAGGGTTCAGCAGATGGGAGGCCCACAACCTAACGATTATCTCTTCTTCGCCTGTGAGCACGGGACCATCGCTGCGAGCCGGCCGCAGAAAAGTTGGCGCACGGCCTGGAGGAGTCTTACGAAAGCAACCGGTCTTCCAGGGCTGCGATTCCACGATGTACGTCACCACGCGATCACCGAACTGGCTGAATCGCAGGCCAGTGACTCAACCATCATGAGCATCGCCGGCCACGTCTCCAGAAAGATGCTGGAGCACTATTCGCACGTCAGGATCGAGGCCAAGCGGAGGGCGCTCGACTCACTTTCGATGGGACGGGAGGGTTATGACACAAACCATGACACAAAAGGCCGGGAGGCAGCGCAGCAGACGCCGGAAGTCATTGAAAACATGGTGGAGCTAGTCGGGCTCGAACCGACGACCTCATCGTTGCGAACGATGCGCTCTCCCAGCTGAGCTATAGCCCCACTCGCGTGGCGGAACACTGGGTTGTGTAACGCAATTTTAGCAGCGTTCTCCGTGGAAGACCAAGCACGGGATTGACTGCATGGAGAGCAAGACGCGGCGAGCTACGTCTTTGGCCATGTTGTGGAAATCCTTTGCAATAACGTTGCTGGTAAGGTCTTCTGCATGCGCATCTGCCTGTTCTGCCCATTTCTCCCGCTATAATGCTGGTGTGAGTTCCGACTCGGCTCGACAAGTCGCTTCCGCCGATTTCCCCACGCGCTGGGGCAAGTTCCGCATTTTCGGCTTCAAGGGAGAATTCGGGGGACACCGGCGCGCGGAAACTGCCGTCGTCCTGGTCATGGGCGACGTCCACTCCGCGCCGCCTCTGGTGCGCATTCATTCCCAATGCCTCACCGGGGACGTGTTCGGCTCGTTGCGCTGTGACTGCCGCCAGCAATTGGAAATGGCCCTGACCATGATCGCGGAGCAAGGAGCGGGCGTGCTCATCTACGAACAGCAAGAGGGCCGTGGCATCGGGCTGATGGCCAAGCTGCAAGCTTACGAACTGCAGGACGCCGGGCTGGACACGGTCGAAGCCAACGAACGCCTCGGCTTCAAGGCCGACCACCGCCAGTTCGCCCTGCCCACGCAAATCTTGAAGGCGCTCGCCATTTCCCGCGTACGCCTGCTTTCTAATAATCCCGAGAAGGTCGTCGCGCTCGAACGCGGCGGCATCGAGGTGACGGAGCGCGTCCCTTGTGAAGTGGCACCCAGCGCTCACGCCGAAGACTACCTCAAAACGAAAAAAGCAAAGCTGGGACACCTGTTTTCGTCGCGGTAGACAAAATCCTCAATCGCGGGGGTCGCTGAGAAAACATCGCAGAGGTCGCGGAGTAAGCATTCTTTTGCTCTTCTCTGCGAACTCTGCGAGGGGGTCTCTGCAGTCTCTGCGGTTCAGGCTTCTGACTTCTCTAGGCGGGCCAAATTCCCAGGGCCGTGCGGCTGAGGATCTGCTGTCTTGTCTCTTCTGGCAATGGCAGAGCGCGAAAGTCATCGAGATTTTTCTTGATATCGGGTACGCCCGGCCCGGGCCAGTCCGTGCCGAACAGCGTCTTGTCCGCGATCTCCTCCAGGCGCGGGAAATATTTCAGCAGCGTTTTGGGCGGAATCCCGCTGATATCGAGAAACACATTCGGGTGTCGCCGCACCAGGAAGAATGCCGTCTGCATCCACAAGGGGCGGCCTCCGTGTGCCAGCAGAATTTTAAGTTTGGGGAAGTCAACGGCAACATCGTCAATATAGATCGGATCACCGTACTTGTTGCGGGCGCCGGGGAAGATGGAAGTGCCGGTGTGAAACATCACTGGGATGCCGTTGGCCTCGGCGGCGCGGTAAATGATCTCGAGTTCTTTGGTTCCGGTCAGGTAATCATTGGGAAATAGAAGCTGGTGCGGCGGGTGAATCTTGATCATTCGAATGCCCAGCCTGAGCAACTGCTCTACGTCAGCCAGGACGTTGGAGGTGTGCCGGGGATGCAGGCTGCCACAGGAAAGCAGCCGCTTGGAATCTGCTTTGACGTAGTCGGCGATGAACTGATTTACGCCCGAGGTGAAGCCGATGACCTCGGGCGCCACGTAGTTGATGAGCACCGCCCGCTCCACTCCCGCATGGTCGAGGTGCTCAAGGAAAGCTTTAGGGGATCGGCAGAGCTCGATGATCTGATTAAAGTTCTGCCGGTTCTTCTTCATCAGTTCCAGCGCGTGCGGCTTGAACATCTCAATCGGCTGGATGTGGATGTGGCAGTCGGTGATCAAATTGGTCGTTGGTCGTCAGTCGCTAGGCGTTAGCCGCTGGTCAGTATGGCGGTCATAAGCCCCGTAGGGGGCGACTGATAATAGCCCAGCACCTCAGTGCTGGGAAAGCGTCAGAAAAACGAACGAGTCCCGCAGAAACGACCGAAACCTGCAAAGAGATCAATTTCCGGCCACCGCGAGCACGGCTCGCTTGGTGAAGACCCGAATCATCTCCCGCCGATACTCCGGGGTCAGCGCTGATGTAGTTAACGGCTTTGCGGTTTTGGCCGCCAAATCGCCCACGGCTTCCGCCAGCGCTTCATCGACCACCTTCCCTGCCAGCATCTCGCTTGCGCCCTTCACCAGCATCGGCGCGGGATTCGCGGCGGTGATCGCGAGGCGCGCATCGGCCACGTGGCCGTTCGAGCGCTTCATGACGATGGCCACGCCCGCCAGCGGATAATCAATCGATCCGCGAACGCGCAGCTTTCGGTAGACACCACAATAATCGGCGGACGATTCCGGCAGGAACACGCGGGTAAGCAACTCGTTGGGCTGTAACTTGCGATACGTGTCACCCAGGCCCGTGTAGAACTCACGCAGCGGCATTCGCCGCACACCCGAGGCGCTGGCAATCTCGACCTCGGCGTTCAAGCATAACAGCGCCGGAGGTGTGTCACCGGAAAACGCCGCCCAGCATTTTGTTCCGCCCGGGGCGACGTGGCACATATCACCATCTTTCTTGATGCAGAACCCGCACCCCTTGCGCCAGGTAAGCGACTGGTTGTACCACAGGCAGCGCGTATCCAGACAGATGTTGCCCCCGATTGTCCCCATATTGCGCAGCAGGGGTGAAGCCACGGTCGCGGCCGCCTCCGTCAGCACGCGATAACGGCCTCGCAGGATGTCGGAATACTCAATCGCAGTTAGCGTGGTCAGCGCGCCAATTTGCGTTCCCTGCTCCGTTCAGTCCCGCCGGCAAGCACACGGATGTTGCCCGCCTGCTGCGCCAGGTGGCCGAGCGCTTCCTCCACCGTGCGCGGCCGCAACAACTTGAACTGCGGGAGACTCAATCATCACCTCCCGCCTGAGCCGAAGTTTCCCGCCGCGCCAGATCGAGCGGATGGCGCTCCGGTCCCTTGCCCCGAAACCACAGCGATCCACCGTGCTCGCGAAAACGGTCTGGAGCGGTTGGATCGACACCCTCTGTCAGATTGAGAGGCTTCGCATTTTTCCTTGCCCGCAGAGCTGCCAGAACACGCTCTGGCGTGAAAAGACATTCGTGCAATCGGATACCGACCG
>WNFH01003908.1_pt1 | contig 10656 bp, 8 predicted proteins | sample 5400411 | NCBI WGS metagenome assembly WNFH01 (sample SAMN13153347, study PRJNA577476) | soil metagenome | isolation source: 200 cm saprolite under Douglas fir tree site 2 hole 3 | place: USA:California | collected 2015-04-18
GCCTCCCCATACTGGTCATAGGTGGTCAGTCCCTCGATGCCCACCAGTTCGGTACGCAAACGCTCTTCCCTCGCCGTTTTGCCGTGGCCATGACGCACTACACGCTCGCGCGCCTGCACTCGTTCGCGCTTGGCTAGCGCCTGGGCGTCCAGGGTCACCGTCATGTTGGCTTTACTCACCACCACAAAGATGACGCCCTTGAGGTGTACCTGCCACAAGTCCTCTCCATCCAGATAGCCGCGATCGATGACGATGGTGCTGATGTGTCCTCGCGTGCCCAGATTGCGCTCGGCTTGCTCCAAGAGCGGCACGAGCCAACGCCCCTCATCCTCCTGGAGCTTGACGACCTTCATGGCCAGTGGCAGGCGCGTGTGCACGTCAATGAGCACCAACACTTTCCACCCGTAGACGAAGTATTCCTCCGTCGCTGGCTCCTTTTGCCCTTTCACCTTCACGCTGCGCGTCTGTTTGAGTTTCCCCCGGCCTTCATACGTCTCTGGCGTGGGCAATTTGCTCCCATCCAGCGCCGCCATGCGTTGCCCATCCAAGAGTCCCCATGCCACCAGACATTGCACCATCTCGTTGAAGAGGGTCTCCATCTGCTCTTGACTCAATTTGCTGATGTTGTCCGCCAAACACTGCGGGCTGAGCGGCCCTTGCTTCTTCTTCGTCTTGCGCCCCGCATCCCCGCGTTTGGTCAAGCCTTCTTCCACCTGGTGCGCATTAAACCCCACCAGCTCCATCAGCGCCATATTGCTGAAGAGCACCCTCGGTCACTCATGCATCGACTGACCCCCAAAGAGCACTTTGAGCAGGTACAGCAGCACAAACTGCACCGTTGGCACCAGCACCCGTTGCACTCCTGGCAGTTCCTGCTGCTCCACCACGGCCATCATCCCCACCTGCTCCACCAACACGAAAAACTCGTCGAGGAGCCCCGCTTCACGCAATTCGTGGATCTCCTCGATCTCTTCCCCTGCGTACAGCGCCTGCGCCACTCGCCCATCATCTCGAGACGCCAGTTGCCAGGTCAATCGTTGCATCACCGCACTTGGCTCGTTCTGCTCCTCGCCTGCTTCTTTGCCTGCTTTTTGACTCATCTTCCCCTCCGGTTTTCCCCTACCCTACCACCTTCTCTCTTTCCTCGCAATACCCCCTTCCTTCTATCAAAACATCAGAGCATAATCAATCCTTAGCTTGCAGGAAATACTAGTATATGGTACACTAAGTGCCGAAATATCGCGTGATGAGGATAACGGTTATTTTTCCCGTTCCCTCGATGAGGAGCTTCACTTAATGAAAATAATTCTGTTACAAGATGTGGAAGGCCTGGGGAAGGCTGGTGACCTGAAGGAAGTAGCAAATGGCTACGCCCGTAACTATCTTTTACCCCGCCAATTCGCGGCTGGTGCCACGCCGTCGCTCATAGCAAATCGCAAACAACGTATCGCTGCTGAGCAGCGCAAATTGGAGAAACAGGCTGACCTGAATCGCCAACAGGCGGAACGCCTCGGCCAGGTTTCACTCACCTTCAAGGCGAAAGTTGGCAGCCAGGGCCGTCTCTATGGCTCGATCACCAGCCAGGATATTGCTGCCGGTCTGCGTGATACCGAGGGCATTACTATTGATCGCCGGATGATCGATCTGCCAAACCCGATTCGGACTACTGGTACCTTCATGGTTCCGGTCAAAGTTGCACAAAAACTTGAGCCAAAGATCACCGTCAACGTGGTTGGCGAATCTGGCAACGCACCTGTTGAGTAAATAAATGCGGCGGTGCCTCGCGTCCCGGTGGCAGGCCTGCTTTTGGAGATGCTTGTTATGCCGCGCTGGCTCTACTACTTGCTCATAATGGCCATTGTTGCGCCCATCATCGACCTGATTTGGGGTGAGCAACAGGAAATGGCCATTTTTATTTGTTCAGCGATTGCCCTGATTCCCCTGGCGGCTCTGATTGGCCGAGCCACCGAGGATTTGGAATACTATGTCGGCCCTATCGCCGGTGGCCTGTTGAATGCCACTTTTGGCAATGCCCCTGAACTTATTATTGGTATCTTCGCACTCCAGCAGGGCCTGCTATCCGTGGTCAAAGCCTCCATTACCGGCTCAATCATCGGCAATATACTACTCGTGCTCGGTAGTTCACTGGCGATTGGCGGTTGGCGTTGGGGGAGGCAATATTTCAGTGCTCGTGACGCTGGACAGTATTCCGTTATGATGGTGCTGGCCGTTTCCAGCCTGTTGATCCCATTTACAGCCACATTGGTGATCAAAGATCAGCAGCGCATCCAATCGTTAAGTGTGGCTATTGCTGTAGTCTTGCTGCTGGTCTACATCATGTATCTTGCCATGCATGTTTTCCATCTTCGTTCAGCTCGCCGCAATCCTACGCGACGTGGGAATGCTGTATCGCCACCCCCTCAAGTACAAGAAGAGCCTGAAGAAGTAGAAGCGGTGACTGGCAATGCTGATCCTCGCAAACTAGATCAGCGACGTGTTCCGCCAAAGCCCTGGCTCGCGGGTTTGATGCTGCTGGTGGCCACGATTGGCACAGCCTGGAATAGCGAATTGCTGGTCGGCGCGATCAGGCCGGTTACCGTACAACTCGGCTGGTCACAAGTGTTTATTGGCCTGGTGATTATTCCCATTGTTGGCAACGCTGCTGAACACTCAAGCGCATTGTATATCGCTTACAAAGATCGTGTAGACCTGAGTATGGCCATCGCCGCCGGCTCGTCAATTCAGGTCGCGACACTGGTTGCCCCGCTCCTGGTGCTGATCAGCCTCTTCTATACGACTCATCTCGATATGGTCTTTCAGCCCCTGGAATTGGTAATCCTGGGCCTGGCCGCTATCCTCTTTGCCCTCATCAGCCTGGATGGGGAGTCATCCTGGCTGGCCGGCGTCCAGCTCTTAGCAGTGTATCTCATAGCCTGTATCGTCTTCTTCTTCATCCCTGGCTAGCATACATGAACAAAAAACTCACTTTCAGAGCAAAAAGGTAGAATGCGAGTGTGTTTCTCGCGAGAAACACACTCGCATTCTACCTTTTTGCTCTGAAACATTTGTGATGACCGATGCAAATAAAAGGGGCGCATCGTTGCTCCGTCGCACGATGCGCCCTATGGTTGTGAGCACGGCGGGAGGGTTGTCTCACCCTCCCGCCTCACACGGTTCTCTCTATCCAGGTTACACTTCTCTATGCGTTGTTTTTGATCCCGCCCATCCATTCCGAAGCGGGAGGGCCGCTGCGGGTATCTGTCCAGACTGCATAGAGTTTTTTACCAGCCCAGATGTTGCCTGAGTAGTCACCCATGAATCCGCCGCCGAAGCCGTCATTATTCGGATTCGAGAGTGCCGAGGCGAGCTGGAAGTTCGTCCCGAAGCTGGCACCCCCTGTGTTTGACAAGGCACCGAACTCCTCATAGGAGAGGCCAGAGCCATTGCGGCGATCATTCCAGGTCGCACCAACTATCCCAGTCTTGCTGACCGTCAGCCAGGGGAAGAACTCGTCGCCCCCAGCAGTCGTTACGCGAACCGGCGCGCCCCATGTTGTGCCACTATTGGTGGAGGTAGCTACCTTCACCTGCATCTGGCTGCCCGTCCAGTTGTAGAAGGCCGCGTACAGATTGCCAGAGTGTACACCACTGCTTCTATCGAGGTCAATGCTCGGGATGTTACTCACGCGCTCGCCGGTACCGGGAAGACAGCCATAGAATGCGCCGCAGCTATCCGGCGTTAAATTGGCCTTCGCGATGGTGTGTATAGTACCAAAGCTAGCGCCACCGTTGGTAGACTCCGATACTACGAGCGTCGCCGTGGTACCGCCGCAGTCCCCTGTTGGGCCATTCGCCGTACAGCGCATCCAGGACGCAAAGACGTTGCCATTTTTGTCAATGGCCAGGTCGCTGAACTGATCAATCGCCGGGAAGACCTGGGTCGTATCTACCTGAACCGTGGTCCATGTCGTGCCACCGTTACACGAATGCGAGACGGTGATGGTGCTGTTGTTGTTCGAAGCGAACTGGGTCACCGAAATGTACAGGCAGTTCACATGTGGGCTACCGATAGTGTCATCAATCTGGAGCCAGTCTTTGTCGGTCAAGCCACCAGGGAAAAAGGGGTTCACTGCGATGGCTGGAGCACTCCAGGTTCCGCCATTATTGCTGGACTTCTCAAAGATGATCTCACCAGTTGAGCCATTGGGACTGTCAATGCCAGTGATGTAGGAGTTGTGCAGCGTGTCGTAGCCGACGCCAGGATCGCCTTCACCGAATTGACCCGGCAGGTTGTTCATGCAGGTGGAGGTGAAGCTCGAGCCACCAGTGCTCGAACTATAAAATCCCTGTAGGTTTGCGCAGTTATAGTCGTTACCGCCAGTGAGCAGGTGCGAGTGGGTTAAGGGATCGGCTGCAATGGGGGTTTCGTTCACCGGTTGTGTGCCCGGAGAAACCCGCTTGTTAGTGAAGACACAGGGTGCTGGAGTACAGTTGAGGTTAGGGGTAGCCCCTTGTCCAGAGCCGTGCCCAGACAAATGGATCGTCCCGTTATGGATGCCCTGAGCCACCAGCACACTGGTAGAGTAGGGGCTCTTGGGCAGCAGTAAGGGGTTGGGGCTGATGGGGCGAGCACTCACCGGTGAGGCGAATGAGACCATCATCATCAACCCGATGATGACGGGTCCACCCAGCACGCGAAAGAAAGTTTTCATTTGATCTGTTTCCTCCAAGAAAGAGTCTGTCATAACGAACATTTACACACGGGCCAATGTACACTATATAGGGAGGAACACCGCTTAAAAGCGCGGCTACATAGAAAACCGCACTCTTCAAATATCCTGTAAACTTTCCCCAGTCGAGCGCACGGAGCAATGCTCGGCGTTAGGAAACATACGTATGCTGCTATTGGGGTGAGTTGTAAAATAAACTCGCCCCTCAGCTTAGCTACGAGTGAAAACAGCCTGTGAAGGCCAAGGTAATGCTACAAAGCAGGCCCAACTGCCCGTAATACCCTGTGGTGTGACGATATTCCCCCTATTATAGTTATCGCCTGTGAAAGAGACTCTGGCAGTCTCGCGTAAATACTTTGACGAAAAAATTGGCAATGTCAAGTATTTACTCATACCAGTTTAACTGATAAATGCGCAAAAGTAAAGGTTATGGGTAGTTCAACAAAAAGATGGAGCGATTGGTGGCCTCTTGCTAAGCAAGAGGCCACCAATCGCTCCATCTTTTTGTTGAACTATTACCTCGTTCTTACAATCGCACGGGGAATATTCGCCAGTAAATCGGAGGCCAATAAACCGGTGGTGCCAATCCCGGCGCTTACCAGTTCAGAGGCGGCTGTGTGCAGGTACACAGCCGCGCTGGCGGCATCAAATGGAGGCAGCTTTTGCGCCAGCAGGCCAGCAACCATGCCCGCCAGCACATCCCCCGTGCCAGCCGTTGCCAGGGCGGGATTGGCCTGCCAGTTGATGCGCGTGCGCCCACGCGGTTCCGCGATAATCGTGCAGGCGCCCTTGAGCACCAGCGTCACCTGCCACTCTTGCGCCTTGCGGCGTGCCAGTTCCAGCCGATCAATGTCGCCACCGGATACCTTCAGTCCTTTACAAAGGCGTCCCATTTCTCCAGGGTGCGGGGTAATCACGGTGCCCTTTGGGAGAAGCGTCCACCAGCGTTCCAGGGCGGAGAGGTTATTGAGGCCGTCCGCGTCAACAATCAGATGTGGGCGTTTCTCATCTGGCATAGCGCGCAGATACTCCAATAGCTCCAGCAGCACCTCGCGAATATAGGGAGATTGTCCCAGGCCAGGTCCTGTGAGCAGTACACGGTAGCCATCCAGGTTATTCATCAGGGTGTTGGCTCGTTCAAAGCTTCCCTCGGCTTCTTGGGGGAGGAGTAAAAACGTTGCCTCATGGAAGGCACTGGCATAGATGGGTAACATCTGCTCCGTGACTGCCAGCGTCACCAGTCCCGCGCCAATACGGCTTGCCGCATTCCCCGCCAGGTAGGCCGAGCCGGGATAGGCAGGTGAACCACACAACAGCATCACTTTCCCAAAAGTACCTTTATTGCTATTCAAGGGACGCTTGGGCAAGAGCGCGTTTACCAGTTCGCCCGTCAACATTTCCGTTTGAAGGTTCTGCTCCAGTGCCGCGGGCAGACCGATATCCCCGACGTATAGCTCTCCAAGATAGTCGCGTCCAGGAAAAAAGAAGAAGCCCTGTTTGGGACAGGCCAATGTGATGGTGACATCGGAGCGAATGGTGCCAGGGTCCACCTCGCCGCTATCCGCGTTCATGCCGGTCGGCAGATCGATGGCTATAATGCGCAGCGTTTCCCGCTTTTCTCGTTCCTCTCTCACACGCTCCAGCAATGCGCGCATACTATCGGGCAGGGGGCGCGAACGCCCTGTTCCCAATAAAGCGTCAAGCACATAGTGGCTGCGCTGGATCACCTCTTCCAGCTTGAGAGGTGTTTCCTCTGCCGCAATCTCACGCCCATGGACTACGAGTTGTTGCTCTTTCCAACGGTAGGTGCTGACATGGCCCCCCCACTGTTCCAGGTAACGGGCCATCACCAACCCATCCCCCCCATTGTTGCCGGGGCCAACCAGCACTAAAATCTCCTGCGCGTCTAGCGCGTGCGGTGCGATAATGTGCGCCAGAATCTCGGCGGCACTTCTGCCCGCGTTCTCCATCAGTATAGGTGATGTCAATCCATATTCCTGCGCTGCTCGTGCTTCCAACTCGCGCATCTCGTCAACAGTTACAATGTGCATATCTCTTCTCCAGTGGTATCTAGAAAGTTTCTCTCTACATCATTGTAATGTGTGAGAAAGAATGATGGAAGAGCAATGTCTTATATAAGACCGGAAAATTCTTCTCTAAGAGCGTGTACCTGGCGGTAGCAGAAAAGAAGGCAGGAGGAAGTAAGGGAAGTATACTATAGTTGGAGGGGTATGTTTCCCCAATCCATATTTACTGTCACCCAACACCAAAGGAGATCGAGTTGAAGAAATTCATTACAGCACTATGCGTGCTGGCCGTGCTGTCGTTCATGACTGTAGGGACGGCTGGACTGGCTTCCGCCCACACCGTATCTTCTACCACACCGCACCAGGTGCAGGTCTGTTCCTCTGCTCTGCGTCCTGGCTATGCGCGCTGCATGTCCATCGTGATGGCCGGTTCTCAGTTTTATCCGAATTCCGGCCCTGCCGGGTACCATCCTGCTGACCTGCAATCCGCCTATAAATTGCCGTCGTCCACGGCAGGTAGCGGACAAACGGTCGCCATCGTTGATGCTTTTGACGACCCCAACGCCGAGGCCGACCTGGGCGTCTACCGCAGTACATTTGGCCTCTCGCTTTGCACCACCGGCAATGGATGCTTCAGTAAGGTCGATCAAAACGGGGGAAATCACTACCCCACTCCCAATGTCGGCTGGGCCGAAGAGATTTCGCTTGACGTTGATATGGTCAGTGCCGTCTGCCCCAACTGCCATATTTTGCTGGTCGAGGCAAATGACAATAGTTTCAACAACCTGGGAATTGCCGTCAATAGGGCAGCAACCATGGGAGCCAACGCCATTAGCAATAGCTATAGCGGCAGCGAATTCAGCGGTGAGGGTAGCATCCAATCAATGTTCTATACCCATACTGGAGTCGCGATCACAGCCAGTTCCGGCGACGGCGGGTACGGCGTAGGTATCCCGGCTGGGTTCAACACGTTGACTGCTGTCGGTGGGACTACCTTACGTCATGCAACCAACGCTCGCGGCTGGAAAGAGACGGTCTGGAGCGGTGCTGGTAGCGGGTGCAGTGCCTTCATCAGTAAGCCCAGCTGGCAACACGACCCCAGTTGCAGCAGGAGAACCGTCGCCGATACGTCAGCCGTGGCCGACCCCAACACCGGCGTCTCGGTCTACGACACCTTTGGTCAGAGCGGCTTTCTGGTCTTTGGAGGCACCAGCGTCTCCTCTCCGATGATCGCCAGCGTCTTTGCCCTCGCCGGCAATGCCAGTAGCATCAACACTGGCTTTCTCTATAGTCATGTCACCGGGAACTTCTTCGATGTGAAGAAAGGTAGCAACGGAAGTTGCGGCGGCTCGTATCTCTGTACGGGGAAGATAGGCTATGATGGCCCAACCGGACTGGGTACACCGCATGGTACTGGTGGATTCTAAATTTTTGAAGTGGACAAGTGGCAGAACGGGCAAAGCTGAGCTTTGCCCGTTCTGCCACTTGTCCACTTCAAATATGCTATACTCTCCCCATGAAAATCGCGCTGAAAATCACACCACAACGCAGCACCCAATACGCCAATATGGTCGAAACGCTGGCAGTGCCGGAACTGCTGGCCAGCCCCCCAGGCTGCCATATCAACACCATCACTCCTGTAATACTCGCTGGCCAAAATTATCTCTTAGCCACGCTTGACGACGAGGCCCCTGCAGGTATCACCACAACGCTTATGCCCATCCTCTCGCGCCTGGGAGCAACCAGCGAAGTCTATGAATTGTTCGATTCCCTGGGCGACGTACAGGGGCCGCTTTTGAAGCCATTGGAGCCACAATTTACGCCTTTTGTACCCATAGAGATGGCCGAGATCCGACGCTATAAAGGCAAGACCAACGAAATCTTCACCCATGTACTGCTCAACATAGCCCTCTTCGCCGGAGCATTTGCCGCGCAATGCACTGAACGGCTCAGGATACTTGATCCACTGGCAGGGGGAGGAACAACGCTTTTTCTTGCGCTGGCAAGGGGCTACGACGCTTTTGGTATCGAGCTTGAACGACAGGACATTGAGACGACCGCCGTTTTCATCAGGCAGTACCTGAATGGCGAGCATATACCATACAAAGAATTGGATGAGCGCAGCCGACGGGCGGGCCGACGCTACCAGTTCGAGATCGGGCACAAGGGCGCGACTCGTATGCTGGTACTGGCACATGGCGATAGCAATCAGGCCAATCTACACATGCAAGATGTCCCAGGTGGCCCGCGTATGCACGCCATTGCCGGCGATCTCCCCTACGGCATCCAGCATTTTGGCGAAATCGCAGGCCTGCTGCAAAAGGCCCTGCCCATCTGGGAACAACTCATCCTACCAGGGGGAACGCTGGCCCTCGCCTGGAATGCCACGCGCATCGAACGTGCAACCATGGTTGAACTGGTGGAGCAACACACGCAACTCAAAGTCAGAAATCAGCCACCATACACACAACTGGCACATACAGTAGATCGTGTCATCAAGAAACGCGATATCCTGGTGGCCGTAAAAGATTTTTAACTCAGCATCTCCTTCACCATTACCGCACCTGCGATAGAGCCGTCCGCGTTGCTGTAGCTATACAGCACCACAACCCCTTCCTGTATCCCCGTCTTAAAACTCGAAGTGTAACTGACACTCGCCGAAAAGGTTGTACTGCCATTGCCAATAGCTCCGGTGGCATCGGCCTGGCCAATATTCGTATAGAGGTGATCCAGCACTATCACCTTGCCAATCTTCCCCTCGAAGGCATTGCCGCTTCCCTTCACCAAGGTCGGACTGCTCAAACGATCTCTATCCAGTGGAGCAGTGATGGACATACCAGCCGTGGTGACAGACGTGGCTTCCCAGATACCCCCATTGGTGTTCTGCTCCAGGCGGCTCATCGTCACCGTAATTGTACCGCCCCCAGGGTTGGTACTCTTTACATTCACCACTGCATTGAGATCGTGGCCGCCACCACCGCTCACAATCGTTGCCGGAGCATTGGGATTCCACTTGAGCAAACTCTGGCTGGCGGCAAGGGCCTGGGCTGTCTGGGTCGCGCTCAGTCTCCAGGGCTGATGTCCCTGATTCACCTGCGCCTGGGCTGTCTCAGCTTGATAGCGCGTCAGGTCGGGGAAGATGCCAGGAAAAGCCACCGGCACCAGCGTTCCTGCCCCGTCCGACCACTTAAACTCGCGGAAAAGGTCCTGGGCCAGGTTCGCATTGGCCTGTCCTCTGTTGATGCTAGAGTTAGCATCCACCTCAGCCGTCAGAACCGTGTTATAGCCACTGATCCTGGCGTCGCCTTTGTAGAGGTTCTGTAATTGGAAAAGTTGGTTTGGGTTGGGATCAGTGATATGACTATAGACATGAATATCTAATATTGCACCTGTGCCATCAGAACGTACCGTAACCAGGGCCTGTAGCGTAGGGTTGCCCGTCAGATTGGCACAGGTAACGCTCTCGACATGTGAACCTGTTGTTGGGGCAATAATGGCTGTCCAGTGCGCGGGGTCTTTTACTGCATCAGGACAGGGCTGTGCCCCCAGGCGGACTACTGGCGTCGTTGTTGTCGTGGTGATGGCCGTCAGGCTGCTACTGCGTGCGGTAGGGCTGCTGGCTGTAGCCGTTGGCGTTGAACTGCTGCTGCCGCCGAAGGGACTGCAGGCCACAAGCGTAAAGGTCGCCAAAAGCGCGAAACATAGTATTAGATGCTTATGAGACCAGGAAGATAACGTTTTCATCAAGTGCCTCTTTTCATAGCTATATATTTATAATACGCCTATATGCGATGATTGATTCAATGCACGCTTTGTGCTGAAAGTTGCGGGTCGGCTTCAGGAAGATCAAAATCGATCGTCGATTCACAGATGCGATCCAATGCTTCAACCGCGGCAACA
>WNFH01003910.1_pt1 | contig 10656 bp, 8 predicted proteins | sample 5400411 | NCBI WGS metagenome assembly WNFH01 (sample SAMN13153347, study PRJNA577476) | soil metagenome | isolation source: 200 cm saprolite under Douglas fir tree site 2 hole 3 | place: USA:California | collected 2015-04-18
TCGAGCTGTTCGGGTGTAAATTGCGCGTCGTTGATCAAGATGTCCGCGCCGGCGGCCAGTTCGCGCAAGCTCCCGTCCAACTTCGCGTCGCCCGGCTCGTTGTCAGTCGTATAAGCGACCGTGCCCGCCGTCGTCTCGATTCGAAAGCCCAGGCAGCCCTGGGGATGATTCAGCCAGCGCGCCGTGATTTTGTTCTCGCCAACCGTAAACGAATCGCCGCCGTCCACTTCCTTGAACTTGCGCTTGGCGCTCATCGCCGACATGTTCACCGGAAAGTAGGGTGACGCCATTTGCGCTTCGAACACTTGCTTCAGGCTGTCGCGCCCCAGAAATTTTGACCGGAAGCTGTAGAACTGAAATTCGTTGTTTTCCACATACAGCGGCGAAAAAAACGGGATTCCCTGAATGTGATCCCAGTGATAGTGCGTGACCAGGATGTGTGTCTCGGGAACTCTTCCTCCGTTCGGCGAGGCCCAACGGCTCCCCAGCGTGCGCAGCCCCGTGCCGCAATCCAGGATAAATTGCGTCCCGTCCGGCGCAATCAGCTCCAAACAAGGCGTGTTGCCGCCGTAGCGCCACGTCGCCGGGTCTACCGTCGGCGTCGATCCGCGTACGCCCCAGAAACTTAATTTGGCGATGGGAACTGTCATTGCTCTGAGCGTAAAACCCCTGCATGCAGGCTCGTTCCGCGCTAACACGTGCAACGGGAAGCTCGTTTCATGGTCGCAGCCGGCGCAAGGAGCGTCAATCAATTCGCGGAAGCGAAGTGTCATACTGCCCAATAAGGACGGGAAGCGGCTGCACCGTCGCCATCCTGCGGGTAGAATGGAGTGGATGGCCGCCCATTCCCATGACCATAGTCACGCCGTTCATTCGCATTCCGCCGGCCACCCCGACCCTACCCTGCGGCCCTCGGTGCTGGGCTGGGCCATGGTCGCCACACTCGGTCTGGTGGTAGCCGAGGTTTTTGGCGGCATCCTCGGCCGAAGCGTGGCCCTTCTGAACGACGCTGTTCACAATCTTTCTGACGTTCCCGCGCTCGGCATTTCCTATCTCGCGATGCGCTGGGCCGAACGGCCCGCCGATAGCGAAAAGACTTACGGCTATCACCGCGCCGGAACACTTGCTGCATTCACCAATACCTTTGTTCTTGTCCTGCTTTCGCTCTGGCTCGGCTACGAAGCTTTCGAACGCTTTCGCTCCCCCGTAGAAGTGGTCGAGAGCTGGATGATCTGGACTTCCGGAGCTGCGCTCGCCGTCAATGGCGGCATCACTCTCGCTCTCGTCCGCGGAGGGAGCGACCTCAATCTGCGCAGCATCCTCGTTCACAATTTTGGGGATGCGCTCTCCAATATCGCCATCATCGCCGGCGCGCTGATCATTCATGCCACCGGCGCGCATTGGATCGATCCGCTTCTTGGCCTGGCCATCGGCTTGCTCGTGCTTTGGTCCAGCATCGCCATCCTGCGCGAATCGTCACACATTCTTCTGGAAGGCCGCCCCCTGGATTTGCGTGTTGAAGACGTGGCCAGAGCTATTCTGACCGTCGAAGGCGTGCAGGAAGTGCACGACGTGCATCTCTGGTCCCTCGGCGGCGGTCACCACGCGCTCAGTCTTCACGCACGCATCCCGGACATGCACCTCGACGAGTGTGAGCGCCTGCTCGCCTCGATTCAGCGAGTCGCTGCCAAGGAATTTGGAGTTGAGCACACCACCGTGCAGTTGGAGCGCGCCGGCCTGCCCGCTCAATCCGGCTACGTCATGCCGGAACCGGCGAAAAAATAGCCTTCACGCCGGCGATCGAAAATTCAATCCGCGTTGTTCGTTGAATTGCTGCGTTGCGTTCAGATCCAGCGCATCCTGCGTAACGGTGCGGCGCAGACCCTGGCTGGTAATGTAGCGCAGTGTCCCTTTTTCCCAGGCGTAGGCCACCGCAAAAAATACCGTTCCATCTCGCCGCACAAAAACAAATTCCTCGTTCTCCGCGGGCGCGGAGCTGGCCGTTTCCGCCGCCGCTGGCGGCACCTGCCGGATAACCCTGGAACGACGGCCTCTCTCAAGAGGTTCGGCATCGGTTTCTTCCGGCTGTTGAGCATCCGCGGTCGAACCTTCTGCTACGGCCGCCGGAGAACTGGGGATGGAAAATCCGCCATCAAAAAACGGAAAGAAAAGGGGAAACCCAAACCCGCTTGTCCGCGAACCAAACGTTGTTGTTCCGCAGATCGCAGCCAAGTGAGCCGCATCGAATCCCAGTCCCGGCGCCGAATTGCATTCCGGTCTACGACGACCAAAATCATCGTTATCGAAGCGATCGAACCGCCTTCGTGTGCTGAACTGCCGCCGCGGGCTCCGGAGTACCGATGTCGCTGTCCGCGGGCGCGCCACTCCGACCCTCGTCAGCGTCCGTGGCCCGGGCAACGCCTGCGCAGTCCCCGCGTGCGGAGCCTGTACCACCACCCTTGCTCCGACAGCGGCCGGATGAAAAGCCGGGGATATCGCTCCATGTCTTTGCGCCTGCGCGCCTGCCGGGAGCAAAATTACAAGACCTGCGAGGATAATCTGGTGGACCATAGTAATCACCTGAAGACCCGGCCTGCCGGGCCTTTCACGAACAACCTTTCCTCAGTACCCACTACTCCTAATAAGAAGGATGCGCCCAGCCCAACATAGGTTTCAATGCTTTTCCCTACTCCCTACTCTCTATTCTCTGCCCCTGTCCCCTCTCACTGTGCTATAACCGTCCAGCCGTGGAACACGCCGCGAAGTCGGAGTTAGCCGATCTCCAGGCCGAGCCGGCAAAGACCGCAGCTCAATCCGTTTCGCCTTTGCAGAGCGGTCAGGGCCCTGTCGCTCGTACCGAAGATCCTTCGCGGTATTGTCCCCTCTGCTCGCAGCGGTTGGAGTCGCGGCGCTGCAAGTTGATCTGTTCCGTGTGTGGCTATTACATGTCCTGCGCGGACTACTATTAACCGTGCGCCGATTTGACCGCTGCGCGGTCTTCGATTACGATTCATCGCTCAGGGATCATTCATAATTTGATAGGCTATAGGGTTCCGGCCCGGGTTGCCGCCGGAACCGCTTTTCGATGAGGAGGAAAATATCGTGGCTTTGAAGATGACAAATCGCGAAGTGGATGGCGTGTCCGTGGTGGCGCTGGACGGCCGCATTGTGCTCGGCGAGGAAAGCAACGCCTTGCGCGAGAAGGTAAAGAGCTTGATCGCCGAAGGAAAAAAGAAGATTGTCCTCAATATGGACAACATCACCTTTATCGACAGCGCTGGACTCGGCACGCTCGTTGCCGCGCATCACAGCGTGAAGTCGCAGGGCGCCTCTCTGCGTCTCTCCCACCTCGGCAGCAAGTTCCAGGAAGTCCTGCAAATCACCAAGTTGCTGACCGTCTTCGATGTCTTCAACACTGAAGCCGAAGCCGTCTCCAGCTTCTCGAAATAGCGCTGGCCTGGTTGGCGAAGGGTTTCGATCGGACAAGGGCGTGTCCCAGGTGCTCTTGTGTTCTATATTCTGGCAGCCACGCGAGCCGGACTTGTGCCAGGGCCTTGACCCTTATCTTCCTAATTTCCGATTTCAAATTTCTATTTTCTGCAGTGCTCTCCTTTTCCTCGTGAAACCCGCATGAAGTCCGTCCCCAAACGAGTCGCGAAATCATTCAAAGCCGCGCTGGAACGCATGCCGTCAAACCTCGGCTGGGTCATTATTTAGCCCAAATAATTGGAGTGGCGCCAGTACCGTGGCGCAGGTACCTCTCGATAAGAGCGCTACGCAAAGGAGCTGAGTGCCGGATATCGAAACGGTCTCTGCAGGAGGAATCTGGATTAGGCGCCGCGCGGAGCATTTGCTATTCTCGGCGGACCGATGACGATGGGGAAGAAAGCGGAAAACACTGCCCTGGAGCGCGGCTTGGGCCTGAAAGAGGCCGTCGCGCTGAACATGATCGAAATCGTGGGGATTGGCCCGTTCGTGGTTAGTTCCCTGGTGATTCGGGCGATGGGCGGGCCGCAGGCTTTGATCGCCTGGCTGGCGGGGGCGCTGCTGGCCACACTGGATGCCTTTGTGTGGTCCGAGCTGGGCGCGGCGATGCCGAAAGCGGGCGGCACGTACGTCTTTCTGCGAGAAGCCTACGGTCCGGAGCGGTGGGGCCGGTTGATGTCGTTCTTGTTCGTGTGGCAAACGCTGGTGCAGGCGCCGCTTTCCGTGGCGTCGGCGTCGATTGGATTCGCAAAGTATGCGGGATATCTGTACCCCTTCACGCCGCTGCAGACCAAGGTGATTTCCGGCGGACTGGTCATCTTTATCGTGATTCTCCTGTACCGGCGGATCGGGACGATCGGAAAAATCTCCGTCCTGCTGTGGATCGGCGTTGTGGGGACGATGCTGTGGCTGATCTGGGGTGGGGCCACGCATTTCAACTCCAAGATCGCATTTGATTTCCCGCCGGGGGCCTTTAACTTGTCGTGGGTGTGGTTCGCGGGGCTGGGGTCCGCGATGGTGAGCACGGTATACAGCTATTGGGGCTACTACAACATTTGCCACCTCGGCGGCGAGATCAAGGATCCCGAACGGAATATTCCCCGGGGGATTTTTCTTTCCGTGCTGGGGATCGCCGTCCTGTATCTGGCGATGCAGACGAGCATCCTGGGAGTGGTGCCTTGGCGCGAGGCGCAGAATTCTGATTTCATCGCCAGCTTATTTGTCGAACGATTGTACGGGCAGGCGGCTGCGCGCTTCGTGACGGGAATGATTTTGTGGATTGCGGTAGCATCGGCATTCTCCGTTTTGCTAGGGGCATCCCGAGTGCCTTATTCGGCGGCGCGGGACGGGAATTTCTTTCCGGCGTTCGGCAAAGTTCATCCCACAAAGCACTTTCCGCATATTTCATTGCTGGTTTTGGCCGGACTCGCGCTGGTCTTCAGCATTTCCTTGAAACTGAAACAAGCCATTGCCGGAATTCTGGCCATGAGGCTCTTGGTGCAGTTCATCGGCCAGGCCGTCGGAGTGATGTTGCTGCGGCGGCGGCGAGGCACGCAAGGCTTGCCGTTCAAAATGTGGCTGTATCCGCTGCCCGCGGTGCTGACGATGACTGGGTGGGCGTGGCTCTTCTGGCAGACCGGGGCGACCCGGAAATGGGGACTGGCAGAGATCGCACTGGGCGCTCTTGCGTTTCTGATTCGCGCGCGGGAAATGAGACAATGGCCCTTTGCAAGTTCGCAGCCGGCGGTTGCCGGTTCACAGTAAGATTCCTGAGCTCCGTCGCGGTGGAGGTCGTGTGAATTCCTATTTTCAACGTTCGGCGATTACCGTTCTGATTAGCGGTGCAGCCGCAGCGTTTTTGGTCGCTTCCGCGCTCGCCCAATTTCCTCCAGCGCCCGGGACAGGTCCCGGCTTGTCGGAAACGATTGAGGCCATAGAAAGCGCTCGGATTACCACGCGGATCCTTTTCGTGACGGCTCATCCGGACGATGAGAGTGCGGCGACGCTCACTTATCTTGCTCGCGGGCTGCATGCAGATGTCGCGCTGCTGACTTTGACGCGCGGCGAAGGCGGGCAGAACGATCTTGGCCCCGAACAAGCGCCGCAACTGGGTTTGATCCGCACGCAGGAATTGCTGGCGGCAACACGCGGCTACGGCGTGAGGCTGTACTTCACCCGAGCCAAGGATTTTGGCTATTCGAAGACGCCGGAGGAGACCCAACGGATCTGGGGCGATCAGGTCCTCGAGGATATGGTTCGTGTGATCCGCGAGTTTCGTCCGAACCTTGTGATTAACGGCTGGGGTGGCGTGCACGGGGGCCACGGACATCATCAAGCCTCGGGATTGCTCACCCCGAAGGCAGTGCAACTCGCGGCGGATTCCTCGTTCAAGGTGCACGGCTCATCCGCGGAAGAAGGGGACTTGACGACATGGGGCGATCGAAAGCCAGTTGTCTTGCTTGACCTCGACCGAAGCGAAGCCCCCAAGGGTTACTTGCTTCCTTTGGATCAGATTTCGCCTCTCTACGGAAAATCCTGGCGCGAAATGGGACTCGATAGCTTTGCCAATCATCACACGCAGGGAATCACCGGGTTTCTGGCCTCACCGTTCCTGCGGCGCGCCATCGCGCTTCAGCGCGAGGACGGCAAGGAACTCGATCCAGCCTTGCTCGCACAACCACTCGGCCCGTTGGACGAAGACTATGAAGCCGGGAATCTGGGCGTTGACCCGCTCATGCGAACCGTGGATGCCGCCCTGCTGGCGGCGCGCGATGCGGCCTTGCGGCTCGATTGGAAGGCGGCCACCGGTTCCCTGGTTGCTGCGGGCAGGAAAATCAATGAAGTGCCCGTCCCCTCGAATTCGTATCAGGTTCCCGCCCCGGTCGTATCCCTCGCGCACAGTCTGAAGCGGAAACGGGAAAAAATTGACGCGGCTCTGGCTCTCGTCACAGGACTACGATTGGACGCGCTCGCCGATCGCAGCGAGATTGTCTCCGGGGAGACATTCACAGTCCAGGTGGACTCTCATCACCGTGGGGAAGTCACGGGAGATTTCAAGAAGCCCGTGGTACTGCTTCCCTCCGATTGGAACGTCGCCAAAGAAGAGGCTGACACCAGCGGATCCGTTCGCTTTACCGTTTCTGCCGGTCAGAATCCGCAGCGCACACCCCCCTCCGCCTCCGCGATACTGCCGGAACCTCCGCCACTCGTGACGGTTAGCCAGGAAGCCGTGATCGATGGCTATTCGTACAAGGTCAGCTCGCCGGTGTTTAATCTCCGCGCGACTTCCACGCGAGCGGATCGAGTACGTCTGCGAATGGTTCCGGCCTATACGCTGGCGGTCGAGCCAAAACAAGCGATCGAGAATACAGCCAGGCAGAGTAAACCGTTCGATGTACTGCTCCGCGTGCATTCCTACGCGACGCAAGCGGGAGAGGTTCGCGCGGGGCTGACTGTGCCGCGCGGATGGAGAACCGGCCCAGCGGTACCGTTGAAATTCGAGGGAGCGGGCGACCGCTATGCGCGACTGACGGTGACGCCGCCATTGAAGCTCGCCAAGGGAAATTTCAAGATTTCGGCCTACGTGGAACGCGTGGCCAACCGCGCCCGGGGCGACAAAGCGGACAAGTTCACCACTTCCCTGGAACCTTTGCCGACTCTGCCGACACAGCTTTGGAGCGAGCCGGCCCAGTGCGCCGTACACGCGTTTGACGTGCTTGTGCCGGCGAATCTCCGCGTTGGCTACGTCACGGCGGAAAGCGAACCTGTGCCGGAAGCGTTGCAGCGCCTGGGGATTCACGTGGAGATGCTGGACGCCGTGGCCCTGGCTTTCCGGGATTTATCCCCATTCAACGCCATCGTGGTTGGCGTCCGCGCGTACGAACTTCGGCCGGAATTGTCAGGCGCAAATCAGCGGCTGCTGGATTACGTTTCCAAGGGTGGAACGCTTGTCGTGCAGTACCAGCGGGAGTTTGCGTGGGATAAATTCCATTATGCGCCGTATCCAGCGTTGATCTCGCCGCCGTCCCCGTCTGCGAAAGATGGCGCGCCTCAAACGCCGCGGCCCTTGCCGCGTATCACCGACGAAAATTCTGCCGTGAAATTCCTGAAACCGAATGATCCGCTGCTGGCTCAGCCAAACAAAATCACCCAGAACGACTTCAAGGGCTGGGTGCAGGAGCGCGGCCTTTATTTTTGGACGCAGTTCGATCCGAAATACACGCCGCTCCTCGCTATGAACGATCCCGGCGAGCCCGCCCTCGACGGTGGCCTGGTCTACACGCGCTTCGGCAAGGGCATTTACATTTACACGGGCCTTGCGTTCTTCCGTCAATTGCCCGAAGGCGTTCCGGGGGCTCACCGGCTTTTCGTCAATTTGCTCACCGCATCGCGGAGTCGCTGAGCCAGATCCGCCGCAAGAAAATTCAGGTCTCAAAACCTAACCTCCACCTACCTGGAGCAAGTAAACCAACTGGGCACACCGCTGCTGCGCTCAAATCAGCGTGCTATTCTCTTGGACCGAGGGGTGAAACGCGAATGAGCAATCATCATGGAACTTGCTTCGCCAGGCGAACGGCTCAAAAGGTCAGTTTATTGTTGCTGGTATCCGCGCTCTGCTTGACTTGCGTTTCTCCCGCCGCGGCGCAGAAAAAGAAAAAAACGGACCCTCCTTCGTCCACGGACAAGTCCAAATTGCTGGTTTCTTTGACCGACGAGCAGCAGATCGATTACATGCTCTCCGAAATGCTGGGAGCCTGGCAAATCGGGGATATCGAAAAGCTCCACCAGGATTACGGCGACGATGTGGCCATTGTGAACGGCTCGTGGGCGCCGCCGATTCTCGGCTGGGCCAATTATCTCGCCGTTTACCAGCAGCAACGCGCGCGCATGCAGCAAGTGCGCATGGATCGCTCAAATACCTACATCAAGGTGAGCGGTACCGTGGGTTGGGCTTGCTACCAGTGGGAGTTCACAGCGGTCGTGGATGGCCAGCAGACGGTATCCCAAGGCCAGACTACTGTGGTGCTGGAGAAACGCAACAATCGCTGGGTCATAGTGCTCAATCACACTTCGCTGGCTCCCAGGGTCCCACAAGCCGCTCCCCCAAGCGCCCCCTCAGGGCAACAGCAACCTGCGAAGCCCGCATCGCGCTGAAGCGAAGGCCTGCCTGCAACCTCGGGAGGCCAGAAGAGCTAGAGCAGGCCCTTCAGCCCCTCTTTGAGCCACATTCCGGCAATCACTAGCAGCAGAACGCCTGCCAGGATGCCGGTTCCCATGAGCGGCCGCGAGAGGGCGTTGATCTTCACTATCAACTCCCGCTGCTCCCGGGCCATGTGTTCTTCGGCTGCGTCGAGAAAGATCTGATCGTCCTCGTGGCTGGAAAGAACACTCCGCCAGATGAACAGCACGATAAACACGGCGGTAACGACTCCCCAGACGATCAGTAGATAGAGAATTGGCCCCGTCAACGCTTGTGATTCCATGTTGACCTCCCGTTGGAACCGATCCGCGGTGCCGGCCGGGCCGGCAAGGGGTTAGTAGGGTTTTCTACGGCGGAGTATAGCACTCTGGATTAAAAATTCTAGTGCTGAGAATGAACAAGCCTGATGCACGACCATGGCTTCGGCTGCGCGGGGATCAAGTCCCGAAAGTAGCCGGGTGCAACGGCAAGAGCAAAAATTAAAGCAGTTTCTTGACCGGCAGAGCCCTGAACGTCGATGGCAAGTTGACCTACTGGCGACAACCGATTGAGCTGGGCATTTGCGGCAATCGCAATCCTAAGCGGTGGCACTCGTCGGCGATAGCATTCTCATCGCGTTGACAAAGCGGGAAGTGCCGGGCAGAATGAAAAGGCCTCATTGCAAGTGGCTCCGGCGTTCCCGGATCTCACTTCCTCGCACTCGTGCCCGAGTGGCGGAACTGGCAGACGCGCTAGCTTCAGGAGCTAGTGGCCTCACGGTCGTGGAGGTTCGAGTCCTCTCTCGGGCACCAATCTATCTGGACATTGTGCTGTAAGCGGATTGACGGTTTGCGCCGCAATCCATTACGGTAGTCCCTCAAACCGATCCGGTGCACAACCGAGGTTTCCCATGATCTTTGATCTTTTGGCGCTTTCGTTTCCTGCGTGGCGGCCACACTTCGCCTTCCTTGACACCGCACTGGCAAACGAAATGATGGCGCTGCGCTGGCTTCATCTCATCTTCGGCATCATCTGGATTGGCTTGCTCTACTTTTTCAACTTGGTGTTGACGCCGGCGATGAAAAAGTTTGATCCCAAGCTCCGCATCAAAGTCTATCCCGAACTGATGTCTGGCGCGATGGGGTGGTTCCGCTCGTCGGCGCTGGTGACATTTATTGTGGGATTGCGCTACTTCACGATCCATCTGGCCGCGGATGCGAAACTTGCGGGCGATCGTTCGCTGATTGGCAGGTGGTTCGGCTGGTGGCTGCTGGTATGGGTGGTCGCGTATGTGTTCATTTATGCGCTGCAGCTTCCGGCGAAAGGATTTCTCGATATTCCGGGAGTTCGCGCGATCGGAGTTACGATAGTGGTGGTCGCAGCGTCCTGGCTCGTTCTCGCGTCAAACGGCGGGCCCAATGTCTCGAACGCGCACCTCGCTATCAGCGTTGGCGGTGGACTCGGCTTGGTCATGTTGCTGAATACTTGGGGCGTGGTGTGGCGCGTGCAGAAACGCCTCATCGCCTGGGCGCGCACCAGCGCGGCGCAGGGTGTGCCGATGCCGCCGGAAGCTGACCGCTTGATGCGCTGGAACTATCTCACCGCGCGCACCTCGTTCTGGCTGTCGTTTCCCATGCTTTTCTTCATGGGTGCCGCCAGCCATTACCCGTTCTTGAGCAGCGTCGCGCGATAATGCGTGTGGAATGCCCCGCCAGGCCGTTTGTGTGAAAGGTTGATCCGCGAACGAAAATGAAAAGGGAGGCAGGCCAGGTCGTCCCGCCTCCCTTTTTTCCCCTCTCGGGGAACCCGGCTAGTCTGACGGAGGGTGACTCGCCGGTCGTGTGTTGGCCTGTCTATACAATCCCCGAACCCTGAAAAAAGTTTCTTTGAAACCAAAAATTTTGGCTAGAATTACGTTGGAATTCGAGCGCCTGTCTGCGGCCCTAAATGCCAATGCCATCCCCCTCACACCTGAACCCCGATAACATACT
>WNFH01006805.1_pt1 | contig 10656 bp, 8 predicted proteins | sample 5400411 | NCBI WGS metagenome assembly WNFH01 (sample SAMN13153347, study PRJNA577476) | soil metagenome | isolation source: 200 cm saprolite under Douglas fir tree site 2 hole 3 | place: USA:California | collected 2015-04-18
GACGTGGCCATCACCTTCCGGAATTCAGCGCGTGAGGAGCAGCACACGGTCATTGACGCCGGGAGTTTCGGCGGGCGAGCTGTGGCTTTGCGCTGCGATATCACCGACGAAAAGAGCGTGAGAGCTGCGATCAAGGAAACGGCCAGGGAGCTGGGCGGAGTGGATATCCTGGTCAATAACGCCGCCAACTACGAAACCGCGGAATTCGACAAGTTGACCCTCAAACAGTGGGACGCCATCTTTGCTTCCAATACGCGCGGGCCGTTTCTGGTCTCGCGTGAGGCTTTGAAGTATCTGCGGGAGCGTAAGGGGAGAATCATCAATATGGGTTCGCTGGGAGGACTACGTCCCTGGGCGAGTCATGCTCACTACTGTTCTTCCAAAGCAGCGGTACACATGCTGACCAAAGTGATGGCAAAGGCGCTGGCACCCGAGATTGCGGTGAACTGCGTGGCACCAGGGATGATTGACCTCGGAGAGAAGGCGGCGGCTGGGTTCATGAAAAAGATGGCGCAGCAGACTCCGATGCGCCGTAACGGCCGGGGTGAGGAGATCGCGGCCGCGGTTCTGTTTTTTGCGGCAGCCCCGGAGTTCATTACTGGACAGATACTGGCGGTGGATGGCGGGTTGGGGCTCTAAGTCCTGTGATCCTGAAACGGTTCATGGTGGCCGATTCCACAGGGCTAGAACCCTATTTGTCAGGCTCGGACGTTTGCTGTATCGTGACCAGTCTTACCGCTCTGTCGCCCAGGGCTGACCTTCATGAAGAAATTGTTCGGGATGCTGCTGCTGGTGTGCGCCTCGCTGAGCTGGGCGCAGTCCCGGGTAGAAGACGGTGGCCACGAAGTACAGCTTTGGACGGGCGGCGGACACTCCGTCCCCGGGGGAACTTCTCGTACCGGGGTGTGGAACGCCGGGTTGCGCTATGGCTGGATCCTTACCCGGCCGCACGGCCCCGGATTCCTGGAGGGAAGATTCGAGTACGCGCTGGATGCGGTGCCGGCCTTCGTGGTATTTCAACCGGCAAACACGGCGTACGGAGCGGGTTTCAATCCGTTGAACCTGAAATGGAACTTTGCCACGCGGGGACGAGTGGTGCCGTATCTCGAACTCAGCGGCGGAACTCTGTTTACCAACCACGACGTCCCGAACGGAACCGACAGGGTTAACTTCACTTCTTCCGCCGCGTTGGGCGCCCACTTTCTCGGAGAGTCGCGCAACTGGAGCGTCGAGATCAGGTATATGCATATTTCCAATGCCGGGCTTTCAGATCCCAATCCTGGGATTAATACGGTGCAGGTGCGGCTGGGCATTGGGAAGTTTTATGGCAGTGGCAAAACAAAAAAGTAACTGGCGGAGGAACAAGTTGAATCGCAGAATTGCCGTGAGTCTCGCCGCTGCCCTATTGAGCCTGGCAGCTCGTGCGCAAGAACCTGCCGCCGACTGGATCGCCGCCAGCAATAAATACACCAGCCTGCTGCTGACGGTCGAGATGAAGCACGCTCCTGAACTGGGTTCGAATCAGGGGTTGAGCCAGTTTGACACTGAGGTGTCCCAGCCAACACTGGCCGACGAGGATCAGGAGCGGCAGGAGAAAGAAGGTGTCCTCTCTACGCTGAAAAGCGCTCTGAGGGAGCAGAAACAGAAGGAAGTAGCGCAGGACTTGCAGATCGTGATCCGCAAAGTTGACCTGCAATTCCGGGAGCAGGACTTCGATCGCACTCACAAAGTCGATTTTCTGAATGCCAGCAAGATGGTCTTTAGCGGACTGCGGGTTCTGCTGGATGAACAGACCCCTTCGGAACGCCGGCCTGCGGCCGTGGTCCGCATCCGCAAATATGCGGGGCTGGAACCCGGCTATAAATCACTTACTGAGATCTTGAAGCAGCGCGTGATGGAGCAGATGGCCAAACCGGGCGTGGTCTATCCCGCGCGCACGGAAATTGAGACCGAGCTGTCGCGTAACGGCAATTACCTGGAGGGAATTGCCACGCTCCTGGAAAAGTACAAGCTGACCGGCTGGCAGGAACCCTACGGCAAGCTGAAATCGCAGCTGGTGGAGTATGACGCGTGGACCAAGGCGAATGTCCTTCCCAAGGCGCGTGCCGACTTTCGTCTTCCACCGGAGGAGTATGCGCTCGATCTGGAGGACTACGGCATCGACATTCCGTCCGGTCAACTGGCAGCCATGGCTCACCGGGCGTTCAGCGATATTCAGGCGGAGATAAAACCGATTGCGACTCAGATTGCGAAGGAAAAGCACTTGCCTTCGAGCGACTATCGCGACGTGATACGGGAATTGAAAAAGCAACAGCTGGTGGGTGACGCCATTCTGCCGTTTTATCAGGAGCGGCTAAAGCAGATCGAAAAGATCATCGTTGAAAAGCAGATTGTCAGCCTGCCGGACCGTCCGGCGCGAATCCGGATTGCCACAGCGGCTGAGACCGCTCAGCAGCCGGCGCCGCACATGGTACCTCCGCCATTTCTGCACAATACCGGACAGAAGGGAGAGTTTGTTCTGCCCCTGAACATTCCGGCGGGACCCGGGCAGACTTCGTCCGAGAAGTATGACGACTTCACCTTCGACGCAGCGGCGTGGACTCTCACGGCGCACGAGGCGCGCCCCGGACATGAGCTGCAGTTCGACTCCATGCTGGAACGCGGCGTTTCGGTCGCGCGGTTTCGCTACGCTTTCAACAGTACCAATGTGGAGGGCTGGGGACTTTATTCGGAATATCTCACCCGGCCGTACATGCCGTTGGAGGGCCAGTTGGTTTCACTCGATTACAGGTTGATGCGGGCGGCACGCGCGTTTCTTGATCCGGAGCTGCAAGCCGGGAAGATCCAGCCAGCGGATGCGTTCCGTGTCTTGGAGCAGGATGTGGCGCAGTCTCACGCTTTCGCCCAGGAAGAAGTCGAGCGCTACACCTATCGCGCGCCCGGACAGGCCAACAGCTACTTTTACGGTTACACCAAGCTGATCGAGCTGCGCAAGGAAGCCGAAGCGGCGCTGGGCGCCAAGTTCAATCAGAAGAAGTTCCACGACTTCATCCTGGCGCAGGGTCTGCTCCCGCCTGATTTGATGCGTAAGGCGGTGATGGAGGAGTTTGTGGCTAAGCAGTGAAGAGCGGTTGCTCTCCTGAGAGGCCCCACCCTGTCTCTCCAAAAGACGGCAGAGACAAGGGTGGGGCACCTTCGAGCCTGCGATATCTGTCGGTGATATTCTTTTCCCCGTATGTCAACTCTTGTCGAATGTGTTCCCAACTTTTCTGAAGGCCGTGACAAGGCCAAAGTAGATGCGATCGTCGACGCCATGAAGATGGACGGAGTCTACTTGCTCGACCGTGAAATGGACGCTGACCACAACCGTTGCGTGATCACGCTCGTGGGGGAGCGCGAACCGATTCAGGACGCCGCCATTCGTGGCGTGGGCAAAGCTGCGGAGCTGATCGATTTGACCCAGCATCAGGGGGCGCATCCGCGGATGGGAGCGGCGGATGTGGTGCCATTCATCCCCATTGACGGGGTGACTATTGAAGATTGCGTGGCCATGGCGCGGAACGTCGGCGAGCAGATCTGGAAACGTTATCAGATTCCGGTGTACCTCTACGAAGCGGCGGCAACTTCTCCGGAACGGCAAAATCTGGAGAACATCCGGCGTGGACAATTTGAGGGCATACGGGGGGATATCGCGACCAATCCGGCGCGGAAGCCGGACTTCGGAGAAGCGCGGGTGCATCCTACGGCAGGTGCGACAGTGGTGGGAGCGCGCAAGTTTCTGATTGCCTACAACGTTTTTCTCAACACTCCTGATGTCGAGGTCGCGAAAAGAATCGCTAAGGCGGTGCGCTTTTCGAGCGGTGGGATGCGTTTCGTCAAGGGCGCGGGGTTTCTGGTACGAGGGCTGGCGCAGGTTTCGATGAACCTGACCGACTTTGAGCAGACGCCGGTTCACCGCGTGTTTGAATTGGTTAAGCGCGAAGCGACGCGATATGGGGTGGCGCCGGTGAGCAGCGAAATTGTGGGGCTGATTCCCAAAAAGGCATTGGAGTCAGCGGCGGAATGGTTTCTCCAGGTGGAGAATTTCGATTCGTCGTTGATCCTGGAAAACCGGCTGGCGGCGGTAATGGGCGGAAAGATGGCGATCGGAGGACTGCGCACAGGCGTTGAGCCGTTTGTGGAACAGCTGGCCGCGCCCACGGCTACTCCCGGCGGCGGCAGCGCGGCGGCGGCCAGTGGAGCCATGGCAGCGGGATTGGCCACCATGGTGGCTTCCATGTCCCGGGGTAAGAAGGCCTACCTGCACCACGAGCGGGCGTTGAGTGAAGCCATTGCGCGGCTGGCGAAGCTGCGGGAAGAGCTGAAGGCTGCCATCGATAGCGATGCGGAGTCGTACAACGCGGTCATGAAGGCTTACAAGGCGGCGAAGGATTCCGCCGGGGCGGACGGCATGATTGACGTCGCTTTGAAGCAGGCTACCAGCATCCCACTGGGGGTGGCGGAACGGGCAAAGGAAGTGGCCGGGATCGCGGAGCGGTTGAAGCCGATTACGAATCCGAACATGAAATCGGATCTGACCACGGCGCTGGCCCTGGCGCGGGCGGCGATAGAGGGGGCGCTGGCCAATGTGGAGATTAATCTGGAGGCATTGAAAGACACGGGATTTGTCGCGGAAACCCGGGGAAAAGCGGCACTACTAAAGACCTGAGACGGCGCGGGCCATGCACCTTCCTTGCTACACGATGTGTCCTTTCGTTTCGTGTTTCCCCCTTAAGATTGACATACAATAAAGGGATAAACCGCATCTAACCAGACATATTCTTTCGAGGTCGAGGTAATGGTAATGATGAAAACGCTTAAGAATGGTATTTGTGTTGTGCTGCTGCTGAGCGCCGCCGCGTGGGCTATGCCGCTGGGCAGTTCGGCGCGGACCGTGATTCCTTCTGACATCCAACAGATTATTTCAGTGGACTATCGCGCCCTTAAGAACTCGGATACGGCAATGGCGCTGAAGCAGCAGGTTTTGCCGCCCAGCCTCAAGGAATTCGAAGGCGCCCTGCGCGGCGTGGGCATTGATCCCGACAAGGATGTGGAGCAGCTTACGTTCGCTTCCTACCGCAGCGGCAAGCAGGGAGTGAGAGTGGTAGGGGTGGCGCAAGGCGAGTTTCCAATGGCGGCTTTCTTGAAGAAAATGCGTTTGCAGAAAGTGAAGCCGATCAAGTTGCGGAATTCAGATATCTACCCCATGCCGGCCGGCATGCAGATGACCTTTTTGGATGACAGCACGCTGCTATTTGGTGACAGCGGCGCTGTGCGGGGTGCGCTCGATACTCGCGACGGCTACTCCTACAACATGGACAGCAATAACCAGATATCGGACATGATCGGATCGGTCGAGTCAGGGACGGTGTGGAGTGTCCTCGACCAGCAGGGAACCCAGAACATGCTGCACTCGGCTTTGGGCGATGCGGCTGGGCTGGCCGACTACGACACGGTCAAGAAACGCATCCTGGGTTCGCGCTACACCATGAATTTTCAGAGCGGCGTGAATTTTGATCTGGACGTCGTTACCTCCGATTCGATGACGGCGACCACGCTGTCTTCGCTGCTCAAGGCGGGGATGCTCTACAAGAAAATGTCGGCTACGCCGGTGGAAAAACTAGCGCTGGAGAATGTGACCGTCAACTCCGATAGTTCAAACCTGCAGATGCACTTCAAGGCGGACGATAAACAGTTCCAGGGATTGATGCAGTCGCCGCTGTTTGCGGCAGTGTCGAAGTAGTTGATGTAGGCCGAGCGTCTCGCTCGTGCTCCACCTTCTTAATTTTTATTCTCGTGTTGGAAACGTGGCTTGCAACTTCTTGCTGGCATCGGCAAAGACGTAGCAAGCTACGCCTCTACGAAACATTCGCTTTTGTGGTCGACGGCGCTGTCGAGCTTCGCTAGACTGGACAACCGAGGACGGCTGTCCCCCACGTGGTCCACTACTTGGCTTTTTGGGCTTTTGCTTTCTCTCTTTTTTCCCTGGCCCAGCCTTCTTTTACGACTTGGCGGGCCCTTCCCAGGGCCAGGGAATCCGGCGGGACATCTTCGGTGACGGTGGTGGCGGCGGCGATGTAGGCGCCCTTTCCGATGCGGAGGGGCGCAATCAGAATGCTGTCGCTGCCTACGAAGACGCCGTCTTCGATGATGGTTTTGTGTTTGCTCACACCGTCGTAGTTGCAGGTGATGGTTCCCGCACCGACGTTGACCTTCTCGCCGATTTCGCTATCGCCAAGGTAAGTGAGATGGTTGGCTTTGGAGCCCTTGCCTAGGCGGCTTTTCTTCAGCTCCACGAAATTTCCTACGTGCGCCTCTTCGCAAATTTCACACCCTGGGCGCAGATGGCTGTAGGGGCCCATCGAGGCCCGCTCTTTTATTGTCGAGTGTTCCAGCACGCAGCCGGTCTGAACGAGCACCTGATCTCCGATTTCGCAGTTGATAATCACGCTGTAGGATCCGATGCGGGCGTCACTGCCGATGCGGGTGGTACCGCGCAACTGGACGAAAGGCTCGATAACGGTGTCCGGGCCAACCTCGACGTCGCTGTCAATCACGCAGGTGTGGGGATAAAGGATGGTGACGCCGTCGGCCATGAGTTGCTGGCACTTGGCCAGGCGCATGTGCTGGTCGATTTCTGCCAGTTCGGCGCGGGTGTTGCCGCCCAGTACTTCGTGGGGATTGCTCGCTTGCACGGCAACGACGCGCTGTTTGGCCTTGCCGAGAATCGTGGCCATGTCGGTGAGATAGAGCTCGCCGTGGTGATTGTTGGAGCTCAGTTTGTCGATGTGGCTGAAGAGCAGGCGGCCGTCGAAGGCGTAATAGCCGGCGTTGATTTCGTGGATTTTCTGCTGAGCCGGGGACAGATCTTTTTGTTCGACGATAGCCTTGACATCGTCTCTGCCGGCTTTTTTGCGCAGGATTCTTCCGTAGCCGGTGGGATTTTTCAGCTCCGCCGTGAGTATGGTCATGGCGGCTGTTCTGGAAGTATGGAAATCGCGCAGCTTTTCGATGGTCTGGGGAGTAATCAGGGGGGCGTCGCCGTAAAGCACGATGACCTCGTCGTATGAGGTCAGGGCTGGGCGCGCGACCATCAGGGCGTGTCCGGTGCCGCGTTGTTCGCTTTGCAGGACGAATTTGACGCCGGAGGCGGCGACGGCTGTGCGGACACGGTCGGCCTCATGGCCGATGATGGCGTAGACGTCGCTGGGCGGAACTACCTTGGTGGCGGCTGCGATTACATGCGCCAGCAGGGGCTTGCCGCCGACTTCGTGCAGCACTTTGGGATGCTTGGATTTCAGCCGGGTTCCTTTTCCCGCAGCCAGGATTGCGATGGCTACGCGGGCGGGGCTGTCCTGTTTTGGTTTCGGCATTTGATTCAATATACCGCGAGAAGTTCGCGCGGGGCAGGGGTTGGTTACCGTGGTTACTGGGTGTGCATGCACCGAGGATTCGCTCGTGTGGGGCGGACACTCTTGTCCGCTGCTTTTGAATTTGATTCTTGGTTCGTGGAATCCCATTGTTCCTGATGAGCTGGGTACAGCCGCTCAATTCAAAGGCGGCGGCAAGAGTGTCCGCCCCACACACGCATGGTTTCTTACGGGGTGGCAGCGCGGGTGCCGCCTGGCGCCTGGGTGGCCAAGTCCATGAGGTCGGCGGCGATGCGATCGGTAGCGTGGCGGGCTACCATGCCCGGCTCTAGGTAGTCGCCGAGGACGGGAATTACGCCCAATTCTTCGATGGCCTCCAGGTCAGTGACGATCTGGCTAGCGCCTTCGAGGGCATATTTGGCTTTCAGTTCAGGGGGGACGGGGGTGCGATTGATTAACGCGAAATCGAAGATGCGTTTGCTCTGAGCATGGCTGTTCAGGGCGCGGATGTGATCGGAAGCGGTCAGGCCGAGGCTCTCATTCGCCTGCGTCATCAGGTTACCGACATAGACCTTTACCGCCGCGGAATTGACCAAAGCCTGGGCGATGCCGGGGACCAACAGGTTGGGGATGAGGCTGGTAAAAAGCGACCCGGGACCGACCGTAATTAAGTCGGCGCGAGCCATCGCCTCCAGGGTTTGGGGCAAGGGCTGGACATTCGGCGGGTCCAGAAAAAGTTGCTGGATACGGCCACTGCTGGCGGTGATTTTGGTTTCGCCGCGAATCCTGCGGCCATCTTCCATCAAAGCCTCGAGTTCGACATGAGACGTGGTGGCGGGATAAATGTGTCCACGGGTAAGCAGAATTTCACAAGACAGGCGGACGGCTTCGCCAAAGTCGCTGGTGATGGAGGTCAAGGCGGCAAGAAACAAATTGCCGAAGCTGTGACCTTCCAGGCCGCCTTTCACGAAGCGATGTTGGAACAGGCGGGAGAGCAGCGCACTACGGCGCACAATTCACTGATTTGGGCGCCGCCGGGTGGCTCTGGGGCGCCGGGGCGCGTCGCGTAGCGCTTCAGTCCTTTGAGTACGGTGGATAAACCGGTGCCGCCGCCGATGGCGACGACATGGAGGCCGCGGCCCGAAGAGGCCTTGCCTCGTGGCCAGCGCCGCGAACCCCGCTGGGGATCTGCTACTGCCACGGCTAGCCGTCGTCCTCAGGAGTGGCCGAATGTGGCGCAAACTCGCCCGCAGGGTCGGGATACAGGAGTTCGGTAAAGCGTGGATCCTCGGCTAGATTTTGGAAATCGGAATCGTTGCGGGCCTGGAAGCGGAGCGCTGCATTCGCTCGAATCGCGGAATCAAGATGGCGCAAGGAATCCTCCAAATGGCCGGTCAGACAGTCGAGAGCGGCCAACCCGTAGGCGACGTAGTCGGCCTTTGGAACCTGCTTGGAGAGCTTTTCCAGGTGCTCACGGGCGGTGACGTAGTCGCCCACATTCATGAGCGAAACGGCGTAGTCATAATGCTCCTCCGGGCTCTTGAACTGGTTTGCGGAGCGCTCCAGATTCTGATTGCAGGTATTGAGATGGACCGAGACGCGGTCAGCCAGTTCTCTGCTTGCGCCGGTCACGGCCTTCTGCAGCAGCCCCTTGGCCTTCTCAAACTTGCGCTCCTGCATGGCGCGCAGTCCGGCCTCGTAGTTTTGCACAGCCTGTGCAAAACGAGGATCTTCAGCGGCCGACTTCTTAGCTGTAGTCTTCTGGGCCATCCGCAAAACCTTTCCCGAACTCTTCGTAAGTTCTCCTTTGTGATCTGCTTACAAGAGACCAACTAAACTATTAGTGTCGGCTCTAGCTCATTTCGATCAGCACCGTTATGACTGTTGGTCAAGGGGCCCCGAGGATCACCTGTGGAAAAGCTCTAAACAACCAAATGAGCAGGTTATACGCCGATTCGCGTCTTCGTCAACCGGGGCCAACTTCGGGGTGAGAGAAAAGCCAACCGCAGCGGCTAAAAGCCGGGGTCAATTGCGCGGTCTAGCGGCAGGACCGAAGGTCGTGCCATTCCCAATTCGTAGCACGCGCGAACCGTGCCTCCCCGAGTTGTGCTCTTTGCCGTCGAAACGTGGCATGCTATGTCTTCCGCCACGACCGCAGAGGTAGCAAGCTACGTCTCCACAGAAAATCTCTTTCCGCACGCCATTGGTTGCGGAACCCACGCGCGCAAGCCCGGCTAGTTGATGGAGGCTGCCGTGTGCAGGTCGATCTGCTTCCATTCACCCTTTATGATTCCCTGGCGAATCTGGGTGGCAGGCTTGCCCTTCTGGTGCATGGAGTAGGAGTAGTACGCCTCTTTCAGGCAAACCGAGCACTGGGCTCCGTGGGTACCCTCAAAGCAGCTATGCAGGCTGTTGTGTCCCATGCCGCGGTCGCAATAGCAGTAGCACGGTTGCTGATGCAACACGTTGGGAATCTTGGCCGCCAGTTCGTAGGCATGGGTCTGAAAAGGATACTGGGCGTTCTCGCCCCAGAGTTGCTCCTTGCCAAGGATGGGAGGCAGGGTCGTACCCTTGGCAGGCGGGCCGGCATTGTAGGCAGGCGTCTCGCCTTCCTGCTGGGAAGTCGCCCATGGAGTTGATACGGCAAGAATGAGGAAAGCTAGAAAGGCAAGGATTGACCCGCGTTTGATCAGGTTCAGATTGAAGGGCTTCAGGGCAAACGGCCTTAGGCTAGACATGGACCAAGCTTCCTTGACTTAGGTAATTGTAACCTGAATCGTTGGGCGGTGGCAGTAGCCCCGAGGTAACCACCCCGAAAGCTGAAGGCCCGCGAAGACAAACTTCGACGGAGCAGGATTGACCGTATAATAACAAGCAATATGCCGGAACAGGCCAGTCCAGCGGAGTTGCGTCCCCGCCGAGAAGACACTCCGGTTCCACCTCGAACACTGCCCATGCTTTCGGTTTGGCTGCGCGACCTGATGATCTCGCTGGCGATTTCCGCGTTCATCATCATTTTTCTTTACCAGCCGGTGAAAGTCGAAGGCACCAGCATGATGCCTTCACTCGACGACCAGGAACGAATCTTCGTCAACAAGTACGTGTACCGGCTGGAGCCCATCCAGCGTGGGGACATCATCGTGTTTCGCTATCCCCGCGATCCCTCGAAGAGTTTTATCAAGCGGGTGATCGCGTTGGCGGGAGACAGCATCCGCATCGAGGGCGGCGAGGTATTCGTCAACGGCCA
>WNFH01003912.1_pt1 | contig 10654 bp, 11 predicted proteins | sample 5400411 | NCBI WGS metagenome assembly WNFH01 (sample SAMN13153347, study PRJNA577476) | soil metagenome | isolation source: 200 cm saprolite under Douglas fir tree site 2 hole 3 | place: USA:California | collected 2015-04-18
ATGGCGCGTTGCTGATTTTTGACGAGGTCATTACGGGTTTTCGCTTGGGGTGGGGCGGGGCACAGGCGCGCTTCCGGGTAACTCCCGATCTCACCTGCTTGGGGAAGATCATCGGCGGCGGGTTGCCGGTGGGCGCGTATGGTGGCCGCCGCGATGTGATGCAAGTGCTGGCCCCCCTGGGCTCGGTGTACCAAGCGGGGACGCTTGCGGGAAACCCGGTGGCCATGTCCGCGGGCGCGGCGACGCTGCGTGAGGTGGCCGCGCCAGGATTTTACACCGCGCTGGAGGACAAGACGCTGCGGCTTGCCGAGGGACTGACTCGGGCTGCTGCTAATGCGGGAGTGCCTGTATCGGTTGTCCGCGAGGCGTCGATGTTGACCGTCTTCTTCGCGCCCCATCCTCCTCGGTGTTATGAAGATCTTCCCGCCGTCGATACCAACCGGTTCGCCCGCTTCTTCCACGCCATGCTCGACCAAGGGGTGTTGCTGCCCCCGTCGCAATTCGAAGCCTGGTTCGTCAGTGCGGCGCATGACGCAGAGGACATCCAGCGCACGGTCGATGCCGCGCACCAGGCGTTTGCCCAGGCCCGATGACGGAAGCCCCATTCGTGCTGGGGACGCGTGGGAGCACCTTGGCGCTGCGCCAAACGGAACTCCTGATGGAACTGTGCCGTGCTGCGCACCCCGAGATTACATTTCGTGTGCGCACGATTCGGACGGCGGCCGATCGCCATCCCGGTCGTGCTTTCGATCAGCTGCCTGGGGTGGGATTTTTTGTAAAAGAGCTGGAGACGGCGTTGCTCGCGGGAGAGATCGAGGCGGCGGTCCACAGTATGAAAGATCTCCCGTCGCAGGAGACTCGGGGGCTGAGCATTGCAGCCGTTGCGCTGCGGGAAGATCCCCGTGACGTGCTGGTTAGCCGGAACGGGTTTACTCTCGCCACGCTCCCCCCGGGCGCGCGGATCGGGACGAGCAGTCCGCGCCGTGCGGCTGCGCTCCGCGCACACCGGCAGGACCTTGTAGTTGTCCCGATCCGGGGAAATGTGGAGACGCGCATCCGCAAGATGGACGGGGGCGAGTTCGAAGCGATCTGTCTGGCCGGTGCCGGCCTACTTCGGCTGGGGCTGCAATCCCGTATCAGCGAATGGCTGTCCGTCGATATCATGCTGCCGGCGCCAGGGCAGGGGGCGCTGGGCATGCAAGTGCGAACTGGTCACGATCTGGCATGGCGGGTGGCCGCGGATGCCGAGCATTTGCCGACCCGTCAGGCCGTGACAGCAGAGCGGGCCGTGCTGACTCGCTTGGCCGCCGGGTGTCGGCTGCCCGTCGCGGCGTTCGCAACGGTGGCAGGTGAGCGGCTTGCCCTGCGTGCGTCGGTGGCGGCTCCAGACGGCGCGCGCGTCGTCAGCGGAACCCGGGAGGGATTAACCTCTGAGGCTGCGCAAGTGGGGACGTCTCTCGCCGAGGAACTCTTGGCACGGGGGGCGGATCTGATCGATGCCGTCCCGCAGGTCCACTGATGCGGCGCCCGCGTGTGTTGATTATCCGGCCCGCCGGGCAGGCAGACCTTCTGGCGACACGCTTAGAGAACATCGGAATGGAGCCGGTGGTGGTCCCAGCCGTTGCTGTCCTCCCGCCGGTCTCGTGGGGCGGGGTGGATGAGGCGCTGGCGCGCTTAGGTCAATACGCGTGGATCCTGTTCACCAGTGCCAACGGCGTGCGCATGTTCTTTGACCGAGGACGAACGCGGGGTGGGGTGGCAGGATCACCTACACTGCGATGGGCGGCAATTGGGCCTGGTACCGCGGCGGCCCTGGAAGAGGCTGGCATCAACGGGTCGTGGCTGCCGTCCCGCTACCTCGGTGAGAGCGTGGGAGATGAATTGCCCGCGAGTCGAGGCCAGCACATGCTCCGCGTACGAGGGGAGACGGCATCCCCGGTGGCCACGACTCGGCTGCGCGCGCGGGGCATCTCAGTCGACGAAGTGGTGGCCTATCGCATCGTTGAGGCTCCTCCGGGGTCTGAGGCGCTGTTGCGGCAGGCGTGGACGCAGGGTATCGATGCCATCGTGTTCACCAGCGCCTCGACCGTGCGGGGGTTTGAGCACCTCGCACAGCGTGCGGGGATTGCCGACGATGTGAGTAGCGTGACAACCTTTGCGATTGGGCCAGTGACTGCCGATGCGATGACCGCGTTAGGATGGACCGTGCACGGGGTCGCGTTGCAGCACAGCGTCGACGGCCTCGTATCGTTGATCGAAGAGAGGAGAGCTACCATTGCAGCAGATCACGCGACGTCCTGAGGTTCCCGCCCGGCTGCGCCGGCTGCGCCGGACCGCCCCGATGCGGGCACTCGTTCGCGAGACGCGTCTGGACCCGCAACAGCTGATTTATCCGCTGTTCGTCCGAGGCGGAAAGCGCGTGCGCGAGCCCATCCCCTCGATGCCCGGGCAGTTTCGGTTGTCCGTGGACGAGCTCGTCGCCGAGGTCGGCACCGCGCGCCGTCTGGGGGTCGAGGCGATCCTGTTGTTTGGCTTACCTGCTGCCAAAGACCCTTTGGGAAAGGGAGCCTACGCGGAGGACGGGATCGTTCAGGAGGCCGCGCGGGCTCTGCGCTACGCGTACTCCGATCTTGTTATCATGACCGACGTGTGTCTGTGCGAGTACACGAGTCACGGGCACTGTGGTGTGGTCGCCAACGGCGAGGTGGATAACGACGCCACCCTTGACTTGCTTGTCCGGACCGCAGTCTCCCAGGCGGCGGCCGGCGCCGATGTGGTCGGGCCAAGCGCGATGATGGATGGGCAGGTCGCCGCGCTCCGCCGCGGACTGGACGAGGCGGGGATGGGCCATGTGGCCATCATGTCGTACTCCGCGAAGTACGCCTCGGCATTCTACGGACCATTTCGGGAGGCGGCCGACTCGGCGCCGCAGTTCGGCGACCGCCGCGGCTACCAAATGGATCCCGCGAACGTGCGGGAGGCGGAGCGAGAGATCGCACTGGACCTCGCCGAAGGCGCCGATATCGTCATGGTGAAACCCGCCCTGGCCTACTTAGACGTGATCGCCCGCGTGCGCCCGACGGTTCCGGTTCCCCTCGCGGCCTACAACGTGAGCGGCGAGTATGGCCTGGTCAAAGCGGCCGCCCAGCAAGGTTGGGTGGATGAGTCCCGTGTGGTGCTGGAGATCCTCACAGCCATCGCGCGGGCCGGGGCCGACCTCATCATCACTTATCACGCAAAGGAGGTCGCCGGATGGCTGAGCGCGCGGTGACCGCACCCGAATTCGTCCACTTTCTGACGCTGCAGGTGGACCCCACCTGGCGCCGCCTGCCCCCCGCGCAGCGTGAGGAAGACCTGGACGCGTTTCGACGGGTGTTCCAGCGGACAACCGGGGAAGTCCGCACACTCACTTACTCGATGGTAGGCCTTCGTCCGGACGCTGATCTCCTACTCGTTCGGTTTACTGCATCCCTGGACGCGCTCGAGGCGTCGGCGAGCCTCTTGCTACGCGCAGGCGTGGGACGCTCAATGCGCGTTGCCCACTCATGGATCGGACTGATCCGTCAGTCCCAATACACCAAGCGGCCCACGGGGCAAGAGCAAGGGCTGCGGACCGGGGATCGGGCCGCGTATCTCGTGGTGTATCCGTTCACGAAGACGCACGAGTGGTATCAGTTGAGCCGCGAGACACGGCAGGGGATGATGAGTGAGCACATCCGGCTCGGGCACGATTATCCCCAAGTACGGCAACTCCTCGCGCACTCGACAGGGCTAGACGATCAGGAATTTATCGTTGCGTATGAGACCGATGACCTGACGGTCTTTCAGGATCTGGTGGTGGCGCTGCGCGAGACAGAAGCCCGGCGTTTCACGCTCCGCGACAGCCCGACGCTGACGGCGACCTCCCGGTCGCTTGAAGACGCGTTGGCTCTGCTGGGATGAGGAGGAGCGGCGGGGACGGATCACGAGACGAGAGTGCCTCGCGACCCGTTCTGCGCGACGGAATCGTGAGCGGTCTGTCTGATCGTTTCCTTCGCGCCTGCCGCCACGAGCCGGTGGATGTGACCCCGATCTGGTTCATGCGGCAGGCCGGTCGGTCCCAGCCGGAGTACCGCGCGCTGCGGGAGCGGTTTTCGCTGCTGGAGATCGTGCGCCGTCCCGACCTGTGCGCCGAGGTGACGCTGCGTCCGGTCCAGCAGCTGGATGTGGATGCCGCAGTTCTGTTTGCTGACATTACAGTCCCGTTGTTGGCGATGGGAGTGGGGCTGGAACTGGTTGAGGATACGGGCCCGCGTGTCCACACACCGATCCGCGAATCCTCAGGCGTGGCGGGGCTCCGCCCCTTCGAAATCGATGAAACTGTGGCCGCGCTTACCGAGGCGATCCGGCTCATCCGCCGCGCGGCGCAGGTGCCGCTGATTGGGTTCGCGGGCGCCCCGTTCACTCTGGCGGCGTATCTTGTGGAGGGTGGCCCGTCTCGAGATTTTCCTCTGACAAGGGCGTTCATGCACCAGGAGCCTCAGGTGTGGGGGGACCTGATGAACCGGCTGACGCATGGGATCGTCGCCTATCTGCAGGCCCAGATCCGCGCCGGCGTGCAGGCGGTGCAGTTGTTTGATAGCTGGGTCGGATGCCTCAGCCCTCACGATTTTGTGAGTAATGTCGCGCCCTACTCCGCGCGGGTGCTGGCCGCCGTGGCCGCGGCCGGTGTGCCGTCGATTCACTTCGGGACGAATACCGCTGGACTGCTGGAGCTCATGGCCGCTTCCGGTGGCGACGTGATTGGTGTCGACTGGCGGGTGGACCTCGGCGTGGCCTGGCAGCGAATCGGTGTGCACCGCGGCATTCAGGGGAACCTGGATCCTGTGCTGCCAATCGCGGATGTCACGGTGATGCTGGAGCGCGCCCGCACGATCCTCGAGCAGGCTGCCGGTCGTCCCGGCCACATCTTCAATTTGGGGCACGGAGTGCATCCGCAGACCCCCCCGAACCATCTCCGACGCCTCGTGGCATTCGTGCACGAGTACCGCGTGCGAGAACCCGCACCCCGATGACGCCGGTCGGGCTCGTGTGCATGGCCTACGGCAGTCCGGCCACCCTGGAGGACGTTCTGACCTATTACACGCACATCCGCGGCGGGAAGATACCGTCACCAGACCAAGTGGCCGAGTTGCGCGAACGCTACCGGCGGATCGGAGGTCAGTCCCCACTGGCGGAGATCACGCAGCGTCAGGCCACGGGTGTCGCACGCGCGCTTCAGGAAGACGACCTGGATGTGCGCGCCTACGTCGGCATGAAACACGCTCCGCCGTTTATTGCGGATGTCGTCGCCCAGATGGCGGGCGACGGCATTCGCCGCGCGGTGGGCCTGGCGCTCGCGCCGCACTACTCGCAGATTAGCGTGGCCTCGTACTTCGCCACGGCAGAAGAGGCGGCGTCCCGCCACAAGATTGAGTTGACGTGCGTCCAATCCTGGCATGATCTGCCGGGATTCATTGCGACCCTCGTCAACCGCGTACGCACGGCCCGAGCGGCCTTGCCAGGTGCCGATGGGGCACCCGTGGTCTTTACAGCGCACAGTTTGCCCCAGCGTATCTTGAGCTGGCACGACCCGTATCCCGACCAACTGGCTCGCACCTGCGAGCTCGTGGCTACTCAGGCGGGGCTGCGAGACTGGCGGTTCGCGTATCAGAGCGCGAGCCACACGGGGGAGCCCTGGCTCGGGCCGGATCTCCTTGAGGCCCTCGACCAGATCCGGGAGGAGGGCCACACGAGTGTGGTCATCTGTCCGGTGGGCTTCGTCGCCGACCACCTCGAGGTGTTGTACGACATTGACATCGAGGCCGCCGCGCATGCAGATGCACTTGGGGTGCGGCTCGTGCGTGCTCCAACGGCGGGGTGTGACGCTGATTTCCTGGGAGCGCTTGCCAACCTGCTCCGGCCACACGTCAGGGAGGCCGCACAAGCATGAGCGGTTCCTGCGTGGTGATCGGAGGAGGCATCACCGGTTTGGCTGCTGCGCACGCTCTCAATGCGGCAGTGGCCGCCGGCTTTCTTGATACTGCGACTCTCCTGGAGGCTGCTCCGCAATTGGGCGGCAAGATTGTTACCGAGAGAATGGACGGGTTTGTGCTTGAGGCAGGTCCCGATTCATTTCTCACGGCCAAGCCCGAGGCTGTCGACCTCTGCCGCACCCTCGGATTGGCCGACCAAGTGGTCGGGACCCTGGCTCCGCGCCTCGTATTCGTGCTTAGCCGCGGGGTGCTCGAGCCGCTTCCGGATGGACTTGCGGGGCTGGTGCCCACACGGCTTCTGCCGTTTCTCCGCAGCGGACTGTTCTCGGTGTGGGAGAAGGCACGCATGGCGGGGGAGCTCGTGGTGTCTTCTCACCGAAACGGGGCGGAGGAGTCCGTGGGCGAGTTCGTGCGACGCCGCCTCGGACCGGCGGCAGTGGACCGACTCGCGGCCCCCTTGCTAGCGGGGATCTACGCCGGCGACGTGGACCGACTGAGTCTGCGGGCGACATTTCCCCAGCTCGCGGAGGCGGAATCACAGTACGGATCCCTGATGATGGCTGCGGTCCGTCGCGACCTCCGCCGGCGTCGTCGACACCCCCCAGACGACCATGCTGACAGCGGCGACACAGACCGTCTGGGTATGTTTGCGACGCTGCGCGGCGGCCTGGACCATCTTGTCAATCGCATCAAGGATTCGTTGCCTCATGTCGGCGTGCGCACGGGTGCACCCGCGCGGGTGATCACTCGGGAAGGAAACCAGTATCGGGTTCACCTTTCCAACGGGGCCGATGTCGACGCGGACGTTGTCATTGTCACGACACCTACCTATGCCGCCGCGCGATTGCTGCGCGGTCTCACCGCTTCGGCCGCCTCGGCCCTGCAGCAGATTCCGTATGTATCCACCGCGGTCATAGCGTTGGGCTTTGCCCGTACTGATGTGACGCACCCGCTTGCTGGACACGGCTACGTGGTGGCCCGCGGCGAAGGTTTGACGCACACCGCGTGCACCTGGACGTCGTCTAAATGGCCTCGCCGGACGCCAACCAATTGCGTGTTATTAAGGTGCTACGTCGGGCACGCCGGGGATAGGCGAGTGCTGGACGAAGATGACGACAGCCTTGTTGCGACGGTGCTGGCTGAGATCCGGCCGCTTCTCGGGATCACGGGCCGACCGCTACTCGCGCGGGTGCATCGGTGGGAGGATGCGATGCCCCAATATGATGTGGGTCACCTGGGCAGGGTGGAGGCGATCATGGATGCTCTGTCCCAAACCCCGGGGGTTCTGGTCGCGGGTGCGGGATACGGCGGCATTGGCCTGCCCGATTGCATCCGGCAGGGCACCGAGGTGGCGGGGGCTGCCCTCAGGTATCTCGGTGTCGCGGCAGGATGAGGCCGAAGACGCGTCAGTGGAGAGGTCGGTGAAGGAACTGTGAGATCGGTGCCCTGGCTCCCGGTTACCACCTCGCTGGTGATTGTCCTCTTTGTGATTCTGATCTTCCGTCGATACCGCCGCCGCGCCAGCACACCTCTGTTGATGTGGGGGATTGGGTTAGCGATGTTCGGGATCGCCAGCATGGCGGAGGCCTACTCGACACTCGGATGGCACCCTGTCGCCTTCCGCTTGTGGTATCTCAATGGCGCGTTACTGAACGCCGCGTGGTTGGGGCAGGGAACAGTGTTCCTCCTCAGCCGTCGGGCGCATCTTCCGTGGATTATCTTCGGCCTGCTGCTGATTGGAACCGTGGTTGGAGGAATTCTCGTGTTTCGGACGCCGATCGACGCCGCACACTTTAGGGTGGGGATGTCCTTGAGCGCGCAGTACCGAGAGATCCTTCCCCCTGGGGCGCCCGTGCGCAAGCTCACCCCGGTCTTCAATATCTATGGCTCTATCGCCCTGGTAGGTGGGGCCCTATACTCGGCGTGGCTGCTGCTCCGCAAGGAGAGCGTCCCGCAGCGGGTCGTGGGGAACGTGCTCATTGCGCTCGGCGGGGTGGCAATGGGAGTGGCCAGCACGCTCGTGCGTTTTAGCATGGCCGACTACCTGTATGTGGCCGAGCTCGTTGCTGCGGGGAGTATGTTCACAGGATTTCTTCTGGCGACCACGCGGATCCCCGTGTCGTTACCCCTCGCCCCACGTGTGGAGGTGATGTCATGACCGCCCGGTCAGTGACGGAGCCATCCTGGTTGACCGTGAGCAGAGCGTGCCAGATGCTGGGCGTCGACGCCTCAACGCTTCGACTGTGGACCGATGCCGGCCGTATCCGCGTCTTTCGAACCCCCGGAGGCCACCGGCGCTACCGCGAGGAAGATTTGACGGGGTTCTTGCACTCTCAGCAGCAGAAACCCCACGGGCTTGCCGACGTCATGGGGCATCGTGGGGCACGGCTGATTCCGGGCACATCGCGCCGGCGGATTCGCGAACAGCAATGGTACGCCGACCTCGACCCCAAGGCAGCCGACGCGATGCGGCTGACATGTCGCAGACTCATGGACGCCCTCTCCACATATCTCTCCGGGGGCCGGGGACGACGGGCGGCGTTGGCGGCCGGGGAGGATGCGGGACGTGCGTTGGGCCTGCAAGTCGCCGCCTTACGCTTGTCTCCTGCCGAGGCCACGCGCACTTTCTTGTTCTTTAAGGGGTCCATCACCCAATCGGTGTCCTCCCGGCTGCCGCTCCCCTCCGAACGGCGGGTGCGCTCTATTCGCCGGATCGATCTCTTTTTGGACCGTGTGTTGGTCCAGATGATGGCCGTCTACGAACGGACGGGCTGATCTGCCCCCACGGCCACGCGGATAGGTTTCGCTTCCCCACTGATCCCGCGAGTCGGGATTATTGCGATACGTGCACACCGTTCCTATACTGTGGAGCGACAATCGCCTGCTCGCGATGGTGAGATTGGGTGGCGGGAGCAAACCGCTTCCCGGGGGAGATTTGTGGCTAGCGCGCTGATCATTATTCCGGTCTTCAACGAAGAAGCCACGCTCGATCAAGTGCTCGTCGAGGTACGCCGAACGGTGCCGGCGTGCGACATTCTCGTCGTCGATGATGGATCGACCGACCGCTCGCCGCAGATTATCCGCGCGCATGCCGATGTGCGGGTAGTGCGCCACGACACCAACCTCGGCTATGGGCAGTCTCTAATCACGGGGTTTCGCGACGCGATCGATGGAGGGTATGCGGTGGCGGTGACGATTGATTGCGACGAGCAGCATGAGCCGCAGCGCATCCCCGACTTCCTCCAGGCGATCGCGACTGCCGACATTGTCTCCGGGAGTCGGTATCTGGACCCGACCTTACCAGGCGACCCTCCGCCGCCCGATCGGGCCCGGCTCAACCAGGAGTTCGTCGCCCGCCTGCGGACGATCACGGGTTATGCGCTCACCGATGCGTGGTGCGGGTTTAAGGCCTACCGCGTCGACGCTCTGCGAAAACTGCAGCTTACCGAACCCAGCTACGGGCTGCCGCTGCAGGTATGGGTGCAGGCGGCTTATCATCACCTCAGGGTCGTGGAGCTGGCGGTGGCCCGGATCTACAGGAACCCCCGCCGGCAGTTCTGGGGCGGGTTGGATGACGCGGACGCCCGCCGGGCCTATTACTTGAAAGTGTTGGAAGGGGAGGTCGCGCGCTGCTTCCCGGATCGGGTGGCTCTCGTGCAGCAGGCGCCGTGAAGATTCTGGCGATTGGCCCGCATCCCGATGATGTCGAGATTGGCATGGGCGGGACGATCCTGGCCCTTCGCGCCCAGGGTCACGAGGTCACGATGTGTGATCTCACGAACGGGGAACCCACCCCGGTCGGAACACCGGAACGCCGAGCGCGCGAGGCGGCCGAGGCGGCGCGCCTCCTCGGTGTCTCACGCATTTCGCTTGAGATGCCTAACCGGTACCTAACAGATACGGTCGAGAACCGGATGCAGGTGGCGGGAGTGATCCGCCAGGTGCGGCCGGAGATTCTCTTCGTACCGTACTGGGTGGATGCGCATCCCGACCACGTGGCTGCGGCGGCCCTCTGTGAAGCCGCTCGGTTCTACGGGAAATTAACCAAGACCGCTCTTCCCGGCGAGCCGTACATGCCCCCACGCATCGTGCACTACTTCACGACCCACTATCGCTTGCACCCGGATTTGGCGTTTGTCTTTGATATCTCCGACTACGTCGACCGAAAGATGAATGCCATCCGCGCGTACGTGTCCCAGTTCGGCCCAGAACGCCGCAACGAACGGTTCTTCGAAGATATGCGCGTGTGGAACCGCTACTTCGGAGACCTGATCGGCCGCGAGTCTGGCGAACCGTTCGCCTGCCGCGAGAAGATCGGCCTGCGCGGGTTGGATCAGTTCGTGTGATGGAATCGGTGAATCCCGCATCGCCTCGTCTGTGAACTCGGAGTTTGAGATTCCCCTGCGGTCCGGGGAAGCGTTCTGCTTTCCTCCGATCGTGCAGTGGGAGGTTCTGGCCCGCGACAACGCCGCCGCATTGGATCGAGTGGATGTGCCGCTTGCGGGCGTGCCACTTGCCGAAATCCGGCGGCAGGCGCGTCCGGAAGTTTTGGCCGCGGTTGCCGCCTACGCCAAGGCGCTGGGCCTCGGTGCCGCAGCGCCGACCGTGGGCAAGCCGCTCGTGGTGACCGGACATCAGCC
>WNFH01010317.1_pt1 | contig 10650 bp, 8 predicted proteins | sample 5400411 | NCBI WGS metagenome assembly WNFH01 (sample SAMN13153347, study PRJNA577476) | soil metagenome | isolation source: 200 cm saprolite under Douglas fir tree site 2 hole 3 | place: USA:California | collected 2015-04-18
TCTTCTGCATTAGCGCCAAGTTACAGAATGCAGCGACAGAGCAGTCCGAACAACGTAAAACCAGTAAGCCGTACACTGGCGACCTTTCCATCTTTGATTCGCCAGGAAGGGACGAAAGGCTGCAAATCAATCGCGTCATGGACATTCTAGGGATAGCTCCCGGTAAGACTGTCGCTGATATGGTTCACAGTCCGTGCCGCGAAACGTGTGCGGGATACTGGAACCGTGTACGCCGTCGATATCAATCCGGCGGCCATACGTTACATTGAATCTCGAATTCGCAAAGAGAACTTGCGCAACGTCAAACCGATATTGGGCAGGCCTGATAACCCGCTGCTGCCAGGGACAGTTGACGCCGTGCTCCTGTTGAAGACGTATCACGAGGTCGCTCAGCCCATCGTACTGTTGCGCAACCTTCGGGCATCGCTCTCGCCTGGGACCAAGGTGGGAGTGATTGATCGTAATGGGAATGGCGAGAACCATGGCGTTGCCCGGGACATCGTGATTCGGGAGGCGAACGCAGCTGGCTATCAGTTGCTGGAACAAGATGATTTCGTCAAGGACGGAACGGATTATTTTCTAGTTTTTGGCGCAAAATAGCGTTGGGCCACTCAGAGACCAGACGTCATGGCCGAACACGAGTACCTTAATGCAAAGAACGCAGCGGTAGTCCATAACGCATCCAAACAGCGTTTCGAAATCAATATAGGTGGTCAGCTTTCCATGCTCGAATATACATTCAAGAATCACCGACTATTTCTGACGCACACAGAAGTTCCGCCGGCCCTGGAAAGCCAAGGCCTGGGCACGGAGCTAGCTCATGCTGCATTGGAATATGCGCGCCAGAACGAGTTGACTGTCGTTGCGGTTTGCCCTTTTGTGCAGGAATACGTAAGCAGTCACCCGGAATATCAGTCGTTTGTGACCACTTCGGTTGCCTGAACCAGTTCTCTTGTTGTGACTATTGGGCGACCCTACTTTCGAACAACATCCGGATGAGAATGCGACTAAAGGCAAGTGAGCACCGGAGTGGAGCAGAACACTCGCTGACCAGGACAGATGCGACAGGAGGGCAAATTCCCAAATTGCAGATTGCAGATCCATATTTGCTCGCGAGAATACGACACGCCTACCCTTCAAAGTGAATTCTTTGAGTATCCCAATACCCGAGCTGAGCTATCGAGACGTAGACGCGTGACCGATGCCGCCCGCTCACTTCCGTGGGGATAGCGCAATTGGTCAGATCGTTGTGGAAAGTTTGTGTAAAACGCAGCTATCGGGTTTCCACATCCGGCAAACGACAGACTCTAAACGGACTTTCATCTCGTGATTGTGTCGCACCCCTGTGCAAGGTTTGCACCAAAAAGCGGCATTGACAACCATCCACCAACCCTTTAACTTGCGCACTGTCGACGATCGAAAGGATTGGCTCAAAGAAAATTTAGCCAGTCCGAAGTAGATTGGGTGATCAGCCTGGCAGGGCAACCTGCGGGGCCGCCAAACCTGAAAAAACCGACAGCTCTGCGAGGAGTGGTTGGGGTTTGGAACTGCGAAAGCAGTGATTACATCAGGGGCCGTGATGGTGCATGCTTCCACGCTGTTGGCTTCCTCGCAAGGAGCGAACGGCTAGAGCATAACCAATGTCACGGCCTTTTCCGTGCCTGAGTCTTCCTCGCTCAATTGTCCTTCCTAAGTTCTTGCCGTGATGGTGGCGATCCACCTCACATGCATTTAATTCCGTTTGAATGAAGTCGCCGTGAAGGAAGAACTCGAGAGTATCGTCTTGCAAATGTATAGGGCTGGCGTGCGATGCTCTGAAGCTGTGCGGGAGTTTCAAAGGGCCTTCATCCTCACGGTACTCAAAGATCAAAGAGGGAATCAGTGCAAAGCTGCCGAGAGACTCGGCGTACACCGGAATACGCTACGCCGTACGATTCGAGATCTGGAGATTGATATCGGCCCGACACGAGCAACGGGGAGGCGTCGACCACCAGGATCGGACATTCCAACGCCGTCGGTGCGGCGACGAGCAACTTAAATGACCACGATTTTCGGTTAACTGCGCTTGGTTGGCGTATCAGCTCACGTAGCAGAGAAATTAATCAGCTCGACATTGCGCTGGGATGCTTCAATGCCGCTACAATCCGCCGGTACTGCAATCTCTGCAATGGCCAACCCACTTGCATGCAACGTTTTGGGTTCATCGCGACTCGCAAGTAAACCGTCTGTGACACCGCTGTGGCCGGGTGGCTCTTCCGAACGTTGGTGACCTTTCGGATCTCCGGTCTCCACCTATCATCTGATCAGCTAACAGCCTTGCCGAGATCGTGGGGTTACAAACCCAACGATCCTAGCGAGTTCCTCGCTGTGCTTTGTTCTTGTTCATTCCGTGCAGTATCGTGCAGAATTCCCCCAAGTTCGTCAGAACTGGCTCCTATATAACCTGAAGTTTCCGGAGCAAGGCTGGGCCTCGGAGGCCGTCGATGAAAGATTCTCACCAGGATGAAAAGCTACTTCACCAGATAACGCCTGCTTCCAAGGGGCGGCGTTGCTTCATCGGCAGCATCGCAACCCTCGGGGCAGGGTTAACCGGTTCTGTCATCTTACCCGGCGCCGTGATAGCACAGCTCAACCCGAATGCTCCCGCAAGAACAAAATCCACAGTCAGCGGTTGCGCAAGCAGAACCGTCGTTGCTTCCGACGCGGCGACGGTCGCAGAAACAAGCGCTGGGAAAATCCGTGGATTCAGGCGGAACGGTGTGTACATTTTCAAGGGTGTCCCCTACGGTGCCTCAACCGCTGGTGGCAGGCGCTTCAGGCCACCGGTCAAGCCCGAACCGTGGACAGGTATTCGCAACGCGCTGCAGTATGGCCGGACCTGTCCAAGCCAGGATTCTGCTCACTTCAATACTGACGGAAGAAACCTAGCGACCTCCGACGAAGATGCATTCGTGCTGCATCGCGGAGCCTTCGCCGCGGTGCCCGGCGAGGACTGTCTGCGTGCCAATCTTTGGACGCCGGAGATCAATTCTTCACGAAAACGTCCGGTCATGGTCTACATGCATGGCGGAGCGTTTTCCGGAGGCAGCGGGCACGATCTGCTCGCCTATGACGGTGAATGTCTCGCCCGCAACCATGATGTTGTCGTAGTGACACACAATCATCGTCTGAACGTGTATGGATATCTCAATCTCGGACATTTGGCAGGAGAAGAATATGCCAGCTCGGCTAATGTTGGGATGCTCGATATCGTCGCGGTCTTAGAGTGGGTTCGCGACAACATTGAGAATTTCGGTGGGGATTCCGGCAACGTAACAATTTTCGGCCAGTCTGGCGGCGGGGGAAAAATCATCGCCCTTATGGCGATGCCTGCCGCAAGAGGTTTGTTTCATCGCGCTATTGTTCAGAGCGGCCCCTTTCTGAGATCGCTCTCTCCCGACTACTCAGGGCGACTGGCTGAGCTGGTGATCGCAGAACTTGGCTTATCCAAATCGCAAGTGAGGGAGTTGCAGAGAATTCCGGTGGATCGTCTTTCAGGTGCGGCGGCGGAAGCGATGAAGAAAATGCCCGCGTATAAACCTTCTATTCGCCAGGTTTACGGCGAACAAGATTGGGGACCAACGGTAGACGGCCGCATTCTTCCGCGCCATCCATTCGATCCGGACGCTCCAGAAATATCAGCAGATGTCCCATTGCTAACCGGCTCAAACCTCCACGAATTTGTAAATGGGCTTGACCGCCCCGATGCGAATGCCATGCGAGTCGACGAGCTTGACCGCCTAGTGAGTCAGGAGTTCGGCGATCGCGGCAGGGAGATCGTCGAAGCTTACCGATGCAATTACCCGGAAGCCACGCCGTTTGACCTATATGCCACCGCCCCGGCGTACTCCTATGTTTATGCTTGGCGCACTCCGGTATTGAATGGCCGTCCGGGCTCATTCCATGCTTCTGAAATTGCCTTCACTTTTGATAATGCTGAAATCTGTGATCACTACAGCTGTGGCGTTCCAGAGGCATTCGTCCTGTCGAAACAAATTAGTAATGCGTGGGCGAATTTTGCTCGAACCGGAAATCCTAGTCACAGTGGCTTGCCGCGCTGGCCTGCGTACAGATCGGAGCGCCGTGCAACGATGTACCTCGACGCGCCATGTCATGTTCGCAACGATGCAGAACAAGACGCATTGAGACTGATAGCACTGTCGTGAATAGCGCAGTAAGAGAGAGCCGAGAGACACGGTATGAATGCGCACCTTTAGTCGCGCTATATCCAGATGAGAGTGAGCAATGATGATGTGATCGGGAGCTGCATTTAGTATTGCCGGGGTTTCACAAGGCACCTGCACCAAGTTCAACCGGCGCCTTCTCCAGGGATATGCGGAGGGTGGCGGTGTCTACCGTTTGGCACTGCGAACCTTCCACGACAGCCGCGGGTGTTGGAGTTGGACGCAGTTCCAATGTCGGTTGTCCAGGAAATCAAAGCCTAGCTGACATTATTCCTTCAAGAGAGCGGAACATGATTCTCACCCGACGTACCGCAATACGATTGCTTGCTGGAGCCCCCGCCATGGTCTTGGGCCAGAAAACTGCAAGCTCGCCAGTTCGCCCATCTCCACCCGCAGCGAGTCGGATAAACGAAATCATCGTGGTGTGCAAGACACACTTCGACATCGGATATTCGGACAGAGTACAGGATGTATTGACCTACTACCGTACTACGATGATTGATCGCGCGCTCGATCTGATCGATAGATCGAAGGACTTGCCTCACGAAGAACAATTCACTTGGACATGCCCCGGTTGGGTTTTCGATTGGATTGTTGAAGACTGGCCCGGACAGACAGCCGAACGTCGTGAGCGACTGGACCGCGCTGTAAAGACGGGTCGACTTGTTGCTCACGCGCTGCCTTTCAGCATTGAGAGCGAGTTGATGTGGCCGGAAGAATTCGCGCGAGGTTACGCATTTGCGGATCGTTCGTGCCAGCGCTATGGCATGCCGTTACCGCGAGCGGCGAAAACATCAGACGTGCCTTCGCAATCGAGAGCATTAGCTACGTCCCTAGCTCACGGCGGAATAAGATTCATGCACATTGGGTGCAACTGGCCATCAGGGTATGTTCATGATCTTCCGCCGCTCTTTTGGTGGGAGGGTCCGGACGGCTCACGCGTGTTGACCATGTATTCAACTATCTACGGAACGTGTACAGCACTGTGGCCTTGGGGAGGAGAGGGAGATCCTTACATTGGACATAACCTACTCCCGCCCACTGACTGGCCATATAAAACCTGGCCCGCCATCATCGTTACTGCGGACAATTCGGGACCACCGACTCTGGAAGCCGTCAGGTCCCTCTTTGCTGAAACATTAGAAAAGTTTCCCGACGTAAAAGTCCGAATGGGCACGTTGGACGACATCGCGGACGCTATCCTGGCAGAGAATCCGGAATTAGCTGTTGTTCGCGGTGAAACACCAGACACATGGATTCATGGATGCATGTCGGATCCCGGAGGAATGCGATATGCCCGGAATGTGCGTCCATTGATTCCAGCTGTTGAGGTCCTACACACTCACTTGCGCCAGTGGGGTGTGCCAGTCGAGGAACACGATGAGGGAGTCGCAAAGGCCTTTGAACAAAGCTTGCTGTACAGCGAGCATACCTGGGGACTTGGGCAGTCTGTTGATGTTTACGGGCGAGCCTTTAGGGAGCTTCCTCCGGCCAAGTATCATCAACTTGAAGCCTCTTGGGAAGACAAGACCAACTACATCCGAAATGCAGCAAGCATTACTTCATCGTTGTTTGATGCTGGGCTCTCCGCTCTCACGCGAGCGGTTGACGCCGAGGGATCTAAAGTTGTGGTATACAACCCCCTGCCTTGGCCACGTTCTGGGATAGTCGAGATCGATGGCACCTCATTCCTTGCCAAGGATATTCCGGCACACGGCTACAGAACGTTCTCTCCTCCGCCCTCTACGGTGTCGAAATCACTGTCCGGTAACACATTGGAAAACGAATTCATAAGGGTGACACTCGATCCAGTCCGCGGCGTGATTGCGTCGCTTGTCCAGAAGGGCACAGGCCGAGAGTGGGTAGACGGATCCCTTGAATATGGCATGGGACAATATCTCAACGAGCGATTTGAAAGTTCGCAGACAGAGGACTACTGCCGAGCGTATCAACAAGGCAGATGGGGTACTCATCTTCATTCTGGGATGTACAAGCCTGGTCTTCCTGCTGGGGTGCGCTACCGTCGCGCTTCAGGAACGAACGGCTCAATACGTCTCGTCAAACGAGGTGAAACGCTGACCGGCATTCTGGAGATGCCGGGTGATTTGAATAACCATCTCCCGGCAACTTCCCTGCGCGTGACCATTCATGCGGGTGTTGCTTACCTCGATGTTGAGCTGATAATCAAGGACAAAGCGAAGGACAACTGGCCAGAAGCCGACTGGCTTTGCCTACCATTCAGATCAAACTCACCGCAGTTCCGCATAGCCCGGACGCTCGGAGTTATGGACCCGTCTTGCGATATTTTGCCCGGCTCGAATCGCCATATTTATGCGGTTGGCACCGGATTGACAATCACGGGCAGCGATGGAGCGAGCGTCTCATTCTGTCCAATGGACCACCCTTTGGTCAGTCTCGATACGCCGGGGATCTGGAAGTTTTCTCTGGATTTTGTCCCCAAGAAGCCAGTGGTCTTCCTCAATCTTTACAACAACCAATGGAATACGAATTACCGTTATTGGTATTCAGGCACTTGGAGCTCACGAGTACGCATTTGGTTTGGCGACCAACTCGCCGTGCCCGCGTTAGAGACTATGGTGCCACTGGTGGCTTCGGCGGGTTCCGGAGCTCGTGGACCACTTCCCTCAACGCAGTCAGGGGTTAGCGTGTCGCGTCCGGGCGTGGTGATCACCGCGCTCAAGCAGAAGTCAACAGATAAAGTGACCTTCCTGCGGTTATGGGAATTCGCGGGAGAATCCGGCAAAGTAACCGTGCAACTCCCTTCCGGATCACTCGCCCGCATCGCCAGGCCTGTGGACCTACGCGGCGATTCGCTGGGTCCACCAATTGCAGTACAAGACGGCTCATTCGAGTTCTTGCTCAGCCGCTTTGCCCCGGCTTCGTTCGAATTGGAATAGATTCGCACGTGGTAAAGCGCCACTATTGATTTAGAAGTCCGGCAGAAATTGAAACTTGACGAATGTCGCGTAAATCAAACTACGACAAATATCCCTGTATTCCCGTGAGTACCAGCGCGGACGATTGCCGGGTGGGCTGGCGGAACATCATTGATCGATTGAAGCCTTTGTCCGAACAGGGCCGATGCACTCTCGCTGTTGAATGCTACCCCGGCACATTTGAAGGAATTATTAAGGATGCGCTCGTCGAAGGTTTGCGTCCCGCAGGCATGATTTACACGCCCGACTTGCTGAAGGCACCACCCTGTCTGGACACGTTGCTGGCTCCATACTTGGGTGATGATCCGGTCTTTGGGCGGATGAACGACATTGGTTTGCATGTGTTTTTCGACGAATCGAAACTGAGCCACGCACGCGAGAAACTCACAACTTGGAAAAACGGATTGCTGCTTGTGATAGGCGTCGGTGCGGCGTTCGTTTCCCCCGAGTTCGACGTTCTCGTTTACGCTGACTTGGCACGCTGGGAGATACAAGGTCGGCAGCGGCGAAATGAGATCCCAAATCTGGGCACAGACAACATTGAGGAGAGTCCGAGTCTGAAGTACAAAAGAGCATTTTTTGTAGACTGGCGCGCCGCCGATCGCCTCAAGAAGGAACTCCTGCCGAAAGCCGACTTCTTCTTAGACACAAACAGTTCCACGCCAAAACTCGTGGCCGGCGATTGCGTACGAGCGGGCCTCAAGACAGTCGCGAGCCGGCCGTTCCGCGTGGTGCCCTACTTCGACCCCGGCCCGTGGGGCGGGCATTGGATGGAAGAGATATGTAACCTGCCGAAAGACGCGCCCAATCATGCGTGGTGTTTCGATTGCGTTCCCGAAGAAAACAGCTTGCTTCTTGGGTTCGGCGATTCGCAAATTGAGTTGCCGGCGATTGACCTGACCTTCCTTCACGCCCGTGAATTACTGGGAAACCACATTTACAGCCGGTTCGGTGCGGAGTTTCCGATCCGTTTTGATTTCCTCGACACGATGGGCGGCGGGAACCTTTCGCTGCAGGTCCATCCGCGCACAGAATACATTCGCCAGCAGTTTGGCATGGACTATACGCAAGATGAAAGTTACTACTTGCTCGACGCTGGCGAGGACGGCTCAGCCTATCTTGGCCTGAAGGAGGAAATCGATCGCGAGGCAATGGCCCGCGAACTGCGGCTCGCACAGGAGGGTGGACCGCCGTTTTGTGCAGAAACCTACGTAAACAAGTTTCCTGCCAAGAAGCACGATCACTTCCTGATTCCAGCCGGAACGATTCACTGCTCGGGAAGAAACACCATGGTGCTCGAAATCAGCGCGACTCCGTACATCTTCACGTTCAAGCTCTGGGATTGGGGGCGGCTCGGCCTAAACGGCTTGCCGCGGCCGATCCATCTTGATCATGGAATCGCAAACATCGCCTGGGACCGGCAAACGGACTGGGTAAAAAAGAACCTGATCAACCGAGTCGAGTTTGTGGGCAAAGGCGCAGGTTGGACCGAGGAGCGGACGGGGCTGCACGAGCTGGAATTTATTGAGACACGTCGGAATTGGTCCACAGATAAAACTCCACACGATACTAAGGGCACCGTAAATGTCCTGAATCTTGTGGAGGGCAGGGAAGCAATCGTGGAAAGTCCGAGCGGCGCATTTGATCCGTTTGCGGTTCACTATGCGGAAACTTTCATCGTGCCTGCGGCAGTGGGCGCGTACACGATTCGTCCCGGCGGAGAATCCGCGGGATCAAAGTGCGGCACGATTAAAGCCTTCGTACGATCGGGACAGATGTGATCTCGTAAATGCAACTTCACAATTGTCGAAACGACTTCAGCGTGATCTCAAGTACAAAGGTTTGTAGGAGAATGCATGCATGTCCCGGCCGCAACTGTGAACGCTGAGGTTGGGCAAGCAAAAGCCCAGTCGCTGAGCTATGTCGTGCTCCTGGCTGCGACCACTGCAATTTCCGGATTTCTTTTCGGCTTCGACACTGCCGTCATTAACGGAGTCCTCCTTCTACTTCGTCGCCAATTTGCGCTTTCGAACCTGCAGACTGAGATCGCGGCAAGTTCGCTCCTGCTAGGTTGTCTGCTCGGTGCTGCCGGCGCAAGTATGATCGGCGACCGCTACGGTCGGCGGAAATCGCTGATTGCTTCGGCGTTGTTGTTTGCATTTTCCTCCATCAGCGCGGCGCTGGCCAGCACAGTCATGATCTTTTCCGCAGCCCGACTCTCTGGGGGGCTGGCAATCGGCCTTGCCTCTGTACTCACGCCGGTCTATATTGCGGAAATTTCGCCTTCAAATAATCGAGGAACGCTCGTCTCGTTGAATCAATTGGCGATCGTCGTTGGAATTCTCACGGCATATCTGGTCAATTGGCAGGTCGCTCGCCTCGGAGAGAGCAGCTGGCGGTGGATGTTAGCCGTCGCAGCAATTCCATCAATCGCGTTTCTGTTTGGGCTGCTTCTGATTCCCGAGAGTCCACGCTGGCTGATCAGCATAGGCCGCCTCGACCAAGGTGAACGCGTTCTGGCCCGAATCTTCGGCGAGCAGACCGCAAAGCAACAGGTCGAGGCGGTTGAACAAGCGGCAGCGGGCGAGGAGGGTTCATGGCATGAGGTACTTTCTCCGAACATGCGCAAGCGTCTTGCAGTTGGAATGTTGCTCGCGCTTTTCTCGCAGATTACCGGAATCAACACCGTGCTTTACTACGGCTCAATCATCGTTAGCGAGCACTTCCCAGGACAATCGACGAGCATGGCGCTGGTCGCAAACGTGATTGTCGGAGCGGTGAATTTATTATTGACCATTGTCGCCATGATCTTTCTCGACCGTTGGGGCAGGCGCGCGATTTTGATGATCTCGAGCGGAGGAATGGGAGTCGCGCTCACATTTCTGGTGATCGGTTTGATTTACGGCGTGTCGCCACTACTGATGCTGGCCAGCATTCTGCTTTATGTCGCCTTTTTCGCTCTTGGCATGGGCCCCGGCCCCTGGCTGATCATCTCCGAGATTTTCCCAACAAAGGTGCGAGGTCGCGCCGCCTCGATCGCGACGTCAACTCTCTGGTCGGGCACACTTCTGGTCACGTTTACGTTTCTCAGTTTGGTGAAGATTCTGAACCTTTGGGGAACATTTGCGATCTACGCCGCGCTTTCCTGCCTTTGCTGCATCTTCGTCTGGAAGATGGTTCCTGAGACGAAAAGTCGCACGCTCGAACAGATTCAAGAGACGTTGAGCAAGTAGAGCTGGATTGTTTAGAACTGCGAATATTACGAGGGGTCATGTTCAGGTGAAAGCCTTAGCGATTGACTTTGGCGGAACACACGCAACGTGTGGCTTGGTCGAGGATCAGGTCCTTCTTGCGCATGAGACGATTGATACAGATTGCGCCAAGAGTCTCCAGACAGTGCTGCCACGGATTCGGGATGCATGCCGCGAGCTCATGCAAAGGCGGGGACCATCATCCCGTGACGTTGCGGG
>WNFH01003914.1_pt1 | contig 10649 bp, 7 predicted proteins | sample 5400411 | NCBI WGS metagenome assembly WNFH01 (sample SAMN13153347, study PRJNA577476) | soil metagenome | isolation source: 200 cm saprolite under Douglas fir tree site 2 hole 3 | place: USA:California | collected 2015-04-18
TCAGTTTCTCACGGAAAGAAGTGCTCTCCTCGCCCAGAACAATACGACCGTCCAGTGTCACCACGGACACGCCATCTACTTCACTGTTCGTCATTCTTATAGTCATGCTTTTTCCTTCCTCGTTCGGTGAAAGGTCCGCCCGTATGGGCTCCCTCTACAGTATTTCGAATTGCTTTGGTCAAGAGATACGGACTGGGAATCCTTTTCGTTTCAACAGCCTCAATCGCAGCGAGCTTTCGGTCGATGTGTGGGTCGTTGCGCAGGCCACCTGAATGCAACAAGCAAGGCATTCCGGCAGTGACCCCACACGTAGGACAGGGGACGGCGAGTAAAGTTAGTAGAGGCATGTCTCCCATTCTCATTCAGAAACGATACCATCAGACATTTCGCAAAACTGTCTGTTTTGGAACACTCCTCAAATTGGCGTTTCCGAACGGACGCGGCAGACTCTGAAGTTGATTTGTACTTTCCATTCGCCCATTCAGTCGCACCTTTGAGCCCGATTTTTGTTGTAGAGTCTCAGCACTATGCTAATCGCTCAAATTCCTTGGTGGGCGACCGTCGCGGGGTCTTTCGGTGTCGGCGGGTTCGTTGGAAATCTCATCTCTTCTTTGCTCGCATCACGTTCTCAGAGACGAAACTGGGAGAAGGACAACAAGAAACACGAGTGGCGCGAACTGATTGACGCCCTGAGGGAAGCCCTTAGAGTCATGCGGGAGTATCGGTATGAGAGCTTCGCGGACAACTTCACGCCAGCAGAGGATGTCCGCTATCGTGAAGAAGCAAATACGAAAGGGATACGTCGTGATTAGGCGACCGCATCTTCATCGTCAAGAAAGTGCGAGACAGCGGACTTCTTGGTCAGTGGGATACGCTACGCGAGGAGTACGAAAAACTAGACGCGAGTATCCCCGAGGGGCTGAATAGATTCAATAGTTTTATCGAGCACTCGCACAAATTTCAGGACGATTTGATTCGGTTCTCCCGCGAAGACCTTGGACTAGACTGACGGAATAGGCCATCGGCAGACCACGAGTATGGATAGAGCTGCGCGTACTGATGGGCTAGCTTGTTCTCTTGTCGTGCTTTGAATCGTAGAGCCAGCGTCGCCAGCTTCTGGGCAAGAGCTTGGCTTCAGAAAGTCCCTGCGCCAGCAAAGTAAACCGAAAGACCGTACCAACAACTAGTGCGACCACGCAGCCTAGACCTAAGAGCTTAAACACAGAGCCTCACCGGTTCCTGTTTCGTTCGCCAAACAGAAAGCGTCGCAAACGGGCAGGGACCATTGACATTGGCACATGGCCGAGTCCGGCCACAGCAGCCGTTCCAAAGCCAAGCCCAACTATTCCAAAGATTACGACCCCTAATATGAAGAGGCCAGTAAGAATCTGCTTAATGAGCCACGAGTAGTCCATAGAACACCTTCTATCAAGGCTAACACCTTGAGGGCTACCCGGCATCCCCCCAGACGCCGTTTACCGAAGAAACGCCCAAAATCAGACTGGGTCATTCTTTATCAATTCCACGTTGCGTTAGCACTATCTTTTGGAATGGACTTTCTCGGCCAGAGCTTAACACGAGGTTCTTGGACGTGAAAGGATACCGACCCCATGCATAAACACTGCATAAATGTGGCGGAGGCGTGTGGAAGTCGAATCCACCATTCGACCCGCGAAGGACCGAATCGCCGGCTTTGAAGGCCGGGGAGATCACCGGACCCCTTTCGCCCCCGGGAGAAGTATAGCTGGATCTCGTGACTCGTGACCGGTGACTCGTGACTGGTAAAAAATCTAATCTTGCGGTGTTGCCGCCGAATGCAGGTGGTGGTTTACGCTAACCAGGAAAAACGGCCCGCTTCGGGCGGCAGGCTCCAAAGCAAGAGACGGCTGGGATGCCGGCGCTACGCGCGGGCGGAGACGAGTTCAGCGGCTTGATGGGTGCGGATGAGGGCGGCCACCAGATCGTAGAGAGCGGGACTGGTGCAAACTTCGTAGTAGGGATGCTGGGAGGCGGCGCCTATTTGGCCGTCGGGAAGGAGTTGACGGGCAAGGCCCTTGCGAAGAACGAGCAGCTCGACGGATTCGCCAAGCGGGACTTCGCCGTAGTAGAGGGTGACGTTTTCCTTGCCCCAAGGCATTTCGAGCTTGGTCTCAATGGACTCCAGCGAAATCTCTTCGGAAAGTTTCTGGAAACCTTCTTCGTTGAGCTCGATGCCGTTGTGGTTATAACGCACGAGGAATTCGTCCAGTTCTTCGGCGGACGCGCCTTCCATGGTGTTCAAGAATTGAAAGATCGAGAAATGGGATTTCTGCCTGGAGAGCATGCGCTTAGCGAGCTTGGCACAGCCGGAGAGGCGGTCGGACAGATTCAAAGCCTTCGAAATCATGATGCGCGAATCGCCGTCGGTCCAGTAGGTGGGCGCGGAGCCTTGAAAGGCGACGCCGAGGCCGAGCTCGAGCGCGGGAAGATCGTTTGTGGAGGCGCCTTCGTTGTAGGAGTTGCAGACGGTGAGAATCTGGCGCGAGAGGATACAGGCCTTGGCGACGGGACGCGCGTAGGCGATGGTCGCTTCGGTTTCGAAAATGGCGAGAATGATGGCGTCGCCTTCGATGAAAACTTTTTTGGCCGCGTAACGGTCGAGAAGTTTCTTGACGGGTTCATGCAAATTGAGGCTGAAGTGCGAGGCCGGGTTCAAGCCGCGCGAGAGCAAGTCCTGGGTCATCCTGGTGGAGCCGCGCACATCGGCCTTGATGATGACGTGGGAGACGACGTTGTCCTGCTGGGGCCTGGCTTCATCGGGCATGACACATTCATAGAGCCGGTTGTTCATCCGGGAAAGCTCGCGGGCCTGTTCCGTGGTGACCAGGCTGATGCGTTCCATGCAGGCGCTCAGATGGTCGGCGTCGCGGAGGTCGCGCCGGAGGCGGAGAAAGTCAGTGGCAAAGCGCAGTACAAAACCCTGTATTTCTTCGCGGGAGTAACGACGAATCTTTCTCGAAAGTTCCTCGATATTCTTAAGCGACAATTTCTTCGCGGGCACCTGCTTGATAACCTGCTCGATTTGTTTCATCTCCTCTTTGGACACCAGCGCCTTGCGCAACTGCTGCAAGTGGACTGGGGGACAATACTCGGAAACAATCGGCCGGATTTCGTAGCTGGCAAGGACGTGGTACAAAACCTCATGCTGTTCCAGACGGTCGAGAAGCCGCAGGAGGAGACGTTCGCGCACCGGCGCTTCCGTTTCATTGGCGGAACTGGCTTCAAATAGGCGCTTGGCGTTGTCCGGTTCGTTGAGGTACTCACCGAGTTTTCCGGAGTGATCCTTGACAAAGAAATCGAGTTTCTGGCGGGCCGAATCAATCTGCGGCCCCAACTCCTCGAGCTTGGTTTCCTGATGCTTTAGCCGGAGCTCGAGATCATTGAGGGAAGCTTTCAAATCTGCGGGGGCACCCGAGTTCAGGAATTTCCTGAAAAAACCTTCGCCGCGTTCGAGGCGCCTGCGGGTCTCTTCGCGCTGCTCTTCGAGCAAGGCGATGTCGTTGCGAATGGTCTGAATCGCTTCCAGCAAGGCAGTATGGGCCTGAATCGCTTCGGTGTGCGGGGGCTCCTGGCTGGCGGTGAAGCCAGCTTCGCGCAGAAATTCCTGAAAGAGCGTGTCCATGGCCTCGAAGCGATCCGGGTCGCGGGCGTAGTTTCCCAACAAAACGTAATTCTCCAGAAAATAAACGTCGTCCTTCATGCCGTCGAGGAAGATAAGACGGTTCTTGCAGAGTTCGTAGAAGGGCGCGAAGTCTTCCCCGAACAGGGCGCGGCGAGTCTTGGAGATGACGTTGTCTTCGACGTCCACGACGAGTTGCGCAACTTGCTGCCCGATGCGGCGGATGACCGCGCGGCGGGCCGATTGCAATTCCGATAAACGAGCCTTGATGACATGGGCTTGTTGGCTGCGTTCGAAGTGCTCGCCACGCTGGCGAATCCATACCTTGCCTTCGTGGATGAGATTGGCAAATTGATTGCCCATTTCATAGGTCAGAAATTTCAGGAGGGACAAGCGAAAAACCAGGTCGATTTCGATATTTTTTTGGTACTTGGCCTGGGTCAGAGCGCTTTGGAGCAGCTCGGAGAGAAGTTTGCGAAAGCCGGAATGGTCTGGAGTGCGTGTGTTGCGGAGCTCCATGCCGGGAAAGAACGTAGCGCTGGTGCTCTGGCGGAAAAGATCGAAAAGATAATCGCGCGCGGCCTGGACGAACTTCGGACTCAAGAATACGTCGTGGTGAATGTTGTCCACGCCGATCGACAGCGACCCCATGGGGATCGTGACGTTATAGCTCTTGAGATCGATCCGGGCCGCTTCGCCCGCGCTGGGTGATGCGAGTTCGTTGGCCATCCAATTCCCCGGAAGGGCTATTTCCAAGTTAGCAGCCGAGCCGAGACGGGGCAAGGAATCCGCAGGGATGCGTAACCAGAGAGTAAGGAGAGAGGGGCCGAAGAAGGGGCTTCCTGACGCCGGTTAGAGGACGGTGATGCGGCGGGAGTCGCCGCCGAGGTGCTCGAGGCGGAGGCGGAACTGGGGCCAGGGGGACGGGAGGGGGAATCGCTCCGACCACTCCAGGATGACGACGGTGGGGGATGCGAACATGTCCTCCATGCCCAGAGTTTCGAAGTCGTGGAACGTCTCGATGCGGTAGAGGTCGGCGTGATAGACCTTGGCGGCTTTGCCGTAGACATGGACGAGGGTGAAGGTGGGGCTGGTGACGTCGTCCTCGGCGGCGGCCCCGAGGCCTGAGACGATGCCCTTGGTGAGAGTGGTTTTTCCCGTGCCGAGATCGCCGGTGAGAAGGACGAGGATGGGGGGCTTGAGGCGTTTTGCGAATTCCCTGCCCCAGTTGGTCGTTTCTTCGGAGGAATGCGTGATGATTTCTTCAGCCACGCTGTTGCAGCTCCGCAACGAAGCGACGGTAGGTCTCCGGAAGATGATCGGCGATTTCACCAGAGAGGAGCGAGGCCTCCGCGCGGAATGCAATGGCATCGTCGGCGGCGAGGCCGTGCAAATAGATGCCGAGCGCGAGAGCCCGTTCCCAATTTGCGGGGCCAAATTGCGCCGTCATACCAGCCAGGATTCCGGTCAGGACGTCTCCGCTGCCGCCCTTGGCCATGCCGGGATTTCCCGTGGTATTGACGAAGGCGCGTCCATCGGACGTGGCGAGAATGGTGTGAAATCCTTTGAGGATCACGTAGGCGTTCCAGGTTTTTGCGGATTTCAAGGCAAGGCCAAGGCGGTCGGACTGCACTTTGTCGTTCGAAAGGCCGCAGAGGCGGGCCATCTCGCCGGGATGCGGTGTGATGGCGAGATGCTGTGATTTTCGCTTGGCGAATTCCTTGGCGTGGCCGGCGAAGGCATTCAGTCCGTCGGCGTCGAGGAGGAGCGGCTGCTCCGCTTTCTGGACGAGAGATCGTACGAAGCGCTGCGTTTCTTTGTGAGTTCCCAGGCCCGGCCCGATGGCAAGCAGGGTTTTGTTTTTGGCAAGCGCGCTGAAGCGGCCGGCCTTTAGATTCGCGGCCGAAATGGTCCCCAGTTTCGTGGAGAGCAGCGGTTCGGTCATGAATTCGGGCTGCGCGGAAGCGACAATGGGAAGGACACCATCCGGCGTCGCGATCGTAACCAAACCGGCGCCGGCGCGAAGGGCTGCGCGCCCGGCTAAAATGGCGGCTCCCGTTTTGCCGCGCGACCCGGCGACGATCAAGACGTGGCCGAAATTGCCTTTGTGAGAATCCGCCTTTCGAATCAGCGGAAGGCCGCGAAATTCTTCGGGTTCAATCCATCGCACGCCGCTTTTTCCCACCTGTTCGATCAATTCACGGGGCGAACCGATCTCGCGGACGAGGAGCGTTCCGCAGCAAGCAGCGTCTTTTAAAACGAGCTGGCCGAGCTTCGGCGCGGTAAACGTAACCGTCGCGCGGGCGCGGATAATCGGACCCGCTGCGGGCTCGCCATCCGAGGGCAGACCGGACGGCGTGTCCACCGCGACGACGGCATCGGGACGGATGGCAGTGGCGTCGCGCGAAATGGTGTTCACGTCGGTGATCACCGATGCGAGGAGACCTTCCACGCGGCCCTTCAAGCCGGTTCCCAAGAGGGCGTCCACAACAACGCGAGACTTCGCTAGCTTGCCGCGCGATGCGTGCCAGCCGTCAGGATCAGGGATGATTCGAATCTCAGCGCCGGATTTCTTGAGGCGCAAAAAATTCTCTGCCGCGTCTCCGCGAAGGGTTTGCGGATCGGCGAACAGATATACGCATGGCTGGAGGCCTGACTCCTGAAGGAGACGAGCGACTACAAACCCATCGCCGCCGTTGTTTCCTTTGCCGCATAGAACCGAAGCGTGGCTCGCGGCGGCGTCACCGTGAAGCGAGCGAATATAGTCAAAAACACTCTTCCCCGCGTTTTCCATCAATTGGAGACTGGGAACGCCATGGCGCTCGGTGGTGAGACGATCCACTTCGTGCATTTCGGCGGCGGTGAGAGCTTTCATACAAAAGAAATTGGAGTATAGCGTAGCGCGAGAAGAGCGACTAGCGAAGGCGTGCCACGATGACGGTCATGTCATCGGCTTGCTCGGGAGTGCCGGCCCACTCTTCGGCAGCGGCCATGAGCGATTCGGCGACCATGAGCGGGGCGGCCCCGTGCAGACGGACGGAGGTCTCCTCCAACCGGCGGATCCCAAATTCTTCGCCGTAGACATTTTCCGGTTCCACGAGACCGTCACTGTAGCCAATAAGCAGCGCGTCCGGCCCCACAACGATGGAGCCCTCCTCGTAGCCGTAGTCCTCAAGGACGCCGAGGACCATGCCGCCTTTGTCCAGGCGTTCGGACTTTCCGTGACAGACGAGGAATGAGGGCAGGTGGCCTGCATTCGTGTAACGGAGGGTCCGAGTGGCACTGTCATAGACGGCGATGAAAAAGGTGGCGAAACGATCGTCGCCGGTGTTGCGCACAAGATGCTTGTTCAAGCGGGCGACGAGTTCGGCGGTACAGAGACGTTCCGTACCGTCGGTGAGCATCTGGCTGCGGAGCGCGGCCTGAAGGCTGGCCATCAACAGAGCGGCGGAGATCCCTTTACCGGAAATATCCGCGATGGCGATGGCAACATGCGTCGGGCTGAGCTGGATGAAGTCGTAGTAGTCGCCGCTGACGGAACGAGCCGCTTTGCAGATGGCTTCGATTTCCACACCGGGCACCGAGGGCAAGGTGCTGGGAAAGAGCTGGTTCTGCACTTCGCGGGCGATGGAAATCTCATTTTCGAGGCGCTGGCGTTTGTTTTGCTCTTCGATGAGCCCGCTGATCGAGCCGGTCATTTCATTAAAGGACTGTCCCAATTCGCCCAGCTGGTCGCGATGTTCGATCGGCACGCGATGGGAGAAGTCGCCCGATTTGACATATTGGGTGGCGCTATAGAGATCGGCGATGGCCCTGGTGATCCTGCGAGTAAGCACAAATCCAGTCACGAATGCGGCGGCTTCGATCAGCAGGAAGACAACTGCCGCCAAGATGAAGCCGAAGAGATAGAAGAGGCGCAACTCACCGAAGGAAGCGAAAATTCTGCCGTTTAGTTTGGATGGCCGTGCATTGAAGACGGCCAGAACCGGCCGGAGCGGATCCACTTTGCCATCCTTGCTGACGAAGACGGAATCAAAGCTGGAGACGACGTTTACAGGAGTATCCATCCAAAATGCGGCAGGCTGCAGGCCGCGATTGTGCGCCGGGATGGGCTTAGCCACCCTGTACTTCTCCCCTCCGGAAGAATAGACGGGTTCCTGGCCACTCGTGTAGTGCTCCATGAGGTTTAGCTGGATGGCGCCGAGGTCCGGTGCAATGGTGGCCAGAAAATCCGGCGTGACGGGAACCCGCGACATAACAACGCGTTCCCCTTTGCGATCCGGAATGATCTTGAGACTGGTCAAAGATAATTCATCGCCTTGCTGCAAGAGTTCCGCAAACGATTTTTTGCCTGGCGGGGCGAGCTTGCGAAGTAGAGAGGAATCGCTGGTAAAAGTAATGGCGAGTCCAGGCAGATCGCGGTCATGAACTGCGTGGTATTGCGCGGCCAGGATGCGCTCGGACTCCTCTTGCGTGATCCCCGGAGGGAGCGCCTGGTGCGCAACAGCGATGTGTTCTGAGATATCTTCAATCATCTCGATGCGCTGTTGGATGTCCTCATGGAGTAGATAGGCTCCAAGCTGGGAATAGAGAATGCGGCCGGCAAGAAAAACGAGCGTCAGAATTAGAAGAATCGGGACAAAAGCGATAAACAGATACGCGACAATCAGGCGGTTGCGCAGGCTCCAGAGCAGACGACTCCTCCACCAGCCGATGAAGCGCACGAGAAGGTAGAGGGCGGCGAGGACGGCGAGATACTTCAGAAAACTGGAAGGACCGGCATTGAAGTTGAGGAGCTGGAGCACAGATCCGGCGATGACCAAGAAAGCAGAAAGAAGATCGAGCCAGGAGAGGTGGTTCCAGACTTCTTTGAGTGTAGCGCGGATGGGTGTCATCTTGCCGTCGTGGAAAACACTACTTTACCTGAATCGGTGCACGGAAGGCAGCGGAAGCGTCGGCTTGGAAAGAACCATGCCAGGCAACAGCGGCCCGGCCTGCTGTGGAGTAGCCCCTTCTACTGTTGCGCGTTGCTGATGCGGCTGTGGTAGCGGCTGTAGGTGAAATAGATCACTAAGCCGATGCCCAGCCAGATAATTAGGCGAGCCCAATTGACCCAGCCGAGCTTGTACATCATATAGCCGTTGAAAAGTATGCCCAGAATCGGAACAACCGGCACCCACGGCGTACGAAACGGGCGCGCTTGATCGGGGTTAGTCTTGCGCAGAATCATGACCGCGATGCAGACAATAACGAAGGCCAGCAGCGTCCCAATGTTCACCATTTTTCCGATGTCATCGATCGGCGTGATGCTGCCCACGATCGCGGCGAGCAAGCCGACGAGCATAGTGTTCTTGTAGGGGGTGCGAAACTTGGGGTGCACAGCGGCGAAGAACTTCTTCGGCAACAAGCCGTCGTTGGCCATCGAATAGAGTACGCGGGTTTGGCCAAGGAGCATGACCAGCATGACGCTCGTGAGGCCCGCAAGCGCCCCCAGCGTGATGACGTGCGATGCCGTGGTAAGTCCGCGATCCAGAAAAGCGCGTGCGATGGGCGCTTCGATATTAACGTCCTGCCAATGAACCATGCCCGTCAGCACGCCGGCCACGGCGATGTACAGGATCGTGCAGATCAGCAAAGAAACGATGATGCCGATGGGAAGATCGCGCTGGGGATTCTTGGCTTCCTGAGCGGTGGTGGAGACAGCATCAAATCCGATATATGCGAAAAAGATGTACGCGCCGCCAGCCCCGATGCCGGAAAAACCCATCGGCGCGAACGAGTGCCAGTCGTGGCCCCAGTTGGAAAAATCGACGTAGTGGATTCCCAGACCGATAACGAAGAGCACGACCGCCACTTTGATGGTCACGATGGTGGCATTGAAGCGAGCGCTCTCTTTGATGCCGATGATCAGGATCGCCGTGATCACCAGGGCGATTACGAACGCGGGCAGATTAAACCCGATCTCCACTCCAAACACTGTCGGAGCGTTTAGCAGCGTGTGCGCGCTTTGGACCAATTCCGGTGACTGCGCCTTTATGATGGCATCGACCTTGTCGAGAAAGGCTTGCGTGCCCGGTTGCAGTGCGGCGTCCGACGCTTGCGCCATCTGGCGCGCGACGATTTTCGTGGCAGTGTGCAGCCCGGTCCAGTGATCATAGGCCAGCCACAGTGGCATTTTGATATGGAAAATATTGAGCAGCTCGATGAAGTGGTTCGACCAGCCGGAGGAAACCGTGCTGGCGCCCATGGCGTATTCCAGGGTGAGATCCCAGCCAATGATCCAGGCGAAGAGTTCACCGAGGGTGGCGTAGGCGTAGGTGTAAGCGCTGCCTGCCAGCGGAATCATGGCCGCAAACTCGGCGTAGCAGAGGCCGGCGAAAGCGCAGCCCAGCCCAGAAAGCACGAAGGAGAGCATCAGGCCGGGACCAGCATAGTGCGCGCCCAGTCCTGAGAGCACGAAGATGCCCGCGCCGATGATGGCTCCGACGCCGAGCGCCGTGAGCTGGAAAGGGCCGAGCGTGCGCTTCAGACTGTGCCCGCCTACTTCCTTGGCCTCCTCGAGCAGCATGCTCATCGGTTTTCTTGCGAACAAGGGGTTGCCCATGCAACTCCTCCTTCTGGGAGATGTTCCCTGTTTCCGGGTCTGGCTGCCAATGGGGCTTTATAAACATTGTAGGGGCGCAGCATGCTGCGCCCCTACAAGAAAATTCACTTATTCCGTGTTGCGCACGGAGGCGGCCCGCTTCGACCACCACGACCATAGAAAATAAACCGGCAAGCCGATAAGTACAATCACCAGCCCCGCGCCGGAGGTCTGCGTCTGATAAAGCAACAGGACCAGCATGATGGCCGCGGCTGCCAAAATATAGAGTGCGGGAACAAAGGGGTAGCCGAAGGCACGATAGAGGCGCTCGGCATCAGGCCTCTTAACGCGCAGCACAAAAATCCCGATTGTCGTCATAACGTAGAAAAGCAACGCGGCAAATACGAC
>WNFH01003915.1_pt1 | contig 10647 bp, 13 predicted proteins | sample 5400411 | NCBI WGS metagenome assembly WNFH01 (sample SAMN13153347, study PRJNA577476) | soil metagenome | isolation source: 200 cm saprolite under Douglas fir tree site 2 hole 3 | place: USA:California | collected 2015-04-18
TCAATTCATTGTTCGCAAGGACATGCACCTGAAGTGGCCCCGCGCCGAAACGCCCACGCACTTCATCACCATGGGCCTCAACGATGACCTGAATGCGTGCGCTACCCTAGCAGTTCGCGAAATGATCGATTTCCTCGTCACCGAAAAACATCTCTCCCGCGACGACGCCTACATGCTCTCCAGCGTCGCCGCCGACCTCCACATCACCGAACTCGTCGACGGCAACAAAGGCGTCCACATGATGCTCCCGAAATCCATCTTCGTTTCGGCGGGGTCCCAGTGATACGCAGATGAACCGGCGCACAATTCTTATTGGTTTTGGAACACTTTTCTTTCCGCATGTTTTGTTGGCGCAGCAACAAGGTGCTCATTCCGTGAGCGAAATCGATTCCCTTGTAGGGGCGCAGCATGCTGCGCCCTTGTTAGCCAAGATGTCTAGGAGCACGCAGATCCCGGAATGGTGCCGCCCACTCCCGCGCCCGGCGTACAAATCGCTGCAGCGCGTTCTTCCGGACGATGCCTGGTTCGAGGTCTACAAAGTTGCGCCGGGAGTCTTTGCCATTTATGAACCGCATCAAGCGGAAGAAACGATTTCCTATCTGATTGTTGGCCACAAGCAGGCAGTGCTCTTCGACACGGGAATGGGCATCAGCGACATTCGCAGAGTCACCACTAAATTGACTTCGCGCCCGGTGGTGGTTCTCAATTCGCACACGCACGACGATCACGTCGGCGGCAACTGGCAGTTCACTTTCATCTACGGCATGGACACTGATTTTACGCGGAAGAATGCGAAAGGCTCGCGCGAAGATGCACAGGCGGAAATTACTCCCGATCAGCTCTGCGGCGATTTGCCAAAAGGGTTCAACCCAAAAACGTACGGAACGAAGCCTTGGAAAATCTCGCACTTCATCCATGACGGCTTCAAGGTCAATCTCGGCGGCCGAACTCTGGAAGTTCTGTCGACGCCCGGCCACACGCCCGATGCGATTTCGCTTTTCGACCGCGCGAACGGACTGCTCTTTACCGGCGACACCTACTATCCCGCTCCCATTTGGCTCTTCCGGCCGGAAACCGATTTCGATGCTTACGCCGCTTCCGTAAAGCGTCTTGCCGCGCTCGCCCCGGAAGTGAAGCTTGTGCTGGGCGCGCACAACATCCCGGTGGCCGAACCTTCGGTGCTCCCGAGACTCGTGACCGCTTTTGAATCCGTGCGCGCCGGAAAAGTGCCTCCGCAAAAGAGCGATGGCGGAAAAACCTTGTACATCACCGACGGCATTGCGCTTTTGCTGAAGACCGGCGCCGTGGGAGCGCACTGAACTTTTTTGAATGATGAGGATGAGCCGCTTTTTTCTAAGATTTTTTTCTGCCGTTATCGCTGCACTGTCGTTGCTTGTTCCTGCTTCGCGCTCGAGTCAAGCACAGCAAAAGTCGAAAAACAAAGAAAAACCTGCCAAGAAACAGGTTTTGAATTTTGACGGCGGCATTCTTTTTCAAACGGACGGCGGCCTGTCCGAGCTAACGTGCTTTCAGCTAACGGGCCGCGCCACCGCTCCAGGTTTTTTCGACGATTTCAAACGCATTGACGACGAGAGCGGAACGGAATATCGAAGCGGTCAGGAAAAAGTGACCGAGTTTCCCGAGGAACTGCACCTTTCGTTCGTCATGTTCGATATTCCTTGCAAGAACCAGACGCTGCAGCCCGGCCCGCGCAGATATCTCACGCAAGAGGTGATGAAGTCGCTGCGCTTCTCGTTCTACTGGAAACGCGGCATCGAATTGCGGCATATCGAAAATCTCAAGTGGGAAGCCGCCACAGCTGAACCGGTCGAACCCTACAACACGGAGAGCAAGGAGGAATTGCCGAAACGCTACCGGTGGTTTCTGGATTTCACCATTCCCAGCGCGGGCGTGCCGCTGACGGATCGCCTAGTGCTGATTATCCGCACGCCGGATGGACACAAGGCCGCACGAGTCGCCGCACGATTATGAGTTGTAAGTGGTCAGCTTTAAGTGATCAGTTACAGAGTGCGGAATTTGAAGTAGGAGCCGGAGCAATCCATCGTTGCCCTAGCCCATGGAGCTGACTTTTTCCGGTTCGATCTTGTAGGTTACGCGCACTTCGCCGGGCTGGCGGAAAGGATAGACGGGCTTGCCAAGATATTTTTGCGATAGTTTGTTGATGTGGTCGTCCGCGCCGCTCTCCGTGATTTCGACGACGCGGCCGCGGATTTCCAGGTAGCGGTAAGGATTCGTGGGATCCTGAAGCGAAATGGAGACGCGGGGATCGCGGCGGATGTTTTTGTCCTTCACGCGGCCCTTGGCGGAATTGAAGCGCACGAATTTCCCGTCGAAATCCACCCACACGGGCGTCACCTGCGGGCTGCCGTCCTTCATCAGCGTGCCGAGATTTCCGAACGCTTGCTTCTCCAGCAAATCCGCGTATTTTTCTGGAATTACCTGGCTCATTTCAGCCTCCTCATGAAAATAAAATTAAGCGAAACTCATTTCCGGAATCCGTTGCCTGGCGATCAATGGCGCGCCGGTCAATGCTTGCACTTCTTCCGCTGTCCAACCGCGCGCGACTTCGCGCAGGACCAGTCCTTCCGGCTTCACGTCGATCACCGCCAGATCGGTGACGATGGTATCCACGCAGGCCAAACCGGTGAGCGGATAAGTGCACTGCTTCACAATTTTCGGCGCTCCGCCCTTGGTGGTGTGCTCCATGCAAACGATCAACGTCTTAGCGCCTGCCGCGATGTCCATCGCGCCTCCGATACCGCCGGAACCTTTTGCGCCGGGAATTTTCCAGTTCGCCAGGTCACCCTTCTTCGAAACTTGAAACCCGCCGAGAACGGCGACATCCAGATGCCCACCGCGCGACATCAGATGCGCGTCCGCTTGATGAAAGAAAGATGCTCCCGGAATCAGCGTCACCGGTACTTTCATCGCGTCCACCTGATCGAAATCTTCTTCGCCAGGTTTTGCGCGGCGTCCCATTCCCAGAATCCCATTTTCGCTATGGAAATAAACCGTGATCTCTTTCGGCAAATAGTCGGCAATGAGATTGGGAATTCCCCAGCCGAGATTCACATAGGCTCCGTCCGGCAATTCGAGGGCGGCGCGCTGCGCGATTTGTTCCCTCATCAAACGAGGTTTAACCGGCACGACCATTTTCTGAAGGCCGTCAACCGGCATAACCTTTTTCTGGACGCCGTCAACCGGCATAACGGAGTCCTTTCGCTTGCACGATGCGATGGACGAAGATCGCGGGAGTCATGACATGTTCCGGATTGATGGAACCCACGGGCACGATTTCTTCCACTTCGGCAATGGTCGTCTTCGCGGCCATGGCCATGATGGGATTGAAATTTCTTGCGGCCAGCCGATATGTGAGATTGCCCAGCTCATCGGCTTGGTATGCTTTGATCAAGGCATAATCCGCGTGAATCGGCAGTTCCAGAATGCAGCGCTGGCCTTCGAGGAAACGCTCTTCTTTTCCTTCGGCGACTTCGGTGCCCACGCCCACGGTGGTGTAAAAGCCCTGCAGGCCAGCGCCCGCGGCGCGCATCCGCTCGCACAAAATTCCCTGCGGCACGAGTTCCAAAGTCACTTCCTTCGCGGCAAAGCGTTCTTGAAAATAATTGGCGTGAGGCCCGGGAAAAGAGGCAATCACATGCCTGATTTGATTGTTCTTGAACATCAGCCCAAGCTCGCCTTCGCGCGTCCCGCAATTGTTGCTGATGGCGGTGATGTTTTTCGTGCCTTTCCGCGCCAGCGCCTGAATCAAGTTATTCGGGAAGCCCGCACCTCCGAATCCTCCAAACATGATTTGCGCGCCATCGGGAATATCCGCCACGGCCTCGTCGAGTCTCGTATAGATTTTTCCCTTCATCGCGCAGCCATCGCTCCCGCTTTGAGGGGTGACCGGAACCGCGCTTCGACCCCGCTCTCGTGAAGCCATCGGCCTGTTTCGGTGCCGGTCAAATCATTTTTCAGCAGCACCCGCAAATCAGCTTCGTCATCCACATCCATCTCCAGCCGCGAGCTCCTACGTAAAATCACACGGGCGCCAATGCGTTCCGCTTCGCCAACGTGTTTCGCAAAACTTCCCATGCCGAAATGCGATGGGAACAACGCCGGTGGCATCCTCAGAATCGCATTTGTTCCCAGGCCATCACGCGAAGGAACGATGACCAGCGCTGGTTCTTCACATTCAACGGCCAGCAAATCATCGATATCACTTGCATGCACCAGCGGCACATCCAGCGGCACTCGCAGCAGCCCGTTTACTCCTCGCAACTCGCAGACCCGGGACGCGGCATCCACGGAATCGCTCTCGGAAATCTGCTGCTCCTCTTGCAGAATCTCCCAGCCACTTTCTTCTGCCAGGCACATCGCGGGCTTGTAGTTCGTGACCACAAAGATTTTCTCCGCGCGCTTGACGCCTTGCACAGCGCGGATCGTATCCTTCAGCATGGCCTCCGCTAACCCAAACCTCTCCTCTGGCGTCAGCACGCCCATCAACCTTTTCTTCGCGTTGTTCAGGTCCTTGACGGGTAATAGAAGGGCTCGCATGGAAATCGCTCAGTAGGCGCCTTCGGTGTAGGCCACGTGACTCTCCGGCCGAGCTATCGGGAGAAGCGCTGCTGTTGGACGCGGGTCCAGTTTCGGATCATCGAACAAATGCCGGATTTTGTAGGTTGTGGTGCGTTCCGCAGGGATTCGCCCAATCGATCGAATCCTGGCGCGAAATTCCTCCGGCGACACATATTCTCCGAAGGTCGCGCCGGCGGCTTTGGAAATACTCTCTTCCATGAGCGTGCCGCTGAAATCATTTGCGCCCGCCTGCAAACACGCGAGTGACGTTTCGAAACCCAGTTTTACCCAGGAGACCTGCAAGTTCTTGATCGCGCCATGGAGCAGTACGCGCGCGAGGGAGTGCACTCGCAGGTGCTCCTCCCGCTTCGCTCCCGGCCGCGCTCCACCATGACGGTAGAGCCGCGTGTTCTCATGGATGAATCCCAGCGGCACAAATTCCGTGAATCCACCGGTGCGTTTTTGGATCGAGCGCAGCAGGAGAATGTGCCGCACCCAGTCCGCTGGTTCTTCTACGTGCCCGTACATCATTGTTGAAGTCGTTGGAATGCCTAGCTCGTGCGCGGTGCTGATGATCTCCACCCACCGGCTGGCCGGCAATTTGTTCGGGCTCAGTTCCTTCCGCACGCGATCATCCAGGATTTCCGCTGCGGTGCCGGGGATGCTGCCTAGCCCCTCGTCTTTCATCATTTGCAGATAGTCGCGCAGCGGCATGCCGGTTTTCGTCACGCCGTAATCAATTTCCATCGGCGAAAAGGCATGCACGTGCATCCCGGGAATGGCTTGCTTGATCGCACGGAGCAGATCGCGGTAGAAAAATCCGTCGAGGTCGCGCGGCAACCCGCCCTGAACGCAAACTTCCGTGGCGCCGCGCTCCCAAGCCTCGCGTGCGCGGCGCACAACTTCACCGAAAGAAAGTGAGTACGCGTCGGCCGCTTTGGGCCCGCGTCCAAAGCCGCAGAAACTGCAGCCCACGAAACAGACATTGGTGAAATTGATGTTGCGATTTACGACGTACGTGATTGTGTCGCCGACGGTCTCTCGCCGTAAGTGATCCGCGACGGCCACGAGCGCTTCGAACGCTGGGCCTTGCGCGGTCGCCAGGGCAAGTCCTTGTTCGAACGTCAACTCTGCGCCACAGGTGGCGGCGTATAGAATTTCGCAAATTTCCGCCGGGCAGGTTTCCACCGCCGTCAACGCGCTTCCGTTCATCGTGGGCATCGCCATTCCAGAGTATCCTACCAGAGGTGGCCGCTTGCGGGGCTACATCCGCGGGCTCTTTCATTTTCCACGGCGCCTTTCTAAAAATGCTCGATATTCGCACATCGTTTCGATTCGAATGGAACGCGACTGCGGTACATCAGCGGGAAATAATGGTTTCCCTGTCATTGCATTTCGCGCCGGAAATACGCGCGGGGATCGAAAAATGCAGCACCGTCAGCGTCAGCGCGAATGATTCGCTGCTGGCCGCTCCGGCGCTCATCTACTAACATATTCACGAAGCCATGAAACGCAGAACTCTCGTCATCATCGTCGCGGTAATGCTCCTCGGCTTGGTTGTCGCGGTGGCTGCTTCATTCTTACATGATGGTCTCAGTTCGCGGGCCACGCCCAGTAAACTTGAAATCATGGCCGCTCGCAGAGTGCGTCGTTTTGCAATTCATTCGAACGCGCGGCTGGCCCAGAATCCGCTACTCGCCTCGGCAGAGGAATTGCGCGATGCGCGGCTACATTTCGCGGATCATTGCGCGATTTGCCACGCCAATGACGGAGGAGGAAAGACCATGGTGGGCGATGGCCTGTACCCCAAGCCACCGGATCTGCGTTTGGCGGAAACGCAGAATCTTACTGATGGGGAGCTGTTCTGGATCATCGAGAACGGCGTGCGGTTCACGGGAATGCCGGCGTTTTCCACTGGCGGCGAGCATGGAGGCACGCTTGATAGTTGGAAGCTGGTTCACTTTATCCGCCACCTTCCTCATCTCACCGCCGCGGAGCGCGTCGAAATGGAGCGCTATAATCCCAAGGGCCCGGACGACCGAGCGGAAGAACAGAAAGAAAATGAATTCTTGAATGAAGCAACACCGCAACGGAAACCGGAATCACAAATTCATGAACAGAAATGAGAAAGAGCTTACCGGACCTGCATGCGATGGGAGACTTTCATGAAACTTCGCGAACCTTTGCTAGCTTTATTATTCGTGTTTGTTGCGGGCAACGCGTTCGCTCACGGCAATAAAGTTCACGTGAGCGGAACGGTTGAAAAAATCAGCGCGGAGTCCATGCTGGTGAAGACACGGGATGGAAAATCCGTGGAAGTCAAACTTGTCCCTTCGACGGTCTACCTCTCTCATGTCGTAGGGAAGGCCGCCAAGCCCGCCGACCTCAGTGAGGACAAGCCTGCCAAGTTGTCGGAGATCGCCGTCGGTAACCTCGTGGTCATTCACGCCACGTCCAAGAACAACGCTCTTGAGGCTGATGAAATCAAATTCTCTGTCCCCGCCGCGCCTAAGCCTACTGTGCCCGCTGGCGTGAAACCGAAACCTTGAGGAATTTTTTTTGCTTTTGAAATTCTGCTCTAATCCACTAAATGGCAGGAGTGCGTTTTCAACACCAGCCAGACGGGGCGCCCGGCCGCTAATTCAAGTGCGCGCACTGCACCGGGCGTGATGTGCACGACGAACGTGACGCCACAATCCACGCGCGCAATGACCATCGTCCCGCGCTGTTCCAACGAAACGATGCGACCGTCGATCACATTTCGCGCGCTCAAACCGCACGGCCGCTCGGTCGCCAGCAAAATGTCGCCCGCGCGAATCGCGACCTGTACGCGGCTCCCGGCTACAGCATAGCCTAGCGGTACCTCGATCTCGCAGGCGCTCTCGCCAAGGCGAACGCGCATCACGCCATCGACCTCGCGGAGATCGAGCACTGTGGCGCTCAGAAGATTCTCGAACCCCGCCGCCTGCGCCAGCTTTTTGCGGCGCGGCGCGTTCAGTACTTCCATCGGTACACCGGAGCTGACGACGCATCCGTTGTCGAGCGCGATCACGCGATCGCCTAGCGCATCCACTTCATCGCGGCTGTGGGTCACGTACAAAATCGGGATTTCTTTCGCGGTATTCCATGCGCGCAAGTCGTCAACAATCGCCGCTTTCAGTTCCGCGTCCAATCCTGTCAAGGGCTCGTCAAGCAGCAGCACGCGAGGCTCGGTTACCAACGATCTCGCGAGCGCGATCCTCTGCTTCTCACCGCCGGAAATCTTGCCGGGCTTCTGCCTGCGGAGTTTCTCCACGCGGAACGCTTGGAGAATGGCTTCTACTCGGCCTCGCCTTTCTGCCTCGGGCAAATCCCGCAATCCGTATGCAACGTTTTCCTCCGCACTGAGATGCGGGAATAATGCCAGAGTCTGAAAAACGTAGGCGATTCGCCGCTTCGGCGCGGGAACATGGACTCCGGCTGCGGAATCGAACAGAACATCGCTGCCTGTCGTAATTCGTCCCTCGTCCGGCCGCGCCAGCCCCGCGAGACAATCCAGCAGCGTGGATTTTCCAGCTCCGGAAGCTCCAAATAGAATGGTGATGCCGGGAGAGACTTCGACGGAAACATTCAGGATAAAGGAAGAGGCGCCCGCGCGGTCCCGCTCTTTGCGGATTCGCGCTTTGAGCATCTTGGAGTTTACTTCGCCAGCCACGGCGTCCACACGCGGCGGTTCACTGCATAGACGAAGGACAACACAGCGAAGGAAATTACCAGAAGGACCAGCGCCATGCGGTTGGCCTCGCCATATTCCAGGGACTGCACGTGATCGTAAATGTCAATGGAGACCGTTCGCGTGACGCCCGCCAGATTTCCGCCGACCATCAAGACCACGCCGAATTCCCCCAGGGTGTGAGCGAAACTCAGCACTGCGGCCGTCACGACACCGGGCAACGACAGCGGCAGGATTACTCGCCAGAATGTTCGCAAGCCTCCCGCGCCAAGCACGGCCGACGCGTCCAGCAATCTTCGGTCGACTCCCTCAAACGAAGCGATCAGCGGCTGCACCGCAAATGGAAAGCTGTACAACACCGACGCCAGGATTAGTCCACCGAACGTGAACGCCAGCCCATGGCCGAATAGCGCGATCCAAAATTTTCCAAGCGGACCGCGCGGCCCCATGGCCACGAGTGCGTAAAATCCGAGAACTGTCGGCGGTAGCACCAGCGGCAGTGCGACAACCGATTCAAGCAGGAATTTTCCGCGCCAGCTGGAATACGCCAACCAGTATGCCACTGGCATTCCGATGACCAGTAATATCGCTGCGACGCAGCCCGCCAACTTCATCGACAACCATAATGCTTCCATTCGCTTCTCCGATTGCTGCCTACTTTTCGCCCGCCTCTCTGCTCAGCGCTTCCTCGGCGGCCTCAGCGTCCCTGCGTTATTTCTTTTCTTCGTTCCTCGTCTTGTCTGGAAATGCAAAACCATACTTGGCGAATATGGCTCGACTCGACGCACTCTTCACAAATTCCAGAAAGGTTTGCGCGGCATCCTTATTTTTGGCATCTTTCAAAACAATTGCTCCCTGCTCAAGTGCGGGATGCATCTCAGCGGGAATATCCCATCTTTTGCCATCGCGCATCGCTGGCGAAACGGCAAGCGACATGGCTATAATCCCGGCCTGTGCAGATCCCGACTGCACAAACTGCGCCGCTTGCGAAATATTTTCGCCGTAAACCAACTTGGACTTCACTTGTTCGTAGATACCTGCTTTTTGCAGCGCTGCAGCCGCGGCGCGGCCATAGGGGGCATGCTCCGGATTCGCGATTGCAATCTTCTCGATGCTCGGATCGAGCAGAACCTTCCACCCCTGCTTGGTTACATCCACCTTCGCATCCGCAGGCGTCCAGATTACGATTCGCCCCACGGCATATTCGTACAGGGTCCCCGGCTCCGCGAGCCTCGTCGCTTCCAGTTTTCTTGCATATTCAATGTCCGCCGAAAAGAACAGGTCGAAAGGAGCTCCATTCTGGATTTGCGAGAAAAAGTTTCCGCTCGAACCGAAAGTAACGTTCACTTTGGTTCCCGTCTGCTTCTCGAACTGTTCCGATAACTCGCTCATCGCAAACTTCAAATCCGCCGCAGCGGCGATGCTGACTTCCTTTCCCTGGGCTCGCACTTCACTCTGAGCAAAGAAAGCAGACATGATGAGCGGAAATGCGCGGAACCACCTGTGCCAGTTTATCCTTCCACGAGTCACGCGTCAGACTCTCAATATCATTACTTCAGTCGATTTGATTAGCGCGGCGGCTCGCTCCCCTGGCTTCAATCGAAGCTCCTTCGCCGCATCCGCGGTAATGATCGAGGTGATATGCTGCTCGCCGATCGCCAGGGTGACCTGCGCGAGCAGCCCGCTGAACTTGATCGCCACCACGCGCCCGATCAATTGGTTGCGCCCGCTGATCTTCCGAAAATTTCCACGCCGCGTTTCGATATCCCCGTGGTTCAGTTTTTTGGGAAACAGGCGGTCGATCTCGCTCTCCGGCACGCGGTGATGGCCGCCGGGCGTTTTCACCGACTTGATTTTTCCGTGATAGATCCACTGCTTCAAGGTGGGATAACTGATGCCCAGAATGTTCGCGGCTTCCCGCGGCGCCAGCAGCTTCTGCACAGCCCCTCCTGCAAATTGGCAGAATATCGCAATTCTAACCGCCATATCAATACGTTTTAATATGATTTTTAAAGCAGGCGAGCAACTCAGTTGGTTAACTAGCGCAAGGCTAATTGCGGAGCGGTTTGCCTGTTTTCAAGGTGTGAGCGATGCGTTCCTGCGTTTTCTTTTCGCCGCAGAGTGAGACGAAGGCTTCGCGCTCGAGGTCGAGAACGTATTGTTCGCTGACCAATTGTGGCGAGGTCAGCGGCCCGCCGGCAAGGATGTTCGCGAGCTTGCGGCCCACATGCGCGTCGTACTCTGAAGCGTAGCCCCCGCGGAACATCATGTGGATGGCGAGCTTTGCCCCGGCAAGAAATTGTTCGCCGAGCACTTTGATCTGGGTGGTCTGGGCA
>WNFH01003916.1_pt1 | contig 10645 bp, 7 predicted proteins | sample 5400411 | NCBI WGS metagenome assembly WNFH01 (sample SAMN13153347, study PRJNA577476) | soil metagenome | isolation source: 200 cm saprolite under Douglas fir tree site 2 hole 3 | place: USA:California | collected 2015-04-18
ATCGTGGTTTGCAGCGGATGAGCGGTGATTTCCGGAACGGGCGTGAGGCCGGCGCGAAAATTGTCGATCGCGTCGCGATAACTGCCCATGTTGGCGTGATTGACGTAGGCGAGGAGGCGTAGAATGCCTTCCCTCTTTGGGATCACCGCGCGGTGAATCTCGAGCTCCAAGTTCTCAGAGTGCGCACGAGCGAGATCGGCGTCGAGATGGATGCCATTGGCGACCTTGGGCATCAATCCTTCGGCGAAGCGCGCGGCCCAGTGCCGGTCGTGGTACTCGAACATGGCGGCGAAGGTGAAGCCGCGGGTGTCCGCGGCGTAGTCGTAGGCGCCGTTGTTATCCACCGTCCAGTTCATGAACTGAAAATTTGTGTCGCTTCCGTAGCTGTTGACATCGAAGAAATCGACAATGCCCAACTTCCCGAATCGAATCTCTATGCGGCGCCGTGGCAGTTCGCGAAAGAGCGAATAAGGAGTTCGCTCCGAGGTTTCCCTCTCGCGGCTCAGCGGAATGATCTGATGCACCATCAGCCTGGCCACGTACGGCGACCTGCTTAATGTGGTATTCCGAACGACGTCAAGGTTCGTGACGCCCGCTAATCCAAGTGCTTCGCCAATCCCGTGCCCGCCGCTTTCCTGAACGTCACAGATCAGTTCGTTTGTGCTGCTCAATCGCAAACCGGTGAACAAGGTGAGCACACGCGACGTGGCGTCCTGCGCTTGCGGAGGAAGGCTGTTGCGGCCCTGGTAGGGAGAATGAAAGGCGGGATGCCACTGGGAAATAAAATTGGCCTGGCCGGAGATCCACCAACGGTCCGACTCCGGACGCGGGAACATGACCGGAATCGGGTCGGTTTCAGGGCTCTGCGTATCGGCGGGGATTTGCTCCTGTTCGCGAGACTCCTGCGCACATAGACCGGGCGCTACGGCCAGCCAAAACAGCATCGCAACATTGACGCATGAACCGAAACGAGAATATGAGAGGGAACGACGCATGACCAGCTTTCCACTATAAATGAGGTGCGTTACAGGGTAATGAAAGCCCGGCGGCTCCGAACAGTGTCGCAAACTACTGCAGGCTTGATTACGGCCACAGCCGTTGATACCATACCCCCATAGGGTAGTCAACAAAATGTCGCATACTTCTAGAGAGAAGCTGGACCTCGTAAATCGAAGCAAGAAGATCATCGGCCAGTTGGAAGGCGTCCTGCGCGCGCTTAACGAAGATGAATCGTGCGCTGGGATTCTCCAGCGTCTTTCGGCCGTACGGGGCGGCATCAATAGCCTGATGGCGGAGTTGATGGAAGACCACATTCGCAACCACATGCCGCGCAACTCAAAATCTTCCGCGGAGGCGGCCGAGGATGTTATTGAGATCGTGAAAACCTATCTAAGGTGAAGACACCACGGCACTCGCGCTTGGAAATCGGCGCAGCTGCGGCGTATAGTGTGCCCTCTTAGATTTGAGGCGCCTCCGTGAGAACGTTACTTCGAGTCGGTTTTGTAATTTGCCTTGGCTCAACCTTTCAGGCAGGTGGCGTCCGAGCACAGTCAGGGCCCGAAGGAGGGGCGCACGACCTGCAAGTGTGGTCCGACGGGGGGCACGGGCTCAACGGGAGCACGTCGGATACCGGCGTGTGGAATGTGGGTGCGCGGTATGGTTGGGTGTTGACCGACGCCGTGGGACCCGGTCCTTTGCGCGGACGATTTGAGTATGCGGTGGACGTTGTGCCGGTGTTTGTGCTGACGCAGCGGAACGGCACGGCTTATGGATTTGGGTTAAATCCGTTTGCGTTGAAATGGAATTTTGCCGGCCGCCGCAACGTGACGCCCTACGTGGAACTCGGAGGCGGCACGCTTTTCAGCAATACGCAAGTGCCGGCGGGAACGTCGCGGGTGAATTTTACGACCTCAGGTGCGTTGGGATTGCATTTTCTCCGTAGCAAGTACAACTGGAGCGCGGAGGTGCGGTTCATGCATATTTCCAATGCTGGCCTCACCTCGCCGAATCCGGGAATAAATACAATCCAAGTGCGGCTCGGATTTGGGCGCTTCACGCAGCCGAAGTAAAATAATTGTCTCGCGAGCCGCTAAAGCTGGCATTTCGACGAACATCCCTCTACCATTTGGAGCGTCCAATAAGGCAAGTCAGCATGAATACAGAAACGAGGTGAAAGATGAAGTTTGGTTCGATGGCGTTGGTAGTCGTTGCGGTCCTCGCGATTGCGGCGGCCGTTGGTTTCTCGTCCTCTGCAAACAACGCGCCGGCGGTCGGCGTTGCAGCGCCGGACTTCACGCTGAATTCGCAGGAAGGCAAACCGGTCAGCCTGCACGATTTCAGTGGTAAGTGGGTGGTGCTGTATTTTTATCCCAAGGATTTCACGACCGGGTGCACGATTGAAGCGCACAATTTCCAACGCGACTTGGCGCAATACGAGCAGAAGAACGCGGTGATTGTCGGCGTCAGCGTGCAGGACGAGGACTCGCACCAGAAGTTTTGCACCAAAGAGGGGCTCAGCTTCAAGTTGCTCGCGGATACGAAGCAGGAAGTTTCCACGCAGTATGATTCGGTGATGACCTACAACGAGGCGAAATATTCCGCGCGGCACACTTTCCTGATCGACCCGCAAGGCAAAGTACAAAAAGTGTGGCTCGAAGTAAAACCGGACAAGCACAGCGAAGAAGTGCTGGCTGCGCTCACGCAGCTACAGGGCGCTACAGCGTCGAAGTAGCAGCCTGCTTAATCGCTAATTTCCACAATTTTCGATTGTGCCGAGCCTGGGATCGTCCGGCAGCGCTGGGGCGTTGCTCTGCGTGAGTGTCGCGCGCAAGGCTGCTAAATCCTTCGCGTTAATTTCCTGCCAGGATTCGAGCGTTGTATTCAGGGCCTTGCAGGTGCGCTGGTATGCCGCAAACGATTCCTGCGAGGGAGCAAAGTCAGCGCCGTCCACGAGGGCCATCAGCGCCGTCAGCGTGTCATTGAGGGCGGAGAAGCTGACCGTCTTGGGCTCTTCGAGAATTGGCGTCGGCTCGCCTCCGAGCGCGGCGAGTTTGGCGTCGAGCGAGCCAGCGGCGGTTGCCACCGCATCGCCCTTTGGGCGCTTTTTCAGCTCCGCGAGTCGCGCGCGCAAATCCTTCACTTGTCGATACGCGGCAAAGTTTCGCGCTAACGCCGCGGAAATTCTTAGCTGCAAATCCAGGGAACTCTGCAATTCATTGCGAATGTAGGATACGCGTGGGTCCATTTTTACTTCCAGCGGCTGACGGAGCACCTGTTCGCCGATTTTGAGCCGCACTTCATACTTCCCCGGCATCACCAGAGGTCCTTGCGGCGGAAGCGGGGTGGCGCCGACGATTGCAGCGATCGGATAGTTGTACGGCGACTGCACATGGATCGCCGGCGGATCGGTGTAGCGCAAATCCCAGACGAAACGATGCATGCCTTTGTCACGCGAGAGCGGCTCGGGACGCGCAATCCAGTATGGAGCGATGAAGGGATCGCTCTTTTCTTTTTCCGGCGGAATCGGGGCGCTGGAATAGCTTTTTATTGGCGTTCCCGCGGACTCGAAGATCTCTACCTGTATGTCGCTCGCGGGACGCTCGGGCAAGTAGTAGTGAAGGATCGCGCCGTCGGGCGGGTTCTGTCCCGCAGGGACTTCCGGCGGCAACGGCGTGTCTTGATTCTCATCGCGGCGCACGCGAATGGCGGAACGCGGCGCGAACAGATGCGGCGCGGAGGCGTTGAAATTCGTATCGAGGTAGCGGAGCGGCGACACGTCGTCAAGAATCCAGAAGGAGCGGCCGTAAGTAGCGGCGACTAGGTCGTCCTGCTCTACAGCAAGGTCGTGAACAGCCACTAATGGCATATTCAGGCGTAGCGAGTGCCACCGGTCGCCGTCGTCGAAGGAAACGTACACGCCTTCTTCGGTTCCGGCGTACAAAAGACCTTTGCGCACGGGGTCTTCGCGCACGGTGCGGACAAAATCGATATCGCGAATGCCGCTGACAGTTTCTTGCCAGGTTTGACCAAAATCGCGCGTACGAAAAATGTGCGGGCGCAGATCGTCGAGGCCGTTGCGATTGACGGCGGCGTACGCAGTGCCGGCGTCAAAGTGCGAGGCTTCCAGAATGCTGATCGTGCTCCAGACGGAAAGATCGGGTGGGGTGACGTTTTTCCAGGTTGCTCCGCCATCGTTGGTCACCTGAACATTTCCGTCATCGGTGCCAACCCAGATCAATCCTTCCTGGAGCGCAGACGGCGCGATGGTGACAATCGTGCCGGGAGCCTGCTTGGGATTTTTGGGATCGAGCGGAGTGCGACTCAGATCGGGGCTGATAACAAGCCAACTGGTGCCCGCATTGGTGGTCTTCAGCAGGAACTGCGTCCCCAGATAGAGCACGTGCGAATCTTGCGGCGAGAAGACCATGGGAATGGTCCAATTGAAATGATATTTGCTGCCGAAGGAAACGGCCGCGGGAGAAATGTCGCGCACCTGTCCTGTTGTCTTCGAGAGACGAATTACGCTACCGCCCGGTCCGGCGTTGTAAACCACATCGGGATCGAGCGGATCGGGAATTGTGTAGCCGCTCTCGCCGGGGCCGACGGGATACCACTCGCGCTCGGTGATCTGGCCATTGTTGCCACGGCTGGCGATTCCGGCGGTGCCGCTGTCTTGTTGCGGGCCGTACACCCAGTACGGAAAACGGTGATCTGTGGCGACTCTGTAGAATTCCCCTGTCGGCTGGTTGTACCAGGAACTCCATGTCTCGCCACCGTTGACGGAAACGACGGCGCCCTGATCGACACCAAGCATGATGCGCTGCGCGTTGGTGGGATCGATCCAGACGGTGTGATAGTCGTCGCCTCCCGGTGCGCCCTTGATTGCGGTGAAGGTGTGCCCGCCGTCGGTCGAGCGATATAGCGATTGCGTCGGCACATAGAGCACATCAGGACTTTTGGGATCCGCGAAAATTTCGCTCATGTACCAGTAGCCTTCGATGCGGCGGTCCTCCGTGGCGCGCTGCCACGTGGCGCCCGCGTCGTCGGAGCGATACAAGCCGCCGGCTTTTTCCTTGGCTTCCAAGATGAGGTAGATGCGACGGCCATGCATTCCTGCGGCAACGGCCACGCCGGAGCGTCCCCATTCGCCCCCGGGAAGACCGTGGCCGGTGATTTGCGTCCAGGTAACTCCAGCGTCCACGGACTTGTATAGGCCGCTGCCCGGGCCGAACGAAGTTCCCTTTTGCCCCGACTTCCGGATTCCCTGCCACAGAGTGGCGTAAACCACGCGCGGATTTCCCGGTTCGAAGCACAAATCCACCGCGCCGGTTAGATTGTCTTTGTACAAAACCTTTTTCCAGCCCTTGCCGCCATCAGTGGAGCGGAAAACGCCGCGGTCCTCATTGGGACCGAACGAATGGCCAAGCGCGGCGACCAGCACGATATCCGGATTGCGCGGATCAATCAGAATGCGAGCGATGTGGCGCGTGTCATCGAGGCCGAGGTGCTGCCAGGTTTCTCCGCCGTTGACGGACTTGTAGATTCCATTTCCGTAGGCGATGTCGCTATAGACGCCATTCACCCCGGAGCCGACGTAGATGATGTTTGGGTTCGACGGAGCTAACACCAGCGCTCCAATCGAGCCGATTGGCTGGCCATCGAAGATCGGCTTCCATACATTGCCGCCGTCGGTGGTCTTCCACACACCCCCGCCATCGGCTCCGAAATAGTAGACCGCGGAGTTCCCAGGAACTCCGGCGACGGCGTTCACTTTGCCGGCGCGAAAAGGTCCGATCATGCGCCATTTCAGCGCGGAGTACAGGTCGTCGGAAATCTCCTGGGCGTGAATGGCCAGAGGCGCGGTAACGATCGCTGCAAAGACGAAGAGGAAGCCGCAAACGATCCGTGCTGGGGCACATGTCTTCATCGATTTCTCCGATAGCAATTGGAATCAGCAGCGATTCTGCAAAATGCTGACGCCGGGCACACTAAACAACTGCTCGTCGGCAGTGACTAGCGTCAACTCGTAGACCCTTGCCGTCGCCACCAGGAAGCGATCCGCCGGATCGTTCTGCTGTAGTTTGGTGAAACGAAGATCATCCGCAACTTCCCAGGAAAGAGAGGCCTCCCGCAGCAATAACTCTCGTTTTGATTGCTCGACCCAGTCGCCCATGTCTTTGTCCAACTCCAGGCGCTTTTTCTCCACCAAGATGACCAGTTCCCATATGCTAACTGGAGACAGCCACAGTTCATTCTGTGAATCAGCCAAAATCCCGTTCACTTCGGAAGAAATCTTCCAGGGTGAGAGGTGATTCCAGATCCAAATATGCGTGTCCAAAAGGAGGTTCATTTATCCAGTTCGTTAGGGTTGGGATCGCGAGCGGCTTCCCAATCCGATTCGTCGCCGATTGGACCCACGATATCCCCCAGGATTCGTCCAGAGCCCACCATGGTGCCGAGCCGGCGCTTGGGAACCGTGTGTTCCTGCGGTGGGACGATGTCTGCCACAGGCTTACCGAAGCGAGTGACGCGAATGGGCTGTTTTGTGGTGCGAACGCGTTCGAGCACTTGGAGGCAAGTCGCCTTAAACTTTGAAATGGCTATCTCATTCATAAGAGGACACCTCTTGTGATTATGGACCATGGTCTGACCATAGTCAAGTTATGCGATTGCCTTAGGGCTGATCGTCCTCGTCCGAATCCCCGGATGGTGCCGCTGATCGTTTGTTGGAGTCCAGTTCTTCGAGGTGGGCCTTCCTCAATGAGGCGCTCAGCGCTGGCAGGTCTGAGTCGCGCACCTTTTTCCATTGCGCGAGCAGCTTTTCGAGCGAGTCCTCGAGTTCCAGATAAGCGGCCGAGGCTTGTGTGGTCGGCGCTGCGTCGGCGCTGTCTACCACGCTCAGCAACTGTCCGAAGTGTTGATTGAGAGTGGAGAGATTTTCCAGCCGCTTGCCGCTCGGGGGAACGCCGAAGAAGGCGCCTTGCGACGCAGCTTCCAGCTCTGCGACTTGCTTGTCGAGGGCGTTCAGCGAATCGGCGAGCGCGCCTTTCGCTTTCCCGGCACGATCCGCCAGTTGCGGACGCAAGGCGCGAACCTGCTGAAGAGCCTCGAAGGTTTCGTTCATGCCTTCTACGATGCCGGCTAACATTTCAAATTGTTTTCGCAGGTCGCCTTCCGGAGTCTTGATGCGCGGGTCCATGCGCACGGTGAGAGGTTGCGTGTACGTCTTGCCGTCAACCGTTAGCCTGACCATATATTTTCCCGGCATCGCCCACGCGCCAAGCGGGACCTGAGGAGTGTCGTGCACAATGGCGGAGATGGGAAATTCGCGGCTAAGCGCGTCGGGCGGCGGGTAGTGCACGTCCCAAACGAAGCGGTGCATGCCTGCTTCCGCGGACAGGATTTGTTGCGGGCGCACCCAGTACATAGGAATTGGATTGGTAGCGGCGATTTTCTCGAGCGGCTCCGGTTTGTCGGCGCTGGAGTAGCGGCGCACCAGATGATTATCGGCATCGAGAATTTCCAGCGTGACGGGCTTGCTGGACGCGGCGGCCAGATAATAATCGAGGATCGCGCCATCGGGAGGATTCTTTCCCGCGGGAATATCCGGCGGCAGCGGCGTGTCCGTGTTGCGATTCCAGCGAAAACGAATCGCTTCTTGTGGCTGGTACAAAGTCACCGGAGCCTTCGCGATCTCCGCGCTCATTTGGCGCAACGGCGTTATATCGTCGAGAATCCAAAACGAGCGGCCGTGCGTGCCGACAATGAGATCGTCGCCATGGATGGCGAGGTCGCGCATCGAGGTGTGGGGCAGGTTGAGCTGCAGCGGCTGCCAATTGTCACCGTCGTCGAAGGAAACCAAAACGGAGTCTTCCGTACCGGCAAAGAGCAGGCCTTTGCGCTCGGGGTCTTCGCGCAACGCGTTGCTTGCCCCGCCGGAAGGAATGCCGTTGGTGATTTCGGTCCAAGACTTGCCGAAATCGCGAGTGCGATAGATATGCGATCGCAAGTCGTCGAGACGAAAGCTGTTGATGGCGGCGTAAGCGGTGCCGGCGTCGAAATGCGAAGCCTCGATAATGGAAACCTTGCTCCAGGGCTTGAGCTCAGGTGGCGTGACGTTTTGCCAGGACTTTCCGGCGTCCTGCGTGATGTAGATCAGCCCGTCATCGGTGCCCGCCCAGATGGTATTGGCGTCCCTGAAGGACGGCGCGACCGCGTAAATCACGCCACGGTGTTTGCCCTTCTCCGGATCGTAGGCCGCGAAAATGCCGAGGTTTGGCGGAGTGTCGTAGGAAGAGCGCGCGAGATCGGGGCTAACCACTTTCCAGCTATTTCCGCCGTCGGTGGATTTGAATAAGACGTTGGCCGCGAAATACAGCGCTTTGGGATCGACGGGCGAAAAAATCACCGGCAACGTGCGGTCGTATCGGTACTCTCCGCGGCGGACGGGCTCGGGCGTTACGTCGGCCACTTCGCCCAAGGCTTGGTCTGTGCGCGTGAGGCGAGCGCCGTACAAAATATTTGAGTCCAACGGATCGACAGCGATGTAACCGTACTCGAACACGCCAACCGGGTGCCACTCGCGAAATGTGATTTCGCCGTAGTCGCTGCGGCTCATCGTACCGGCGGAGCCGCTTTCCTGCTGCGCGCCGTACACCCAGTAGGGAAATCGATTGTCCGTGGTGACGTGATAGAACTGCGCAGTCGGCTGGTTGTACCAGGAGCTCCATGAAGCGCCGCCATTCACAGTAATTACCGCGCCCTGATCGCTGGAAAGCGCGATGGTTTGCGGATGCTCGCTGCTGATCCAAATGCGCTGGTAATCGTCGCCGCCGGGTGCGCCCCGGAAGCCCACAAATGTTTTCCCGGCGTCGCTGGACTTCCAGGTTGTGGTGTTCGCGACGTAGATTACGTCAGGATTGTCGGGCGCGACGGCGATGCCCATCGCGCCGGGACCGCGGCCGCCGATGCGGCGATCGCTGTTGATGAGGTTCCACGATTCTCCGGCGTCATCGGAGCGGTAAACTCCCGCTCCCTTCTTTGCTTCCACCGAGGCGTACACGCGGCTTGGCTGACTTGGCGCGACCGCGACACCGATGCGGCCGAGACCGCCATCGTCCGAAGATGGCAGGCCCTTCGTTACTTGGCGCCAGTTGTTCCCGCCATCCGTCGACTTGTAAAGTCCGCTGCCTGGTGCGACGAACGACTCGCCGCTACGGATTTCCCAGGGCGCGACGCGCGCGGCCCAAAGTACCGCGTAGATCGTTTGCGTATTGTTGGTATCAAAGGCGAGATCGGCGGCGCCGATATTTTCATCCTTGTACAAAATCCTTTCAAAAGATTGGCCGCCATTGGTGGAGTGGAAGACGCCTCGCTCTTTGTTCGGACCATACGGGTGGCCTTGCACCGCCACGAAGACGCGATTGGCATCTTTCGGATCGACGAGAATCGCGGTGATTTGCTGCGCATCCGGCAGGCCCAGGTGCGTCCAAGTCTTTCCCGCGTCGCTTGACTTGTAAACGCCATCACCGGTGGAGAGGTCCGGCCGCTGCAGGCCCTCGCCGCTTCCGAGATAGATTATGTTCGGGTCCGAGGGAGCGACCGCGATGGCACCGACCGAGCCACTAGCCTGCTCGTCAAAAATTGGGTCCCATGTGTTCCCGGTATCCGTGGTTTTCCACACGCCGCCATTCACCGCGGCGATATAGAAAACATTGGGCTGGTGCGGCACGCCGGTGATGGCGACGGTACGGCCGCCACGGAAAGGACCGATGCAGCGCCAGCGCATTTCGGAAAAGAGTTTCTGGTCATATTGTTGCGCGGACGCGGGAACCGCCGCCGCAAGAACGGCAATAACTCCGGCCACCAGAACTTCGCGTGCGCGGAACTGCATTCGTCACCTCCTTGAATAGCAGGGGAGGATAACGTGCCAAACGCCGCGCTGCAACGCCTCTTATCAGGCCACAATGGCATTCGACGGGCGGCGTCTGTTTCCGTTAAACTCGATGCATTCTACCGAGCCAGTGAGGACCAAAACGTGACGACTCCTGCCAAGCCCATGCCGGCGACGACGCGCAGCGATGAAGTGGTCGCCAAGCACAAGAAATATCTGTGGCCGTCGGTCACTAATTACTACCAGCGGCCGCTGGTAGCGGACCGCGGCGAAATGCAATATTTGTGGGACCTGGAGGGCCGCAGGTACCTAGATTTCTTCGGCGGCATCTTGACCGTTTCGGTCGGGCACTGCAATCCCAAAGTGACCAGCAAGATCAATGCGCAGGTCAACCGCCTGCAGCACACCTCCACGCTGTATCCCAACGAACACATCGTGGCGCTGGCGGAAAAAATCGCGCAGATTACGCCCGGAAACTTGCAACAGAGTTTCTTCACCAGCTCCGGAACGGAGGCGGACGAGGCGGCGATCTTGATCGCGCGCATGGCCACGGGAAGCTACGACGTCGTGGCGCTGCGTCATGCATATTCCGGCAGCTCCGCGATCGCCAAAGCAATAACTGCGCACGCACCTTATCGCAAGAGCGGCGTAATTAGCGTCGGCATTTCGCACGCGGTGAATGCGTATTGTTACCGCTGCCCCCTGCATCTGACCTATCCGTCCTGCGAAGTCGCTTGCGCCAACGACGTGGAG
>WNFH01007247.1_pt1 | contig 10643 bp, 10 predicted proteins | sample 5400411 | NCBI WGS metagenome assembly WNFH01 (sample SAMN13153347, study PRJNA577476) | soil metagenome | isolation source: 200 cm saprolite under Douglas fir tree site 2 hole 3 | place: USA:California | collected 2015-04-18
GGCGTTAGTCCGATAAAAGGCTTCACTCGATCATTATAGCATGCTGAAAAGAAAAAACTTCAGAAGCCATTTAGGTTCGCATGAGACGAATGTCAAGCACTTCCCCGATACGCTGGAAGCCGATGCGTGCATAGACGCGAGCTTCAGCCTCATGAGCTGCCATGAGGAAGACCGTGGAGATCCCCGCTGCCCAGGCCAGTTGGACCAGTCGCGCAGTCAGCGCGGCGGCAATGCCCTGGCGTCGGTACGGCATGCGCACACCCACTGACGATAGTTCCGTCGTTTGGTCAAAGGGCACATTGCAGATACCACCGCCGACGGCATCACCGGTCAGGCTGTCGCGGGCGAGCACGGCAATTCCTCCGGCTTCCAGAAATGTACGCTGCCGTCTGACAACCTCAGGTCCAGGTGCCACTTCACCATACGCCTCGTTCTGAGCTGTCACCAGTGCGAGGATCTCGGCATCGGTTGTTGGACTCAGCAACTCGATGCCCGTGGGAAGCGGAGGATGATGGAACTGCTCTGGTGAGCAGTTCATCAAAGGCATGCGTTCCTCGACACGGAAACCAGACGCCAGTAAGGCAGGCTCAACCGCAGGTGCTAACTGCGGGATATACTCCAGGCGCGGTACACACTTGCGCTGCTGGTAGACTGCGATGAGAGAAGCAATATCCTCAGGTGCGGGAGAGCTCCCCTCCTCAGGGATGGCATAGTTCAGGAAGGGATTGGTGCTGTGAGGCGTAAAGGTCGCCAAAAATGGTCCAATACGCTGGGTATCGCGGCCACGAGCGGCGGCATGACGCAGGTAGGATTGAATTTGGTGCTCCATACGAGCAGACCTCCTGATAGGGTGTATGGGAACAATAGATCGAGAAGTGTTTCATGGCCCCGCGGAGCCTTCCAGGGTGCCTGGAGGTTGAGCAGTGGTCCAGGGGGGGAGCGGCAAGGGTGTCCCAAGCAGAAAGGCGCGGATGGAGGCCAGGTAGAGGTCAGGTTGATCCAGATAGATCACGTGACCCGCCTGCGGGAAATACAGCAAGGTCGAGTTGGGCAAGGTCGCCTGGTATTGCCAGGTGACTGCCCACTTGACAAAGTTACAGGCTCCGGTCAGAATCAGCGTCGGCGTGTGATTCGAGGCGAGCAGCGTGCGTGGATTGACGTTCCCATGCCTGTGCTGGGCATCGGTGGTGGTAAAGATGTTGTCGTAGAAGCCATAGCCTTGCACCTGCCCTTTGGGCAAGTGAGCAGGGTCACAGACGGTTCCCTGGGAGATGCCCTGGACGAACGTATTAAAGAACGCATCCGCTTCCCGATCAGACACCAGGGTATGCGCTGCTCGCGGATTGATCAGTCCGAGCAGATACCAGGTGATGAAACGAGGCGTATAGAAGGTGTTGTGATACTGCTGCTATGCTGCTGCCGAAAGCCGCGAGGTGATCAGGCCTTCATCAGACCACTCGGCTTCATTGATGGGGGCGGGTGACGTGAAGATCGCTTTGGCTACATGTTGGGGGTAGGTGGCCATATACGTCGCCACCAGGGTGCCTCCCCAGGATGCTCCCACGCATTGCCTCACGAAAATCTTCCTTTCTCTGCTTCGAGCAGGTATGTTCCTACGACGTTGCTCTTGTCTTTTCTCCCAGACCTTGTCTTGGCTCGTCCGCTCTGGAGCAGAAGAAGCACATGGGGTAGAGTAACCAGCAAGAGGAAGATTTCTCGTGAGGCAAGCCTGCCTCTAGTTGTCGCTTCCGCACACAGCTCGCACGCTGCACGTTTCCAGAGGAGGGAAGAGTGGAACGGTCGTTGAGTTTTCAAGCCAAGCGGGAAGTGCTCCACTAGATGGCACCACAGTACCGCCAGGCATCTCCATCACAGAAAAGGACGCTGCTTGAGGCCTTTATCGCAACCACCGGCTATGTGCGCAAATACGCCAGGTGGCTCCTCAACCATGCCGAGCAAGTGCAGCAGACGCATGGGCGCTCCCATCTGCGAAGCTCAGGACCAGACATTCAACATGCGCTCTTCTTGGTCTGGAATGCCGCCAACCGCATCTGCGCCAAACGGCTCATTCCCTTTCTCCCTCCCTTGCTAGAAGCACTGGAACGGCATGAGCATCTTCACCTCACAGAGGACTGTCGAAGCCAACTCCTTTCCATGAGCGCAGCGACAGCTGATCGCCTCCTGCGTTCCCAGCGAAGGGTGGGTCAGCGCGGCCTCTCCACCACGCGAGCGGGAACGCTGCTGAAGCAACAGATCCCGATTCGCACGTTCCAGGAGTGGAAGGAGACCCAACCCGGCTTTCTGGAAGCGGATCTCGTGGCTCATTGTGGCACCGACATTGAGGGAGGCTATGTCTACACGGCTCTCGCTCACCGATGTGGCCACGGGATGGACCGAATGCCTCCCCCTCTTGCATCGGAGCCAGAGAGCAGGAGCGGAGAAAACGCGTCCTGGGCTGGCGGCGCACCCACAAAGACCCCTTTGAAGGGGAGTGGGAGCAGATCACCTCCTGGTTGATTGCCAATCTCGAACGGAGCAGGGACGACATCTTCCGGGAGCTGCAGCGCCGCTCCCCCGGACGGTATCAACCATTACAAATCCGCACGCGTGAGCCGAGGCATGCGGAAAATAGAGCCCACCTCTTGGAAACGCGCGAGGAGCAATGGCAAACTGAAGTGATCCGTCCCTGGAAAGAAGACCTCCAGGCCAAAGGAGAAGCATACTGCCGCCAGGCAGCAGCGCTGGGAGTGGATATCGCCCTCTTTCCCGAACTGTGGTACATCAGTGACCATCATTTCGTCGACCTCTCCTGGAGTAACGACTACAAACTCTGGAGAGGAAAGCATTTGTGGAGCAAAGCCGAGCGGCACCCTGGCCAGGAGTTTGCGGAGCAGATCGGGCGCTGGCATGCCCAGCACACTGACTCAGAGGATAGTCAACAAATCCTGGTACTCGCACGTGGCGGCATGGCACTCCATCCTTCGGGGGAAAATTGGTTGAAACCTGAGAAAAAAGCCAAGATTTCTTCCCTCTAGAGCAGCAATCTCACAAGTGATCTGAACCCCTGTTGAGAGAGGGAGAAGCAAAGGATACGATGTAACCTCCGCCGAATCTATTAGCGTAAAACAATACTGGGGTTCCCATCTGAGCCATCGGAGCGCGAGCTGCAACGTCTGGCAACGTGGATTCGCCCCAGGAGATCGGAATAGTTCCATGAAGGAAGACATATGACCAAAGTGCATACGGACGGAAGCGACCAGGGCTTCGTACTGGGGAACAAAGTGCTAGTGGCGGAGGTGTTTGCCAAAAACGGTTTCCTTGTGCTCTCGAGCATCACAGGGGAAGAGCAGACATCTGAGGTGAATGCGGATCAGATTTACCAGGGCAACGGAGGTGGTGACTCATGCAAGATCGAGCATCCACTTCTGGGCAGCCTCACATAACGGCTGACTACCTGTTGATGCCTCAAGCACGGTCAGGCGATCAATGCGCAGGTGTAAGGAGCTGAAGATGGACATCATACTTGGAAAAGTCGGAATTTGGACCTTCGACTTCGACCGGCAACCGATGGCACAGGTGCGCGAGGAGGTTGCAGAGCTGGAAGCGCTTGGATACGGAGCCATCTGGATTCCCGAAGTCGCTGGTCGAGAAGCCTTGACTCACGCAGCAGTGTTGTTGGCAGCCACCAACCGCATGGTGGTTGCTAACGGTGTTGCTCGCATTGCAGAGCGCACGCCGCGAGCGATGGTTGCTGCACAGCAGACCTTAGCAGAGGCGTATCCGGGTCGGCATCTCTTGGGTCTTGGACTCGGAGGTGTCAGCCAGCTTGAGGCCATGCGAACCTATCTTGATGAGATGGATGGGATTGCACTGGTGACTCCCAAACCAGCGTTCCAGCCAGTGCGGGTGCTTGCTGCATATGGTCCGGCGATGTTGCAGCTCGCTGCGGAGCGCAGTGCAGGAGCACATACCTACAAAGTGACCGCACAACACACGGCCGACGCACGTCAACTGCTTGGCCCCAAGGCGTTCCTTGCTGTCGAACACGCTGTCGTGCTTGAAACTGACTCACACCAGGCGAGACGAATCGCTCGCGCTCATCTTGAGACCTATCTTCGGTTGCCTGCTCATCTGGCGAAATTCCGGCGGCTCGGCTTCACCGACGATGAATTTGCTGCTGGGGGAAGCAATCGTCTTGTGGACGCACTTGTAGCGTGGGGTCACATGGACGACGTGCTTGCAAAGCTCCAGGCGCATTTTGAGGCTGGTGCCGACCATGTCTGCATCCAGGTGCTCGGGAGCGAGCCGGGGGCTTCCCCGATGCAAGCGTGGCGGATCTTAGCCAAAGCCCTGCTCCATTGATGGTTCAGGAAAACAACGAGTAACGCAACGCGACAGACCTGTTGTCATCATGGCAACAGGTTTTTTTATTGCGAGAGAGGTTTCACCTCTTCGGAGCAAACGCCAGGACCTCATCGCGGTTTTGCACTCCACTCTTGTATGCACATACGAGACGAAATCCCGGTCAAGCCTTCTCACTTCATCAGCTTTCCGTGGCAGCGCTGTGGTCTGATGGGGAGGGACTTTCCGTTCTTGACGCTGCTCTTCACGTTTTCTTGACGCTTCCTGGTCATACTAGCAAAGGAGACCTCAAGCGTTCCCTCAAAGGACAGAAAACGTAGTGCATCTTTGGACATTGTGCTGTTTGGCGCTCGCGGAGAGCCAGAAAGCTACATCTTTTGTTTTGGTACCACAATATCACTAGAACATGGAGGCTTACAATCAAGATGGAACATCGACCCTTCAGATCGGCACGCGCCAACAAGCGTGTAATGATCGCACTGATCGCTGTAATACTCGTGGCAACGCTTGTTGCCCTCGTACCCGGAATTATCGGGCATGGAGTGAGGTCGGCATCGGCCGTCACCAAGGACCAGCCGGGAGGACTGGGACAGCTCAGTGGTCTGCTGCCCAGGGACCACCTGACCGAAGAGAGCGCCATCCAGGTCAATCTCAGCAACGAGACGGTGCGCCTCCCGCTATACAAAGGGGAGGCCTATGGCAAGACCGCCTGGTTCGTCCTCCTGGATGCCTCCGACGCCGGGCTGGCGCATGACCTGGGCGTGAACTTTGCGCCCAAGCTCGCCAATATCGGCATCGGCTGCCCCGCCTGCGTGCAGACGGTGACCATCGACAATCCAACACCCGCGCAGAATCCGTTCGGGCCAGCGCTGGTCCACTTCCAGGGCGCGCCGGATTTCAGTCCCACTCGTATCGCGGTGCCAGGCCCTAACGGCTTCCCACTCGCCCAGTTCCAGCCCGGTGCCGTGGCCGGCCCGGGATACAGCCCGTTTATTCGCATCGCCGGCTCGCCGGTCGTCTACAACGCGCCCATCGTGGCCACCGGCGACGGTCCGTTCGACGTCGTCCACCACACCAACACCGGTGATCGCGTCCTCGGCATCCACATCGCCTCCGCGACAGCGCCGTCCGGGCAGTTCCTGGAGTCCTACGCCGACCTGTTGTTTGTCAAGGGCTTCGACGCCGGCCAGCCGATTGTGTACCTCAGCACAGACGCCGGTCAGCCCTTGACCGCGGTGCTGGAGCGTTCGACCTTCGTGCCCGCGCTGGACAAAGCGGCGTACAATGGCGGCGACGACTTTCTCGGGTCCGCCCGCGAGCGGCTCTTCGGCTTCATCAATGGGCAGACGGGCGCCAACAACGAGCAGGCCCAGGGGTTTGTGCACCTGGTGCGCGACGGTCACGCGAGCGAGGACGCCTCAGCCGGGAACACGGCCCTGATCAACGCCCTGCGCAATGGGGGCGACCTCCTTAACGTGTTCGGTGATTTCCCGACCCTGTCCGACCCCCGGCATGCCCAGGCGTACAGCCCGTTGTGGGACGCGCAGCTCGGCCAGTGGACCCAGAAGGCCATCAACGCGGGGCTCAACACGCGGCAGATCGATGAGGTCGTCGTCTTCAACCTGGCGGCCACCCGGCCCGACCTGCTGACTGGACCCGGTGGCGCTCCGTACGGCGCCGCAGGAGTCGACATCAACTGTGCGGTCATCGGGTTCACTGACCAGGCTCCGACCGCCAATCTTGCCACGCCAGTCCCCAACTCGCAGTTCCCACCGAGGTAGCCAGGGAGTGGCTTCGGTGTTTTTGTTCATACGGTCGCCTTTCGGTGGGATTGGTGAACGCAAACACTGATCGATCCAGGACCCCTGCGAGCGCAGGGGTCCTGCGGATCCTCGCACGGATTCGCAAACCGTTCTATAAAAACTGCGTAGAGGCGGCCTCACCCGCTGCTCCCTCTCCACGCAGTGGAGAGGGCTGGGGTGAGGCCGCCCCTTGTCGGTAAATAGTTATAGCTTTGACTGCAAATTTGTACGAGAAGGTGACCGTTGCGCAGAACGATGTAAATGGAGCTTCACTTTTTCGTGATACTGGATAGTTAGTTAACGACCCGGTTTTCTGCGTTGAGGAGCGAAGAAGCCCCTCTCACTTATACAACACTGTTTTCTGTGTCAGCTAGTGCTCTGTCAATGTTCAATTGATGGGTGAAATGTAGTGGCGCCCCTTGCGGGTGCCAGGCCTGCACCTGATAGGTGAAATGTAGTGACACCCCTTGCGGGTGTCAGGCCCCACCGCAAAATGCAAACTGGACTGACTACTAGCCTACCGGATATGGGAGAGTATCATGATAGACCAAAGGGTCGCGATTGTTATACCAGCGCTGAATGAAGAAGCAGCGCTCCGTCGGTTGCTCGCAGAACTCCCCCGGCATTTTGCACAATGGATTATCGTCGTTGACAATGGGAGTAGTGATGCTACCGCTGCTGTAGCGCGAGATGCGAGCGTGTTAGTCGCCAGCGAACCAGCACGAGGCTACGGTCTTGCTTGCTTGAAAGGCTTCAGAACGGCGTGCAGCCTGGGTGCTGAGCTTGTCATTTTTATGGATGGAGACGGGAGTGACGACCCCGCCGACCTGCCCATGATGCTGGCACCCGTGAGCGAAGGGCGCGCCGACCTGGTCATCGGTTCGCGTGTGAGCAAACGCGCTGAACGTGGCGCAGTCCCTCCTCAGGCTCGTTTGGGCAACTGGCTGGTGAGCCGGATGATCTCCATCTTGTATGGCGTGCAGCTTCATGACATAGGCTCGTTCCGCGTCATACGGTGCTCCATGTTGGATGCGCTTCAGATGGGCGAAAAGACCTTCGGCTGGCCTGTCGAAATGCTGGTTAAGGCGGCGCGAGCGCGGTATCGCATCCTTGAACTACCCATTCACTATCGCCATCGCAGTCACGGCCGCTCCAAGGTGGCCGGCACATTCGCTGGCAGCATCAAGGCAGCTTACTACATGGTACGCACAACCTTGCGCTATGTAGGAGCGAGGAGGACGTATGTCTGATACTGCCCTCGTCGTCATGGCTCGCTACCCGGAGGTTGGGAAGACAAAGACACGTTTAGCCCGTACTATCGGCCATGATGAGACCATTCGCCTCTACCGGGCTTTTCTCGCCGATCTGGCTCAACGGTTTGCCGGGCAGCCGTGTGACTTGCACTGGGCTTATACGCCTGCCGGGGTGGACTATCATGCTTTTGTCGCGACGCTTGCACCAGTCTTTGCGCAGCACATGCGCTGCTTTCCACAACAGGGCGCAGACCTTAGCGCTCGCCTGCTCAACGTCTTCAAATGGACACACGAACGACAGTTTGAGCGTACCATCGTCACGAGCTCAGACTCACCGCAGATAAGCCGGGAGATCGTAGCGCGCGCACGCGAAGCCCTTGATGAGGCTGATGTGGTGCTTGGGCCCGCTGAAGATGGTGGCTACTATTTGATTGCCATGAGTAAGCCCTATGATGTCTTTAGCAGCGTTCCGATGAGTACCGGCGCGGTGACGCGGAAGACAATCGAACTGGCAGAGCGCCAGGGCTTATCCGTACGTCTGCTGGAGCCACTTTTTGATATTGATGAACTGCCAGACCTGCTGCGTCTCGCACAATTGCTAGAAGCAGACCAGGCACTTGCTCCGGTTACCGCTGCCTACCTTGCTACCAGAAAGAATCTTTATGACAACCACATCCATACTCACGCTCCCACGTTCGATCTACATCGAGCCGACCAGCCGGTGTAACGAACTGTGCCAGCAGTGCCCACGCACGCTCCTCTCGCGGGAAGATGATCGCGATTTGAGCTTTGATAACTTCCGTTTGATTGTCGATCAGTTTCCTGTGCTAGAGCGCGTCGTGTTACACGGCCTGGGCGAGCCTTTGCTCAACAAAGACCTGCCGCAGATGATTCGTTATCTCAAGGCACGGGGAACCTACGTGCTCTTTAACTCCAATGGGATCGCGCTGACCGCGAAGCGGGGCCAGGAGCTGATCGATGCCGGTCTGGATGAATACCGGCTCTCCATGGACGGCGCGACACGCCAGACCTATGCCCGTGTGCGCGGCGTCGATGCCTTTGACAAAATCTGGCGCAACATCCGTGCTTTCATTGCCATGCAGAAGGAGCAGAACGCCAGCAAACCAGCCGTCTCGCTCTGGTTCACGGCGATGCGTGAGAACCTCCACGAGCTTGCAGGCCTGATCGATTTGGCGTGCGCGCACGGCATCCGCGAGATCCACCTGCAGCGCCTCGTCTACTTCGAGCAAGGACTTGCCGACTCGAAACAGGCCCTGTTCCGCCGCTCCACACGCGAAGAACTCGAACTGGTGCGCCGTTGCGAACAGATGTGTCAAGAGCGTGGCATCAACTTTACTGCTGCTGGCGCAGCTACACCCCTGGAAAGCCTGGTACGCGATTTTGGTGATCGCCCGTGGTCGGGTTGCCGGCGTCCCTACACACTGACCTACATCACCTCAAGCGGGAATATGCTTTCGTGTTGTTTTGCTCCCTTTGGACATAAAAGCGCCAGGGAGTACCAGGAGGAGCGCGTAATAGGCAATGTCTTCCAGGAACCAATAGAAGCCATTTGGCACGGTGAGCGGTACGAGGCATTTCGCCGCACCTTCGAGAGCGACCATCCCGCCAGGCACTGCTCGCAATGCGGCCTCAACTGGAGTTACTGAAAATGACGATTACCCCACAAGGAGAGGAAACCTATGCAAAACACTGATAAAACATCTTCCGTTGAAAATGTTCCATCTTCTTCTCTTCCGACTCGCCGCACACAAGTCGGCCACTTACTCATCGCCGCCCTTGCCGGGTTGGGAGCAGGTCTGGCGGCAAGCCTGGTGACCGTGGTCCTGATGGGCATATTGCGGCTGGCGGCAGGCGTGCCAACACCAGTTGAGCTTTTTGGCGATCATGTGCTCAAACTGCTGCCGGTAGGGAAATTTGTAAATTTGCTGATACTGTTCTTCCCTAACTCGAAAACTGGACCACTAGGCTTGACCTTGTTGGGCATGATCGGCGCGGGAACAGTGTTGGGGGTGCTCTACGCCGTTGTGGCACATGTGATGCTGCCTGCCTCGGGCTATCGGCCAAAACGACGTGAATGGCTCACGGCGGCAACCCTGGCAGTATTGATGACGCTCGTTGCTGTTGTATTGTTCTGGGGCGAGCTCGCGCAAAATTTCTTCGGTCTGCCTCTCGGTTGGGCTATGCTGGTCACCGCGCTCTCTTTGCTGGCGGATTTCAGCCTGTATGGCTTGATGCTCTGCCTGGCCTATCGCGCGCTGCTGCCCAAGGAGCCTGTAGTCAATGCTCCGGCCGGGGCACAGGGGCGGCGACAGCTACTGGCGCGTGCCGGCGTTGCCGTATTGAGCGTAGGCGCTGGTGCCGGGACACTAGGGTTGGTTCGTAGCTATTTGAACAACGACAACTTCGCCACCTATGACGGGACGGAGACAAGTGCGCACAACGGAGTGACTGCCCCTATCACGCCAAACAATGAACACTACGTTGTGACACAGAACCCTATCGATCCATCACCAAACCTTGGGGTGTGGCAGCTAGAGATCACAGGCCTGGTGAGCAATCCAGGGACATATACGTACGAGCAACTGAAAACCCTCCCTTCGACGTCGAGAGCCGTCACACTCGAATGTATTTCCGATGGTCCCGGTGGACGATTCATCAGTACAGCAATCTGGCAGGGCGTGACGCTGCGCACGCTGTTGGAAAAACATGGAGGAGCATTGCCAAACGCACGCTACGTGGCGTTCTACAGCGTCGATGGTTACGTCATCAGCCAGCCCCTGGATGAAGTGCTGGCGGTTGATACATTGTTGGCATGGCAAATGAATGGGGTTGTGCTTCCCAACCGGCATGGTTTTCCCTTGCGCGTCCTCATCCCTGGACGGTATGGCGAAGAGAACCCCAAGTGGTTGACACGGGTCGAACTCACCGATCATTTTGTAGGAGGCCTCTATTCTGACCAGGGCTGGTACAATGGCCCTCTGCACACGATGAATCGCATCGACCGCCCACGTGGTCGCCTTGCTCTTGGCCATACGTTTGAGATCGGTGGCATCGCCTTTGCAGGGAATCGTGGCATTCAAAAAGTAGAGGTGAGTGTCGATGATGGTGTGACCTGGCACCAGGCAACGCTTGACCCGGCTCTCTCGCAGGACTCCTGGGTATTATGGTCCTGGAAATGGACCCCTTTGCTGCCCGGACAGTACAC
>WNFH01003918.1_pt1 | contig 10640 bp, 6 predicted proteins | sample 5400411 | NCBI WGS metagenome assembly WNFH01 (sample SAMN13153347, study PRJNA577476) | soil metagenome | isolation source: 200 cm saprolite under Douglas fir tree site 2 hole 3 | place: USA:California | collected 2015-04-18
CGCTCCGCTTATTTCGGAATTCTATCGCGAGCTGCATGCCAGCAAAGGCGTTAAAGTAGTGTGCGGTGCATCAGTTTCGGAGATGCAAGGGTCGGGTGGAAAAGTGCGAGGAGTTTTGCTGAGTGACGGCACTCGTTACTCGGCCGACTTGGTGTTGATCGGCGTCGGTGTCGTTCCAAATGACGAGCTCGCGCGCAACGCTGGGCTTCGCACAGCAAACGGCGTTACCGTAAATGAGTATTTGCAAACTGATGATGAAAACATCTTTGGCATTGGAGACTGCGCCGAGCATCCGTGTGAATATGCCGGCGCAAGGATCAGGCTGGAATCCGTGCAGAACGCAGCCGACCAGGCGCAATGCGTCGCCGCCACAATTGCAGGGCGGAGAAACATTTATCGAGCGTTGCCCTGGTTCTGGACGGATCAGTTCGACATTAAGTTGCAAATGGCCGGCATTTCGAATGGACACGATTGCGTTATTGCCCGCGGGAACGCGGAAAGCAGAAAGCTTTCCGTTTTCTATTTCAAAGAAGGCCGTCTCATCGCCATCGACTCGATTAATCGGCCGCTTGACCATATGATGGGGCGTAAATTGATCGCCAACCGCGTGCGATTAACGCCTGAACAGGCTGCGGATGAGAGCGTTGACTTGAAGAAAATCGCGAGCTCGGCTGGGATGCCGCACGGCTAGCAAAACCGGTCGGATGATCTGCGTGCGAGCCACGGGCATGTTTCGAATCCATTGAAGGACGGGCCATCTTTGGAACCGATTATCGATATTCACGTTCACATCATGCCGTACCACATGATGAAGCCGTCCGCTCATGAACTGATGAAGCGCGGCCGCGAGGACTACGCCGATGTTGAACGCTATTGTGCCGATCCAAAAACCTTTCTCGCATTTCTGGACACTCTCGGAGTGGAGCGCGCCGGGCTGATCAACTACGTCGCGCCAAAAATTATCGGATTCACGCCGGAAGTAAATGATTGGAGTGTGAAGTATTGCAGCGTGGCTCCGGATCGTCTCATTGCGTTCGGCGGAGTGCTTCCCGGGACGGTTCCCGATTCAGGCGCGGAAGTGGATCGCCTCGCAAAGCTCGGGATTCGCGCCATCAAATTGCACCCCTCGCATCAGGTGCTTTCACCCAATGATTACATGGACGGCAATCACGGCCTGGCGGCGGTTTACGAAAGGGCTCAAGCAAATGGCCTGCCGGTCATGATTCATACGGGAACTTCGATTTTCCCCGGCGCGAGAAATCTGCACGCGCAACCGATGCTCTGCGATGACGTTTGCATTGACTATCCGAACCTTGTGGTCATTCTTGCGCATGGCGGCAGACCGCTTTGGATGAACGAAGCGTTTTTCCTGGTTCGCCGGCACAAAAACATGTACATGGATATCTCCGGCATCCCTCCGCAGAAACTGATGGAATACTTCCCGCGAATCGAAGATGTAGCAGATAAAGTTTTGTGGGGCACGGACTGGCCGGGGCCGGGCGTTCCGGCGATCAGAGGGAATGTGGAGAAGTTCAAGGCGCTCCCGATTGGGGCGGCGGCGAAGCGCAAGATTTTGTACCACAATGCGGCGCGGCTGTTCCCGCGTTGAAATATTTTCGAGAAACCGACCAAGGTAGCTGCAAACTTTTACGCTCGCCAGGCTAGTAAAGATTCCGCCTCTATCCGATCACAATCTGAACAACTGTTCTCTTTCTGAACCGGTGTTCAGAATCCTTTGACATCGACGACCCGAAGATGGATACTAGACAGGCAGATCGATCCTGCAGACTTACTGTCGTGTGGGCGGTAGTGAATGAAGCTGCCAGAAAACCAAGCGAAGAGTCAGCGGAATGGCCACCTCAAGCGGCGCTATCTTGCGCGGCGCCTGGAGATTCTGCGCGCCGCGGGGCGAGAGTTTCGCGTGCGCGGGTTCGCGGAGACCGGCATGCGCGACATTGCGGCAGCGGCGGCCCTCTCTCCGGCAAATCTTTACAACTACTTCCGGGGCAAGCACGACATTCTCTTCTTTTGCCAGGACAATTCCCTGGACCGGATGATCACGGCGCTCGACAAGGCTCGCCGCATGAGGGCCAGCGCAGCTATAAAACTGCGCATGGTGATCGTGTCGCATTTGCGATGCGTGCTCGACGAAGTCGAGGGATCCGCCGCGCATCTTTTGACAACGGCGCTGCCGCCCCGTCAACAACGCTATCTGGTAACAAAGCGCGACAAATATGAAGAAGGCGTGCGTAATTTGATCGTTGCAGGCATGCGATTGGGGGAATTCGCTCCTTGCGATCCGGCGCTTGCGGTGCGCGTCATCCTCGGAGGTCTGAACTGGAGCGTGCAGTGGTTCAGCCCTGAAGGACCGCTGACGGCGACCGAGATTGCGGAGAGGTTTGCAGACTATCTGATCCGCGGCTTGCTGGCCAAACCAGACGTTCAACAGCGGCTTTCCTTTGGGAGGAACCCGCATCGCGCCGTCCGCGCGTCTGTTCCTCAAGACGAAAGGAAGCGCGCATCAGTTGTATAGAACTTTCACGAGGTGCACGAACGTGATTACACTGCCCATCGAATCGCAAAAGTCCGCACAGATAAGGTTCGCGCTGAACGGCGAAGAGACCGATGTCTCCTTCGCGCCTTATAAGACGCTGCTGGAGGTGCTGCGCGAAGATCTGGGTCATACCGGCACGAAGCACGGCTGTGAACTCGGAGAATGCGGCGCTTGCGCCGTTCTTCTCGACGGCAAGCCCGTGCTTTCGTGCCTCGTCCTCGCCCTCGAATGCGGTGGAAGGCAAGTCCTTACCGTGGAAGGCCTCGGAGAAGATGGCAACCTTCATCCATTGCAGGATGCTTTCGCCGATCTCGGCGCGGCGCAGTGCGGCTATTGCACGCCGGCAATTCTGGTGACCGCGAAGGCTTTACTGGATCAAAATCCCCACCCCACTCGCGATCAGATTCGCGAAGCGATCTCTGGAAACCTGTGCCGGTGCACGGGGTATCTTCAGATTTTCGAAGCTGTCGAAGCTGCGATGCTCAAAATCGCGGACCAAAAAAGTTCTGCAACGTAGACGGCGCAACGAGAACACGAACGCCTACTGAGGAGGGCGAATGCCGCGTGAAGAGGATTGCCGAAAGACACCCGCTGAAGCTCCAAAAGCCGACGGGGGTGAACTTCGGGTGATCGGTGTCCCTCGCCGCAGAGTCGATGCGCGCGCGAAGGTGACCGGCCAGACGCGCTTCGCAGACGACATTTTCCTGCCGCGAATGGCGCACTGCAAGCTGCTGCGGTCTCCGCATCCCCATGCGCGTATCCGAACAATTGACACGTCGCGCGCCGCCGCTCACCCGGGAGTGTATCTCGTGTTGACAGGGAAAGACCTTCCCATCCAGTACGGGATTCTTCCCGTCAGCCAGGACGAGCAAGCTCTGTGCGTCGATCGCGTGCGGCACGTCGGAGATCCGGTTGCCGCAGTGATCGCGCGCGAGGAGCTCACAGCATTCGAAGCGCTAGACTTGATCGATGTCGACTACGAAATCCTTACGACCATCTCCGATCCCGAAGAAGCTCTCGCAACTCCCGAGCCTCGGATTCACGATTACGGCGAAGAGGGAAATATTCACAAGCTCGTGGCGCTGGAGTTCGGCAACGTTGAAGAAGGCTTTGCCGAAGCGGATGAAATTTTCGAAGACACTTTTTTCTTTCAGGGGAACACCCATCTTCCCATTGAGCAGCACGCTGCCGTGGCCATCAAGGATCCGGAGGGAAAGCTGACCATCTGGTCCAGCACGCAGACCCCGCATTATCTCCATCGCGCGCTCGCCAAAGTCCTAGAAATGCCCGCGGCTCATATTCGCGTGATCGCCACCCCCAACGGCGGCGGTTTCGGAGGCAAGAGCGATCCGTTCAATCACGAAATCGTCGTGGCCAAGGCTGCACTGATGCTCGACCGGCCCGTCAAAATCTGTCTGACGCGTGAAGAAGTTTTTTACTGTCACCGCGGTCGCCATCCCGTCTTGATGAAATTCAAAACGGGTGTCAAAAAAGACGGCGCGATTACCGGAATGCATCTCCAGACGTTGATCGACGGTGGCGCCTACGGCTCGTACGGGGTCGCCAGTACGTTCTACGCCGGCGCGCTGCAAACAACGACGTACCATGTTCCGCGCTATCGCTACCAAGGTTGCCGCACTTTCACCAACAAACCGCCATGCGGACCCAAGCGCGGACATGGCACTCCTCAACCGCGCTTCGGTCAAGAAGTCCAGCTCGACAAAATCGCCGAGAAGTTGAAAATCGATCCCGCTGATTTGCGTCTCCGCATCGTGGAATCTTCAAATGCCGTAACGGCAAATTTCTTCCGCCTCGGAACCGTCAATCTTGCCGAGTGCATTCGCCGCATTGTAAAGGTCTCCGATTGGAAAGAAAAATTCCGCAAACTCCCGGAAGGCCGTGGCGTAGGTCTGGCCTGCTCTGCTTATCTTACCGGCGCCGGACTCCCGATCTACTGGAACAAGATGCCGCACTCCGGAGTTCAATTGAAATTCGACCGCAGTGGCGGCGTCAGTATTTTCTGCGGAGCGACGGAGATCGGGCAAGGCTCTGATGATGTGCTCGCTGCAATCGTTGCGGAGGTTCTGGGCATCGACACATTCGACATTCGGCTCTTCACCGGTGACACGGACCTCGGGCCGGTGGATCTCGGATCGTATTCAAGCCGCGTCACGCTGATGGCGGGAAATGCTGCGTTGCAAGCCGCGGAGCGCGGAAAAGCAATCATTGCCGACGCCGTCGCGGAAAAACTGGAAGTACCGAAGGAACGGCTGCGCTTTGCCGGCAAACGCGTATTCGATTCCGCCTCGCCGGAGAAGGGTTTTACCTTTCAGGAGGCTGTTTGCCTCGCCGAAGCCCGCTTCGGCACGATTGGGACGGTCGGCTCCTACACTCCGCCGAAGTCTCCCGCACTGTATAAGGGCGGCGGCGTAGGGCCGTCTCCCACCTACTCTTATTCCGCTGCTGTCGTCGAAGTCGAAGTAAATTCTGTGACTGGCTGGGTCACCGTCCCCAGGATCTGGATTGCGCATGACATCGGCCGCGCGCTGAATCCAATTCTCGTGCGCGGCCAGATCGAAGGCAGTGTCTACATGGGTCTCGGCGAAGCGCTGATGGAAGAGCAGGAGTTCCGGCGCCTTCCGAAAAAACTTTCTCACGCGCTGGTCCACAAATTCCCATCAATCCTTGAGTATAAGAGCCCGACTTCGCTCGATATGCCCGAAGTGATCACCGAGCTGATCGAGGAGCCAGATCCTCAAGGCCCGTTTGGCGCAAAGGAAGTCGGTCAAGGTCCGCTTCTGCCGATCATGCCGGCGGTCGCCAACGCCGTCTACGATGCTGTCGGAGTGCGAATTGATGAAATTCCTGTTACTCCCGAAAAAATCATGAAAGCCCTTGCCGCGAAAAGAGCGGGCCGTGAGCCGCGTTTTGGTCCGAGCCATTTTCCGAGTGTCCCTTGGCCCGAGGCGCTGCGCGTTCCTCCACCCTGGGAAGGCGGCGACGGCAACGCGGTGAACGATGTTCACCGGCGGGAAAAACCCCGCAAAGAGAAAGAGAAGGTACTCGCGCCATGATGCGGCTCCCTCTATTCGAATTCCGCGCGCCGCGCACGCTCGAGGAGGCCGCGCGCATTCTGGACGGTGAGAGAGCCAACGCCATGCCGCTCGCTGGCGGCACGGACCTGCTCCCGAACATGAAACGCCGGCAACAGGTTCCGAGGACGCTGCTGAGCCTCCGTCACATTCAAAGCTTGAGCGAAATGGAATTGAGCCATTCCGGCTCACGGCTCGGCGCCTGCCTCACTCTCTCCGATATCGCAGCCGACCCGCGCTTTCGAAAGGGACCGACGGCGCTGGCGCAAGCGGCTTCTCTGGTGGCCACTCCGCAAATCCGCAACATGGCAACGCTCGGCGGCAATATTTGCTTGGATACGCGCTGCAATTACTACGATCAAAGCTATGAGTGGAGAAAGTCGATCAATTTCTGTTTGAAAAAAGACGGTACGACCTGCTGGGTCGCGCCGGGAGGCTCGAAGTGCATGGCGGTCTCCTCGACGGACACCGGCCCGGCGCTGATGGCGCTCGGCGCGCGAGTCCGGCTGGTATCGCGATCGGGCGAGCGTGAGGTTCTTCTCTCCAATCTATACAACAACGATGGAATCGACTACATCAAGCGCCGGCCGGATGAAATACTGGCGGAAGTGTTGCTCGACTCTTTGCACGGATGGAAGAGCACCTACTGGAAACTCCGGCGCCGCGGCTCGTTCGACTTTCCCGTTCTCTCCGTCGCAGCGGCAGCGCGCCTCTCCAGGGATAACGTGATCGAGGACGCTCGCATTGTCGTGGGCTCTGCAGCCTGCCGTCCGCTAGCCGCTACTGACGCGGCAAAATCGCTCTTAGGCCGCCCCCTGAATCAGCAAGCCATCGAAGAAGCCGCCGCTCTCGCAGCTCGAATCGCCAAGCCCCTGGACAACACGGATTTCGACATGACCTGGCGCAAAAGAGTTACCGCCGAATTTGTGACTTATGCGCTGCGCGAGCTGCGCGGTGACGATGTGCGGGCCGAACGCGAAAGCTTCACACGATACGTTTTCGACTAATCCGGGCTTCTCAAACGAACGCGCTTCTCAAGACTTATTCTTTTGCCATTGTCATCCCAGGCCGAAGGCGGCGGGAAAGCCTTCCTTAGCCCGCCGTTTGGCCTTGCGACTTTAAAATGAATACTTCAGCGAAAATTGGAATTGCCGCGGATTGAACACCGTTCGCGGGCCTCCGAAATCGGGATTGGCCGGCGAAATGACGCCGTCTTTGTAGCGGTGAGGAACACCCGCGAGGAATATCGGCGCATCGTAAACAGAAGTCACCTCGTTTACGTTGGCCCGGTTCAGCGCGTTGAAAGTATCGACGGCAACTTCGATCTTCCGGTGCTCCTGGAATTTGAAGGATTGCGCGAGCCTCACGTCCCACGTCGCCAGTTTGTCGCCCAAATAAGCGTTTCGGGGGGTCAGACCGACCCGGTCCGTGACTGGATTTGTATCTCCATTGCCATCGGCGCCAAAGAAAATTGTGAAAGGCCGCGGCGACTCCGCTGTGATGATGCTGCTCAATTCCGTGTTCCTCAGGAATGTTCTTTGCGGTCCGTCCGCAGAAAAATTCGCCACAAACCTGTGGCGAACATCTTGGTTCGAATTGGCTCTCTCTCTAGCTCGACCGAAAAGATTCTCCGGTGTGCTGACAAACGTCGTGAATGTGCCATCATCCAGCGTCTTCGAGAACGTGTAGTTCGCATTGAGCCGGAAGTACTTGCCGGCGCGCTCCGTCGCCGAGAGCGTCAACCCGTGATACACGCTGTTGCCGCTGCCGTCCACGAAGTACAGCAGACCAGCAGGGAAGCGCGGTCCACTGAAAGCAGGCTTAATTCCTTGTAAACCCGGTAGTGCAATGGTGTTATCGGGAGCCACGGGGAGGACGCCAGCGTTAGTCCCTGCAAGAAAAGCTTGAAAGGCGGAAGGGCACTGGTAGGGGCCGCTGCTGACGCCGGCCGAGGGGCAGACGTTTAGGTTCTCCGGGCGGACCACCTTGTGCGCTGCAACAAACAGGTAGCCGACATTGACCACCAGGCCCTTGCCAACCTCGCGGTCAATCTCCAGGCTGGCCTGCTCCGAGTAAGGAATTCGGGTGTTATGGTCCACGATGGTGCCGCCAACCGTGCTCGGCAGGGCAATACTGTTGGGCTCAAAGGTGCCGCTTGTGAGCAGGTTCTTGCCTACCGTCGCCGGGGCGGGGTGGCCGGGGAAACCAAACGGCAATTGGTTGAGCGCCCACGTGGCCGTGTCTGAACCCACGCGCGGGGCCGGGACGTTCGAGCCGGGCAGAGGCGTCGGCCGCTGCGGGAAGCTCACAAAATTAAAGGTGAGGTTGAAACGGTCGTCGAAAATGCCGTACCCGGCGCGAATGACCGTGTGCTTATCCAGAGAATAGGCCAACCCGATTCTGGGCTGGAAGCCTCGATAGTCTGCGTTGATCTGCCGGTCCAGCCCACTCTCGAAGTCATACCGTAAGCCGTAGTTCAGTGTCAGCTTCGGACTGATCCGCCACTGGTCTTGAGCGAAAAATCCATAGTAGCTGTGATTGAATTGCACGAAGAAATCTTTCTTCAGTTGCGGGAACGTCGAGTCATAGTAAATGGTGCTCCAGCTAGCTGGAGTGCAGCCGCTTGCTGGACAGATTACAGGGGGCGCCGGCAGGTTGTTCGCGGGGGCCGTTCCGATGGGAGCTCCCCAGAAGAGGATCGGCACACCATGCAACACTTGCGTGGGGATCGGAGCGCCCGAACCCAACGGGCCGCACGGCCCCCGTCCGTTGAACGCCGTGATCGGCGCTGCTCCGGGAATGTTTACGAAGTTGGCGAAGTCCTGCAGGCAATCGGGCCCGGGCAGGATGATCCGCGCGGGGCTAAAGCCTGGCCAAATGATAAAATTATCGATCCAATTAACGTCAGCGCCGAATCGGGCCACGTGCGCACCCTTCACCCAGGCCACGGAGTCCGAACCCTGCACGCGGCTTTCGTAGGTGGCGTCAAAGGTCCCGAAGTTATGTCCAAAGAGGAGTTGGTTGGGAAGGTCCAAGTTCGGCTCTCCCGTAACCCCGGGAAAGGTGCTGTGCCTCCGCGCGTATTGTACCAAGGCTGAGTTTACAATTGATGGGCCGATCTGCGTCGTTAAATTGGCGACCCCGGATTGGTCGCGAATGAACGCATTGTGCCCGCTGCTCGGTGTTCCCAGGCCGCCCCCGTCCAGCGTGTCACCCACCAGCAGATTCAATTCTCGCGCGTCGAAGATGTTGTAACGGATCGATAGGCGATTGTCTTTGTTGATTTGATGCTGGAGTTTGACCAGCGCGTTGTCGGTATCCCGTGTCTTCAGCACGGAATTGAGTCCGGCAATGCCCGCTTTGCCGCCTTCCGGCGGAAGTCCCAGGTAGGCCTTGGCCTGATCGAACGTGTCGATGTTCTGCACCAGAAGACCCGGGTACGTGGGAGACTCGCCGCGCCGCTGGCCTTCGTAGTTCATGAAGAAAAACGTACGGTCCTTTTTGATTGGCCCACCCAGCGTTCCGCCGTACTGGTTTTGCCGCAGCGTATTGGGCTGCGGCGAGGGCAGCAGCAGCGAACGGGCGTTGGTAGCATTATTCTGCAAGTAGTCGTAGATTGAGCCGTGGAAATCGTTTGTGCCCGACTTGGTGACGATGTTGACGATCCCGCCGAGCGCCCGGCCGTATTCGGAGCCAAAACTATTGTTCACCACGCGGAATTCGCTGACCGCTTCTTGAGAAGGCGTGGCTCGCTGCGAACCCGTCGCGGTATTGATGGTGTCCGCGTCATCTACCGTCACCATGTTGCTCAAATCACGCTGGCCGCCAAACGAGATTTTCGTGGTCTCGAACTCGGTGAACGTGGATTGCAGGCTCGTGCGGCCCGTTGCTACGCCCGGGGTGAGCAGGGCAAAGTCCGTAAACAGGCGGCCGCTGATCGGCAGCGATGCAATCTCATTGGTGCTGATCACCTGGCTGACCTCGGTGCGCGTGGGCTCGACTGGTGGAGTTTCCGTCGTGACCACCACTTTTTCCGCGCCGGCTGCAATCTTCACTATGACGTCGATCGTGGCGACCTGCCCGACCGTCAACACGATGCCCGTCTGCGTCGACCGCGCAAATCCTGGGGCCTCCGTCGTCAATTCGTACCGTCCGGGGGGCAGGCTGGCAAGGACATACAGTCCGGTATCGCTCGAAATAGCGTTGTAGGTGCGATTAGTTTCCGTTTCTCGCAAGGTGATGGCCGCCTTCGCGACGGAGCCTCCACTCTCGTCACGCACCGCTCCATTCAGTTGCGCCGCGCTTGCCCCGCCTTGCGAGAATGCCGCTTCCGCCAAACCTCCGCAAAGGACCACCCCAAGGGCAGTCGCTAAACCTAAATGTCGCCTCATGATTCACCCCTCAGAAAAACGATTCGAATCGACGATCCTTCGGGAGAACTCCGGTTCCACCTCAAAAAAATTACAGCTGCGCTCCGCAAAATCGCTCGATGCACCCTGGCTGTAGAGCATGTCTATCGCCTGCGCCTGCGGCTTGTCAACCCTTTAATCGAGCGGTCGTTCGAATCTCGGCTAGCGCCGTTTGAATGTGCTTTCCTGGCTGATCGCCATAGCTCGGTCATCATTGCCGCAAAGAAAAAACAGAAACTGTTTGAATGGCGCCGTTTCGAAGGAACATCCGGCAAAAACGAGGAATCGGGCCGCTCTTCTTCGCGGCCGCACTTCCAGCTCCTTTTCCGTTCGGCAAGAACCCGTCGCCCTCGCCTCATTTATTTCACACCCGCTTCCTGCAGGGCGGGGCGGTGGGCTTTGACGAGGAAGGACTCCTTGAGGAGCAAAGCCATCAGAAAAACGACGACCGCCCCTCCCGCCGACATCCACAGGGTGATTTCCAGGCCATACCTCTCGGCCAGGGTTCCGGCAAAGATGGGTGTCAGCGTGGCCCCAAAGATTTCCGCGGCCAGAGTCGCCAGCCCAATCGCCGTAGCCGCGAAC
>WNFH01003922.1_pt1 | contig 10636 bp, 9 predicted proteins | sample 5400411 | NCBI WGS metagenome assembly WNFH01 (sample SAMN13153347, study PRJNA577476) | soil metagenome | isolation source: 200 cm saprolite under Douglas fir tree site 2 hole 3 | place: USA:California | collected 2015-04-18
TTGAGTTCCGCAAAGTCGCCGTCGCTGGCGCCGCTGGGCGTGCGGGTAAGTTTCTCGGCATAGCGCAGCGCCACCTGCTCGGCCGCACCAAATCCCGAGTAGTTTCCCTCCTTCAAAGCCTTCATCTGTTCCAGCGTGAGTCCGGCGCGCTTAGCGCCCTGGATGTGGTGCTGCGTGCAGTAATGGCATCCGTTGATTAGTGAAATTCGCAGATACACCGCCTCGTACAGCTTGCGGTCGAGCGAACGTCCCACGGTGGCGTAGAATCCCAGAAAGCTGCCGAGCATCGCAGGACGGTGCGCCAGCGCTTTCTGGATGCTGCCAGGCTTGCCTTTCAGCTTGCCATCATAGATTTCCTTAACTTCCGGGCTGGCTTGCGCGGGTTCAATCAGACTGATCCGGGCCATGTGTCCTCTCCAACTGCCCCTCTATAATAAACGTAGAGAATTCTTCACTCACTCCCAATGCTGACAATTCGTGCCGCCACTATCGCCGACGCTGCCCTCCTCAGAAGATTGATCTGGGAACTTGCCGACTATGAGAAAGCGCCGGATCAAGTCCGGACAACAGAGGCCGAGATCGCGCGCGACGGCTTCGGCGCAAATCCTCAGTTTCGTGCTGTGATCGCCGAATGGCAAGGACAGGCCGTTGGCTATGCGATCTTCTTTAGCTTCTACTCAACCTGGCGAGGCGCTGGATTGTTTCTGGAGGATCTTTTTGTCCGTCCTGATTTTCGCGGCCGCGGAATTGGCAAAGCGCTCTTTGCCCGCGTTGCCCGCGCAGCGGAACTGGAAAACTGTGCTTTCATTCGGTGGGAAGTGTTGAACTGGAATCAGCCCGCTATCGCGCTATATAAGGCGCTGGGCGCCGATTTTCTCGACGACTGGCGAACGGTTCTTCTGGCAGGAGACGGTCTGCGGAAATTGGCGGAGAAAGCTTCTTGACGCGAGTACGCATCATCGGCGCTGGTCTTGCGGGATCGGAAGCAGCGTGGCAGTGCGCACGGCGCGGCGTCGCCGTCGAATTATTCGAGATGCGGCCAGTGCGCGCGACTCCTGCCCACCAGACCGACGACTTCGCGGAGCTTGTCTGCTCCAATTCTCTGAAATCCGACAGCGAGAACACCGCGCCCTGGCTGTTGAAGGAAGAGATGCGGCGAGCCGGTTCCCGCCTGCTCGAGATCGCTCGTGAAACGGCTGTGCCCGCCGGCCACGCCCTGGCCGTAGACCGAGCCGAGTTCTCGCGAAAAGTGACGGAGGCGATTTCGCGTGAACCGCTCATTGCGATTCGCCGCGAAGAGGTCACGCAAGTCGAGGCAGGCGAGCTCACCATTATTGCAACCGGTCCGCTGACGTCGGACGCGCTCTCGCGGGAGATTGTGCGGTTGAGTCCGCTTCTCGTCTCGGCGGGAGAAGCCGATGCCGACCTTTCGCGGGCGGGGGCGCCCGCACCACACAACAACCTGTATTTTTACGATTCGATCAGTCCCATCGTTGAAGCCGATTCTATCGATATGAGCAAGGTGTACCTGGCTGCCCGCTACGACAAAGGGACGGCCGACTACATCAATTGTCCAATGTCGAAAGACGAGTACGACCGTTTCTACGACGCACTTCTCGTGGCGCAATCGGTTGAGCAGAAAGACTGGGAAAAACTGAACTATTTTGAAAGCTGCCTGCCGATCGAAGAAATCGCCCGACGCGGTCGCGATACCCTACGTTTCGGACCCATGAAGCCGGTCGGGCTGAAAGACCCTCGCACGGGCAGAATTCCCTATGCTGCTGTGCAATTGCGACAGGAAAATCTGCGCGCCGATTCTTACAATCTTGTCGGATTCCAGAATCACCTGAAATTCGGCGAGCAAGCGCGCGTGCTGAGTTTGATTCCCGGACTGGAAGGCGCCCGGTTTCTACGCTACGGACAGATTCACCGCAACACATATATCAACTCGCCGACGCTGCTAAACCCGACACTACAAATGAAGGCGCATCCCAATGTGCTATTCGCGGGACAAATCTGCGGGGTCGAAGGCTACGTCGAGTCGATCGCGACCGGCCTCATCGCGGGAATGAACGCAGCGTTGCTTGCAACCGGCGCCGAGCCACCGCCTCCACCGCGAGCGACCGCGTTTGGCTCGCTGGTCCATTACATCACGCAGGCGGAGAGCAAAAACTTCCAGCCCGCCAATATAACTTTCGACTTGCTACCCGCCCTCGACCGAAAGGTCCGAGACCGCAAAGAACGCCACCGACTGCAGTGTGAACTTGCCCTGCACGAATTCGACGCCTGGCACCAGCGCATCTCCCTTCAACCCACCTCTGCCGAAGCCTAAGGCTCTCCAATGGAGCGACTGGCGTCCTCACCCGTCCGCCGGAATATCTCAGGAAGAAGAATACGGCCGAAGAACCCGCCGCAAGTCGCATCTCTGCCCGCCACAAACAAATCCGATCCGACATCGAAGACGGAACAAAGCAGCTCCATTTCACGTACATCAAACCAGGGAGCAAGGCTGCGCTTTCATTTCCCGGCGAACCGCGTCGAACCTTCAAATGTCATTTCGCGACCTCATCCAGGACGTCTTTCGAACCCTTTGGGCGCACCGCGTCCGCACCCTGCTGACCATGTTCGGAATTGCCTGGGGAGTGGTCTCGATCGTCCTGATGGTCGCCGCCGGAGAAGGCCTTCGCGTCGGCCAGGCCAAGCAGGCCGAAACCCTCGGCCGCGACCTGATGATCGTCTTCCATGGCCGTACCAGCCTGCAGGCCGGTGGTACGCGTGCAGGCCGCCTGGTGCACTGGACCGATTCCGATATTCCCCATCTTCAGGAAGAGGCTGTCGATTGCCAGTACGCAATCCCGGAGCTTGAGCAGAACACGGTGCGATCGCATACTGCTTACAACGCGGCCGCCTTCACCGTAACCGGCTCGACGCCGGAGTTTGCCGAGATTCGCAGCCTCGGCGTCAGCGAAGGCCGCTTCTACAATCAGGATGACCTCAACGAAAGCCGGCGCGCGGCCTTCCTCGGCTCCGATGCAAAAAAACAATTATTCGGCAGCCGTCCGGCCGTGGGGCAGCTCGTCTACCTCAACGACATTCCCTTCACCGTTGTCGGAGTGATGTCGTCCAAGAAACAGGATTCAAGTTACGACGGGTGGGACGTCAACAAAATCTTCGTCCCTTTCTCTGCCATGCGGCGCGATTTTCCCGATAAGCCGCCCGGGACGCCCGACACCTTCGACCAGTTGCTGGTCGTCCCACGCTCCGTCGAGCACCACGAAGCTTGCAAGGGAGAGATCCGGCGTGTGTTGGGAAGATTGCACGACTTCGATCCCCGCGACAAAGAAGCTTGCCCCATCTGGGACACGATCCAGGAGGCAAAAGCCTTCCGCACCATGACAGATGGCATGAAATACTTTCTAGGCGCGGTCGGAATCGTAACCTTGTTTCTCGGTGGCCTCGGCGTCATGAACGTGATGCTGGTGGCGGTTCAAGAGCGCACTCGCGAGATCGGAGTCCGCAAAGCCATCGGAGCTCCCGCGAACAGCATCCTGCGGCAGTTTTTCCTGGAAGCGCTCATTGTTGCGTTGATCAGCGGCGGCACGGGTCTAATGATCGCGTTCGGCCTGTGTGCGCTGGTCAACCTGCTGCCGATGCCGGACTTCTTCGCCGGCCTGTTGCCGACATGGCAAACAGGAACCGTTGCCTTCGCCGTTCTCGGGACCATTGCTATCCTGTCCGCCCTGTATCCGGCTCGCCGCGCCGCCGCCATCGATCCCATCGAAGCCTTGCGCCACGAGGCAGGCGGCTAGCATGATTTATCAGATCCTCAGCGAAGCCTGGATCGCACTGCGGCGCAACCGCACTCGCAGCGCGCTCACCATGCTCGGCATCGTGTGGGGAATCGCCACCGTCACACTGCTGATCGCCTACGGCGGCAGCTTCCGTGAAATTCTGGTCAGTGGCGCCGTCCCGGCATTGCCTACGGAGACCGCATGGTCGGCACGGCTCCCGTCCGCGGCGTTTGCCCGGAATACGGCGACATGCGCAACGAACAACCGTCGGAGGGCCGCTGGATCAACTCTCTCGACGAACTCGAACGGCGTCGCGTCGTGTTTCTGGGAGCGCGCGTACGCGAGCAGTTGTTTGGCGGACGCCCCGCAGTCGGCGAAACGGTCGTCATCGCAGGCGTGCGGTTTACTGTGATCGGCACCATGGACCGCAAGATCCAACTGAGCAACTACTTCTCGAGCGACGACGAATCGACCTGGATTCCCTACTCCGCGGCGAGTGACCTTTGGAACGCGAAATACGGCGACGTGCTCGTGTTTGAACCCATCGCGCCACAGTTCGAGGCGCGCGCGGAGGCGCAGGTGCTGGCCGCTCTCGCCACGCGCCAGCAATTTTCGCCCACCGACAAGAAGGCCATCCAGATGTTCGGTCGCGAAGAGTTTCGGCCCGTCATCAACGGCATCACGATCGGCCTGCAAGTGCTGCTTATCTTTATCGGTATTCTGACACTCGGGATCGGCGGTGTTGGCGTCATGAACATCATGCTCGTCTCGGTCGATGAGCGCATCCGGGAAATCGGTTTACGGCGCGCTCTCGGCGCTCGTAAGTGGCACATCAAGACGCAGTTCCTTGCCGAGACGCTGCTCATCATGCTGCTCGGCGGCGCCATCGGGATCGTCGTGTCATACGTGGTTGCCGTGGGCGTGGGAACGCTTCCGCTGCTGGGCCCGCTGTTCGAAGACGGCTCTGGGAAAGCGGACATCCACCTCAGAATCTCATTCCTTACCATTACGATTGCAACACTCGTCTTGCTCTTCGTCGGAGTGCTGAGCGCAATGATTCCCGCCTCACGAGCAGCGAACCTGGATCCAGTCGAGGCGCTACGCTATGAATAACTCCCGTGGAGTAACGGGCGCCCTCGCCCGTTCCGTATTGACGCCACAAGTCTCAACGCGATACCTTTGCCGCGTTAGTCCGAGGTGATCCATTGCCTGTCTCCGCGGTCGATTGCGTACAACCCGCCCTGCAGCATGCGCGCGAACAACTGTTCAAGCGTTTCCGCTGGGGGCAATGGTCACGCCTGGCGCTGGTCGGGATTCTTGCCGCGGAACTCCATGTCGGCGGATGTAGTTTTGGAAACTTCGGCGGCAATTTGCCTCATATTCCACAAAAAGGCCAGAACGAGTTTATGCAGTCGAGGCTGCCGCATGGCTGGCCTCCCTTCCATCCCGCGCACATTCCCGAGCACATCGGGCAGTTCGTCGGATTGATCTTGATAGGAATCTTCGCCGCCGTCGTGCTCGCGTTCGTCTTCCTGTATATCGTCAGCGTGTTCCGGTTCATCCTCTTCGATTCGGTTCTGCGGCGCGAATGTTCGATTGGTGAGGGATGGCGAAAATGGCGTCGCGCCGGCGGACGATTCTTTCTGTGGCAGATTGTGTTCCAGATTTCCGTCTGGCTGTTTTTCCTGGTTCTCGTTGGCTTACCGCTGGCCCTGGCTTTCGCTGCGGGGTGGATGAAGGATCCGCGCGAACACATCGGGCGGTTGATTGTCGGAGTGATTCTGCTCGTGGGCCTGATCGTAGTGTTCGTGCTGGTAGCCGCTGTGATCCAAGTGCTGGCTAAAGATTTTCTGGTGCCGGTTATGGCTCTCGAAGACCTCGATTTCGCCGACGGCTGGCGCCGTTTACTGGCGATAATCAGCCCAGAGAAGGGACGATTCGCGGTTTACCTTCTGCTTAAACTGGTGCTGTCGATTGCGGCTGGCATCCTGTTCAGTATCATCGCGATCGTCCCGGCATTGTTGGTGGTAGTCCCAAGTGTGGTTGCTGTAGTAGCCGGCCATGCTGCTGGGATGGGATGGAACGTGACCACGATCAGCCTGGCGATAATCTTCGGAACCTTGCTCCTCCTCCTGCTGATTTACCTGATCGCCCTGGTGTGCGTGCCGGCCACCGTCTTCTTCCCGGCATACGCGATGTATTTTTTTGCTTCTCGATATCCAAATCTCCACGCGCTGCTGAATCCGGCCCCCACCCCTCCAGCGCCGGAATTGCCGCCGGTCCCGGAGTCTCCGCCCCCGTTCGAAGCGCCGCCACTGCCGCCGTCGGCGGAGCCCATCGGCTAATGTTGCTGATGGAGAGCCGGGCGTCCCCGCACGGCCGGACCGGGCGAGACGAGTCTGTGTCGCAACTTCCACCACTGCAAGAAAGTGGAGCTCACCATCGCTCCACCCGCGAAGCGGCGGCAAAGGAAAGCCCGGCACGTGAGTGCCGGGAAGCAAAGTGGCACACAGTCGAGTCCCGCAGGGACGGCACAGTAGTTGCGGCACAGACCCAAGATGCCCGTCCCACCTACTCCCGCGCGGCACTCGGCTTGTACCCCCAACTGAAGCGCCGTCCGACAATGCACTTTACGATCAAATGATCGGCGGAGTTGGTTACATCCACGCCCGCGCCGAAATTAAATTCCCAGTTCGGCGAGAGATCAAGGTCGATCGTAGGAAAAATCTGCTGCGACTGTTGGGAAATGGGATCGAAATTTGAGACCGGCCCGAGGGCTCCGTAGTATTCGAAGCCGCCGGTGATTTTCTTGGTGAAATCGAAACCAACTTTCACATTCGGAGAAAATTCCCATCCCCTGCCCGTGTTCAGACCGTGCAGCGCCCGGTCAAACGTTGGATTGAAGGAGAAGTACCAGCGCCCCAATTTCTTGTCGATGATGGGACGAAGCTCGTAGTTCCAGCTGTCCTCGGCAAATTTCCGCCGCTGATACCCAATTTCCTGTGCGACGCTCAGGCCCACCGGCAAGTGCCACGACTCCGGAGCCGTCAACCGCGGGCGAATGTGATCGCCCACCCAGCTCCAGCCGCCGTCGTTCCGACCGTCGCCGGCCTGAATGCTCGTGAAAACATAGAAGCCGATTTCAAACCAGTCGGTAAAGCCATGCGTGATCTCCAGAGTTTCGTGCAGGGCGTGATTCGAGGGAGCTACGCCATTGACCACTTGCTTCTGGCCGTCCACCGTGAAGTTGGAATGGATTTCCACCATGGTGACGTTCTTCGGCGTCGCCTCCGAGCCATAAACCTGGATTTCGTAGTTGTCCTGCGCGTGAGTCGGCAGAATGAGCATAAATACAGTGAACGCGACAACGAGGGTTCCGAGCACTGCTTGCGAGAAGTGTTTCACCATGATCCTTGATTGTTGACCTCTGATCGATCGAACTGGACTGTGCACCGCGCCACTGGCGTGAACGTTCGATTCTACCGGGTCGTGGCTGGGAACGGGACCTCGCAACCAGAATTAACAAACGAGCGCAGTGCCATGGAACTCTCCGCACAGTGTGGGTGTCCAATGATTCAGACACGCGCGTGCCCGTTCCCGTTACAAAGAGAGGAAAGTCGAATGGCATTCTCAACGGCAGGCGGTGGTCCATCTCGTCCACAAATGAACGTCACACCTTTGATTGACGTTCTGCTGGTGCTCATCATCGTCTTCATGGTGGTTGTGATCGAGCAGCGGCCAACCGGTTTACAGACAGAACTTCCGCAGCAGCCGAATCCAAACGACCACTCGATCCCGCCACCCAATCGCACGATCGTGATTCAGATCCACCCCGCGAAGCCGGGAACAGACCATCCGCAGGTGATGGTGAATGAAGAATCGGTGGAGTGGGATCGCCTGCGCGAACGGCTGCGGGATATTTTCGCCATTCGCGTGGAGCGGATCGCCTACCTCGAAGCCGATAACGACATTGATTTCCAGGACGTGGCCGACGTGATCGCCATCGCGCGGATCGCCGGCATAGACCGCGTGGGCCTGCTGACCGAGGACGAAAAGCATGTGCCGATGACGGGGTAGGGGCTATCTCATCAGGCGCTGGGGCCGCAAAAAGAGTACAACCAGTTGTGTAAAATGCCGGATTGCGTAACTATCTTCAACTATCGGTAACAGTAAGCGACGAGGGAGGAATCTTTCCGGCTATGCAGCTTCGCGTACTCTGCTTTGGCTTATGAAAAGGGGCTCGCGGATTTCCTCAATAGGAGACGTGACAATCGGCGTGCTATATGCAGGGTGATGAAACTCCAGCTGCATACCGCGACCGATGAAGCGCATCTTGAGCATGGAACCTCCCCAGGTCGAGCCTGCGATGGTCACCTGAACAGGTTGCGGACAGTATTGCGGATGTCCTGAGATCAGTACCGAACCCCCGCCCAGTAGTAGTGCCGTGTAGAAGTGGTGCTGAGTCCGAATCTGCAGCACGGTGTCAGGCGGCAGACCTTCAAGGAATACGCCTCCCTCGATTTCGGATTGGACGATATTCCGATTCACTTCGTCGCTCAGGTTAGGATGAGGCGTAAACATGATTCACTGTACCGAAGGTTTGGACCCCGTCACAACATCAATCGTCATTGGTCAATAGTCATTGGTCGAACGTACTCTGTCCACCGTACCTTCGTCAATCTGAGCGGACAGCGCGTGTACACTGCTGCCGGCCGTCAATAACCGTGCGTCTCGATTTTATAAGCCAGGGGAGGGGTACCCCAGGGTACCAACTAGAAGCTATCTCATAAAGTTTTGGGAAGGGCACGGCTTTCAGCCGTGCCGCCCGGAGCCAATAGAGACGCGGGCTTTAGCCCCTGAGGCCCCGGCCGTTTACTGCTTCGGTTCATTATGAGATGGGGCCTCTACTAATTAAGGCCCAAAAGCCTAGTCTCGCGCCCGGTTCTTGATCCAGATAGGCGAGCCGATGAAGCCGAACGCCTCGCGGATCTGGTTTTCGAGGAAGCGCTGATAGGAAAAGTGCAGCTTCACAGCGCGGTCGGTAAAGAGGACGAAGGTGGGCGGCGCCACTCCCGCCTGGGTCATGTAGTAGATTCGCACGCGCTTGCTCACGGGAACCGAGGCGCGGTCGAAGTCGACTTTCTTCAGGAAACGGTTCATCTCGCCGGTCGTGATGCGCTTGCGGCGCTCGGCGGCCACCTTCTCGATCAGCGGAAGAATCTTTTCCGTTCCCTTGCCCGTGTGCGCGGAGAGAAATAGCACCGGAGCATAGGCCAGAAATTTGAGACCGTAACGCAAGCGCTCTTCGTAGAGAGCGCGATCCTGCGGGCGTTTAGCATCTTGTATCCGAGCGGTTTTCGATTGGCTGATGGCGCGCTTCTCGCCGCTCGCGACCAGGTCCCATTTATTGACGAGAATAATCACCGAGCGCCCGCTCTCGTGAGCGTACCCTGCGATGTTCGCGTCGAGCCCGCTGGCGCCTTCGGTAGCGTCCACCATAAAGAGCACGATGTCGGCGTCCTCGATGTTTTTACGGGAAAAGACCACCGAAAGCTTCTCGGCCATCAGCCTCGTTTTACCCTTGCGGCGGATGCCCGCCGTATCGATGAAGCGAATGTCGCGGCCGTGGTACCGGACGACCTCGTCGACTGAATCGCGCGTTGTGCCTGGGATGGGCGAGACGATGGCGCGCGACTTTCCCGTGAGTTGGTTCAGCAGAGTGGACTTGCCCACGTTGGGGTGCCCGATGATAGCCACCCTGATTTCGTGCGGCTCCTCCGGGGTTTCCCCTGTGTCTTCCTCTGTGACCGCAGTGTCCTCTGTGGTTGCCTTTTCGGCGGTCGGCAGCACAAGAAGTATCGCGTCAAGCAGATCGTCAATGCCGCGCCCATGCTCAGCCGAAACCGGAAACACATTCCGCATTCCAAGCGAATGGAATTCGCCAAGTAACGAATCTTGTTTGTCGCTGTCCATCTTGTTGACGGCGAGAAAGAGCGGCTTGCCGGTGCGCGCCAGCAGTCGCGCCAACTCGCGATCGGGCCCTGCAATCTCAGTACGAGCATCGACGACCATGACAATGGCCGCTGCTTCTTCGAACGTAACCTTAGCCTGACGAAAGATCTCCGACGGAATGAAATCCTTATCGTCGGGAACGATGCCGCCCGTATCCACCACTCGAAACTCGTGCCCGAGCCATTCGACTTCTCCATAGAGGCGGTCGCGCGTGATCCCAGGCTCGTCGCCGACGATGGCGCGCCGCGATCCGGTCAGATGGTTGAATAGCGTCGATTTGCCGACGTTCGGGCGCCCGACGATGGCGACGAGTGGGGATGGTTTTTTCTTGCTCAAAGATTTCTCTTAATCGGAGTCGAAGATGACTTGCGAGAGCCGAATGATCGTGTGGTGACGGGGCTTTGCCCCGTCCCGGGGGCCTAGCCCCGCCACTACACAATCTTTGTCCGTAGAGCAGGAAGGCCCCATCGAAGAGCGATTCATAAAAGACGCTTACGGTCCATCCCGCTATTATAGAGACTCGGTGCCTTCCTCATCCCATCCCGTGTCTCCCGCTGCGGGATTCTCGCTCTACCAGTTCTTTGCGCCTGGCGGAGTGCTCTCGAAAACGCATCCTGCCTACGAGTTCCGCCGCGGGCAGTTGCAAATGGCACAGGCGGTGGAAGAAGCTCTCGAAGAAAAGCGGCACCTGATCGTCGAGGCCGGCACCGGTACCGGCAAAACGCTGGCTTATCTGCTGCCGGTAATCCGCTCGGGCAAACGAGTCATCATCTCAACCGGAACGAAAAACTTGCAAGAGCAGCTTTTCCACAAAGACGTTCCTTTTCTGGAGC
>WNFH01003924.1_pt1 | contig 10634 bp, 10 predicted proteins | sample 5400411 | NCBI WGS metagenome assembly WNFH01 (sample SAMN13153347, study PRJNA577476) | soil metagenome | isolation source: 200 cm saprolite under Douglas fir tree site 2 hole 3 | place: USA:California | collected 2015-04-18
CGTAATCTTGCAGATCTTTTCCGATGGCGACGACTTGGTCGCCTCGCATCCGGACTTTCATCGCGTCATTCAAGTCGAAAATGGAATCGAGCTTCCTCTCGATTGCCAAATTGAGCTGATCTGCCGTCGCTTCGCGCAGGAGAAGATCGACAATCGATTGCTCGAAGAGATGGTCGCTCATCGTCAAAAGAAACGGCGCCGTCATGTGATTGGCGGCTGCGAGGGCTGAGATGCCGTTTTGTTTTTGCCAATCGCCATTCTCGATGAAACAGGGCTCAAGCTCTGACGGAATCAACTCTTTAACAGCCGCGATCATCCGACCGCTTTGGTAACCAACGATAAAATTGGCCTTTTTGATTCCCGCGTGGATCAGCGCATCGATCGTGTAACAAATCAACGGACGGCCAAACACCGGGACGAACGGCTTCAAGAAAGTTTCGTCGGAGCCGCGCAGACGCGAACCCGACCCGGCCATTAAGATCACTGCTTCGGAGGTGCCAGTCATATGCCGTAATATCTCTTAAGCCCCCAGATCCTGACGCGCTGGGGAAGAAATCTAAAAATCAATGGCGCGATTTTTGTTTGAAATCCGTCGCCGACGGTCATGCGCGGCGGCGGATTTGTCTGCTCGATAAGTTCGCAAACACGACGTGCGACCAGATCGGGCTTCGGCGCGTTTTTCATGTTGCGTTCAGTTGTGTCCCAAGCTTTGGCAACCTTTGCCTCGTATCGCTGGTCATGCTGCTCGCTTTTCATCACGGCATCGTTGAAGTCGGTGCAAATATCGCCGGGTTGGAGATCGACAATACGCACTCGTGAATTTGGCAGCTCCAGTTGGATCGTCATGGTGAATGATGCCATGGCTGCCTTCGCGGCGTTGTAAGCCGCCATGAACGGAACTGGAAGACGGCTAGCCAGCGATGTGACGTTGATAATCAAGCCTTCGCCTCGTGCTTGCATCATCCGCAATGCGAGCCGCATTAACTGCGCGTGCCCGAAGACGAGAATTTGAAATTGGCTTGCGATTTCTTTTTCGGAAAGATTTTCGGCCGGACCAAAATGCCCGCTCCCGGCGTTGTTGATCAGCACGTCAAAATAACCGGCTTCCGCGAGCGGGGCGTTGAATGCCTTCTCAACAGAACGCGGATCGCTCAGGTCGAGGTGCACCGGATACAATCGCGGCATCTTCGGAATGCGTTCCAGGTTGCGCGACGTGCCCCACACTTCGTGACCGTGAGCGACAAGCATCTCGGCAATCGCGTGACCGATGCCTGAGCTGGCGCCGGTCAGAAATATTTTCTTCATGCTGCTTCCGTTCGTTCCAACTTGTAAACTCCGACTATCCTATTAAAAGCCTTCACTACAACCAGACTCGGAAGTAACCTTCTCCGCACCGCATAATGTACCGGGCCCCGCCATCTCGCTCCACGAACTCTTTGCGGGTCGCCATCGACGCGCGATACGTCCGAGAAAAACCGAGTGGCATTGGTGCTTATGTGCACGCTTTGGTAGACAGGTTGCCGGACCTGGCTCGCTCCGATCATTTTTTCTTCTGGGCGCATCCACTCGCCCCTCGGCCGCTCTCGCATGCAGCGAATACCTCGGCAGTGACAATTCGGGCGGGACCGACTTCGCCGTGGCCATTGGTCTGGCCCCAGTGCTACGCGTCTTTCACGGACGTCGATGTCTTCCACAGTCCACATAACACGATGCCGCGCGGCTTGCCATGCGCAAGTGTGGTGACTGTTCACGATGTGATGGCGATTGAAAGACCTGACCTGCACTTGCAAGGTCTCGAGCGCGTCGCGAAGAGGGTCTACTTCCGGCAAGCGATTTGGCGCGCGCTCCGGCAGGCGACTCGTTTGGTCGCTCAAAGCAAGGCGACAGCTGACCGCATTTGCATGCTGCTCCCCGAGGCTGCACCACGTTTGACGGTGATTTGGTCGGCGCCGGACGCCTGCTTTCGCCCACCCGAAGACTTGGCCGCGGCAAAGGAGCGATCGGCGTGTCTCAGCGGAGCGGAATCGCCCTACTTGTTGGTCATTGGGGCGAACACGCCGAGCAAGCGGCACGACCTCGCGATCGCAGCTTTCGCGAACGCGGTCCCGCGTCCCTGGCGGCTTGTGCTTGTACAGCATCGCAAGGCAAGGGACGGGCTCGTGCGGCTGGCAAATCGCCTGCAGGTCGCTGATCGAATTGTCTGGCTGGATACGGTCGCACGTGAAGATTTGGTCACGCTGATTCAAGCTGCTGGCGGCCTGATTCAACCATCGATTTACGAAGGGTTCGGATTGCCAGTTTTAGAAGCCATGGCGTGCGGTTGTCCAGTGGTGGCGAGCGACATTGCGCCGCTCCGTGAGATCACGGCCGGCGCCGCCGCCCTTTTCCCGGCGGGCGATCTCGACGCGCTCGCGAGCGCGCTACGTGATTTCGTCAGGTCAACCGGTCTGCGCCAATCTCTGGGCGAACAAGGGTTGTCACGCGCTCGGGACTTTTCCTGGGACCATTGTGCGCGCGAGACCCTAAAGGTTTACCGCGATGCAGCGGCCCGACGCCCATGACGGACATGGATCGAGACGCGGACTCCGTGCCTCAAACGTTGGCGCCCGACTATTCCGTGCACGGAGCAGCGCTTGCACGCGGCGCATTCATCAACACGATCGCCTTTCTTGCTTCCAGTCTCCGCGGGATCTTCACCCTTCTGGTCGCGCGGCTGCTCGGCAGCGCGGTCCTTGGCATCTTTGGTCTGGCGTGGGCGACCATGGACCTTCTGAGCAAGTTTTCCACGCTAGGATTCGACTACAGTGCGATTGCATTCATCGCAAAGGCGGAAGGAGCGGGCGATCGCGCCAGCAGCCGCCGGGTCATGAAGACGGCGCTCGCAATCTCCTTCACTAGCAGCGTTCTCCTAGCGATCGGCGGATTCTGGGCCGTCTGGAGGTTCGGGCCTTCCATTGGGATGCGGACGGAGTTTGTGCGAGCAACCGCAGTGATGCTGCTCGCCTTACCGGGCGTCACTCTTTATCGCGTCAGCACAGCCTTGTCGCGTGGCATGACGGTGATGCAGCACGACATTTACTCGCGTGGCCTAACGGAAAGCTTCGGCACGGCGGTCGCCCTCCTCATTGCATTTGCGCTCGGTGCGAGACAACTCGCACCGGAAATCGCGGCCATCGCCGGGACTCTCGCGTCCGGGCTCGTCGCTTTCGCGCTCGCGCGACGTTTGTTCCCGTTTACCCCCGTACCGCGCTCGCCAAGCGATGACCTCGTGCGCCCGCTCCTGAGTTCTTCGGCACCCATTGCGCTCTATGATTTGCTCAATATTGCCATCATGCGCATCGACCTCATAATGCTCGGATGGTTCGTGGGACGCGTGCCTTCAGTTACGCTGGAGACACTGGGTATCTACGCTGCGGCGGTCGAAGTAGGGAGCGGTCTGCGCAAGGTGAGCCAGTCTTTTACACCGATATTTACGCCCATCGTCGCGCGTCAAATCGCAGCCGGTCAGATCCGTGACGCTGAGGCGAGTTACGGATACCTCGCGCGGTGGATGCTCACGGTGTTGCTGCCAGCGCTCGTCGTCCTTGCTCTGGCGGGAGGCGCGATCATGACGATTTTCGGCCCCGCGTTCCACCGAGGCGGCTTGTGGGTGGCGGTTATTGGAGCGGCTTGCGCATTGAACGCTTTCGTGGGGGTAGGTGAGACGATTCTTATGATCGAGCGGCCAAAGATTAATCTGATGAACTCCGCCATCGCCTTCGCCGCCGCCGTCGGTTTGAATCTCATGCTCATTCCAGCCTTCGGTGCGCTCGGGGCGGCGCTCGGGATTTTTTTTCCCTATCTGATCAAAGGGGTCCTCCGCTGGGTCGAGATTTCGTGGCTCCTCGAGTGGCGTTGGCCGTGGCAAGCACTGATCAAACCGTGGCTCGTCGCGCTCGCCCCATTCCCGCTCGCTTTGCTCGTTCGCTTCATGATCCATGGATGGTTGTCGGAGCTGACGGCCGCGGCACTTTATCTTGCAGGATATTTCATTGCTTGGCGTGTTTTCGGGCTGGATCCGAGCGATCGGGCTGTTCTCGACCAGCTTTTCGAGAGGAAAAAAGCCTTGGGAGCGGAGCAGAAAGAGGTCGCGAGGAAAGGTCAGGCGTCCGCCAGCACTGAGATGCCTTGACCGCGCGGGTGACTGGCGACGAACGTCCGTCTTTCATTTCGTAAATCCGATCGCACGTTTGGCGATCAATGGATTGTACGTTATAAAAAGCAACGCCTTCCTTTTTCGTCGCGCGATTTCCTGGAGAACGTCGAAGGCGCGCTGTGATTGGCGGTGTCGAGATTGCCGGTCGCCATCGGCAAGAATGACACAGCAGCGCGTCGCGATTGCCCGCGCTCTCGCGAACGATCTGCTTGTTCCTCGCCGGAAAGATGATGAATCCGGCGGGAGAGCTTACCCTACTGCGGGATTTCATTTGGAAATGATTCCTAATTTAACCGGCTGCTGGCTCGATATATTTACAAGCGCCGTCAATGCCGGTTCATTGAACAAAGATTGGCAAGCGGCAACGCGCGCAATCAACGACACGTGATTGTCTCATTATCAACGCTGCCCGACCCAATCGGGCGAATCGGCCTGGTCCTTTCTGACCAACTTGCTATCGGAACGGTACCGGCCGATTGCGCGAACCGCCGAGGGTGTGATTTATAGGATACGGTAGGCGCAGAGACGATTGGTATGCTAACCCCTAGCCTTCGACAGTTACAATTAGCCGCGCTTGGGATTGTCGTCCTCACGGTTGCGATCCGTCTTCCGTCATTTTTCCACCCACAGCCAATCGACGATGAAGAGCCATATTCCGTCGTGGCGAACGAGATTGTCGACGGAGGCCGGCCATACGTGGACGCGACGGATCGCAAGCCACCGCTCCTGTTCTGGACATATGCGGCGGTGTTCGAGGTGGCGGGAAAGTATAACTGGAAGGCGCTGCATGTAGTCGCCCTGGTATGGACGCTGGGCACGATGGCCGGCCTGTATGTGATTAGCAGACGATTGTTCGATCGCGACACGGGATTGATCGCCGCGCTGCTTTACAGTGTCTTCCAACCCTGGGCGACGTATCAGAACCTGGCATTCAACGGCGAGTTGATGATGAATCTTCCTTTGGTGTGGGCGTGGGCTATAGGGCTCAGGCGGAGCCGGTCGCGAGTGCGGCCCGAACTCCTCGCCGCTGGCGCGCTCCTGTGCGCAGGATTTCTGCTCAAACAGCCGGCGGCGATAGCAGCGGTGCCACTCGGAATCTATCTGCTCCTCCCGAGTTATCGCAAGAGTCGCGGCTTGACGCGAACGGTTTCTATCGCCCATGCCGCCATGCTCACGGTGGGGTTTTTTGCAACGCTCGGTTTGGCGACGATCATCCTCCAGGAGCAAGGCATCCTCCGCGAGGCGTTCTACTGGACGCTTGTTAACCCTTCAACTACGCATGTATTCTGGAAGCACGGAATTCTGCTCACGCTGGCGTTCATTGGGGCCTGCTTGCCGCTGTTGATTGGCGCGGCAATGGCGTGTCGAGACAGGAATGGCGTCTGGGCAGGCAAGAGCGCCGAGCGGACGGCGCTTCTTGGGCTGGTCGCCGCGTCGGCTGTCGGCGCCGCAGCAGGGGGTCGCTTTTACCCTCACTACTATATCCAACTGATCCCACCGCTCGCGCTGCTCGCAGCACCTCACTACGCACGGCTCTGGTCCGGCAGAACACAATCGCGTCACTGGCTGCTGCGGCCTGTGGTGACCTACGCTTGGCTGGGACTCACCGTCGTCGCGTTCTCAGTCTCGCATTGGCTGGTGCTGGCCTTGAAACGTGAACCCTCCGAGACAGGGCGATATCTGTCCGAACATTCAACTCCTGAGGACAGAATTTTCGTCTGGGGTCAGGTGCCGAACATCTATCTCGAAGCTAAACGACGTCCCGCCTGTCGCTACATTTTGACCTTTCCACTCACTGGCTATGTATTCGGTGGGCCGCTCCCCGGCGTCGACACTCGCAAGTGGACTGTCCCGGGCGCGTGGACGACGCTAGAACAAGATTTTAGCCGACACCCGCCTGCATACATCGTGGATCTCCGGTTCGATCCCAAAAATGCGCCGTATCCCGTGCAGGACTTTCCGATTCTAGCCAGGCTGCTGGCGGAACGGTACCGTCCGGTGACGCGAACTAGCGAAGGCGTGATTTATAGGATACGCTAGGCGTGGACCCGATTGGTATACTAACCCTTAGCCTTCGACAGTTACAGCTGATCGCGCTCGGGTCGTCTTTCGCCCGATCGGCGATCCACCTTTCGTCATGTGAGCAACAAAACGGTCAACGTGCCTGGAAGCAACCGAGCGACCTTGGGTCAATCGAGCCTTTATAGATAGCTCAGCTCGCCATTAATAGTACGATACGTTACCTGGCCTTCCATGACTCGCATGGCACTTTCAAGAACCTTTGCAGGCTCAATGGTCTGTAGACAGAGATTGTTCGTACAGCGCGAACGCTTGTTGTTTAGAACACTGATGCAGGGACTGCAGTGAAAAAATGAATACAAAATCACACAATTGCCCAATGGTCCGTACATAAAGGGTGAGTCAGTGCTAAAGAGCGCCAAAATAGGTGTCGGGGTAAGTGAAGCAAAATGCGCCGGACCGTTGTCGTTACTGATCAGTAAATCCGAGAAATTTACGAGCTCGAGGAGCTCGAGAAGCGAGCAGGTACATCCGCAAAAATTGTAGCAGCGCTCACTTCGAACGGCCGCAACAATCGTCTCGGACACTGCGGTATTCTCTGGCATCCCAATTAACAGAATACAAGCCTCGGCCGATCGCTCCAGTATTCCAGTAATTACCTGCACGTAGTGGCCGATCGGATAATTTCTTATCGGTAGATTAGGTCCCACATCCGGATTGACCAGGACAAGGCGACCTCCGCACCAATCAGGAAAGATCACTTTTACCCGCTCCTTCACTTGCCGTGCGAGATCAGGATCGGACCTAAACGGCGGTAACAGAATCTCTGCGCTTTTAATTACTCCCTTGTAGTTAGGGTAGTGCTGCTCTTCGGCAAGCGCACTCTTGCACAACGCAAGAAAGTTTTTCGCAATGTGCTCATTCTGATTGAAGGCGCACGGAATATCGATGAGCTGACCGCGATAAAGCCCCTCGTACTCGTAGCGGTAAAAGCCCGCTATTCGCCGAGCGCCAACAAGGAATGAGACGATGGCCGAAAGTCGTGTGAATTTGTCCAGGTCGACGACAAGATCAAATTGCTTCCGGCGCAAGCCCCCAAGCGTGCCGAGCAGAGAAAAAAGAAAACCCAGCGTGCCCTTTGCCTCCACGCCGTGGATATTTTGCGCGGGCACCAATTCAAGAAGCTCCCAAGACTCCTTGTTCCCGCTTATGCACAGGACATGTAGCTCGCAACCCGGCAGCGTGCTCTTGACGTACTTTAGCGCCGAATAGGACATGATTGCAGCGCCCATCTCGAAGAACTCGATAAAAAGAATGCGTCTGTACTCTGTGGTTTTACCCTTGCGCTTGAAGGGAGAAAGTAGGCAGCAGACAAATTGTCCTACATACCGGTCAATGAACCGCAGTAGCGCTGATTCTTTCACAGAGACAAAGATACGGTCCGGCTACAAAAAAAGCTAGACGGCATTGTCTGGCTGGTCGGATCCACGGCGGAATCTCTAGAGCTCCGACCGTCCTAATTTTCTTCCCTTCCTCGTATTGCCAAACGTAACATCGCTTTTTCGTAAGCCCAGTAGACCGAGCACATCAACCGTTCCTGCCATGCGACCAATTTGTTAATAGCTTGCGCACCGGAACGGATTGGCGTATCTCGAGTCGCATTCACGCATCGCTCGGATTCCGGCCTGGAGGCTCATAATCTTTGTTAAGTGGCATTAGCTGCTCGAACGGGAGATACGGCTAATTCTTGTGAACCGCGCGCAACAGCGGCACGAACGGCGGCCTGAGGAGACCATCTGCGCCTGCCGCGAGGCGTTCTACCCGATTGTCGGTATCGCACGTGGGCTCGGTGCCGTGGACTCTTTAGTCATCGGTGTGGAGACATCGGTTCGCACAGCGAACTGTTAATTCGGAGGTTGTTGCAGACAACAGTCAACGTTTAATCAGACCGCCTATTACAGTTTCTTAGCGCTGGCTTCGATTTCAGCCAACAGCCAAAGCGTACATTCGGATTACTTTTTGTAATGATGCGTTCCGCATGTTTTTTGGCAGAACGGAATCGTGAATACGCTGGGTTTCCTCGGGGCCTGTTTGCCTCTGGTAATCGGCGCGATAATGGCGTGCCGGGATAAGGGTGAGATTTGGGCTGGAAGGACAGCGGAACGAACAGCGCTTTTCGGGCTACTTGCTGCCTCGGCAATCGGCGCCGCGGCGGGCGCACGCTTTTACGCTCATTACTATGTCCAATTGATCCCTCCGCTCGCCCTGCTCGCGGCACCGTACTACGCACGACTTTGGTCCCGGAGAATGCAGCCGCCCCACTGGCTACTACGACCTGCGGTGACCTACGTGTGGCTGGCTCTCACGGTCATTACCTTTTCCATCGAAGACTGGACGGGACTGGCTCGGCAACGCGAGCCGTCCGAGGCAGGACGATATTTGTCTACGCATTCGAGCCCTGACGATAGAATCTTCGTCTGGGGTCAAACTCGGAAAATCTATCTGGACGCTCACAGGCGTCCTGCCGCTCGTTACGTCACAACGTTTCCGCTCACGGGTTACGTCTTCGGCGGGCCGATTCCCGGTTTCGATACTCGCAGCCGGATCATGCCCGGCGCCTGGACCACCCTCGAGCAAGATTTTGCCAGGCATCCGCCGACCTACATTGTAGATGTTCAAGCCGACCCGAAAATCGCGCAGTATCCAGTCAAGAACTTTCCAATTCTGGCCAAACTTTTGGCGGAATGGTACCAACCGGTAGCATACACTGCCGAAGGCGTGATTTACCGGATGCGCTAGGTTTGGCCAGCTACTTGGTATACGATCATTTTTGGAAAATATCGGCAGGTTTGCTAAATCCCCGGGTCGCGACCGAAGCCGTTACGGCAGTGGTGATGCACGGAGTCAAGTCGGTCGTCTATCAACACTACATTCACTTGGAACAGGTGTGTGTTGGCGGCAGCGCTCGGGCTCGCCATGATTCTTGGCACCTGGGCCGCAAAGCGCGTCATCGAGCAGATGCCAGCTAAGCGTTTCCGAAATTTTGTGGCCGCTCTCCTGGTGCTGATTTCACTGCAAATGTTGCTCTTTGGATGAGAGCGACGAGTCCGGTGAAATGAAGTCTTACTTGTATCTGCTCATTCTCACCCTCTGCGGTTTTGTGACGTCGTTCGGCGCGCATATCGTCGCGACGAATCTGCCGCCGTCTGCGGAAGCGGTGGGCGTCGGCGCATTCGTCATCGGACTGCTGATCGCGGTGTACGATTTCGCAAAACTCTTCGCGAAACCGCTCGCCGGCTTCATTGTCGATCGGTGCGCGTTGGCTTCGTGTGCTGCGGCGCCGTGGCACTCGTCGCGCTAATATTGCTTCGTCCGTTTGGACGAGAAAGTTAACTGACGTCTCGCAGGTATCGCCGACGCTCGACTTATGGCTGGCGGTTTGTCGGACGGTCGTTGAAACTCTCCAAGAAGGTCGCGGGCGTTATGAAGAGAATATCTCCCAGCGGCGATTGCTTCGCGGGCAAGTTGTCGTAGGCTGCATGTCCTTTCATCATCGCATGAAGCTTCTCGACAAAATCGGCCGCGAATTTTCCGGCTATAACATTTTGGAATCGGGCAAGCGCCTCCTCGACCGCAAACCGCTGCAATGCAGTCTTTACGTAACGGATCGTTGTAATCTCGATTGTGCCTATTGCACCGAGTACGACAACAGCCGGCCGCATCCGAGCCTCGACGATTTAAAAAAATGGATACGGAAAATTCGCGAGCTTGGCACTATGCGCATTGCTCTCGTCGGCGGTGAGCCGCTCGTGCATCCGAATATTGTCGAACTCGTTCGCTACTGCTGCGAACTGGGCTTTGCCACCAGCCTGACCACCAACGGTTTCCTCCTCACGCGTAAACTCGTCGCAGAACTGGAAGATGCCGGCTTGCAGGTGATGCAGATCAGCGTTGACCGGATGACACCGAGTCCAATTACAAAAAAATCGTTCAAGACGATCTTGCCGAAGCTTGATTATTTTCGTGATTCAAAAATCAGCCTGCATATCACCGGAGTGATTTGTGCCGATACATTGCCCGAATCGCGGGCCGTGCTCGAGACCGGTTTGTCGCGCGGAATTCCGACCGAAGTTCGCCTCGTGCATGCGGACCCATTGCATCGGTTTCGCGTCGATCGCGGGCCGCGTGAAGCACTCGAACGCTTCATCGATTCGATGATTAAACGAAAACACCGCGGGGAAAAGATTCACACCAGCGAGGCCATCCTTAATTACCAACGCAGTCTCCTCCGCGGCGAGCACGTCGAGTGGACATGTATGGCCGGCTACAAATTATTCTTCGTCTCCGCGCAGGGAAAATTTTGGATTTGCAGCATGGTGCACACGAATAAGGACATCATGGACGTAACGCTGGACGACCT